>Ga0233365_1000014_pt1 | contig 323342 bp, 258 predicted proteins | sample ElkDunMinimDraft_27_FD_191535 | JGI IMG/M metagenome (GOLD analysis project Ga0233365, IMG submission 191535) | Fecal eukaryotic communites from dung pellets of Tule Elk in California, USA - Elk Dung C36 | ecosystem: Host-associated > Mammals > Digestive system > Large intestine > Fecal... | reverse complement strand
ATTCCGGGAATGGCCGAATGCTGGGGCATCTCGGTGATTCATTGCCCTTATTGCCATGGCTATGAGTATAAGGGAAGAACGACAGGCATTCTGGCGAATGGGGATGCGGCGATCCATCATGCCATGCTGGTTCGTCGTCTGACGTCCGACTTGTTTATTTTCACAAACGGGAAAGCTGATTTTGGCGAAGAGGCTCGGGCCTTGCTGCAGAAGAGTGGTATTCCGGTCGTTGAAAAGGAACTCGTGCAGGTGGAGCATCGTAAAGGCTACCTGCATGCGCTTGTGTTCAGGGACGGAACCACCCAGACCCTCGAGGCGCTCTATGCCCGGCTACCCTTTGAGCCGTCTTCGCAGATTCCGGGAATGCTGGGTTGCAAGATAACCGAGCAGGGTTATATTGAAATCGACCCGATGCAAAAGACAAGCGTTGGTCATGTCTTTGCCTGCGGCGATAATTGCTCGCCGATGCGTTCGGTAGCCAATGCCGTTGCTGGCGGGAACCTGGCCGGAGCAATGGCGAATGCGGAACTGAGTAAGGAAGAGTTTGGCTTGGGTTGAAACTATTGGGCTGGTTTACTGTTGCATAAATGATTAAAAATGTATTGCACGTACTCTTATCCCAATCGTTATGAAAAGTTATCAAGTCGCCGTATTTGTAGGAAGTTTACGCAAGGAATCGTTTAACCTCAAAACGGCGAAAGCCATGATGGCCCTCGCCCCCGAATCCTTGTCGTTCGAACTCATCGACATCAGCGCCCTGCCCATGTTTAATGAAGATATGGAAGGCAATCCTCCACGTGAGTGGGAGCTGTTGCGCGAGCAGATAAGAGCAGCGGATGCCGTGCTTTTCTTTACCCCGGAATACAATCGTTCGGTTCCTGCTGTGCTGAAGAATGCCATTGACGTGGGTTCGCGCCCTTATGGCCAGAACGCATGGGGTGGAAAACCGGGAGGTGTGGTGAGTGTGTCCATCGGCAACATCAGCGGATTCGGCGCCAATCACCACCTGCGCCAATCGCTCGTTTTCGTCAATGTAGCAACGATGGCTCAGCCGGAAGCATACATTGGAGACGCTTCCGGACTGTTTGATGAAAGCGGAGAGCTTACCAACGAATCGACGCGAGAATTTTTAAAGACGTATGTCGATGCCTTTGCGAAGTGGGTGGACAATTTTCACCGCGATTAGACAAAGGCGCTTAGTTCTTTCGTGCTTTCTCGGCGGCGATCGGGTGGCGAAAAGTGATCAGTCCGAAGCATAAGGCGAACAGCAGATAGAGGAGTCCTGCTCCCCAGAGGAAGTAGGGAAGTTCCGGACGCGCAAGCAAAGCTTTCAGCAGGGCCATGCCCGCGATGAAGAAATGGCTGAAGTTGGCCACAGCAATGGGTTTGTTATAGATACCGCCGATGACGTTCCGCCGCGCCGTCCAGTTAAGCATGCCGAATGCAAAGTACAGTGCCCCGAGTATCTGCACCAGGATAAGGCTGATGCCCGCTGTATCAGTTTCAAGCCGGAGGTTCCGGAGGATGATATCGGGGATAAAGGTCAGTACGATCCCCATTGCACCTAAGATGATAGCGCTCGCGGTCATGATAAGTTTCGTATTCATAGATTAAGGTTTATGGGGCCAATATAAGCATTTATGAATCCAAATAAAGTCAGAAGTCGTCAGCTCTTATTGGGGATTGATGCGTCGAACGATCGTGTTGCCGATCGTATCCCAAAAAATGTTAGGAATTTTAAATCAATAGTTATAGATTAAGTTTAGTTTAGCCATTCCGAATGGCTCTCATAAACCTTACTTGATAACTATGAAAAAGTTTAGTCTCTTGTTGTTCTTATTGGCAACCTACTGTTTCACATCCGCACAGGAAAAATTCGACGGATTGAATATGAATATGGGAAATTTATCCCGTCTCTCGGATGCACAAACCCGGTCGATCAGTCCTGAAAATTTCACCGGAGCGAAAGGTAAGGGCGGCATGGCGGATCCTGTCAAACACCAAGGCCAGCGAAATGTGGCGAATAATGCCTTGCAGGCCCGGGAGCTTGGGATCGGCTGGAAAGTAAACCCCTACATTCTAATTGAACCGGGTGAAACCATTACGATCGCGGAGATTGAGGGATCCGGGGCGATTCAGCATATCTGGATGACACCTACAGGGAACTGGCAGTATTCCATTCTTCGCTTTTACTGGGATGATGAGACCGAGCCTTCGGTTGAGGTGCCGGTTGGTCCTTTCTTTGGAATGGCCTGGAACCGCTTTGCGCCACTGAACTCCATTCCGATGACGGTCAATCCGGGCAGTGCCTTCAACAGCTTTTGGAAAATGCCTTTCCGGAAAAAATGCCGGGTTACGGTCGAGAATATCAACCCCGATGAAACGATGAGCCTGTACTATCAGATCGATTATACCCTGACGGAAGTAGGGGAGGATGAAGCTTATTTTCATGCCCAATACCGCCGCTCCGATAAGAACACGAATTCCAATCATGTTATTATTGACGGAATTAAGGGCAAAGGCCACTATGTAGGAACTTTTATGGCTGTTGGCGTAAACAATAATGGCTGGTGGGGAGAAGGTGAAATTAAGTTCTTTATGGACGGCGACAAGGATTTTGCGACCATCGTGGGTACGGGAACGGAAGATTATTTTCTGGGATCGTACAACTTCGAAAACAAGGAGACCCGGCAATATCAGGAGTATTCGACGCCGTACGCGGGCTTGCATCAGGTAATCAGACCTGATGGGCTGTACAATTCACAGCAACGTTTCGGAATGTACCGTTGGCATGTGCTCGATCCAATCCGCTTCGAGAAAGATTTGAAGGTGACCATTCAGGATTTGGGCTGGAGGAGTAATCACCGTTATCTGCCTCAAAATTCAGATATTATTACGGTGGCTTACTGGTACCAGCGCGAGCCGCATGCACGTTTCCCTACGCTTCCCGACAGAAACCGTCTGGAGGTTAATTAAAATTCCAGCTGTTTACCCTAGTCGGTATTCGCGTACCATCCGAAACCGTATTCGTTTAACTCGAGGTCGACACCCGTTTCGGTGGCTTTATGTTGTTCATCGGAAAGGAGGTCCCGATAGGTGCCTCCGCCTGATAATGTTATGGTGGCCCTTTGTTTTTACCGTAGCTGCGCATAGAAAGCACACCGGTTGGTAGCATAAAAAAAGAGGAGCGCATCCTGCACTCCTCTTTTTTCATCTTAAACGATTTACTCTTCGAGTACGATTAGGGTAGTAGCACCTGGTCGATCACGTGAATAACACCATTTTCGGTTACCATATCCACTCCGGTAATTCTGGATGCGCTTGTATTGGAGGTTCCTTTTACGGTTGCATCAGCACTCAGATCGAAGGTTAACGGACCGCCCATCAAGGCATCTACGCTAAGTCCGTTCCGAAGTCCGCTCGAGAATACACGTGCCTGCACAACATGGTAGGTCAGGATGGAGGTTAATGCAGCAGGACTGGCAGCGCGGATGGCTTGTTCGCTGGCAAATCCGGCGTTCATGAAAGCCTGGTTTGTTGGGGCGAAAACCGTGAAGGGACCGTCACTTTCCAATACGGCACGGACGTCAGTACTGCCTTCACTGGCTCTCAGTACGGCGGCAACCAGAAAGCTAAACTCACTTTTTCCAACCAAGGTTTCGACGATGTTGCCCATTGGTGGCATCAGTACTTTGTCGACCACATGAATAACACCGTTGCTGGCCATCACGTCTGCCTGAGTCACCTTCGCGCCGTTAACAAATACGCCGGCTTCCCCTTTGGTGACGAAGATATCGTCGCCTCCTGCAGTTTCAACAGCCGTGTTGGAGGCCGTCGGAATGGCGGAGGCATTGACCTTGGATGCTAGAACGTGGTATAACAGAATTGACTTTAAGGTCTCTACCGGCACCTCATTGATGCTTGCCTCGGTGGTAAACCCAGCGGCCTTGAAGGCATCGTTGGTAGGCGCAAACACGGTAAATGGTCCCGACCCGTCGAGTGTTGCTGTGAGTCCCGCTCGTACAACGGCCGTTCGCAGCATGGAGAAGTTGTTGTTCTCACTTACAATCTCAACGATTGTCTGATCGGTGTTCGGCATTACATCATCATCCTTGCTGCATGAAGTAAGCGCCACAGCCATAAAGGCCATCATAATTCCTTTGAATAAATTACTTTTCATCTTGCTATGAATTAGGTAGTGTATATTTACACATAACAAGGCAAAGAATTGGCCAAATCGGGCGAAAGTCAGAAATAAAATACCTTAATTGGTATAAATATATACCAATTAAGGTATAGGCGTAGATCTGCACCACTTACGGAATCCGGACCATTGGATCGTTGTACTTTATTTAGGGCTATTGTTCAGAAATTTGTCGTACGCAGTGTCCAATAATGAGACAGGGTCGAGATTCTTCTGGTATATCGGCTTGTGGAACGCATCGAGTTTCTGTAAAATTCTGATCAGATCTAACTTTTCGCTTTGGGTCAGATCCGCTGTAACGATCTGACTTGCCTTCCGGATCTTCGCCATCTGTTGCTCGAGTGCCTCGAGCCCTTTCTCGGTGATCCGGATGATTTTGCTACGCTTATCGGTTTCGGAGGCTTTCTGTTCAATCCAGCTTTTCTCCAGCAGTCGTTCAATTACTTTCATGCCGGCAGGTTTTTCCTGTATATTCCTTTTAATCAATTCCATTTTGCCCATCTCTCCGCACGACTTCAAGGTTATCAGGTAAATAAAGTCTTCCTGCGTGGCAAACTCAGAACCCGCAATCGCCGACCTCGAGTAATTTTTTGCGTATCGATTCATATGTACTATGAGGGTGTTTATAGCACTTTCCGGGCTCCTGCCGTTTTCCTTTCCCTCCCAATAGAGGTCCTCTGGCGGTGCGGACCGATTGGTATCACCTGATTGCAGCCAACTTTTGAAGCCCTCAATGTCGGCTTTGTCGGGTAAGGAAGACACCTCCTGCTCGAATTTTTCTGCCAGGTCGATGATATCTTTGATAAGCTTATAGTTCATAGCCGATTTTGGTATAGTAATAGACTAAAGAATCGGGTATGGATACCCGCGCCTTCACTTTGATATTTAAAGGTGTAAATGTATACTTTTCCTGCATAATCTTGAAAGGAATTATACCATGTTGCGCCGGGCAAACGTTTTTACCTATATTTATACTATAAAACCCTATAGTGGCCGACATGCAAGAGAATCGTGAGCAGATCACCGAGCTAATTGAACTTAACGAAGAACTCGAAAATTATTTCCGAAATACCATCATACCGCAGCTTTTTGTGGATGCAGCGTTGATTCTGCGTAAATTCACCCCACCCGCCATGAAGCAGTTTAACCTGCAGAAGAGTCATATCGGCAGGCCTATATCGGAAGTGGTCGATAATTTTCGCTTTCCAACGATCATCGAGAATATCACTCAGGTGATCAATTCCGGCGATATCCTGGAGAAGGAAGTGCAGACAACCGACATGAACTGGTATCAGATGAATATCATTCCCTATGTGGTGCGAAAGGGGAAGAAAACGAATGGGGTAATCATAACCCTTGTTGATATTACTGCAAGAATCAAGGATTTGAAGGAGCAGGAAACGCTCATTGCCGAGCACGAGTTGCTGCTGGACACCATCGCGCACGATATTAAGAACCCGCTTATGGCCCTGGGACTTACCATTGAATTCTTTAAAAAGGCTCCGGAGAAAGGATTCGAACGCTTTCCTGTATTGTTGCAGAACGTGGAAAGTAGTTTGAAAGAGCTTAAAAGAATTGTATACGACCTGGTGGAAACCCGTTGGGACGAATTCCGCTACAAGGCGATTGAGGAACAGCTCGATCTGGAAAATATTTTGGAAGACGTCCGGCTGACGCTTGCTCCGCAAATTCAGGAGAGCAAGGCTACGATCCAAACCGTGGTCGGTCCCTCTCAAATCTTTTTTCCCCGTCGCAAGTTACGCAGTATCATTTACAACCTGGTAAACAACGCCCTGAAGTACCGGGCTCCTGACAGGCCACTGGTGATAAAGATTACCACCTATCTTGATGCCGGCTTCCTGGTGATCAGCATGGAAGATAACGGAATCGGCATCCCCCAGGAACATCAGCGTTCCATTTTTAATAAGTACCATCGCTTAGAAAACTCAGCAGAAGGCAATGGTGTTGGATTATATCTGGTCAATCAAATTTTGCGGTCGTCGGGAGGGAAGATCACCTTGGAAAGCGAGGTGGGTAAAGGCTCTACCTTTAAGGTGTATCTTAAGCACAACGGGTAAGACCGGATTACCCCTTGCCGATCCATTCCAGAGCTGTATGTTTCAAGCTGTCGGAATGTTCCAATCCGTAATCCAGCATGCGCCCAGACGACGGAAGAATATTTATTGCAATTAATACTCTTGTAAAAAGAAAACTAGCGCACCTGCAATGCATCGGTCCGCTAGTTTTCTTTTTAGGTGACTAATAATTCGGGTTTTGTTGTGCTTTTAAACCCGGATTGGCATTGAGTTCTGCATTGCTGATGGGCAACAGGGTTTTGTAGAAACTCCGGTCGATGGTTTTCTCTCTGTGAGGAACCGGAATACCCGCCAGGTCGTCGTTAAAGGTAATCGATTGATCTAAACGAATCATATCGAAGAAACGGTGACCTTCGGCAAACAACTCTTTGCTCCGCTCATCCAAAATCATGTCAATGCTAATATTCGCAGCCGTAGCAGGAGCGAGGTTAGGCGAGCGACGGCGAATCTGGTTTAAATAGTCAGCTGCCCGGGCTTTATCGCTATGGAAGGCCGCTTCCGCAGCGATCAGGTAAATTTCTGACAGCCGGATAACTTTGATATTGACCGCCGTGCTGGTTGCTTTTCCATCACCTCCGTTGGCCACATCGACACTTCCGCTGTATTTGTAGACCGCGCCAAAGTGATTCTCGGCAATTTCGTCATAGCTCATCACTCCCCAGCGTACATCCTCTTCATCTTCGCCCAGGCGGTCCAGAAAGTAATCGCTTCCTATAAACCAACCCAAGGCACTGGCATTTCCGTGCGCCTTTCTCCTCAGATAAAAGCCTAACGAACTTGTTCCCAAATCACCTTCACTTGGAAAAATACCCAATTCGAAAATAGATTCCGAACCGAATTGTGATGCCCAGGATGTTACCCATTCGCTGTTGGAATACAACTCGTACGGACTATCATTGATGATCGTTTCTGCAGCGGTTAATGCGGCCGGATAGTTTTCCATATTCAGGTATACCCGTGCCTGAACTGCCAGGTTTGTATAATAGTTGATGTAACCGTTTGTCCTGGTCTTTGGAAGCAGATCCTCTGCCGCTTTCAGGTCGGACACGATTTGCTCGTAATTTTCCTCAACCGTTGCTCTGAGCGGCTGTGAAGCAGCATCGAGGGGCGTGATGATATTCGGTACACCGTAGGCCGATTTATCATCGTTGTAGGCCTTTCCATAGAGGCGGACCAGATCGAAATACATCAATGCTCGCGCAGTCAAAGCCTGTCCTTTATATTGACTGAAATCATGTTCGGTTCCCTGCGCTTCCAGTGCTTCGATGCTTGCGATCAGGTTGTTGGCTTGAAGGATGCAGTGGTAAATCTGGTTCCAAAAGCCGGAATAGCTGCCTGCAGAAGCAGAATGATTAAACGTATATAAGGCGTCGTTTCCTCTACCTTGCGAAGCGATTGTTAAATCGCCCCCTTTCGCATCACCGTATAAAATGAAGTTACGCCCGTAGTAGTCGGCATCCGTCATTTTTCGCATAAGCCCATTAATCATCACCTTCGCATCGGCAGGTGTTTGTATAGAAGTTTCAGAGTTTCCTGAATTTCCAGGTTCTACGTCCAAAAAATCTTTACAGGATACCAGGCTGGTGACCATCAAGCCTGCTACTATTATATTTAAAATTTTCATCATTTTCTTTTTTAATCGTTAGAAACTAAACTCAATACCGAAGGTGTAGGTCTTGCCAAAAGGTGTTTCCCATCCACGTGTTGCATATTGATTTACTTCCGGATCCGCTATTTTATATTTAGAAAAGGTAAGCAGGTTGGTGCCGTTGGCGTAAACCCGTACATTGGATACGCCAATTCTGCTTGTGAACTGCTCAGGCAGGTTGTAGGCCAGGGTAATGTTCTTCAAACGCAGGTAATTTGCGTCGTACATATGTCTGCTGCTGTATTGTATGGCATCCGTCAAGTCGTTTCCATCTATTTTAGGCTGACTTCCGTTATTATTACGCTCAGTCCACATATTGTCGAAGTAGTACTCAGACCGAATACGCTCCCAATAGTATCCATCGTCGGCCACATCTTTCTCGGCACCATCGTAAAGGGATCCACCCACTTTGTAGCTGAAATTCAAGGCTAAAGAAAGGTTTTTGTAGGCAAGGTCCGTATTGAAACCGCCGTAGAAATCGGGAATACCGCTCCCTAAAATAACGTTTTCCGCTTTATTGAAGTCGTAACTGGCTCCGCGACCGTTGTATAGGAAGTCGCCATCCGGATTCTGCGAATCGTTCACATACCAGACGTTTCTTCCATTTTCAGGATCCACACCTGCCCATTCGTAACCATAGAAAGATAAGACGGATTCGCCTTCGCGATAAATAAACTGAGCACGTGAGTCGCCGCCGGTAGGGTCGTACCAGATAATATCCTGTGCCGCTTCCCCTTCGGGCGCATAAAGCTTGGTTACTTTTGAATTTATGAAGGATCCGTTTACACTGGCCGACCAACGGAAATCATCCTTCCGGATAATGTCGCCGCCCAGCTCAATCTCCAAACCGCGGTTGTTCATTTCTCCCACGTTTTTCAGCGTAGAGCCAAAGCCCGTTACCCGTGAAATCTCGACATTTTGCAATAGATCTTTTGAGTCGCGATTAAAGTATTCGATCGTACCAAATATTCGCTGATCGAGGAAACCAAATTCAAGTCCCACATTGAAATTGTAATTCGTTTCCCAGGTTACATTCGGATCGGCAATGGTGCTGACACCGCCGCCAGCCTGCTCCATATATTTCGACGTGTAGGCTGTTAATGACCTCCAGCCGTAGTTTGAACTTGGTAGGGTTCCGTTGACTCCGTAAGAGGCCCGTAATCTTAGGTCGCTCAGATAGTCTACATCCTGAAGAAAGCTTTCACTGCTCAGGCGCCATGAACCGGCAACCGACCAGAAATTTCCCCAACGCGTCTCGGGCCCGAGCCTCGATGATCCGTCGCGACGGAACGATGCAGAAGCAAAGTATCGCTGATCATAGTTATATTCAGCTCTTGATAAAACCGAGAGCATATTGTTTCCCCAGAAATAGCCGCTTGCGGTCGTTTCACCCGCGGTAGCCACCGTATGCAATGCGCTGGAAGGAAGATCCGTCCCGGAGGCACGCATAAAATCGGTGTCATTCTTTTCAGCCTCAAAACCGGCGAGTAAGTTCAGATTATGAGAACCGAATTGCTTATCGTAGGTCAGCGTATTAGACGAGACAATCTTCTTGATATTGGTACTAAGTTCTGAAACCGATCCGTTGGTGTTTGAACCGCTGTAATGCAGCGCGCTATAGTAGATATGATCTTTGATTTCCGACTCGTCGTATGAAAAGACGGTTCTGAAATTCAATTCCGGTAGGATTTCGATATTCAAGGTTTCGATGGCAGAAACTCGGAAGGTAGACGATGAGTTTTCCCACTGATTATCGTAAAACACGTTGTTCTGCGCTAAACTTCCGAAACGTGCCGTCCATGGTTCTCCTGTTTTATAACTGGTAGGCCAGTATAAGGGCCACAGCAAGTTCCGGGTCTGCATGAAGTAGTTACTGCTGGTATTTCTGGTATCGTTGAAGCCTTCCTGCGCAGTTCTTCCAATATTGATGTTTGAGGAGAACTCAATACGATCGCCGATCTTTTGTGAAAGGTTCACCCGTCCCGTAATCCGGTCGAAGTTATTTACCTTGATGCGGCTTTCATCTTTGCTGTACGATAAGGAAGAATAATACTTCGTGTTCTCCGTTCCACCGCTGACGGATAGGTCGTTCGTTTGATACATCCCTGTACGGAACAAAGCATCGTCCCAGTCGAAATACCTTCCTTCACGATTTTCTATTCCGTCGGTCATTCCCAGAATATTCACATTATCATACAAGCCGTTTCCGTTGGTTTCAAAGCGGTAGCCATGCTGGTTGAACTTTGTGTTCAGTCGTCTCAACGCATCGCTGTTGGCCACATCGGCTGTTTTTCCACCGGCTGTGTTATAGTCGTGAAAAACCATATACAGCATATTCACCTGTTCCTGCACACTGGCAGCTTCGTAATTGTCGGTCGCCCACGACGGCGTAAAGCCTACCGATGAGCGGAAGTTGATAACAGGTTTTCCGAGTTTCCCTTTTTTGGTATTGATTAGAATAACCCCATTCGCGGCTCTGGATCCGTATAGTGACGAAGCCGCCGCATCCTTCAGAACCGTAATCGATTCAATATCGGAAGGGTTGATGGAGTTCATAATGTTGTTGGACGTGTAGATATAGTCGCCCAACTGGCCTCCGCTGCCCGATACCACCGGTACACCATCAATCACATACAAAGGTTCGTTCGATGCGTTCATTGATCCGATTCCGCGTACGCGAATGCTCGAGACAGAACCGGCCTGTCCGCTTGAGTTGGTTACCTGCAGACCGGCAACCTTGCCGATCATAGCGCTCTCGAAAGAAGTATACGGCGCATCCTTGATATCGTCCTGGTTGACCGTGGATGCCGATCCGGTGAAGGTACCACGGGTAGAGGTACCGTACGCTACGATGATGACATCATCGAGTGCCTGATCAGACATTTCCAGCATAATGTTGACGGTGGTTCGACCGTTCACGCTGACCTCCTGATTCTGATATCCAACCGAAGATACGGTCAGGACAGCGTTAGCAGGCACATTGTTCAACACATAACGACCATTTGCGTCGGTCGATGCGCCTAAATTGGTTCCTTTTACCTGGATACTGGCAGGAACGGGCAGACCGTCACTTGCCGTAACCGTTCCGGATACCTGACTTTGTGCAAAGGCAGATAGCTGGAAAAAAGAACAGAGTACGATGAGTAGAAATTTTTGAATCATAGTTCGGGTTTAATTAAGCAATGAGATAAGTAAATTGAGTGCTCCAAAGGATTTGAGGATTATGGAATTAAAACTACAAATTTTTTTGGCAATCAACCAGAATGCTGAAAGAAAATAAGTCAACTGTGATATGTGTGGATCGTATAATCACCAAATTCGGCAAATAGGGGGAGCCTCCGTACGTACGACGCTTTCGGCAAGGCCTGCATGGATTAGAAAAGAGATTAAGGAGGATAAGTTTTTCGCCTTATGACCCGGTGTTCAGATTTGAATTCGCTTTTTCAGCCGCTTCAATGATGGAGTAATCTGATAGAATCAGCGCGGAGCCTTTTTTTACACAAACATCATGTTCAAAATGAACCGACGGTTTGCCATCCATCGTGCGTATCGTCCATCCATCAGCATCGGTAAACACCTCTTTGGTGCCCAGGTTGATCATAGGTTCAATGGCAAGTACCATGTTTTCTTTTAGCTTGGGGCCTGATCCCCGCCAGCCATAATTGGGTACGTCCGGTTTTTCATGCATATTTTTTCCCAGGCCGTGACCCACTAATTCCCGCACAACGCCGTAGCCCAGCTTCTCGGTATGCTGCTGAATGGCATATCCGATATCCCCGACACGATTGCCTGAAACGGCCTGCTCAATGCCTTTATACAGGGATTCCTTTGTAGCCTTCACTAATTGCAGATGTTCTGCCGGAGCCTCGCCAATCACAAAAGTATAGGCATGGTCTCCATGAAATCCGTTTTTATAAACTCCAACATCGAGGGAGACGATATCGCCCTCTTTCAAAGGAATCGAATTCGGAAAACCGTGTACCACCACATCGTTCACCGACGTACAGATATTGTGAGGATAACCACCATAGTTTAAAAAGGAGGGAACCGCCTGATGATCTCCGATGAATTCGGCTGCTAATCGGTCTATCTCCAGGGTGGTCATCCCCGCTTTCAGAACTTTTGCAAGTTCTGCCAGGGTACTGCTAACCAGCCGGGCGCTGATGCCCATCAGTTCAACCTCTTCGTTTGTTTTTATAATGATCATCCTATACGAGGTTTTGTTTGTTTCCGCTCATCTTCAATAAGAAAAAGCCGAGTACGCCCGAGAGTACCGAGGCTGTCAATATGGAGAACTTAGCCACTGCTACCAGTTCGGGATCAACAAAAGAAAGAAGGGCGATAAAAATGGACATCGTAAAACCTATACCAGCCAAAAAGCCAACGCCGATAATATGAATCCAGTTAGCTCCCTCGGGCAACTGACATATTTTGGCCTTTACGGATAGCCACGACATCAGGAAAATTCCAACAGGTTTACCGATCAGCAAACCCAGAACAATGCCCATTCCCAGGCCGGAGAAAAGTCCGTCGACCATGCCATCCTCGAAGCGGATATTCGTATTCGCCAGGGCAAAGATGGGAATGATCAGGAAGTTTACAGGTTTTATCAGCGCATGCTCCAGTTTTTCCAGGGGCGACTCTTTGGCGTCAGGCGTTGTTGGCAATGTTAATGCGGTTAAAACACCGGCCACGGTTGCATGAATTCCGGAATGGTGGATAAAATACCAGATAAAGACACCCGGTATCAGATAGAAGGCGATATTTTTCACACCGAAGCGGTTGAAAAGAATCAATAGTAAGAAGATTCCACCGGCGTAGGCCAGGGAAATGATGTCCAGTTCTGCGGAGTAAAACAATGCGATTACCAGAATGGCCAATAAATCATCCACGATGGCCAAGGCTGCTAAAAAGATTTTCAAGGAAAGCGGAACCCTCTTTCCCAGCATGGTAATAACCGCTAATGCAAATGCGATGTCTGTCGCCATAGGAATACCCCAACCATTGGCCGTTGCGGTGCCGCTGTTCAAAAATACGTAGATCAGTGCAGGAATGATGGCGCCACCAATAGCCGAAAGAATCGGTAAAGCTGCTTTCTTCGGAGAGGCAAGTTCACCCTCCACAAGCTCCCGTTTAATTTCGAGGCCTACCAGGAGGAAAAATATGGCCATCAAACCATCGTTAATCCATAAGGCGACCGAATAACGTAAATGAATCGAGTCTGTGTCAAAACCAATCTGGCTTTCAAGTAATCGATTGAAGCCTGCGCCTAAAGGGGAATTCGCAATAAGCAAAGAAATAATTACACAGAAGAACAGGATAATACCCCCGGCAGATTCGTGCTTTAAAAAATTGGGAAGGACTCGAAGATTGATGCGTTGATTCATCTAACAAAGATATTAAAACCGGCATATTCCCCTAGGAAAATCCGATATTTTCGGCGATTTATCGCACAATTCGGCGTTTTTTAGCAATAAACATTGTAAAGTCGATGTTGGTTTTTTCTCTATGGCAGTACTTATAACTGAACGATATTGATACCGTTTGAATTCATGATCCCAACAAACGCGCAGTAGATGTGTTTAGGGGATACCTAATTAAAAACATCATGTATAAAGCTTTTTATTTTGCCGTCCTGTTTCTTATTAGCCTGGGGGTCAAGGCGCAGGACAGGCCTGTCCTGGATATTTTACTGAGCAATTATGAGTATCCCTATGAAGTGCATCAATTTTCGTTCAGCAGCCAGGGTCACGATCTTCAAATGGCCTATATGGATGTGCAGCCCGGGAAGCCTACCGGAAAGGTAGTTTTGCTGATGCATGGCAAAAACTTTAACGGAGCCTACTGGAAAGAAACTGCGCAGAGGCTGGTAAAAGAAGGCTATCGGGTCATCATTCCCGACCAGATTGGATTTGGAAAATCATCCAAGCCCGTTGGTTTCCAGTTCAGCTTCCAGGAGCTGGCATATCACACCAAGCGCCTGTTGGACGAACTAGGGATTTCTGAGATCCATCTGCTGGGGCATTCGATGGGAGGGATGCTGGCGACCCGATTTACATTGATGTACCCGGAAACCGTTGTAAAACTGATACTTGAAAATCCAATTGGACTGGAAGACTGGAAGGTGGTGGCTCCCTATACCACGATCGACCAGAATTATAAGAACGAGCTCAAGGCTAATTATGAATCAACCCGAAAATATCAGCTGGAGTTTTATTACGACAATCAGTGGAAAGCGGAATATGACGAATGGGTCTACCTGCTAACGGCCTGGGTAAATCATCCTGATTATCCCATCGTAGCAAAGATCAATGCGCAAACTTCCGATATGATCTTTACCCAGCCAGTGCTCTATGAATTTCAAAATTTACGAGTGCCGACCTTACTCATCATCGGCACTCGCGACCGTACGGCCATTGGTAAAAATCTGGTAAAGGACCCGGCGGTACGTGAAAGTATGGGGCAATATCAGCGATTGGGCAAGGAAATTCAGCAAAAGATTCCGGGTGCTGAACTCGTTGAGCTCGACGATGTTGGTCATCTTCCGCATATTGAAACGTTCGATCGTTTTATTACTCCGCTTTTGAACTTTCTCAGCACCGCTCAATAGTGTTGTCCGAGAAGCTCATCTTGCAGTCGATACCTTCGAAAAAACGTAGAAAATTTCGGTCGCAATCTGTAAACTTCGCTGGGCGTAGACCTGCATTTGTTCGGGCGTATTATCTGACACTTTAGGATCTTCAAAGGTGATGGCTATCCTTTTTTCTGCCCCCGCGATAAAGGGACAGCCGCCATCAGCCTGCGAACAGGTCATTACCGCCGCAAATCCTGAAGCAGGATTAAAGGGGCTGTCATACTTTTTTGAAAAGCCTATAACAGGCGAAGCATTTTCATCGTACTTTATGGCATATACTGGGTTTTCACCGTCAGCAACTTTAGAGATATGGAACCCTTGCTGTTGCAATGTTTCCGCAATTTTGGGAAATAAGGCCGTCTCTTCCGTGCCGCCGGAATAGCAATACACGCCAGGAATCTGATAGTAGGCTGCCGCGACCTGCGCCCATGCCTGCGATAGATGACTCCTTCGTGAATTATGGGTGCAAATAAAATTGAGTCGTACGGGCGCTTTTAAATAAATTTTCGTCTGGATATATTCAATCAATGGACGAAGGATTTCCTTTCGTTCGTCGCTTACCGATTCCACATTCAGTTGATCGATCCGGTCTTGTAATTCGGGGAGTAAGGATGAAGGGTGATGAGTCATAATCTTAAGATGTTTAGGATGTCTGCACTTGTGTATCCTCTGGCTTATAGTATTTATCCCGGAACCAGAATGCCACCTTGACCAAGCCAATCAACACGGGAACCTCTACCAAGGGGCCGATAACTCCGGCTAAAGCCTGGCCGCTATTGATACCGAACACGCCGATGGCCACAGCAATGGCCAATTCAAAGTTGTTGCCGGTTGCGGTAAAGGAGATGGATGCATTTCTGGAATAGTCCGCTCCGAATCGCTTGGCAACAAAGAAGCTGATGAGGAACATCAGGCTAAAATAAATAATCAATGGAATAGCAATACGCACAACATCGAATGGAACTTTGACGATGAGCTCGCCTTTTATGCTGAACATGATTACGATGGTGAACAATAGGGCCGTAAGGGTGATGGGGGAAATAAAAGGCACAAATTTCTCGTTGAACCATTGCTCACCTTTTAACCGGATAAGGCTATATCGGCTAATTACGCCCATCAGAAAAGGAATACCCAAATAGATACCCACACTTTTGGCAATCTCTCCCATGGTGATATTTACCACCGCTCCCTCGATACCGAACAGGGGTGGTAGTACTGTGATGAACACATACGCAAAAATACTATAGAAAAGTACCTGGAAAATACTATTCAGGGCAATCAGTCCTGCAGCATACTCCCGATTTCCCTCCGCCAACTCGTTCCATACCACCACCATGGCAATACAGCGAGCCAGTCCAATCAGAATCAGCCCGATCATATACTCCGGATAATCCCTCAGGAAGGTGATGGCCAAAATAAACATTAGAATCGGGCCAACCAACCAGTTTAAAACTAGTGAAACACTCAATACTTTGGTGTCTTTGAACACCTGACCCAGGTTTTCGTATTTTACCTTTGCCAAAGGCGGGTACATCATTAAGATCAATCCTATGGCAAGAGGAACGTTGGTCGTCCCGCTGGAAAAGGAATTGATAAATCCAGATGAGGACGGTATCAAATATCCGATGGCGACGCCTGTCGCCATGGCGATAAATATCCACAGCGTCAGGTATCGGTTAATGAATCCAATTTTTTTGCGTTCGGCTGCAGGGGCACAATGATTTATAGACATAGAATGGCGGGCTTAGCAACATCCTCCACCGGGCGTACAGACGTTCTGATTATCAGCCTGCAGATTGACGAATTCTCTTTTCGGCTTTGCTGCCGGAACGCCGCAATTTTCGCGCGCAAGGCAATCGGTTTGTTTGGCCAACAGAATGAAGTCTTTTCCGTCAAATGTAAGGTCGTACTTTCCAATCGTTTGCGATTGATATTCAACCTCGACCTCCAGATCTTCCATGCCCAACACTTTTTCCGAGAGCGCTATGATGTCTAATAGTTTCCCTGGTTTCAAGCGATGCTCATAATCGTCGGCATCCCACAATTGAAAATTGGCGACCTTCTCGTTTCGAACTGTACCACCGCAGTCAATAAATTGCTTGCTTATGATGCCCACTTCTGTAACATGGAAATGCTCAGGAACCAGGGAGCCGTCTTCCAATTTAAAATTCACCGCCTCTGCGGTCCTTAAGTGTTGTTTAACTTCTGATAACTTCATCTGATTTGTTTTTAGTTTAGTAATACGCATCGTATTTTAACGATTGATTGAGTCAAAAAAAATGTCAGCAACAATCGGCTTTCAAAATCCGATAGCCTGAAAAGAACTCATCCAGCAGATTTTGGGCACTCGCCCAAGCTTTTTCGTCTATGCAATAGCACACCGTAGATCCCTCAATTTCACCCTTGATCAGACCGGCCTCCTTGAGTACCTTTAAATGTTGCGATACGGTACTTTGTGCTAAAGGCAATTCGTCAACGATGTCGCCGCAAATACAGGTTTGTTTCTGAATCAGCAGATTAAGAATTGCAATGCGCGCAGGGTGTGAAAGGGCCTTCGCGTACTTCGCTATGCTCAAAGCTTTTATTGAGAATTCTTCAGGCTTCATCTTCCTTTCTACAATCATATCGCAAATATACGATAAGTATTTGGAATCTCATGTTATCTTATAATCTTTATGTTAATTCTTTAGCAAATGCTTAATTAGCAAATAAATACCGTAGGTTTGCAACCGCAAAAATCGCCAGTCTATGAAACGCATTAACGAATACAAAAAGCTCTTTGGAGTTGAGAAGGAAATCGACTTAAAGAGCTTGAAAACAAGCTATCGTGATCTGGTGAAGGAATGGCATCCCGACAAGTTTCAGGACGGAGATCCATTGAAGGAACAAGCGGAAGTTAACAGTCGTAAAATCATTGAAGGCTACCAGTTTCTTATAAGCATTGCTCCGGAAACCCATGCAGCCAATTTTGAGGCCTATACCGCCACCATCAACGAAGGCGGAATTGAAGACTTTCAGCACAAAGGGATGGTATTGGAAATCACCTACCTGGACGGTAACTGTTATGAGTATTTTGGAGTTGATAAAAAATTGTACCTGAAGTTGGTGAACAGTGAAAATCTGAACCGTTTTGCCAAGCGAAATATCTACGGTAAGTGTCTTTATAGAAAATCTAAACGTGCGTTAGAAGAAGCCTAAGGTAAGGGCTTATTCCGTAGGCCCAGGAAGGTCGTTAATTCTTCGGCAGCTGCTCTGCCCGCACGGTTAGCTCCGATGGTAGAAGCTGATGGTCCGTAACCAACCAGATGAATCCTGGGATCTTTGGCCACCTTCGTAGCCAGCCTGCCTTCCATTACGATGCCTCCTTCCGGTTCCCGTATCATCAGCGGCATTAAATGATCCAACGAACTGCGGAAACCGGTACACCAAAGGATGACGTCTACCTTCATGGTATTACCATCTTGCCAACGCACCCCGGTCCGTTCTATTTTGCTAAACATAGGAATCCGGTTCAGAACACCCCTTTGCTGCATGGCTTTAATGACCGGGCTAAGCGGCAGACCGGTAACCGACACCACGGATCCCGGCGGCAAGCCCCGACGAACACGATCCTCAACCCTGGCCACTGCCGCGCGACCCCGCTCAGGTGTAAATGGCCTTTCGTCGAAAACAGGGGGAGTGCGCGTTACCCAAGTCGTCGTTGTTACCTGCGAAATCTCATCGAGCAGTTGTATTGCTGAAATACCTGCGCCAACAATAAGCACATGCTTTCCCTCAAAATCTTCAGCACGCCGGTAATCACGCGTATGGATTTGCAAGCCTTCAAAATCGGAAGCGCCCGGATATTCCGGTATGTAGGGTTTATCCCAGGTACCTGTCCCGTTTATAATTCCTTGTGCTGAAAAGAATCCTTTATCCGTTTCAATCCGCAGTCGTCCTCTTTGCTCACAAACTACCTTTACCTTCACCGGCCGGTAAACCGACAAGTCGAAGGTCTTTTCATAGGTTTCAAAATAATGCGGAACGGCTACATTCGCACGAACTTCGGCGGCATTACCGTCGGGAATCGTATCTGAAAACGGCAGGCCCGGTAAATCATGGATGCCATTTACCGTACTGAGGGTTAATGAGGGCCAGCGGTATTGCCATGCGCCTCCCGACTGAGCAGATTGGTCGAGTATAACGAATCCCGGTCCTGGTTCCAGACCAAGTTTTTTGAGATGATAAGCAGATGAGAGTCCAGCCTGTCCGGCACCGATGACGACAATATCGGTTTTATAGATCAGTCGGGGAGGAGTCATCGTATTTTTAGTGATCATGTTCATCTTCGTGGAAAGCGTAGCTGCATGTATCAGCAATATACGACTATTATATTGCTCTTCGTTTTAGGAACTCATGCATATGAAACCGTCACCATTCAAACTCCAATTGGATTTTTAAATGACTTTGTTACCTTTGTTGACTTAATACGCAGGAATGGCCTTCGCCGGTTCCTCAGATTACGGATCTCTTCTTATGAAGAGATATCGTCCCTTAGTCAATAAAATCCCGGAAAATATGAATTGGATTGATACCACTATCTTCATTGTTTATTTTTTTATCATGCTTGCTGTAGGCTTTTTCTTTTCCAGAAAAAATAAAAGCGAGAAAGACTATTTCATTGGAGGCGGGAAAATGAAAAGTGGACATGTCGGGTTGTCGGTGGTGGCGACCGATGTCGGGGGTGGCTTTTCCATTGGTTTAGGCGGTGTGGGGTTTGCGATGGGCTTGTCGGGATCCTGGCTGCTGTTTACAGGCTTGATCGGTGCTTGGTTGAGTGCGGTATTGTTAATACCCAAAGTCTATCAATGGCAGCGGGAGAGAAACGCACACTTCATGACAATGGCACAGGTATTTGGATTTTTGTATGATCGAAAAGTGGCGTTTGCGGCAGCCATTATATGCATCATCGGCTATACGGGTTTTACCAGCTCCCAATTTTTAGCCGGTGCAAAATTAGTATCTACTTCTTTCCCGGGCATGGGCGTTCAGAGTATGCTTTTAATCATGGGTGCTATTGCGGTTGTTTACACCATGCTGGGAGGCATGAAGGCAGTGATTTACACCGATGTTATCCAATGGATTATTTTGCTGTTCGGACTGATGTGCGTTGCAATTCCACTCTCGTGGACCGCACTGGGAGGGTATGAAGGTATCGTTCCTTACCTGAGCGAAGATATGCTATCGCTAACAGGGAATCTGACCTGGCAAATGGTCGTGAACTGGAGTGTGACCATTATACCCATATGGTTTGTTGGTATGACGCTTTATCAGCGGATATTTGCGTGCAAAGATGAAAAATCTGCGAAAAGAGCATGGTATTTTGCCGGCATCCTGGAATGGCCTTTTATGGCTTTTACGGGTGTCATTCTGGGTATGCTCGCAAATGTTGCCATTCAGCAAGGCGTGGTGCCGGTAGCTGGGGGTGTTTTAGAGGATCCTGAAATGGGCCTGCCATTGCTTATTCAGCATATTTTACCGATCGGCTTCACGGGTGTTGTCATTGCCGCTTACTTTTCTGCGGTTCTTTCAACGGCCGACAGTTGTTTGATGGCGGCCTCCGGAAGCGTTGTCGGCGATTTGATTCCCGATAAGCAGAAAAATGGAAAGACTATCGTTCGCTATTCTCAGATATCAACTTTCATGCTTGGTGCTTTAGCCATCCTACTGGCCACGACGATGGAAAACGTGCTCTCACTTATGCTCTATGCCTATGCCTTTATGGTTTCGGGCTTGCTTGTTCCGGTGATAGGGGCCATGTTTCTGCGAACGCGCTACGCAGGTGCCGCATTAACTTCGATGATTGTTGGAGGAACTGTCACCATTGCGTTGATCATTGGAAAGGCTGATTTACCTTTCCAGTTAGACCCAAATGTTTTTGGCTTGAGTGCTTCCGCGATCAGTTATTTCATCGTACATACGATACTGCACTACAGACGACCCTCAATTGGCTACAAATAGCTGAATCGAATCCGCGTTTAGTCGTGACGAAAGCCAGGATTCCAGTTTCTGGCGATCGGCCCGAGGAAGCTGTGCGTCGGCGCCTACCACAACAACGTAATAGGGAGTGGTTACGGAGTCGGTATACGACACTTGCCTCCCCACCGAGCAAGAAGTTATCTGAGGGAAAAGGGTATTTATCTCACGGTAAACAACTCGTCCCAGTTCCTCATTTTTCGAAATACTGTCCAGTTTTGCCTGGTTGTTGGCCAGATCCAGCCTGAGGCGGTTCAATTCCGTTACGGTTTGGTCCTGAGCAGTCTTTCTGAAAAAATCAACGTCGGCGATTTGAAACCCTTGTTGTATGGAAAGTTCGGTTCCCTGCAGCCCATAGAACGCTAATTTGCTTTCTAAATCTTCTTTTTCCTCCTCCGTGATCTCTTTTCCGCCGTAGATTAAGGATATTTTTTTACCAGCCGCGTTAACATTTGATTGAAGCAAATAATCGCCTTCTATAAAGCTCTCGTTGTTGATGAAGGATGTTGCATTCCGATTGTAGTTTTCTTGTTGAACCATGATATAGCCAAAATAAATACTTGGAATCATGGTCATCAAAGCGATAAAAGTTACCCACCGGTTCGCTGTCAGCTTTTGCTTCGGGTCGGCATAATGAATCACCGGAAACTTCAGAAGACGCACGGTTATCAGGGTGGCGGCTCCGATAAATACCGTGTTTATGGTAAATAAATAAAACGCCCCCAGGAAATAACTCCAGTTTGCCGTGGCGAGACCGTAACCAGCAGTACATAAGGGTGGCATCAAAGCCGTGGCAATGGCTACGCCCGGTATAATGTTGCCTTTCACCTTGCTCGACATGGCAATGATTCCTGCCAGGCCACCAAAAAGCGCAATCAATACATCGTATATATTGGGTTGTGTTCTCGCTAAAAGTTCGGAATGCGCCTCGCTTATTGGAGTGACCAGGAAGTAGAGGGTGGAGGTAATCAGCCCCGACGCAACAGCAAACCCAAAATTAGAAGCTGCTTTTTTCAATAGGGTAAAGTCGTACGTCGCCAAACTGTAACCCATCCCGATAATCGGGCCCATCAGTGGCGAGATTAACATCGCTCCGATGATGACTGCCGTTGAATTTACATTTAAACCCACACAGGCAATAAAGATCGCGAATATTAAAATCCACAAATTTGTGCCTTTGAATACGATTCCACTCTCCATCACCTGATGGATCACTTCGTAGTCTTCTTGTTCGGAACGGATGTCAAATCGACGAAACAATTTGTTCATATGGTTATTTACGTTACTCTCTTTGTTTTCCACTTTCAAATGCTGTTCGGGTCCATTTTTTTTAGCTTTTTCTCTGTAAACAAACATCATGCTCGAAAACTAAAAGCTCGCAATATAACGGTTTTAGCGGGATGATTTATTTGAACCAATAGATTCTGCTTATGTAACCCAGGTAACACACCATCCACTTATATCGTCCTAGATTTGCATCACTTTAAATATGTATATGATGGAATCGATTTTCGCACCCTGGCCCTGGTATGTAAGCGGCCCTTTGATTGCCTTCACCATGTTTTCATTGCTTTATGCAGGAAAAAATTTTGGAATGTCTTCTAATTTGCGCACCCTGTGTACAATCTGCGGCGCAGACAAGACTTCCGACTTCTTTCGATTCGATTGGAAAAATCAGCGTTGGAATCTGATCGTTATGGTGGGTGCTATTATTGGTGGATTTGTAGCTTCTCGCTATTTGTCGGATAACCAGGTTCCAGATATCAATCCCAAAACCATTGACATGCTTCGCGAGTCAGGATTTGAAAGTGCAGTAACTGCTTATGTCCCTGCCGAATTATTTGGCGACCAGGCGTTCAGTTCTCCCAAGACAATTCTGATTTTGTTGGTGGGAGGACTTCTGGTTGGATTTGGTGCTCGTTACGCCGGCGGGTGTACTTCAGGGCACTCCATATCGGGACTGAGTAATCTGCAAGTGCCCTCACTCATCGCCACCATCGGTTTCTTTATCGGAGGCTTACTCATGGTGCATCTTTTATTTCCCCTGATTTTTTAGCGCATATAGCTGTAGTAAAACATTAATTTCAATCTAATCACACTCATTAATAAGCATCATGAAAGCACTACGCTATCTTATCATCGGAACGTTCTTCGGCATTGTCATGTACAAATCGGAAGCAGCCTCCTGGTTCAGAATATATGAAATGTTTCAATTCCAATCCATTCATATGTATGGCCTTATGGGCTCGGCTTTGGCAGTAGGTGTGTTATTGGTTCAGTTCATAAAGAAAAAATCGCTCAAGGATATCAATCATCAACCCATTGTGATCGCCAGCAAAGAAAAAAGCATCGCGCGGTATTTGTTTGGAGGCATCATTTTTGGACTGGGCTGGGCACTCGCTGGCGCTTGCCCGGGACCGATGTTTGTATTAACCGGCGCGGGCTATTTGCCCATTTTAATCGTTATCTTGGGAGCAATCGCAGGCACCTGGATTTATGGCCTTCTTAAGGACAGACTTCCGCATTAAAACTCAGCATCATGGAGCAGTTGATCTATAACACCTATCATGGCCGATTCGAAAAGGCACTCGTTGACGAAATCGTATCAAGCGCAAAGCTCATTGAATTCAAAGAAGGTGACGTACTGATCGATATTGGAAAATATATCAAAACAGTGCCGTTGCTGATTTCCGGTGCAATAAAAATCATGCGCGAGGATAGGGATAAAGGAGAGTTGCTGTTGTATTTTATCGAGAAAGGGGATACCTGTGCCATGACCCTGGCCTGTTGTGTAGGCGATAAAAAAAGTGAAGTAAAGGCAATAGCCGAAAACGACGGATTGGTGGCGATGATACCCGTTGTGAAAATGGAGGAATGGCTGGGCAAATATAAAACCTGGCGTGCATTTGTAATGGAGAGCTATAACGACCGCTTCACTGAACTTCTCGGTGCGCTTGACAACATTGCCTTTATGAAAATGGATAGTCGGCTCTATAATTATTTGCTGGAGAAGGCGCAAATAAACCGTTCCAATGTTATCAACAAAACCCACAAAGAGATCGCTGATGACCTGAACAGCTCGAGAGTGGTCGTTTCTCGTTTGTTGAAAGCCATGGAAAACGAAGGCAAGATCAAATTGAACAGAAACAGTATTGAGTTATACCCCGATCGCCGTTAGATTCGATTATTGAAGTCTCCGTGTAACCCTTGTTACCGTTTGCAGCATTCAGGCATCGTAATTTTGTGCCATACTAATTCAAACAAGTGAATAATGGAAACAGAATTGATCGGGTATATTTTAGCCATTTTGGTTGGCGTTTCTTTAGGACTCATCGGTAGCGGAGGGTCTATTTTAACGGTTCCGGTACTGGTCTATGTAATGTCCGTGGATCCCATTTTAGCAACTGCCTATTCCCTTTTTGTGGTTGGAACGACCTCGCTGGTGGGCGGCATTCAAAATCTGATAAAAAAGCAGGTTAACTTTAAGACCGTTCTTATTTTCGGCATACCTTCTATCGTCTCCGTATATCTTACGCGTGCCTTTCTCATGCCCTTGATTCCGCACGATTTATTTTACATTGCCGGTTTTGAGATTACGAAACCTATCGCCCTGATGGTGCTTTTTGCGATCGTCATGATCTTTGCCTCCTTGTCGATGATTCGGCCCTGCCATGATTGCAACGATACAGACACCAGTAAAATTAAATACAATTACCCCCTGATTCTGTTAGAAGGCTCAGCGGTTGGTCTGCTCACCGGATTGATCGGAGCAGGAGGAGGTTTCCTGATCATCCCCGCGCTGGTGCTTCTGGCAAAAATGCCCATGAAATTAGCCGTGGGGACTTCTCTTTTCATCATTGCAGCGAAATCGTTGATAGGATTTTTAGGCGATGTGCAGGGAAATCAAACGATTGATTGGGCATTGCTATTATCCTTCACCGGTCTTTCCATCGTTGGGATACTCATCGGCTTTTATATATCTAGAAAAATCACCGGCGCCAAACTTAAAACCGCGTTCGGATGGTTTGTGCTGGTGATGGGGCTTTACATACTTATGAATGAATTATTTTTTAGTAACCTTTAAAAACTCACACCATGTTTTTTCAACACGTATACGATAAGTCGTTAGCGCAAGCAAGCTATTTCATTGGATGTCAGGCGAAAGGCGAAGCCATCGTCATCGATGCACAGCGGGATATCGACGTCTATCTGGAAATAGCAAAACAGAACAAGCTGACGATAACTCATATTACTGAAACGCACATTCATGCGGATTTTCTGAGCGGCTCAAGAGAATTGGCAGCGGCCACGGGTGCCAGGCTTTATCTATCTGACGAAGGTGGAGAAGACTGGCAATATCAGTTCCCGCATATAGGACTGAATCATGGAAAAGTGATCCCTGTTGGTAATCTGACCTTGGAGGTGTTGCATACCCCAGGACATACCCCCGAAAGTATTAGTTTTTTGTTAACCGACCACCCTGCAACTGCCGAACCGGTTATGGTGTTCACCGGTGATTTTGTATTTGTTGGCGATATCGGCCGGCCCGATCTGCTCGAAAAGGCCGCTGGCGTGGTGGGAACCATGGAAAAGGGAGCTAAACAGATGTATGAATCCATACAGCGCTTTGCTGAGCTTCCACCATATGTTCAGGTGTGGCCCGGTCATGGTGCAGGTTCTGCCTGTGGGAAGTCGTTAGGCTCCGTGCCCAGTTCAACGGTGGGCTACGAAAAAATTCGTAACTGGGCATTTCAATACCTGGACAAGCCTGAAGATTTCGTTCGCAAACTGCTGGATGGCCAGCCCGAACCTCCTAAATACTTTGCGATGATGAAACATCTGAACAAAGTGCCTCGTCCGCTGTTGGTTGAAGTCCCCAAGCACCCCAGATTAAGTAAGGAGCAGTTTCTTTCGGCTTACAACAAAGGCCTTAAAGTAATTGATACCCGCAATAAAGTTGATTTTGCAAAAGGGTTCATCCCTGGCAGCCTAAACATCCAGGGAAATAACTCATTTTCAACCTGGGCCGGCTGGCTGCTGAATTATGAGGAACAGTTTATATTAGTGGCAGACGAGCATCAGATTGACGCGTTGACGAGGAAGTTAATGCGTATCGGACTGGATAATATCTATGGATACATTTGCTGCATAGATGATTTGGGTTTCGAACTTGAGTCTGCAGAAGTAATCGATATAAAAACGTTTAAATCTCTTCAAGCGAACGACAACGTTCAGGTGCTGGATGTTCGCGGAATCAACGAATATGAAGCCGGACATATAGCAGCTGCGGAGCATGCCTTTGTTGGCACACTTCCTGATCATTTTGACAAAATAGATCCCGGCAAGCAATTGGTAGTACATTGCCAAAGCGGAGACCGGGCCGCTATAGCGTATTCTCTATTGAAAAGACATGGTTTTAAGCACGTGTCGAATTTTTCTGGAGGAATGAAAGAGTGGCGGGACAAAGATAATCCCGTGGTCTTCTAAGGGCCCCGCCACGCTCCGTACCATCACTCAGCAGCGAGCTTCGCTAAAAAAGCTTTAAACTCCTCATTGGAAAAGTCGCCCATGCCTTCATGCTTGAAAACCACTTTGCCGTATTTGTTCAGCACCAGGGTGGTTGGAATGGCCCCACTCATGTAGGAAGGGGGGATCGGACTCGCCGGTGTATAAACCGGCAGTTCAAACTTTCTTTTATCCATGAACTTCTGTGATTTCTCGCGCTCATTGTCTACGTCGACCATCAAGAACATCACCTTGTTATTGTTGCGGAATTCAGAATAAAGCTTATTGATCGATGGCATTTCTGCGATGCACGGCGGACACCAGGTCGCCCAAAAATTGATGAATACAACCTTTCCCTTCTGATCGGATAGTTCGATGACCTCACCATCAGGGTTCTTAAATAAAATTTCTTCGGCCATGCTGGTGGCGCTAAACTCATTTGCTAGCTCATCGGGGGTTCCCTCGGGCACATCAGGTTGGAATAAGCCAATCTTCATGAGACTCTGCGATACCTGCCCTTTGAAATCGGGGCTAAGCACCATGGCGGCGACGAAAATCAAGACGATCCCCGTAAATATGTTTGAGAAGGTTACCTTCTCCCTTAACTTCATTATAAAACTCATTATTAAATTATTTTAAGGACGCTTCAGAGCGTCAATACGCACGAATTAATATTTTTAAGATCGGAGTAGAAGGGTACTATATCCGGAGAGACCTGTTTTTTAGAAACAGTGGAAGTGGATTCGTTAAAGTCTGTTTTCTTTCTAGCTGAAATGGTCTGGAACTTAAACTGAGCAACGATAAGGAAAGGTATAAGCTAATGACGGAAAGGAACAGTGGAAGAGGCAGACTGCTCTTGCTTAACAATGAAAAATCCAGCAGGGAAGCTTTGGTAATCTCCGTATCCGCGCACCGAAGGTCGTCATACATCAAGATCACATCGCCAATCGGGTGTTTTACGCTCTTCGCCTGTTTGGAAAATTCAACGGAGGGCAAAAAAACGCTGCTTAAAAGACTTCGGATCGGGCAAGTATTCACTAGCATGAAGAAAAGACAAACCAGCAATACAGTTGCCTTTATTTTTCTATAGATGGTAGGAAAATCCCGATTCATTTCACGATTGGTATTGGATCATTACAAACATAAAAAAATATAAATCAAATCATAGGTTCTTTCATTGAAGCACGAATTTTGCGCATAAATGTTACTTTTACGATGCGCGAATGAATCATCTTTGTAGCCATAAACAAAGAGTCATTGCCATGGTTGTATTAAATCTACGATGATGAAAGACAGAGATTTTGTTCCGGTGCCCTTAAAGAAAGATCTCATCCTCCGCGAGAAACTGGCCTTGCAAAGAACGGTTTTGGCCAATCAAGCTACTTTTCTGGCCTTTTTGCGGACCTCCATGTACTTTCTTATTGCAGGGTTGAGTATCCGGCAATTGGTAGAGAATTCGAATGCGATCATATACGAAATCGTGCTATTTGGTGTTTCCTTTATAGTCCTTATAGCAGGTATCATAAACTATTTTAGGAACGACAAGAAAATTAAGCAAAGCAAAATCCATATCGGGGACTATAAAATTGAGTTTGAAACATCTTAATGTCGGTGGAGAATTGTCGGGGTGGCAATGTTGGTTTCGGGTTGCTCGTTTCGTGAAGATGGTTTGATCAATTGGTTTTTCATCAGGCAACTATCGAATGACCAAAATATTTTTATCTCGGTAAGATGCCTTCCTGGCAAACACCCGGGCATCCGACTTGTTAACCTATCGTAACACTTAAAATTGGGGTCTAGCAAATCACATACTCATGAGCAAAGCAATCCTGTTAAAGAAGCGACCAGTAGGCAAACCTACCCTGGGTGATTTTGAGTTTATAGAAGTAGAAAACCCTGCACTCCAAGAAGGGCAAGTGCTTCTGAAAACCCTTTACGTTTCCGTGGATCCGTATCTGAGGGGGAGGATGAGCAGTGCAAAATCATATGTTCCGCCCTTTGAGCTTCAAAAGCCCGTTCAATCGGGAATAATCGCTGAGGTAATAGAGTCCAAATTACCAGATTTTAACGTGGGTGACTACGTCTCCGGTATGCTGGATTGGAAAGAATTACAGATTTCTGACGGACGAGGTCTCACCAAGGTAGATGGCGATGCTGCCTCTTTATCCGCATATCTGGGCGTTCTGGGGATGACTGGATTGACAGCTTATCTCGGCCTAACTGAAATTGGAAAGCCGAAACCCGGTGAGACAGTCGTTGTTTCGGGCGCTGCAGGTGCCGTTGGCAGTGTGGCAGGACAAATCGCTAAGATTTTAGGATGCCGGGTTATCGGCATTGCAGGCTCTGACGAAAAGACGTCGATGCTAACCGATACGCTTGGCTTCGACGCAGCGATCAATTACAAAACCACCATCGATATGAACGCAGCCATTTCAAATGCCGCGTCCGGCGGCGTCGACGTCTATTTTGATAACGTAGGCGGTGAAATATCCGATGCGGTGCTTGCAAACATAAACCAGTTCGCCCGCGTAGCCGTTTGTGGCTCCATCTCAGGATACAACGATACCGATGTATCCATGGGCCCACGGGTTCAGGGTATATTGGTGAAAAACAGTGTTCTGATGCAAGGCTTTATTGTCTCCAACTACCAGGATAAATTCCGGGATGCCATCACACAATTGACTGGCTGGCTGCAGGAAGGAAAACTAACCTACAAAGAAACCATTGTAGAGGGTTTTGATAATATCCCGCAAGCATTTATCGATTTATTTGACGGGAAGAACGAAGGCAAAATGATTGTGAAAGTAGCGCTTTTGTAAGTTATAAATCCTTTTCAAAACAAATACTGCTTTGAACATTTTCGTATTGTCCATAATTTTTTATGACTTTATAACCACTCTTCTTATACAAGCCAATTGCTTCAAGCATTTTGTCCCCTGTTTCTAACACACATTTTTTATAGCCAAGCTCCCTTGCCCAGTTTTCTAAATCTTTTAAAATAGCAACTGCCACTCCTTTCCCCCGCATTTCAAAAGGCACATACATTCTCTTTATTTCCATTGTAGACTTGTCATACTCTTTCATAGCACCACACCCAACTGGTATATTATCGTTGATGCCAACAATAGCATATTTAATTTGGTCAATTTTGTTATACTGAGCAAAAAAATCATTTTTCTCGCCATTCTTCTTTGCCAAGTCTTTGTCGAGTTCAAACACTAAATCTTGGAAGTCTCTGTTTTCCGAATTCGTTCTGTTTAAGATGATCATTTTTAATTGTTCCGATCGTTTTTCATCAACTAGTTTTGTTATGTAGGGGAGCGTCCGCGTAAATTACCAATACCGTTTTTGCGCTTGGCGTAGTGAGGTATTTAGATGTAATAAACCGTCAACTTGCGCCAAAGTTAAGTAGAAGTACGGACTTTCAGTTTGCACGTCACACCCCATAATCCAGCCTTTCTTATTTTTTGCTCTCGATTTTATCAATAACTAAAATAAAAGACAAATAAAATGAATGATGAGTATGTAAGCTGTTAAAGCCTATTTTTTCCCGAACATCCCGCCCAGTTTGTCAGACAAGCCATCCATAGGACTGGATGAATCTCCAGAACTCTTATCGCCCAATACACCGTCTAACTGACTTCCCATTCCGGCAGGTAGCCTGTTTTTGAGTTGAGAGATCACCACATCCACAGCTGACCTTGCATTCGCTTCTGATATTCCGGTTTTGGCTACCACCATTTTAATAATTTCGTCCATGATCTGATAGTTTTAAGTGTTAATTGAATAGTAACGTTTGGTATGGATTATTGTTGGGTGGTATTTTCTGGAAAACCTCGTTGGCGTCTAAGTAATTAAACAGATAGGTTTATGAGGTTGCTCTTTACCAATTCATAGAAGGTACAATAAAACAGCCTCTAAATCTTTCGGTCTAGAGGCTGTTTTCCGGTGTCAGTCGGGGTGGCAGGTTTTACAGAATCGTATTTTACTTACTGTTCAATTTCTTTAAACGCTCTTTTGCCAGTGGGATGACATCATCACTTCCTTCATAATTTTCAACCACACTTTCCAACGTTTTCTTCGCCTGAAATTTATCGCCTTTGCCAGCATAGGTATCCGCAAGCAGGATGAAGCTTTTGGCCACCCAATAGTCTTGTGACCCCATGTTGTTGATTACATCAAAGGCTGTTTTCTCAGCTTTATCATATTGTTTTTTTTCATACTGTAATTGTCCCAGGCGATACCGCGCTTCTGCACCGACTGCCTTTTGGCTCTTTTGAGCCGCTAGATTTAGCTCCTGCATGGCGGGCTCCACGTTGCCTTCCTGCAACATAAGTCGTGCGTCGTATAAATGTGCCATGGCAATTTCCTCCTCAGTTGCCCGATCATAAGTCTTTACCAATATCGAATACTTGGCAGCTTGCGCCAAATCACCGATTTCGAAATAACACTTCATCAGGTTCGTTACCGCATAGCCGTAGCGTTCTTTGTATTCTGAGGTGAGCTCTAGTTTTTTGAGGTGCACGATGGCCTCGTTATATTCCTTCAAATCCAGATATAATGCTGCTACCGTCAGCAAGGTGTTCTCTGTATACTGACTCGTCCAGTCGTTCAGAATAATATTCAGGTCATGCAGCGCTTCCCTGGGGCGCCCGCTATGGTATAAACTCACACCACGGATATAACGAGCATGCTTTTCCTGTCTCGGTTTTGGGAATTTATCAAAATACGCATTGATTGCCTCCACGGCGGCCCCATATGCTTTTCTGGAAAACAAGGAATTGGCTACCTGGAATGCCATGTTATCTTGTTCTGCGGGACTCAGAGCACTGACATTAACATTGGTCGCATAATTAATAAAACTCGTAGTATCACCCTGATCGAGGTATATATTTTCAATGGAACGCATAGCCTGTGCTGCCTCGGCAGTCGCGGTATGTTCCTCTATCACCTTTTGAAAAGTGGCCTTCGCAGCTTCGGTTTCATCTTTATTGTACTGAACCAATCCGATGGTCATCAATGCCCGGGGAACATAGCTGCTGCGCGGGTATTGTTCTATCATCTTCTGCAAGCCTTCAATGGCGATATCGTAATCTCCTTCAGTGAAATACGTATAAGGTATCTCAAAGGCTACGTCATCTGCGTAGTTCGATTTTGGAAATTGTTCGATAACAGACCGCAGGATACTGAGCTTTGTTTCATTGTCGCCCTGCAATCCATGAAGAATTCCAAGCTGGAACAATGCATAGTCCTGATTGGGAGCATTACTGCTGATCAACTCATCATAATATTGATTAGCTCGGCTGTAATTGCGCACGGCTAAATATGAATCACCCAAACGTGCGATCACGTCATAACGTACTTTATCGTCCATGGTACTTCCCTCAAGAGACATAAAGCGTTCAAAATACTCGGCCGCCATACCGTAGCTGTTATTACGGAACGCAGCATAAGCCAAGCCATAGTTGGCATAATTGTATACATTGGAACTCCGCGCAACGGGCAACCGAAGGAACCGTAAAAAGTTATCAACAGCTTCCCCGTACTTGCGCACTTCATACATCGCCTCCGCTTTCCAGTACGCGGACAATGCCGCCATTTCCGCATCGATCGGGAATTTTTCGGATCGCATGAACATGGATATGCTGTTTTCAAAAGCGCGCTCATTATAAAACTCCAGTCCGCGATAATACGTTGCTTTTTGATAGATTTTATCGGCTTCCCGATCCCTGTTGTCGAGCTTTTCCAGCAAACTTACCCCTGCATGAAAATTACTTGTACCCAACAGGATATCGACCGACAGTGTTTCTTCAGTCTCGGTTTCTCTAGTCTCCGGACCACGCCCTTCATATTTCTGAGCAATATATTGCTGGGCGACTCTCAAGGCAGATTCGACGGAGTCCAATTCATATAAGACTTTTGCATAGTTAAACAGCCCATCTACTTTCAATATCGGATCGAGATCGAGTTTGGAAGCTTGGGCAAATGCACTACTAGCACCTTGCTTATCCCCGCTTTCCAGGGCGATATGGCCTAAAGTAATCAGCGAGCTTTGATAAAAGGCATCCGAAGTTGTCACCTTCTTCATAATAGAGGCCGCTCTTTCGTATTCGCGTGCCTGGTAGGCCAGATAGCCGATCCGGTAATTATCGATATTGTTTTGCGAAGCATCAGCGTGCCGCTTCAGCACGTCATCATAATAAGCTTGTTTAAATATGTTTTTTGCAAAATATCTAGCGGCAGCGATCTTGCGAAGCTCAAGCTCAAGCGCTTGACGATCAAAACTCATATCTGGAGTCTGACGTATTTTGACGGCATCGGCCAATATCGGGCGATATTCACGTACGACATCCATAGACTCTATAACCGCGGGTTGATTTTCGTCTTGTTGCTCACTAGGTTGTCGCTTCTCTTCCTGTTTTTTTTCCTTTTCCTGTGCATAGCCCATAACCAGCATTGCTGAAAAGACTCCGGTAAGCAGGCATTTCAGGTAGTTATAGCCAATCCTTTCTTTTAATATCATTCTTTTTCCGTGTTCGTTCTTATCCATATACCCATTTCAAACTGGTATATCGTCAAAATTCATTCCATAGGCTCACTTCACCAGTGATGTCGGAATTTGCGACATCAAACACTTAAACTCTTGTGTGTTTAATTGGAACTTAAAGTCTTTCGGAAAGCGATCGATATTTCTGGTCACTTGTTCATTCATTCACCTTGTTTCAATCCCATATTCCGCTAAATCGCTATCGAGCATTACCTTTTGCCCTCAAATTTTCAATATTCAACGAATATTGCTAATTATCCCTCTCCAACAGCGATTAAACTACCGGTACCATGCTTAATATTTGCTGCAATATAAGATGTGCAGAAAATAAAATAATCGAAAGAGAAATCATCCATTTTTCGCGACTTAAAAACGTCCCTATGAAGTACAATAGTAGAAAGAGGACATTTAAAAATACGATACTTATCACAGCATTCCGGACAAGAACGGGCATCGCGAATACCATGAAAGTAGAAACTCAGATCAAATAGCCAGTAGTTCGTTATGGATTAAATTTCATGAGGCGCGTAGTGATATAGTTCGCCTAATTGAGTGAAAATGGATTCTAGCCCACTTTTATTCCTCGCCAGATGTAACGTACTTTGCCGCGAGCAGACGCATCAAAGTACGGTCCGCTTTTGCTTCCATATAATTTTCCATTAATAATTGCCCGACCTGTTTGTTTTTCAACTTCACCGCCGCTATCTGCAAAATACGAAAGGAGGCCATTTCTAAGCTTTCTAAATTTTGCATATAGAAGATAATGGATAAATCTCTTAACACAGGCTCACTTCCGTGAAGTCTGATCGCTTCGAATCCATAATTCGCTAGGCTAGCAACATCTTCGCTAGCGTCGACCGAAACCTCTGCATCTAGTAATGCAAATATTAACTCCATCCTGACAACTTGCTTATCAACGTCGTTTACCGTATCGCAAATGGCCTCGTATAAATCTTGATATTCTACCTCTTCTGCTAACTTCGGTAAGCTTGTCACCAAATGCTTTTTAACTGCATAAATTTTATTTAAGTGGTCCAGAAAAAACAATCTGATTTGGTGAGAATTTATATTTATTCTGTCCGTCTTTTTCGACTTCTCAGGACTGTCATCCATCATTTGATTTGTTTCATTATAATTTAGATCCCATCTTTTAATCACGAATTGGCCTCAACTGCTATACTTTTAGCAATTAACCGCTAAAACTCCCCTAATAACATGTAACATATCTTCAATATCAAATGGCTTTTTAATGAATTTGTTTGCTCCACAGATTTTCGACAAAGATTGAACGTCCCTTTCGGCAGAAATCAAGATAACAGGAAGTTCATTCGATTTATATACCTGTCTGATTTCGGCGCAAATTTCATTTCCCCTTTTTTCGAAGCCACTGATACGTTCATCAAGTAGAACCAGATCAGGATTCAAAGAATCGACCTGTTCAACCGAAACGCCTGTATTTGACAATACGACCTCATAGCCATCGTCTTCCAGGATAAGACCCAAAATTTCCAATATATCTTGATCATCGTCGACAACGAGTATTCTTTTAGGCATAATACGTGCTGATCTAAGTAAGTCGGTGCTAAAATAAAAAAACTTTTGAAAAAAAATGCTGATAGACGATACTCTGGGCTTGCTATTTTAAGACAGTCGCATTGAAACCTGATATTGGTGGGATGGGAAGCTAATTTTCGAAAAATTAATGGAGATCGTTCAAGGATACGCTGTCGGCTTCGAAACGGTGGCGTGATACAATTAAGCTCTTTTAAATGAGAAAAGACCAAACAATATCGAAAATAAATCTGTTTCATAACCAGATTTTCTTACGTTTATTATTTAAGTAATTGGAGGAAAGCAGAGAACTATAGAAACTTAAACATGGATTCTTTTCAATTCGATGCATTTACATTTAGAACGATTATTGAGGCGTCTCCCTATCCGGTATATCTATGTATTGGGGAAGAGATGATTGTCACTTATGCGAACGCTGCCACGTTGCGTACATGGGGAAAGACAAATTCAGTGATAGGAAAGGCGTTTGTCGAAGCGATTCCGGAAATAAAAAACCAACCATATTATCAATTGCTCTTGAACGTTTTTCACTCGGGGAATGCATATCATTCGGGTGACGAACGGGCTGATCTCGAAGTTGACGGCAAAATACAGACCTATTATTTCAATTTTGCCTACCAGCCGTATCGTAACCCATTAGGACAAATCGTTGGGGTTTTTTGTTTTGCTACTGATGTAACGGAGCTTGTCACCAACAGGCAACGCCTTGCGGCTTCCAAAGAATCACTCCGCATAGCTGTTGATGCGGCAGAGCTGGGGACATTTGATAGAGATCTCGAAAATGGAAAGCACTATTGGGATCAACGATGCCGGCAGCTGTTAAATATTAGGGATAACAGCAACGTTAAATACGAGTGCGATTTCCTAGCAAGCGTTCATCCGGACGATCGGCAATGGGTGAATAAGCATATTTACGAATATGTTTTTAATAAAAAACTATCAAACGGAAATTTTGATGTAGTCTTCCGAACTCTCGAACAAGGAAACGGCACCATCCGTTGGATTAAGTCTAAAGGAACGGTGTTTTTTGATGCGAAAGAAAAGCCTGTCAGATTTATTGGTACGATGCTCGACATTACTAAACAGCGAGAGGAAGAAACGCGTAAGGACGCTTTTATTTCCATTGCAAGCCACGAGCTAAAGACGCCACTAACCACAATCAAAGCTCAGGCACAGCTGTTGATGCGCGAAATGAAACGAATAGACAATAGCGTTATTTTAGATTCGCTGGAGCGGCTCAACAGGCAAATTAACAATATGTCTACGCTGGTAGACAATTTTCTTAACACCAATAGTTTGTTAGAGGGAAAGCTCCATTTTAAATTTGAGCGTTTTGATATGCAGGAACTGCTCAAAGAAGTGGTGGATGACCATAGGTCGATATTATCTCGGCATGAATTGAAATTAGATGATTGCGAGACCGTGATTGTATGGGGCGATCGCAGAAAAATAGGACAAGTGATTGAAAATCTGCTGAGTAATGCTGCAAAATATTCGCCGTCGAACAGCACGATCACTGTTTTCTGCAAGCCCGATGCTCATCGAACGGAAATCGGGGTGATCGATCAAGGCGTCGGAATAAGTGAAAGTGAACAGAAGAAATTATTCGACAGGTTCTATAGAGTTGAAAGCGAATCGGTTTCGAATGTTTCCGGGTTCGGCTTGGGCCTGTATTTGGTGGCGGAAATTTTGCGAGAGCACAATACAAGCATTTATGTAAGAAGCGCGCCGAACGAAGGTTCTTGTTTTTCCTTTCATCTTCCTTTGTCTAAATTTTCCGCGGGCGGTGATGAAGTAAATCTAGAAACATAAATGTAGTATATTTATAGTCGGAGAAGTTTCCTGAACCAAGATTTCATAATTATGACAATCCGTTATCTGACCAGATAACCAATCGCACAAGGCAAAACCTTTCGCAGCATGATATGCATTTTTTGTCGGTGCGATCTATACGAAACTCGAATGCATTGCAGATTTCTTTGCATGAAAAGCCTTGTAGCCACTGCGCATGAGTTCGCAATCGCCTATATGAACCTTAGACATCAGGTAATCGATTGCAAGATCGCTCATAGGATATCGAAAAACTTTCTGAAAGCTGTATTTTGATAAACATAAATCGTTTCTCTTTTAGTGAGTAGGCAAAGCATATTCGGAAATCATTTTCGGCGAATAAGAGAAGGAGGATAATAAGAGAAGCAAGGATGTCGAGTCGTTCATAAAGTGGCAGTTTTCGTTTTCTTTCCCAACAACAGGTTTGGATTTTTGTTGAAGGCAGCCTGGCGATGAAGCTTTTCGTTGCTCTCATTCGTTATATATGGGGTCGAACCCACCTCTATGTTGCTGGGCACTATACTGAACATTTGCCCTACTCCTGACAATGAGACCTTTCGACTACACTTTGTTCGCTCAAGGTGACGACGGCAAAGGTATCGACCAATTAAATCTTTCGTCTAATATAACTTCAATTTGTTTTTGCTATCTCTGTTCTCCTCTTCCGATAGGAAAATGCCTCGGCAGACCGCGAAGCAGCTACGAAGGGATCAAGCAAAAAAGTTGGGGGGGACTGAAGATTAGATATTAATTTTGGTGTTTTATTGATTAAAACATTGGAACAGGAACTTTTATCATTGTTATTGCCTGCGGGGCTTACCGAATACTTCGAACTTACTCATGTTGAAAAGAAGGCAGATGGCTACCATCTACATCTATCCCAACGCAATACTCCGCCGATGGCGGTTAAAGATCACCGGCTTGAGTTCAAAGGGTTTTATGATGAGGTCAATATCCGTAATTTTCCTTTACGGGGCAAAGCCTGTTTTTTGCATCTGCGGCGGCGAAAATGGTGGGACCATGACACAGGTAAACCCGTTTATAGTTCTTGGTGGATATACCGAGCATGTTGACCCCTCTATTCCGGGCTAGTTTAATTTAGCGCATAGCGCTTATAGCGTTTATTCGTATGCCATTCCGGCGGATCATCACCGGAATCCACACTACCAATAAAGTGCCAGCAGACTGGGCTAAGATGCTCGACGACGAGGTTCTCGCGACTGCTTTACTGGATAGGCTGTTGTTTCCGATGTGAGGTAATCAGCCTATCGGGAAAAAGCTATAGGATGGAAAACAGGAAAACCATTTTTGGAAGCTAACGAAGGAATGATACTTTTGTAAAACTGTGCACTCTTACTTGCCATTTTCTGTGCACTGTTATTTACCGATTACATTACTCTGGACTTGGCGCCTACCATGGAACGAATTGCCCGTCGCGCATTTCCCCATGCCAAGTTGGTGTCCGATCGTTTTCACGTCCAGCAGCTGGCCGGAGATGCCGTTCAGCAACTTCGCATCGAATATAGATGGGAAACTATCGAACAGGAAAACAAGGAGATAGAACTGGCAAGGGAAACTAAGAACAGCTATATCCCCCGGATACTGGAGAACGGTGATACTACCAAGCAGTTGCTGGCCAGAAGCAGGCACCTGCTGTTCAAGCAGGATACCAATTGGACGCCCAGTCAGCGGCAGCGGGCTGAAATCCTCTTCCATTACTATCCCGTCTTGAAAAAAGCATACTGGCTAAGCAGGAAGCTATCCTATATCGTCAGTAACACAAAAGGAATAGGGTTCACCCAACTGGCCCAGTGGTATAACGATGTTGAGAAATCAGGCCTCAAAGCATTTGGCACCGTGTCAAGAACTATCCAGAACCTATGATCCCTGATCCGGCGCAATTAACAAATCTTCCAAAAACAAAACAGCCACTAAATCTTTCGATCTAGAGGCTGTTTTTCCGGTGTCCGTCGGGGTGGCAGGATTCGAACCTACGACCTCCACATCCCAAATGTGGCGCGATACCGGGCTACGCTACACCCCGATTTCCCTGGCGGGTGTGCAAAAGTAAAAACTAATTCTGAATCTGCAAACTAATTCCTGTTTTATTTTGAAATAAAACGAATATTGCTTTCAAAGCGACAGAAGTGATGTTCTGTATGCGGTTCCTATTTGGTATCTTCGCGATGTAAACGAGTCTGACTATAAACCTGATATGGAAAAAACAAATACGAAACTGGCCATCAAAATTTTTCTTTCAATTTTTCTTTTAATTTTTTCTTTTTTATCTTCCGTTTCAGCACAGATTTACGACATCGATTCGAAAGTAGCTTTGCTAAACTCGAAATCCTATCCTGCCACGCAGGTCACCGAGCTAAAAGTATCTGCCCCGCAGGCTTATGTCGATGTGAAGGGTGGGGGCACCGACCAACTGGTGCTGGAAGTTTACGGAATCACGGATGCCGGCAGGAATTTGTCGGACGAAGAGATTGCGGCGGTGGTTACCCGTGATTTCAATATTGTCATCGAAGAGGCGGACGGTATTTTAAGCATCACTGCCCTTCGAAAGCCGGAGGCGGTGATCGACGAGAATACACGCCTGTCCTTCCATATCCTGGCCCGAAACAAGCTGGATACCGAGCTGCAGATAGGGGCGGGCTCTGCGAACATCACCCGCATTCAGGGCGATCAGCAAATCCAGACTGAAGGGGGAAGTATTCAACTGGAGTCGGTGGTTGGCTCCGTAAAGGGGGCGACCGGCAGCGGAGAAGTTGCAGCCAGTAATATTCGCGGCAATGTGGAGCTGCAGGGTGGTCAGGGGTCAGTACATTTGTCGAACATCATGGGCCACGTAAAGGTACAAACCACTCTTGGCTCCATTAGCGGATCTGGAATTGCGGGCGATTTCAACGCTGTCAGCACCGGTGGTAGTATAAGAGTGACGGAACTTAACGGGAAGGTTATCGCACGTTCCGAGACGGGAAGCATTCATGCCGGATTTACGGCGTTAAGACGGGATAGCTATATTTCGACTGCATCGGGTAATATTCAGTTATCGATTCCAAAAAATAGCAAGGCGAACTTCGATCTGAAAGCTACAAATGTCACACCGTTCAACCTGGCTGGCTTCGAAGGTATCCGTAGCAGGGATGTGCTTGAAGGTAATTTAAATGGTGGGGGCATAGTGTTGAAGGCTGTAGCAAACCCCGGAAATATCCAAATTAACTTAAATTAACATCCTCGCCGCGCGGAATTATTACTCCGGGTTGCCAGGGTTCAGACAAAGGCTCTCTAGGATTCAGCGAGCTCCTTGCGTAGTTTTACCGGAAGGGCATTTACAATCAGTTGGTAGCTGTCGTCAATCATTCGCCTGATCATAGCTTCGCTAATTTCTCCGTTCAGCTCAACGGTGTTCCAGTGTTTTTTGTTCATGTGATAGCCGGGGAATATGCTATTGGGATATTCTTCACGCAAAGCGATGGCTTCTTCCGGGTCGCACTTGGCATTAAATGCGGGTGGTTGACTGTCGAGCCCGCTCAGTAGAAATACTTTTCCTGCAACCTTAAACACCAGGGTGTCGGGGCCAAAGGGGAAGCTTTCGGTTGCTCCGGGTTTCGAGAGGCAATAGTCTCGGAGTTCTTCTATGTTCATAGTATCAGAGGTTTCGACGATAAAAGCATTAAACTTCTAAATTAAATAATTTACGGTTGAATTGCTTCGATAATATTCAGGCTTTTCACCGAAACGAGTTCTGGGCCTGAGATATAACGTGTTCGGGGCGAGGTAATGAACCAATGATCGCGAAAGTCAATCGTTTTTTAAATCAAGGAGCTCTCAATTTTATGACAGGTGAACTATTCGTATATTGACAAAAAAATGTCGATATGCCCCCTAGAATTCTTGCCGAAAACCCAATGCGAGTGATCCTGTTCTTGATGTTTCTGGTGATACCTTTCTTCCCTCTACTTGCCCAGGGAACACTTGATTCTAATAAATTCCATCTTTCTTTTACGGTTAACGAGGCGCCTGAGTGGACGAAGCTCTTTCACAGAGAATCGGGTTGGATCGGAGCCGACGGCATTTATTCCATTCCTTTGGATGGAAGGGAGCATATAGGGAACTCGGATAGTACTAAGACCCTTTTTATTTTTAGCGACACTATCTATGGCTCTGCAGATGAAAAGGAAGAGGACTCAGGGTTTCATATGATTAATAGTTCCTATGCCATCCTGGAAGGTCTGCAACCTGATGCCGATCGATTGACTTTTTATAAAAATAAGGGAAAGGACGGAAAAGAGAAATCTGTTTTCGTGCCCGACCGTCATATCGCTGAGGATGGAGAATACTACTGGTTAGGTGATGGTTTTGTCAACCGCGACCAGGGAAATCGGCTGTATATATTCGGCTATCGCGTCCGGAACACCGGTGCTGCGGTGTTCGGATTCGAGGAAGTCGGAAACTCGCTTCTAATCGCCCGTCCCGAATCAGCGTCTGCTCCGGCTGTCTCCGAAGCATTTCGTAATCTTCAGCAAATGCGGACACCATTTTTTCTTCGCGATTCGATCGACGGTTCAACCGGGTCGTTCGGTGCAGGAATTCTGGTGAACACCCCTTCTGCAGGCGTGCCTGGTGCCGATGGGTATGTCTATGTGTATGGTGTGAGAGGGAAGCGAAAAGAATTGGTGGTGGCCCGGGTGAAAGCCGGCGATTTCGATCATTTCGATTCCTGGCGCTATTGGGATGGAACCTCCTGGAACCCGGCGGTTAACAGCGCTGTAACGGTGACCGATCGGGTTTCGAACGAGCTCAGTGTGAGCCCGCTACCCGATGGTCGTTACGCCTTGATTTTCCAGCTTGATGGAATTGGGCGGGAAGTCGCCATGCGGGTGGGTCTTTCTCCTGTCGGTCCTTTTGGCCCGGTGGTAAAACTTTGGTCATGCCCGGAGCCCCTTGCCAATGAAAATTATTACGTCTACAACGCCAAAGCGCATCCGCATCTTTCGCAGCCCGGCGAGCTTCTGATTAGTTATAATGTCAATTCATTCGATTTCTTTAACGATCTTCAAAATGAACCCACGCTGTACCGACCGCGCTTTATCCGTCTTCGTTTGACGGAAACTCAGTAATATCCAAGGCTCAAATCAAAAATGGATATCGTCTTAACTCAATCAGGCATCCGCTATCGTGCTTGAGCGACAACGATAAAGAACTTTTGAAGGATATGCTATTTTAGAACTTCCGGCATTAAGGTCCGCTTGATTTTTTTGATTTATTTTTAATGCAAGTGGCGGAACGAAGAAGACTAAGGAAGTTGTACGATCATAAAACAGCCCAGCGGCGGGTTCAGGTGCCGTAGAAGTGCTGTTTACGTGCGGTGGTGGTGGGCTACAAACAAACCGGCCATCGGACAGGGAAATACATGCTTCTGATAACGGAATTTTACCATTTAGTTTTCAGTGTTCCCGAAAAAGCGCTTGTACTATTTCGGGATTCTGATTTTTTTTGCAAAATTACCATATAAAGCAAATTATGGAGTTTCCCGTTTTCAAAACAGAAAGGCTCAGCCTACTTCGCATCGCGTCCGGCGATCTTGAGCATATCTACCGCGGCTTGTCCGATCCGCGGGTTATTCAGTATTATGGCGTGAGTTATCCTACTCTTGAAGCTACCCAGGAACAGATGGAATGGTTCGCCGGGCTGGAGGAGTCCGGTACCGGACTTTGGTGGAAGGTTTGCTCGGCAGATGGTAAAACTTTTTTCGGCTGTCTTGGCTTTAGCTCTCTAAGCCAGGAGCACCGGAAGGCCGAAATCGGCTTCTGGTTGCTGCCGGAATACTGGGGGCATGGAATCCTGGCGGAAGCAGTTCCGCTGGTGGTTGATTATGCGTTCAAGGGCCTTGCCGTGCATCGGATTGAAGCTCTCGTTGAATCTAAAAACCTGAAATCGAAGCGTGCGATGGAGAAGCTTGGTTTTGTATTTGAAGGCAGGATGCGCGACTGTGAAATTAAGGGCCGCCGCTTCATTAGCCTGGACATTTATTCAACCATTAACGAAGCCTTGTAGCCATCGTTGCTGGCATTGCTCATCAATACGTAAAAAACGGCTATAACGTTGTGTCTGCAGGACGTGATCCGTTATATTATTGGTAGATTTGGAGCGTGTCCGATGCGGGATGCAATTCCTGTAATGAATCATAAAATCAAATACCATCATGGAAAATAAAAGGATAGAACCGGTAAGCGGGTGGACCGCGGTCGCTAACGCAAAATGTCCGCGTTGCCGGAAGGGGAGGATGTTTGAGCCGGGCTTTTTTAAGCAGAAGATGTACGTTCGGTGCGAGTACTGCGATTTGTATTACGAGCGCCATCCGGGCTATTTCTATGTGTCGATGTATGTTAGCTATGCCTTGAATGTTGCTGAAATGATTACGCTTTCCATCGCTACTTTTGTGCTTTCGGGTGGGTCAGATAATGTCTGGCTTTACTTAGGCGTTATTCTGACGGCGGTGTTTTTACTGGCTTCTTTCAATTACCGCTTTTCACGCGTGTTGCATATGCATTTCCTTGACCCAGGGTTGAGATATCAGCCCGATATCGCCGAAATGTCCCATGAAATGAAATCAAAAAGCCGCCGATAACAAAAAGCTTCCGGAACTGACCGGAGGCTTTTTTGTTAGGAAGCAATGAACATCATCCTATGAAAAATAAGCTTGTTATTGCTGGCGGAACGGGTTCCGTAGGCGGGGCCCTGATCGACTATTTCCGCGGTCGATTCCAATCCATCATTGTTTTAACCCGAAGTGAGCGTCCCGCCGCGGGCAACGTGCGTTATGTGCCCTGGGACGCACGATCGTTGGGTGCCTGGACCGAATCTCTGGAAGGTGCTGATGTCTTGGTGAACCTGACGGGGAAGTCGGTTAACTGCCGTGACACCACAGCGAATCAAAAAGAGATCGTCCGTTCGCGTGTCGACGCCACCCGGGTGCTCGGAGAAGCGATTATGAATGCTCAGATGCCTCCAAAACTGTGGATCAATGCCAGTGCTGCCGCCATTTACGGTGATACCGGCGACCGTGCGGTCGACGAAGATTCGCCATGGGCTGACGACGATACGGCCGAGGTGAGTAAGCAGTGGGAAGCTGCCTTCAAGGAGTGCACCTGTCCGCAAACCCGTAAGGTTGCCCTAAGAATCGGCCTGGTATTGCAACGCGACAAGGGCGTTGTGGAGGTTCTGTCGAAACTGGCCCGGATGGGACTTGCAGGAAGCGTCGGTTCTGGCAAGCAATATGTAAGCTGGATCCACGAAGCGGATTTTGTGCGTTTGGTGGAATGGATCAGCAATGACGATGGTATTTCAGGTCCTATCAATGCGGTAAGTCCGGATCCAGTGACCAACGCAACCTTTATGAAGGGTTTTGGAGACGCGCTGGGTGTGAAAATCGGTTTCCCCGCACCGGCTTGGGCGACCCGCATAGGGGCCTTTGTGATGGGTACCAATGCTGAGCTGGTGCTGACAGGGAGAAAGGTGCGTTCTAATATTTTATCCGGCAGATTTTCATTTCTTTACCCGCATTACACTACAGCTATCCGCCACTTGCTGAAATAAGAAAGCCGGGCGGGGAGCCCGGCAGTCAGCCCTAACCTAACCTAATTGGATGCCGCGGGCAGATTCGAACCGCCGTAAAAGGTTTTGCAGACCTTAACCTAACCACTCGGCCACACGGCTTTTTTTTATATGCTTCTTTTAAGCGATATACAAATATACAATAAAAGACTACTAAATCTATAGATATTATAGAAATAATATTACTTTAGCCGAATAAATTTTTAAATCGCCCTTATGAAACCTTACAGGCTATTTTTTCGACCGCATTGTTGACTCGAAGTTTTTATCATTGATTATCCTGAAGCGAGCTGCTTCTTATTTGGAACCACAAAATTAAATAACGCAATGCAAATTTTAAAAAAACTTATTCCTCTTACTTCTTTACTCGGCATCTTGGTTTTCCCGCTGTTTGCGCAGAATGGTTTGAAGGCTATCGTCAAAAATCCCGCGGGTGAAGTCGTCCCCGGCGCGAGTATTTCTATCATAGGGACATCTATCTTTACGGTCGCCGCCGACGACGGCTCTTTCCAGATTGAAGAGCAACAGAAGTTGCCATTTGACATCCGGGTTAGTTCTATAGGGTATCGGCCCAAAACGCTTACCGTAAGCAGCCTGGCTGACTTCCCATCACTGATTGTTCTTGAAAGCGATCATTTTCTTTCTGAAATTGTTGTTACCTCCCGGCGCCGAAACGAAGTGTTACAGGATGTGCCGATTGCTGTAACCGTCATCGGTGGCGAGTTGGTGGAAAATTCCGGCGCGTTCAACGTGAACCGTGCAAAGGAGCTAGTTCCTTCTGTGCAGTTGTATTCTTCCAATCCACGCAATACAACTCTGAACATACGGGGACTTGGCTCGACCTTCGGATTAACTAACGACGGTATTGACCCGGGCGTTGGTTTTTATGTGGATGGAGTTTATTACGCGCGGCCGGCCGCCACGAGTCTTGATTTTGTCGACGTGGAGCGGATTGAAGTGCTTCGTGGACCGCAGGGAACACTGTTCGGGCATAACACCACTGCAGGGGCTTTCAGCGTGACCACCCGCAAACCCAGCTTTAAACCGTCTGCCAGTTTCGAAAGTAGTTTTGGAAACTACGGCTTCGTACAAGCCAAAGCCTCAGTCACCGGACCGCTCAGTGATAAATTGGCCGCCCGTTTATCGCTCTCGGGGACACAGCGCGACGGAGTTATGTACAATACCTTTTCGCAGCAGTATGTCAACGATCTGAACAACCTGGGTCTTCGGGGCCAGCTACTATATGTGCCTTCAGAGGGAGTTGAGTTTACGCTCGGTGGCGATTTTTCAAGGCAGCGGCCGAACGGTTATGCCCACGTCGTGGCGGGGGTAGTCCGCACCCAGCGCGCTGACTACCGGCAGTTTGATCAGATTGCTGCGGATTTAGGGTATGTTCTTCCCAGTGACGATCCGTTCGACCGGCTGATAGATCATAATACCAATGCGAGATCAAACAACGATCTGGGAGGTGTTTCACTGAACGCTGATATTAAGATCGGAGGGGCAACGCTAACATCAACGACCGCCTGGCGGTTTTGGGATTGGGATCCGTCGAGTGATCGCGATTTTACGAGTTTAGATCTGCTGTCCCTTTCTCAGGCTCCTTCAAAGCATCAGCAATGGTCGCAGGAAGTACGCTATGCCGGTTCCTTCAGTGATCGCTTGAGTGGGGTGGTGGGTGTATTTTTAATGGGCCAGGATTTAAAATCGGATGATGTGCATACCGAAGAGACCGGAAGTGCATGGTGGCGTTTTGCGCAAAATTCTGAGAGTCCGCTATGGCAAACGCCCGGACTTTTTGATGGCTTTGGAATCCGCACATATTCCACCTTGAAAAGTCTCAGCGGAGCGGTGTTTGGGCAAGTCGACTGGCAGGTGATAGAGGGTTTACATATTTTACCGGGTCTTCGCTTTAATTACGATAAGAAGGATGTGCTGTTTGACAGGCAGACCTATGGAGGACTGCAAACGGAAGACCCGGCCTTGATTGCGTTGAAAGAAGGCGTTTACAGCAATCAGGCTTTCGAGGCCAATGTTGACGATACGAATGTATCGGGCCAACTAACCGTAGCCTACAAGGCGTCCGACCGATTGAATGTGTTTGCCATCTATGCTAACAGTTATAAGCCGGTAGGGGTGAACCTTGGCGGTTTGCCGCGGGCGAATGGAGAGCCAATGTTAGAGCTGGCGCAAATCAAACCAGAGTATCTGCAACACCTGGAACTTGGCCTGAAAACTTCACCCAGCTCTCGCTCCATGTTGAACCTGACGCTTTTCAATACGGATATAAATAATTTTCAGACGCAGGTTCAGACGCCGGACCCAAGCGTTAATCGGGGCTACCTGGCCAATGCGGAAAAAGTGCGGGTAAGAGGATTGGAACTGGATGGCAATATTCGTTTCGAGCGCGCTTCGCTCTATGCAGGATTAGCCTATACCGAAGGAACCTATGTGAAGTTCGAAAATGCACCGGTTCCTTTGGAGGAGACTGGATCGCCGCAGGCATTTAAGGATATTTCTGGAGGCGATTTGCCTGGTATTTCCAAATGGACGACCACCTTCGGCGGTGAAGTTAATCAGCCTGCGCGGGTTCTGCGCCTGGGTGGCGATGTGTTCGCCGGAATCGACGCGTATTACCGGTCGTCCTTTTCGTCGAATCCCTCTCCTTCGCAATACCTGAACATAGACGGTTATTTTTTGTTGAACGGTCGTGTCGGTTTTCGTGCTTCCAAGGGGCTTTCCGTTTTCCTGTGGTCACGTAACCTGTTAAATATGGATTATTTCGAACAGTTACTGCCGGTTAGCGGCGGCTCGGGACTTTATGCCGGGGTGTTGGGCGACCCACGGAGCTATGGACTTACCTTACGATATCAGTTGTAAGTCGCCAGGGCCTCATAAAAAAAAGGTCGCTGCAATTTCGTCTGCAGCGACCTTTCAAGTATAAGGGGCTTTACAAATTAATTATAGCCCTTATTTTGAGTTAGCAAACCTTCTGATAGATCGATTTGCGATTGAGGAACCGGCATCAGGTAGAGCTTATCGTTCCACAATCTTTCCTGAGCAAGGCTGTTGCGAATGTTCTTAATCGACTTCATTACCTGAGGAGCAATCTTCCAACGACGGATATCCATGTAGCGTTGGCCTTCCAGTGCCAGCTCTACACGCCTCTCGTTGCGAATGAGCTCACGCAGGCTTGCGTGGTCGGCATAAGCTGTGCGATTAACCACGGGCATGCCCGAACGGGTTCTGATTTGATCCAGGGCATCGTAAATCGATGCGTCAGGTCCGCTCAGTTCATTTTTAGCTTCCGCATAGGTAAGCAAGATCTCCGCAAGGCGGAAAATAATGATGTTCGAATGATTGTCGAGAGTCGCACGCTGCGCGGCCGGATCAACCAGCTTACGGAAGTTATAACCCGTTTGCGACATATTGGAGGCTCCTTGCGACCAGCTAAAGGTATAGTTATCTTCGATTGCATTCCAGGGTGTATTTTCAAATAGGATGGAGGCATAGAAGCGCGGATCGCGGTTCTGATATTCTTTCTTGAATTCAGGACTTTTGCTGTCATACCACGATGCGCGTTGCGCGTCGCTCGGAATGTTGTCAGCCGCTTCTCCGGTTTTGTAATTCCCGTAGGCATCCACCAGTGCCTGGGTAGGCGTTACTGAGCTCCAGCCACCAATGGTTCCCGGAAGGAGGTAGGTGTTCAGGTATTGAGCGTCGGTCTGAACGATGTATTGGCGATCGAGAATCACTTCGCTGTTTCCTTCATGCTTGGCACGGAAGAGTCCTTCGTAGCTGCGCAGGCCTAAACGGAAGCGCTCCTCGTCTGCTTCGTTATCAAAATCAACCCATGGGCTGTAGTCGTCCTGAGCATCAGCCGCTTCTTCCTCGTTTAGTTTGAACAGGGAATAACCCAAGTTCATGACTTTTTCCGATTCCATAACGGCATTGGCCCAGTCTTCTTCGTATAAATGAATTCGGGCTTTGAGCGCAAGGGCAGCACCTTTAGTAATCCTTCCCTTTTCATTGCCTTTACCTCCGGTGTAGGTGGCCGGCAATACTTCGGCTACTTCCTGAAGTTCGTTCAGGATAAATTCCGTCACCTCAGCTTTCGGTGTTCTGGCGACATTGGTGGAATCGATATGCAGAGTTTTCAGTATCAGGGGAACATCGCCGAAGTTTTCGACCATGCGCTGGTAGGAGTAGGCGCGCATAAAGCGAACTTCCGCCTTATAGCGTTCTTTCAGGCTTTCGTCCATTTGGGCTTTATCCACGTTCTCCATAAAATAGTTCTGGCGACGAATGGTTACGTAGCTCCAGCCTGCGTCGAGGTCGGTACTGACCACTCCCGAAGATACAGCATTGGCCGTGCTCTCCCAGGGGTATTGGGCATGTGCATTGTCGCTTGCTCCGTCCTGATAGATAAGTCCTTCACCAGGCAGCTGACTGTAAATGGCATTGACGGCCAGGTAGACATCGTTCTCTGACTGCCAGAACGTAGCATCGGATACCTGATCCAATGGCGGGCGCTCGAGGAAATCCTGCTTGCAGGCAGATAAACTAAGCATACCCGCCACTGCGATATATAATATTTTCTTCATTGGGTTATTTTTTGCTGTCGTGGTTTTTTCCATGACTGAATTTCTTATTAAAGGTTCGTTCTCAGGTTCTAGAATCGGGCAGATATTCCCAATGTGTACGTTTTAATACCGGGGTAGCTTGCGCGTCCAGATCCCATTTCCGGATCGTAATCGGCCAGACGATCGTCGGCCATAAAGGTGAACGGATTGTTGGCCGACGTGTAGATCCGCAGGTTCGACAGACCGAAGCGGGAAACGGTGGTTTCAGGAATGGTGTAACCCAGCGTAATTCCGCGGATACGGAAAAAAGAGCCATCGAATAGCCAGAACGAAGAGCTTATGTAGTTCTGCTTCGCATCGCTCACGGTGGATATGCGTGGAAAATCCGCATTTGCGTTTGGATTCTCAGCTGTCCAGCGGTTCTCCCACTGAGTTTTCACGTTCGCACCGTTAAAGAAAGGGTGCGCCGCTTCTTCCGACAAATAGGTTTTAACGCCGGAAACGCCATAAGTCAAAATATCCAGGTCGAAACCTTTGTAGGCAGCATTGAAGCTAAAGCCGTAGTTCAACCAGGGCACGTCATTGCCCAGAATGGTTCGGTCGTCGGTATTCAGGATACCGTCGCCGTTGATGTCGGCATAACGGATATCCCCCGGGCGGGCGAGGCCAGCAATGCCGGATTGATCAGGATGTGCATCGATTTCCGCTTGATTGTTGAAAAGGCCATCAGCTTTGTATCCGAAATAGTCGCCCACCGATTCGCCTACACGGTTGATCCAGAGTCCTGAAATCAGCTCATTGGCACCATCCAGGTCGAGAATGGTATTCTGGATAAAGGATACATTACCCGATAAACGATATTGGAAGCCATTTTCAAAGCTCCCGTTATAGGCTGCCATAAATTCAAATCCGCGGTTCCGGGTTTCTGCAGCGTTTTTAATCGGGATGTTGTTGCCTTCAAACCCGTAAGTCTTTTGCACCACAGGTCGCATCAAAATTCCCTCTGTATTTTTCACGTAGTAGTCGGCCACAATATTCAGCTTGCCGCCAAGGAAGGTTGCGTCGATTCCGACATCGGTAATGTAGACCTTTTCCCAAAGAGCGTAGGGATTGGTTCCCACACCTTGCCAGGCGCCGTCGACAGGGTTGCCATCGAAGCTATATTGCGTACCGGTGTTGATCAAGGCAAAATAATTACCGATAGGCACTACGTCCTGATTTCCGAGCGATCCCCATGATCCTCTTAACTTCAATTGATCGATCCAGTTTACATCGGCCATGAAGTCTTCGTTGGAAATATTCCACCCTGCCGAGAAGGATGGGAAAACAGCCCGGCGTAAATCTTCGCGGAAACGTGAGGAATAGTCGATGCGGGTATTGGCTTCGAAGAGGTATTTGTCTTGGTAATTATAATTAAAACGACCGAAGAAGGAACGAATAGCCCATTCACTCTGCAGGGTTCGGTTGGCCTGACCCGTATCGTCGGAACTGATATCGGAAGGGTTGGTCGATCCGCTGCCAATGGTGGTCAGATCGTTGTTCTGGAAATTCTTTCTTCCCAGGTAAGCGTTTCGGTATTCGTTCGATTCCTGAGAAGCCCCAAGCGTTAGTTTTCCGAAATGGTCTCCGAATGTACGCTCATAATCAATCGTACCCTGAAACATCAGCTCCTGACGTTTTCCCCAGTACTCTTGCATCTGATTAGGCGTAACGGTGGTGGAAGCGATGGGCTGTCCGGTTAAGAAGTTATTGATCGGGGCAATGGTGCTGGCAAAATTCCAGCTGTTGGTATTCGAGTACTTCAGGGACACCAATCCATTGATGCTAAGTCCTTCTAAAGGGGTTAGGGAAGCGTTCAATGCCGTTTGCAGGTAATTGTCGCGATCCCGGCTGCTTCCGCCTTCTTCAATTAGACGAAGCTGGTTAATACTCGCCGTTTGCGCATTGACGATACCATTATCGATGGACCCCCATTCGCCGTTGGATTGTCGGAGAACCGTGGTGGGCAGGGATCTTCCCAGGTCTACCCAGCTCATGGCCGCACCCTGACGGTCGTAATCCTGTTTGATGAAAGAGATATTAGACCCTACTTTCAAAATATCTTCAACAATGGTGCTTTCGGTGTTTAATTTAGCTGAAATCCGATCTTGCTTTTTGCCGGGAATCAAAGACTCTTGCGTCAGATAGTTCAAACCCAGGTAGTAATTTGTGATTTTGCCCGGAGCATTGATATTCAGGTTGATGTCGGTTTGTGGTGCCGAACTTCTCAATACTTCCTTTTGCCAGTTGGTATTCGGATAAAGATCGGGCTTGCTGCCGTCTTCATAGTAGCGAATCTGCTCATCGGTAAACAGCGGTGCTTTGCCAGCGTTGACCATTGCTTCGTTATATAAGCGGGCATAGGCAGGCGCATCGGCATATTCAGGAAGGAAGGTGGCTGACTGCCAGCCTGTATTGATATTCAGGTTGACAACCGCACGCTCGCCGCCACCACGCTTGGTGGTTACCAGAATCACGCCGTTGGCAGCACGCGATCCGTAAAGCGAGGCCGATGAGGCATCCTTAAGCACAGACATGCTGGCAATATCGTTGGCGCTCAGGGAAGCAAATTCCTGGCTGGATGCGGGAATCCCGTCGATAATAAACATCGGGCCGGGGGAACCGAGGTTGGAGCGCCCGCGGATGGTGATGGTTCCTGTACCATTGGACGTTCCATCGGAATTACGACCCACGTCGCCGGGACGTTGCAGCACAGTGAGTCCGGGGGAGATACCCTGTAAGGCATTTTGTACAGAGGTAACCGGGCGGTCAACCAGCTCTTGTGCGCTGATAGTCGCCACGGAACCGGTTAGCGTAGTTTTCTTCTGTGTTCCAAAGGCAACCACCACCACTTCATCGAGGTTGGTTAGCGATGGTTTCAAAAGTACCGTCATCGGGCTGCTGCTTGCAGGCAGTTCGACGGGTTCCAGACCGACCATCTGGAAGACCAGTGTCGATCCGGCGGGAACGGAAAGCTGGAAGTTTCCATCCGCATCGGTAGAAGTGGCAAGAGTGTTATTTCCCTTCACAAATACCGTTACTCCGGGAAGGGTCCCTGAAGCATCGGATACCGTTCCGCGCACGGTCTGCTGCTGTTGACCCAGCGTACGCGGGAAGTCGTTCGCAGCCGCTGCAAACGACGGAATGGAAAAGAGCAGGGCTCCTCCTAGAAGAAGAGAAAATCTGCCTGGCGTAACGCCGTTTAAAGTACATGTTTTTTTCATTGAAGGTTGGTTTCGTTCATAGCTTATCGTAAATAAGCGGTATGGGAGCCGAATTTAGCATTTCCCGGATAGGAAGCCTGTTGTGTGTAATCGCTTAAATGTTACACAATCGATTGCTTATTTTAGACAATCGATTGCTTAAAAGCAATGGCACGGAATCGTTACGTTTTGATGAGCTACATGCTTGAAATAGCCTGAACAAGGAGCGCCGTTCGGTGGAGATCTGCGGAAATATCCATCCTAAATGTTAAGAAAGTATCGGAACTGGTTAAAAATATGTTGATGGTTATATAACCATACCATTACATTTGTATAATCAATTAGTACCAAAAATCTATTTTATAAATCCTAATTCAATCTAATGGAATCCAAATTCTACAAGAAAGTGGGTGGGGGGACCTGTAAACTGGCGTTGAAATGCACTGTCATTCCGCTTATGTTACTGTCTGCTGCGCCTGATCTTTATGCCAGCCGGGCGTTCGCCTTGCCTATGGAGCGCACAGCCGTCGCTCAACAAACTGTGACCGGTACGGTTGCCGATGCTAATGGAGAGCTGCTACAAGGTGTAAGCATCCAGGAGGTTGGTACAACCAACGGCACCACAACAGATGCAAACGGTCGGTTCTCACTCAATGTTAGTAGCGCGAAAGCAGTGCTTGCCTTTAGTTATGTGGGTTTCAGCGGCCAAAATATCACGGTGGGTAATCAATCGACCATTCACGTAATCTTACAGGAAGATGAGAACATGCTGGACGAATTGGTCGTGGTAGGTTACGGTACTCAAAAGAAAAAACTGACCACCGGGGCAACCATCCAGGTAAAAGGAGAGGACTTACAAAAACTGAGCACCTCCAGTGTTTTAGGAGCTTTACAAAGTCAGTCGCCAGGGGTGCAGATTACGCAGGGTTCCGGTATGCCTGGAGAGGGCTTCAAGGTAACTGTGCGTGGTTTGGGTACCATCGGTAACTCGAATCCATTATATGTAATTGATGGGGTGCCCGGCGGGGATATCAACACCCTGAACCCTTCGGATATTGCCTCCGTTGATATTTTGAAAGACGCCGCTTCCGCTGCGATTTACGGATCACGCGCAGCCAATGGTGTGGTGTTGGTTACTACCAGACAGGGACAGGCAGGGAAATTGGTTTTGGCCTATGATACGTATGTAGGTTGGCAAAACCCGTACAAGATGCCTTCTTTGCTGAATGCCAGGGAGTATATGACCATTATGAATGAGGTTCGCTTCAACGAAGGGCAGGCTCCGTACGATTGGGCTTCGGTAATTCCGAAGCAGTATGCGCAAATTGAGGCGGGGACCTGGAACGGGACGAACTGGCTGGAGGAAATCCGCAATGATAACGCTTTAACGCAGAATCATGCCTTTAACCTGACTGGCGGAAATGAGCAGTCGAAATTCTCACTAGGCTATTCGTTTACCAACCAGGCGGGAATCTTCGGTGCTCCCGTTGAACCCAATTTTTCAAGAAATAACTTTCGGATTAATTCCGACCATGTTATTCTGAAGAACGACGATTTTGATATTATAAAATTCGGGGAAAACCTAACGTATTCATACCGTGAGAATTCAGGGATCGGTATAGGAAATATTTACTGGAACGATATCCATAATATGTTAGTGGGGAATCCTTTGCTCCCGGTTTACAACGAAGACGGTGAGTATTACGATCAGGCCAGTAAAGTGGCCGACGGTTGGGCGCTTGATGGAGCAACGGGTAACCCGGTGGCCAGCATGGATTACAACCGCGGACAGAATTTAAGTAAAAACCACTCGCTGCAGGCTAATGCCTACCTGGAGGTGCAACCCATTCAGGATCTGCGTTTCCGGAGTAGCTTTGGTTATAAGATGAATGCCTCAGCATACAGGCAGTATACTCCTGCGTTTGCTTTGTCGACTACACAAACCAACCCGGAAGACGATGTTCAACAAAGTCAAAGCAGCGGCTATAGCTATACATTTGAAAACACTGTCTCTTATGCAAAAACTTTCAACGACTCACACAATTTAGATGGATTGCTGGGAGTTTCGATGGAGAAGTGGGGCATGGGCGACGATTTGAATGTTCAGAATTCAAATTCGCTTTTTCCAGGATCCTGGAAACATGCGTGGATTGTGAACACTCAGGGAATCTCTGGAACGAACACCATTATTGGCGGTCAGCCATGGGGTGAGGGCGGACTTTCTTCGTTTTTCGGACGATTGAATTATAACTATAACGAGACCTACATGGCAACGTTGATTATGCGCGCCGATGGTTCTTCTAATTTTATGGAAGGCAAGCGTTGGGGTTATTTTCCATCTGTGGCGGCAGGTTGGGTGCTTACCAATGAGTCGTTCATGGAAGGATCAGGCAACTGGCTGGATTTCTTTAAAATCAGAGGTAGCTGGGGGCAGAACGGTAATGCGAGCATCGATCCGTTCCAATACCTGGCGACAATCTCATTTGACACTCAGAACGGATATTACTTTGGCGACGACAAGGCTAATTTGATAACCGGTGGATATCCGGATATTTTACCAAATGAAAATATTACCTGGGAAACATCAGAGCAACTAAACATCGGTTTCGACTCGCGCTTTGCCAAGAGTCGTTTAGGTGTGATCTTCGACTGGTACAAGAAGAGTACGAAGGACTGGCTTGTCCAAGCTCCTGTACTGGCTTCTTATGGTACCAATGCGCCCTACATTAACGGTGGGGTCATCGAGAATACGGGTATTGAGCTGGGTCTAACCTGGAATGAAACACTAAACGAATTCCGTTATGGCATCAGCCTAAACGGTGCGTATAATAAAAACGAAGTTACTCACATTGCCAACGCTGAAGGCATCATTCACGGGCCTGAGAACGTTCTGAGTCAGGGAACAACTGAGATGTACCGAGCACAGGTTGGTTTCCCGGTCGGTTACTTTTACGGGTACAAAACGGATGGTATTTTCCAGACCGCCGACCAAATTGCGGAATACAGAAGTCAGGGGAAAGGTGTATTGGCAAGTGCACAACCGGGTGATGTAATTTTCAGTGACAGAAACGGAGATGGTGCCATTTCAGAAGCGGACAAGACGCTTATAGGCAATCCGCATCCGGACTTTACTGGCGGATTTAATTTAAACTTCGGATATAAAGGATTTGATTTTTCAGTAACGGCGACAGGAGCATTTGGTCACCAGATTGCGAAATCGTATCGCTCATTTGCAGATAGTCCCCTTCAAAATTACACAACGGAGGTGTTTCAGCGCTGGCATGGGGAGGGTACCTCAAATCGTTACCCTCGCTTAACGATGGGAAGTCATACGAATAGTCAGTATATCTCCGATATCTACATCGAAGATGGTGACTACGTAAAGATTCAGAACATGACCTTGGGATATAATTTGAAGTCCTTAGCTCCGAACTTGCCTTTTGGCCAGGCCAGGCTCTACTTTACAGGCCAGAATTTATTTACCATTACAGGCTACTCCGGAATGGACCCTGAAATCGGTTATGGCGACAGTCAGGGATGGGTATCAGGAATTGATTTAGGATTTTATCCTAGTCCGAGAACCTTTCTGGTTGGTTTAAATCTAACATTCTAATTGCACGAACAATGAAAAAATATATAAGTTTAGCGGCTTTGGCGCTGGTGCTCACATCCTGTGAGAAAAACCTGGACTCCGAAAGCTACACCAAGAAAAATACCGGGAACTTCCCCACTACAGTGGCTGATGCCAACCAAATGATTACGGGTATTTATTCTACCTTGAGCGCAGCAGTATCGAATCCTCAGCACTCGCATTTCTACATGGCAGAGCTTGCCTCGGACGATCGCTTCGGGGGCGGAGGGGAGAATGATAAGGATATGCAGGGTCTCGACCACCTGATGAATACAAAAAGCAGCCGTTTTGAACCGTTCTGGATTGCCCGCTACCAGGGAATTTACAGAGCTAACACGGCTTTGGAGAATCTGGATAAAGTTACATCGTGGGATAGCGAAGCACAGAAAAACCAGTTGCGTGGAGAAGCACATTTTTTAAGAGCTCTGTTTTATTTTGAGCTTTCGCAAATGTTCGGAGAAGTTCCATTAGTTGTAACGACAGAAGCTCAGAACCTTCCTAAGTCTCCCGCCGATGCAACCTATGCACAGATTGCCTTTGATTTACAACAGGCTATTGAATTGATGCCGTCCACCCCTTATAGCAGCGTTGTTTCAGGACATGCTACCAAATGGGCAGCACAAGCATTGATGGCTCGGGTATTTTTATTCTATACGGGATACTATGGTAAATCGGAACTTCCGGTGGCCAATGAAGGTGCAGCCATTAGTAAGTCGCAGGTTATTGCATGGATAGACGATTGTGTAAACAATAGCGGGCACGGCTTGGTTAGCGACTTCCGCAACCTTTGGCCGTACAGCAACGAGATTACCAAGGAAGATTATCCTTACGCTCAAACTAATAATTTAAAATGGGAAGAGGACGGCAACCGCGAAACCGTTTTTGCAGTGAAGTTTGGTACTTCGGTCGATTGGAATACAAATTTTCAGCTTGGTTATTCGAATCAATATGTGCTGCATTTTGGATTACGATCAAATAACGGTGGCGAGGATACGTTTCCTTTCGGGCAGGGATGGGGTGCAGGCCCTGTAAATTCCAGACTTTGGAATGAATGGAGACAAGCCGAACCGAATGATATCCGTCGTACCGGATCCATCCTGAACGTGGAAACAGATGTGGAATCATATATCTACGGCGCAGATGCTCAGATGGAAGAAACGGGATTCTGGCAGAAAAAATATATGCCGATCAGAGCGTACGATGGTGATAATCTGGTTTCCTCGTATACTGTAATTAAAGATGGAGGACCAGCAGATATGCAAATTAGTCATACACAAGACTTGGTTCTCATTCGCTTTGCAGATGTACTATTGATGCAATCGGAACTGAAAGAAGATGCCACGGGTATGAATCTGGTTCGAGCGCGCGTAGATCTTCCGGCGGTGCCTTATTCACTTGCTGCGCTAAAACGGGAGCGTCGCTTTGAGCTCGCCTTTGAAGGACTTCGCTACTTTGATTTGATGAGATGGGGGGATGCGGCCGACGCTTTGGCAGCACAGGAAGGTGTTGCGATTAAGAATAAAGGCGTTGACACAGAAATGAGAGGCTTTGGTGGCGGATACCGTGCTCGTTATGAAGCAACCGGTGGTTTCTGGCCTATTCCGGAAGCCCAGATTCAGTTGTCTGAGGGCGTATTGGTTCAAAATGAAGGATGGGGAACCCCTGCTGCGGAGTTTACGGGTTGGTAGTTTAAAATAGAAAAGCAATGAAAAGATTATTTAATTATATAGCAATATTAATTGCCAGTATCACCTTCGCAGGATGCGAGGCCGTGGAAGATCGCCTCGATATTGGCGGCTTTATTTCAGCCGATCAGCTGGAGTTGACTGCCACGCCGGTGGTTATTAATGGTAAAAACACCAATAAGGTGGTATTAAACAACTCAAGTCCCGTTTTGTCGTCCTGGGATTACGGAGTAGGGACTACTCAGAAAAAGACGGATACAGTACTGATGGTTGTTGAGGGAGATAGTGAGATAGTTTTCACGGGTAGAAACCCTGACGGTTCTGAGATTACCAAGACTCTTACGGTCAACGTGGAGGATATGTATTTTCCTGTTCCGCCGGAGTGGGCGTTTCTTACAGGTGGATCAGAAAAAGAGTGGGAGTGGGATGAATCGAAGCCAGGCGTATGGGGTAATGGCGGCTACCTTGGTAATGTAGCGCCAGCATGGTGGACATTGCCCATTGGCGACATCGACGGCCAGTCCGCAAACGAGGGTGTCGGTGCTAAAATGATCTTCAGTTTGAGGGGAGCAAAATTTACGAAAGTGAAGTCCGACGGAACAACGGAGAGCGGAACATTCTCGTTCAATATGGCTAGCAAAACCATGGATGAAAGCGGAGCTGTTTGGGCAAAAGGCAAGCTTACTTTAAAAGGAACCACGGTATTGAATGGTATCTCTCCAAACGAAGGCGGCGCTAAAGTGTATGAATACGATATTTTAGTAGTCGACGATAATCAATTGGTCCTGAGTTATCCTGAACCCGGCGCAGGCGCATGGGGAACCGCATGGTTCTGGATGTTCAGAGCTGCGGATTAGTACAGGGGTGAGTTAAAAGTGAGAGGCTGCTTCCATTATGGATAGCAGCCTCTCTTTTTTCTGAGTTTTTACGGCGATCGCGAGAAATAGTTTCATGGATTCGTGTAAATCCTAGCATCGTAAAGGTTTTTTTATATTTTTACTACACCAAATCAAAAAACCTAATCTATATTTTTTAAATCTATACTATGGGAAGAAATTCAGTAATCGGATGGTCGTTAATTATCGCCTTAGGCGGATTCTTATTTGGATTTGACACCGCCGTTATTTCTGGCGCGGAGAGGGCAATTCAGGATTATTGGAGCCTTTCACCTTTTGAGCATGGTTTCACCATGGCTATAGCGTTAATCGGGACGATTGTAGGTGCGGCCATCGGTGCCTACCCGTCGGATCGCTGGGGTCGTAAAAAGACCTTGTTTCTGGTCGCCGCACTTTATTTTTTCTCGGCAATCGGGACTGCCTTAGCGATGGATTGGCCGGTATTTATGATATTTCGCTTCCTGGGTGGTATCGGGGTAGGTGCCTCTTCTGTTATAGCGCCTATTTACATTTCTGAAATTTCCCCAGCGAAGTCTCGGGGAAAATTGGTGGGCTTGTTCCAGTTTAACATTGTTTTAGGGATACTGATTGCTTATTTATCGAATTATTTTATCGGCAGCTGGGGCGAAGATTCCTGGCGCTGGATGCTGGGTGTACAGGCCTTTCCTGCATTTATTTTCTATATCCTGATTTATTTTATTCCAGAGAGTCCCAGATGGCTTCTGCTTCAACGCAACGACCGGGCTAAGGCTGAGGAAATCTTATTCAAAATTGACCAGGGAAATTATATGGATGAGGCGGATGCGATTGTTCGCGATCGCGACAGCAATGCCAACGTAGAAAATAAACACAGCCTTTTCGCGAAAAAGCACAGCAAGCCCCTTATGCTCGCCTTTTTAATTGCGGTATTTAACCAGTTCGCAGGTATCAATGCCATTATCTATTATGCGCCGCGCGTATTTGAATTGGCAGGTCTCGGCGTACAGAGTTCACTGCTCTCTACCGTGGGAATAGGGCTGGTGAATTTTATGTTCACGCTGATCGCGCTGAATTTTATCGACCGGGTAGGGCGGCGCACGCTGATGCTGATCGGCTCTTTCGGCCTCATCGCTTCGTTGGCCATGGTGTCGTATTCGTTCTATATGCTTGATAATGGCACGACGGGATTCTTTACAACGGGCCTGGCAATCACCATTTACCTAATGATTTACATCGCTTTTTTTGCCTTCTCTCAAGGAGCGGTAATCTGGGTCTTTATTTCCGAGGTATTCCCGAATGAGGTGAGGGCGAAGGGACAAACTTTCGGAAGTTTAACACATTGGGTGATGGCTGCGCTTATCACATTCAGCTTCCCGATGCTGACGAGTTATCTGGGTGGGGGAAGTACCTTCCTGGTGTTTGTAGGCTTTATGGTGTTGCAGTTACTCTTTGTATGGAAGATGATGCCGGAAACCAAAGGGAAGTCGCTCGAGCAAATTGAGGGAAGTGTTTTATAGGTGCTCGAGATATTATTAATTAACAAAGCCTGGTTTATTGAGCCAGGCTTTGTTGTTGATATGACTTGATAAAGGGGATGCGCACCCCCAGCCTGTCAAATCCCCCGGCTCGTATTATATAGATCGTACCAGTCCTGATGGTCGAGTTCGATATCAAAAGCTTTTGTGATTTTGCGGATACGCTGTGTGTCGGTGGTTCCGATGAGCGGCAGGGCTCCTAATTTGATCAGCCAGGCGATGGCCAGCGATTCAAAATCAGCCTGGTATTTTCCGGCAATTTCTTCGAGTTTTTCGCGCACGCGGGTGGCTTGTTCATCGGTTCCGGTGGCAATTCTTCCGGCGGCAAGTGGCGACGAAGCCATCGGTCGCATATAGCGTTGCTTAATATAGTCGAGCTGTCCGTTGTCAAGCGCTTCGGAGTTCAGGAGGTTCAATTCAATGTGGTTGGTGACGATGGGTAACGACAGGTAGGTAGCCAGTAGCTGATGCTGGAATACCGAGAAGTTGGCCACACCGAAATTCTTGATCTTTCCGGATTTGTGAAGGTTTTCCAAAGCTTGTGCTGTCTTTTCAAGGTCGGAAATAGGGTCGAGGTGGTCGAGAAGAAAGATATCGATATAGTCTGTTTTCAATTTAATCAACGACGCTTCTACACTTTTCACAATATGTTCGGCAGAACTGTTGTAATGATTGATGCGCACTTCAGGCTGGTTACTGCTGACGGATTTCAACCCACATTTGGTAAAAAGTACCACATCTTGTCGCCTGATCTTGTTTTTCGCGAGGAGTTCTCCAAAGGCTTCTTCACAATGGTATGAGCCGTAGCTGTCACCATGATCGAAAGTATTGATTCCTAAGTCGAGACAAAGGTTTACAATCTCTTCCATGGTAGCGGTAATATTGGTTATATTATTCCATCGGTAAAAGCCATAAACAGCCGGGGAAACTTTCGGCCCGGCATCGCTGAGATATATTTTTTGCATGCTGTTCTATTTATGTTTTAAAATTAGTCAAAGCAAGCTTAATGCTGCTACTTTTATCTTAAAATATGTAACTTAGTTGTTCCTGGGGCAGCGACTTTTTGTTCGCTGCGCGTGCTATTGATAAACCTAATAAACCTGATTTTCCTGTTCCTGTTTTCATGTTAATGCCTAACCTATGAAATTTAAACCTGTTACACCCCTGTTTTTTGCTTTTTTTGCGATTTTTTTATTTTCCTGTAAGACGCAGCCGCCGGGACGACTTGAGTTGCTATTCCTCGGCCACGACAGCAAGCACCATGATTCTGAAAAGCTGGCTGAAATTCTGTCTCAGGAGTTTTTTAAAGAGGGAATCAATATATCGTACACCACCGATCCTGACGATCTGATTTCTTCCTCTCTCGATCGGTACGATGGTTTGATTTTGTATGCTAATATCGATTCGATTTCGGACGAGCAGTCGGAAGCGCTACTCAACTTTGTCGCGTCGGGCAAAGGCTTTATCCCGATTCACTCGGCCTCTTATAGTTTTCGTAATTCGGATGAAGTAGTTGCCCTGATCGGCGGTCAGTTTAAGTCGCACGGCGACGGATCCTTTGGCGCGGAGATCGTTAAACCAGATCATCCGGCTCTGAAAGATGTAAAGCCTTTTAATACAGAATGGGACGAAACCTATGTACACGAAAAAATTGCTGATGATATCGAAGTGTTGATGGAACGGGTGGACGGCAATCACCGCGAACCCTATACCTGGGTGAAAGAACACGGGGAAGGAAGGGTCTTTTATACTGCCTTTGGTCATGATGAAAGAACTTTCCGCAATCCTGGATTTCTGCAACTTATTCGAAGCGGTATTCTTTGGGCGGTTGGCGATGAAGCGGTCCAGCGTCTTTCAGCCTATGTGATTGCACAGCCAACCTATGAAAAAAAACATCTGCCGAATTATGAGAAACGCGACCCTGCTCCGCTATATCAACAACCTTTAACACCGGAAGAGTCGCAAACATTAATTCAGGTGCCGGTAGGTTTCAAGTTGGAGCTGTTTGCTCATGAACCCGACATCCTAAAGCCGATTGCCATGGAATGGGATGAGCGGGGCAGACTTTGGATTTTAGAGACGGTTGATTATCCGAATACGGTACGGGATGATAAGGGGCAGGGCGACGACCGGATTTCCATTCTGGAGGATACGGATAATGACGGGAAAGCGGATAAGTTTATGGTGTTTGCTGAGGGACTGAATATTCCGACCAGCTTTGTTTTCTCAAACGGCGGAATTATTGTTGCCCAAGCGCCTGATTTTCTCTTTTTAAAGGATACTGACGGCGACGATAAGGCGGACGTAAGGGAGGTCTTGATCCATGGATGGGGAACCTTCGATACGCATGCAGGCCCGTCGAATCTGAAATACGGTTTGGATAATCAAATTTGGGGGACGGTCGGTTATTCAGGCTTCCAAGGAAAAATTGCCGGTCGCGATTATAAGTTTAGTTCGGGTTTATATAGCTTCTCGCCCGACGCAAGCGAATTTGAATACAAGGCCCGGACTTCGAACAATACCTGGGGATTGGGGTTTTCGGAAGATTTTGATGTTTTTGTTTCGACGGCAAATAATGAGCACAGCGATTTCTTTGCTATTCCAGGCAAATATTATGAAGCGGCTGAATTGAATGAAAACGGACTTCGGAAGATTGACAGCCATTACGGAATGCATGTGGTGACCAAGAACCTGCGACAGGTGGATGTGCATGGCGGGTTTACCGCTGCTGCCGGTCATCAGCTTTATACGGCGCGAGCCTTTCCCGAGGAATATTGGAATCGGGTGGCTTTTATTACCGAACCTACCGGCCGGCTGGTGCATAAGCATAGGCTAAAGCAGGAGGGCAGCGGTTTTGTGGAAGACAGCGACGGGTGGAATATTATTTCGAGTGCCGATGAATGGTTTGGTCCGGTGGAGGCGAAGGTGGGACCGGACGGAGCACTTTGGGTGCTCGACTGGTACAACTTTATTATTCAGCACAATCCAACACCTCAGGGTGCTGAAAATGGGGAAGGTAACGCCTATATCGATCCTCTTCGTGATAATAAGCGTGGCAGGATCTACCGCTTGGTACACGAGGATGCACCTGCCTATAAGCCGTTAAAATTGAGCGATCAGGACGACCTGTTAGAAGGCCTTCAGAGCGATAATATGTTCTGGCGATCGACTGCGCAGCGGCTGTTGGTTGAAGCCGGCGATAAAGCTGTGGCACCTGCTCTTTTTGAATTGATTCATGATCGTAGCCTCGACAAGGCAGGTGTGAATGGCCCCGCCATTCATGCACTATGGACCTTGCATGGTTTGGGGATGTTGGACGGTATGGATCCGGAAGCACTTTCGGTTGCACTGAAAGCGCTGGATCATCCGGCGGCGGGTGTGCGTCGTGCAGCAGTGCAGGTCCTTCCAGTTGAGATTCCGCGGGTTATGAGCGACTTGCTGAAATCTGGAGCATCCGAGGATGATGATTTGCGGGTGCGGTTGGCTCTGCTGCTTCGTATGGCAGATGCGCCTGCGTCGCCGGAAATTGCATCGGTACTTCAGCAAATGGAGACGAGAGAGGAGAACAGGAACGATTTATGGATTTCGCATGCATTGAATATTGTAGGATCGCTCAACAAAGGGGGCTTGGTGCAAAACCATAAGCAGATAGCAAAGGGAGCACTTCCTGCAACCGTCGTGGAGGATGCATCGGTTACCCTGAAGGTTATTGTGGGTGAGATGAAATTTGATCAGGAGCTTATTCATGCTAAGGCCGGTACGGTGTTGAAGATCCGGCTTGAGAATCCTGATTTTATGTTGCATAACCTGTTGATTCTGGAGCCGGGTAGTCTGCAAAAAGTAGGAAAGGCGAGCGACGAACTGGCTCAATCGCCCACGGGTGCAGAAAAACACTATGTGCCCGATATGGAGGAAGTACTCTTTGCCACACCGCTGGTGAATCCTGAATCGAATTTCGAGTTCACGATACGGGTGCCAGAAAAGCCGGGCGATTATCCCTTCGTTTGTACCTTTCCGGGGCACTGGAGAATGATGAACGGAGTGATAAAAGTTTCTCAATAGCGATGAGTGTTCCTATAAAAACCTGCTTCCTGGTATTTGCCATGCTACTGACGCAAGGGCTTTTCGCACAGAAATCGGGCACGCTATCCGGAAAAATTGTCGATTCAGAGCAAAAGGCGCTTGAAAAGGCCACAGTTTCGGTGATGAATCCGGTCGATTCCACCCTGATTTCGTATACGATGGCAGACGACAAGGGTGATTTTAAGCTTTATAAATTGCCAGTATCGCAGCTGCTTCGGATAATTGTGTCGTACGCAGGCATGGAAGCTTATGAGCAGGATGTCACGCTTATTGGAGATACTCCGGAGGAACTGGAGCCCATTGTTCTTTTTCCTCGCGAACTGAATGCGGTTGTAATTGAAGCCCAGGCGCCTGTGCGTTTTAATGGCGACAGTTTGGAGTATAATACCAGCTTTTTTAAGACCTTGCCGAACGCAACTGTCGAGGATTTGCTTAAAAAATTACCCGGCCTGCAGGTCAATATGGACGGAACTATTTTGTACCAGGGGAAGGAGGTAAGCAAAGTGCTGGTGAATAAAAAAGAATTTTTTATACAGGATCTGCGTATCGCCACCCGAAACCTGGATGCCGATATGGTTCAAACGGTTCAGGTTTATCGCGATAGGGGTGAATCCAAGCGGAAGGTTGACGACGAATCGGAACTGCCGGTAACCATTAATCTTAAATTCAAGAAAGAGCTGGCAAAGGCCGACTTTGGAAAATTTTATGGAAGCGGCGGGACGAACGACCGATATGAAAGCGGAATTTTGTTAAATGCGTTTAGGGACACGCTGCAGGTAAGCTTTATTGGTTATGGAAATAACATTAATAAGCAATCGTTCGATTATAGTGAACTGTCGCAGTACGGAGGCTTGGCTCGCGCGGAGAATTATGGATTCAACAATTTTGGTGGCCAGAATTATCAGGGCATACAAAACGATATGTCGGGCGGCCTGAATGTAAATTACGATTGGGGCGACCGGACTAAGCTGAATATATTGTATCAGTATACGTTCGGAGATGCGCTGCAGGAAAGTCTATACGAGAACGAAACTTTCTACGAAAGCGAGGTTCAAAGCGGTAGTGGGGGAAATAGTAGCGGAAGTAAAAATCATAAAAACGCACTGTCTGCTAAATTTGAACATCGGTTCGATACGACTGCTCATTTGCGGATTCGGCCAAGCTTCAATATTAACCGGTCAACCGAAAACAGCCAGTACACTTCCAGTAATTTTGGGGTCGCCGGGCCAATATACCAAAACACAAATCGCTCCGACGGAAATTCCGCTGACTTTAGCTTTCGAAATGAGTTTTATATAGAGAAGGCCTTCACGAAAAAATGGATCGTTTCGTTGAATAATACGCTTGATTATTCTGAAAGGGACCGTCAAAGTTTTAGTGATCAGGTAAACCTCATTTTTTCAGAGAGTGATGTGCCGGTTGTCCGGCTGATGCTGGATAATAACGCTAATGAAGACTTTAACACTACGTTCCGGGGAAATATGCAGCATGTATTTTCAGAGAAAGTACGGCTTGATGTGTTTGCCGAATTGAAATATTTGCGCTACAAGGGAAATGAAGAACTGGAACAGGGCGCAGAACGGGATCATCTGGCGGCGCGCGACGATAGCGAGAACGATTTTGCATTAGCATCACGCGATGTTGGTTTCGGTACACGATTCTCCTGGACAATAGCCAAAGGTTATTCTGTAAACGGTGGAATAGGCTTAAGTACCAAAAGGAATAGTTTTAATTACTTCGGGGTTATGCCGGATCGGAAAACGGAGGATGTATTTTGGCTTCCTTCCTTGAATATTCGGATCAAAAACTTTAGTCTGAACTATTCACGAGGCGTCAACACTCCACAAACCTACGCTATTCGGGTGGTGGACAATACCATGGATTATATGGGTATTTCACGTGCTTTCCCATATGCAAAAAATATGATGACGGATGAGCTTAACTTTAATTTCAGTAAGTATTCTGATAATTATAGGACGCAATTTTATACCTATGCTTATATCACGCGAAACAGCTATTCGTTCGGCTATGCATCTAATCGTGATCTGGGTACAGGACGCTATGAGAATACCACGTATATTGCTCCTTCTAACCTGAATATCAGCTACGGCTTAAACTATTCCAGACAGTTTGCCCTATCGGAAGACTGGCAGCTAAGATCGAGGCAAAATCTTAACGCTTATCTCTACGACAGTTACCGCACGCTGAACGGTATCGATAATAAGAACACGGACCTTAGTGGGACCTTGAATAATGAGCTGACATTTTCCTGGAAAGATCGTATCGCTCTATCGCCGAAATATTCCTTTACGCGGCGATGGAATTTCGTGACTGCCGACGACCCGAATTTTAAGAACCGTAGTTTTTCTTCCCATAGTTTAACGGCGGGTTTAAGCGTCACGAGCGTTAAAAATTTCACCTTGGAGACCAGCTATAATCTGGTGATGCAGAACGGCGCGCTGGGCGATAAGGTGAATATGAACCTTGTTAACCTGTCGCTCTACTACGACATGAAGAAGAAAGGACAATTGAAGTTTTCCGTATTCGATTTATTGAACCAGAACGCGAGCGTACATTTTTACTCCAATAATAATTCGAACAATCTTTATCGGCAAAATACGCTGAAGCAGTATTTTCTGCTCGGTTATATTTACAAGTTTAACCGAACCCAAATGAAGTAATATAGAATGGTATGAACAACCTAAAGAAACTTGGCCTGTTGGTCGCCTTTATCGGTGTATTCACGGCCTGCAAGAAAGACGCTCCGTCGATCCCCTTAAGCACAGAGAAAGAAATCAGTTCCTTCCAGCTGGAAGCTGCATTGAATGAAGAACTGGGTGCCACGATTGTTGCGGAAGTCGGGGAAACAGGGATTGAATTTCAGGTTCCCGCTGGAACTGATCTCGATGGCCTGGTCGCCACCTTTACCTTCAAAGGTGAAAAAGTATTGGTAGGTAACGCAGAACAGAAGTCGGCCGAAACGCCCAACGATTTTTCTAAACCAATCACTTATGTGGTTTATGCCGAGGACGGGAGTTCACGAAATTATGAGGTTGAAATTTCAATGGCTGAAGAGCCTCCCGCGGTTGTTCGCGTTGCCCAGATATTTATTGAAACGGATGGCGGGGTGCCGGTTCTGACGAAGGATTATTTGGATGGAAATATTAGGATTGAGGCCATAGGCGATTATCCTGCATTTGCAGCACCAACCCGCATAAAGGGTCGTGGTAATTCAACCTGGGGCTACGACAAAAAACCTTACAAGATTAAATTCGATGATAAGGCTTCTATCCTGGGCTTTAAAGAAGCAAAGGAATATGTATTGCTTGCTAATTTTCTGGATGGGACCCTGATGCTGAACGCTGTGGCAATGAAGGCGGGTCAACTTATTGGACTGCCTTATACCAATACCATTATTCCGGTCGACCTCACGATTAACGGTGAATATATGGGCAGTTACAGCCTGACCGAGCAGGTTGAGGTGCACGAGAATCGGGTTGCCGTGGAAGACGGGGGCGTGTTGCTCGAGCTGGATACTTATTTCGACGAGCCTTTTAAGTTTGTTTCTTCCGCCTATAACCTGCCGGTTATGGTCAAGTACCCTGCCCTGGAAGATTATTCTTCCTCCGAAGCAAGCACCGAGCTGACGAAAATACGCGATGAATTTAACGTGATGGAAGAGCTGGTGAAGGCTACATCCTTCCCTGGCAATGGTTATTCGGATCGGATCGATCGGGAGTCGCTCGTAAAATATTTAATTGTTTATAACCTGACCGATAATGAGGAGATTAATCATCCCAAGAGCATTTATATGCATAAGGCAGATAATGGCAAATATACCATGGGGCCTTTATGGGATTTTGATTGGGCCTATGGTTATGAACAGGGTAATGTTCATTTTGATTCCTACAATCACCCGCTATTCTGGCCTGGCCGTCCGTCGTCAGGAAACGCTTTCTTCACGCGCTTCTTTGAGGACCCGGAAGTGAGGAGACTGTATAAAGAGTATTGGAGTGAGTTCAGGTCGACGCAATTCCCGAAGCTTCTTGCTTATGTGACCGATTATGCCGAAGCGATCAGCGAGTCTAAGCAGCGTGATTATCTGAAGTGGGAAACGGGCGGTATCTTTTCAGAGGACGTTATTAAATTAAGAACCTGGCTGGAAAACCGGGCGAGTCATATGGATTCCTACGTTTCTTCCCTTTAATCAATTATGAGATTTTTGTTCCTGAACTTTTTTTTAATATCCTTTCTACTAGTCTTAACTACGCCAGCCCTTCAAGCGAAGAAGGTCTATCGTGCCGATGTAGTCATTTACGGGGGTACGTCCGCAGCGGTGATCGCAGCTGTGGAGGTAGCGCGGTCGGGGAAATCGGTTATTATGGTATCACCCGATGTGCATCTGGGGGGCTTGTCGTCGGGCGGACTGGGTTTTACCGATACCGGAGATAAGTCGGTTATTGGCGGTCTGGCCCGCGAGTTTTATCATCGGATTTATATACACTACCAAAAGCAGAAAGCCTGGAAATGGCAGAAGAAATCGGACTACGGAAACCGGGGGCAAGGAACGCCGGCCATGGACGGTGACGAAAGGACGATGTGGATTTTTGAACCGCACGTGGCGGAGCAGGTTTTTGAAGATTTTATAAGCGAAAATCATATACGGGTTTTGCGTGATGAGTGGCTCGACCGTGAAAGCGGCCTTGTCAAAAAAGATGCACGGATCCAGTCGTTTAAAACCCTTAGCGGAAAGACGTTCGAAGGGAAGATGTTCATTGATGCGACCTACGAAGGAGACCTGATGGCGGCAGCGGCTGTTTCTTACCACGTGGGTCGGGAAGCCAATTCTGTTTACGGGGAAGAATGGAACGGGGTACAGGTGGGCACGTTGCACCATCATCACTGGTTTAATACCGCGATTAGTCCGTACCGTATCCCTGGCGATCCGTCGAGCGGTGTGTTGCCACGAATATCGGTAGAGCCCCCGGGAAATAAAGGGGAAGGCGACCATCGGATACAAGCCTACTGCTTTAGAATGTGCCTGAGTAATCATCCTGAAAACAGGGTATCATTCAGCAAGCCGCAAGGCTACGACGCCGACCAGTATGCCCTGCTTCTGCGGGTGTTTGATGCAGGCTGGCGCGAGACCTTCAATAAATTTGACCCCGTACCCAATCGAAAAACGGATTCCAATAACCACGGGCCTTTTAGTACCGATAATATTGGGATGAATTACGACTATCCGGAAGCTTCTTATGAACGACGAAGGTCGATTGTAGCGGAGCACGAACAATATCAAAGGGGACTGATGTATTTTCTGGCGAACGATGAACGCGTTCCCCGGGAAGTACGGAGGGAAATGCAACAATGGGGGCTTGCCCGGGATGAGTTTATCGACAACGACCATTGGCCTCGTCAGCTCTATATACGAGAGGCGCGACGAATGGTGGGATTGGAGGTGATGACCGAACATGAAGTACTGGGTGCCCGAGAGGTGAATAACTCCATCGGGATGGGTTCTTACGCGCTTGATTCGCACAACGTACAGCGCTATATTACGCCAGAGGGCTATGTTCAGAACGAAGGCGATATTGGTGTAAAGCCCAAGACTCCATACCGGATTTCTTATGGTGCGATTGTCCCCAAAAAACAGGAATGCGAAAATCTGTTGGTGCCGGTCTGTGTATCCAGTTCACACACGGCTTTCGGCTCCATCCGCATGGAACCGGTTTTTATGATTTTGGCTCAGAGTGCTGCTGCGGCCGCCGTGCTTGCAATAACGAACAAGCAGGCCGTACAGGAAATCGATTACCCGGCGCTGCGGAGGTCGCTCGAGCAAGGGGGACAACGGCTAGAATGGATATTAGATAACTAAATTTATTTGTTAGATTGGTCTAACTATTTTATATTTGCTGTGCTAAATATAAATACGTGCAGCCATGAAAACTCTATTCACAATTTTCTTCCTTTTGTTATGCTTTGGGATGTATGCCCAAACAAAGGAGGTCGATTCCTTAACTGCTGATTTGGATGAGGTGGTTATATCCGGTACCCTGAAGGAAGTCACCAAGGCGGACAGTCCGGTTCCTATTGAAGTTTATTCTTCGCGTTTTTTTAAAGCGAACCCGACTGCTTCTGTTTTTGAAGCGTTGCAGAACGTAAATGGTGTAAAGCCGCAATATAACTGCAACGTGTGTAATACAGGTGATATTCATATTAACGGATTGGAAGGGCCGTATACCATGGTGCTCATTGACGGGATGCCGATGGTGAGTGGATTGTCTACAGTATACGGATTGAGCGGTATTCCGCAATCTTTGATTAATCGTGTCGAGATTGTAAAGGGCCCGGCATCCACCTTATACGGCAGTGAGGCAGTAGGGGGGCTGATCAATATTATCACCAATGATCCGGACGATGTCGCTTCCTTTTCGGCCGATGTACACAGCACTTCCTGGGGTGAATTAAATACCGACCTGGCTGCAAGCTTTCGCGTAGGAGAGCGTGTCAAATCGCTGGTAGGTATAAATTATTTCAACTATCAACAGCCAGCCGATCATAATCACGACCATTTTACGGATGTTACCCTTCAGCACCGGATATCGCTTTTCAATCGATGGACAGTCGCAAGGCCGCACGACAGAATTTTTTCTGTGGCGGGACGACTGGTATATGAGGATCGGTGGGGTGGAGAAATGAGCTGGGATAAAACACATCGGGGCGGAGACGAGGTTTATGGAGAGAGCATCTACACCAAGCGATGGGAACTGTTCGGAACTTATCAGTTGCCGGTTGAGGAACCTTTCATATTTACTTTTAGTACCACAGGGCACGACCAGAACAGTGTTTATGGAGATATGCCATATATAGCGGACCAGTTTGTCGGGTTCGGCCAACTCACATGGAATAGACAATGGGGCCAGCACGATTTTCTGTCGGGTCTGAGCTATCGATACACCTATTATAATGATAATACAACAGCCACGACCGGTCAGAACCAATTTGCCCGTTATACGCATTTGCCCGGCTTATTTATTCAGGATGAAATAGCGTTAAACGATCAAAATCGCGTATTGGCCGGTATACGTTATGACTACAACTCTATACACGGCAGTATCTTGAGCCCGCGCCTTAACTATAAATGGAATGCGAAGGATGAGAGAAGTATTTTCCGGCTCAGTCTGGGAAATGGATATCGCGTAGCCAATGTGTTTACAGAAGACCATGCAGCGCTGACCGGCGCGCGCGATGTAATCTTTACCGAAGAACTGGAACCGGAAACCTCCTATAATGCAAATGTGAACTACGTAAGGAAATTTTTTATTGGGAATCATGCCGTTTTAGGCGTCGATATGAGCGCGTTTTATACTTATTTTGACAATAAAATTGTTGCCGACTATGAGTACGACCCCAATTTAATTGTCTATGACAACCTGCGAGGTCATGCGGTTTCTAAAGGCCTTTCGTTTAACGTTGACCTGGCTGTACGGAACGGATTGAAGCTGCTGTTGGGTGCCACCGCGATGGACGTATATCAGGAGGAAGACGATGTGAGAACAAGGCAGCTGTTCACCGAGCGATTTTCCGGGGTGTGGACAATCGGCTACCGCATCCCGGGTATTGATCTTTCGGTCGACTACACCGGTAATTTGTATAGCCCAATGCGCCTCCCTTTATTGAATGAACGGGATCCAAGAAGGAAATTTTCGCCCTGGTTCAGTATACAGAACATTCAGTTGAGCAGATCCTTCTCAAATGGGATGGAGATCTATGCGGGTATTAAGAATCTCCTGAACTGGACGCCTAATCGGGGTAATCCTTTTATTATCGCGAGATCGAACGACCCTTTTGATAGACATCCGGAAGTTGATAATCCCTACAACCTGACCTTTGATCCAACGTATGTATTTGGGCCGAATCAGGGCAGAAGGACTTTCCTGGGATTACGATATTCACTGTTCTAAACTCTTGCTGTATTTCTTACGATAATCAACCGGTGAAATCGCGGTGTATCGTTTAAAAATTTCGCGGAAAGCCTTGTTGTCGGTGTAGCCAACGTCGTACATCACTTCGGTCACTGTTTTCCTACCGGTTTCAAGCTGTTTCTTGGCAGCTTCAATCTTGACCCGCTGAATGTACTCCACCAAGGTGTTGTCGGTCGACTTTTTAAATCGCCGTTCGAAGGTCCGGCGACCTAGTTGATAACGATCGGCCAATTGATCGATTGTGAGCCTTTCAGCAAAGTTTTTCTCAATGTAATCCTGGGCCGCCAGGATTAATTCATCACCATGTTCTTTTTGTCCCCGGAAAATCGTGAACGGGAGTTGATTGGTTTTTTCAATATCAAGCAAGAAAAACTTCGATGCGGTAATGGCCATTTCTCTGCTGGTGTACTTCTCAACCAAATACAGTAGCAGGTTCCAGTAAGAGGTGGCACCACCGCTGGTATAGAGTCCGCCCTGATCCGTGATTACCCGCTCACTAATGAGATGTACCTGTGGAAACATTTCACGGAAATGGCTGGCATGAAGCCAGTGCGTAGAACATGATTTCCCATCAAGTAGTCGTGTAGAGGCGAGTAAGAAGGCTCCGATACAGAGGCTTGCGACCTCGGCACCGCCGTTATACTGATCTTTAATCCATGGAATGAACGATTCGTTGAGAGCCAATGCCTGCATGATGTCGCCGCTGATGGCGGGGATGATCACCAGATCGGCTTGTGTGGCTTCTTCAAGCAGTACATCGGGGCGAATGCTTATTTGTCCGCCATTTAAACCAACACTTTCCTGAAGTCCGACGAGCTGAACCTTGAAAAAAGGGGAAAGTCCTGCAGTTTTATAAAACTCATTCACTGCGTTGAACATGTACATAGGGTCCACAATAGCTGCCGGGATGGCGGTCTCGAGTACCAGAATGCTAACAGTTTTCATGCTTAAAGTTAAATAATTCGGCCAGAGTAATGAAGCTTTTACGCATTTGAGAATATTAAAAATATACCGAGTATTAAAGAAAATTTTACACTAAATTACATTTAGTTTTGATAATTAACTAAATCCTTTTAGCTTAGGACGACCATAAGACCAGCGATTAACCGAATGAAAAGAATATTATCCCTTTGTTATCTTGTTTTATTTGCCGTTAATCTTTTTGCTCAGGAGCGAAAGGCACCTGCGTATCCCTTGGTTGCTCACGATCCCTACTTTAGTATCTGGAGTTTTACAGAAGCGTTAAATACAGAGGCTTCCAAACACTGGACGGGAGCAGACCATTCTTTGCAAGGAATAGCTGAAGTAGACGGGGTTCGTTACCGTTTCATGGGTAAGGAATCGAAGCAATATAATCAAGTGCTGAATACGGCCGATGATGGGACCTACGAGGTGCGCTACACCTTGAGCCGCCCTGCTGAGGGATGGATGGAAACCGCATTTAATGATCAAAGCTGGCAAAAAGGATCAGCCCCTTTCGGAGATAATAAAGAAGAGGCGGCAACTTTTTGGAACGGTCCGGAACTGTGGGTTCGCCGAAGTATTGAACTGGAAAAAGCGGACTATAACGACCTTCTACTGAAAATAAGACACGATGATAATATTATTGTCTATCTGAATGGTGAAATCGTGTACCGGCATACCGGCTGGAATGAAGAATTTGAATACCATCCGATAGCAGCATCTATCCAGAAGAACCTGAAGCAGGGGAAGAATGTGCTGGCAATGCATATCGTAAATACCGCCGGGGGTGCCTGGTTGGACGCCGGTATTGTTGAAGAGAGAATCGAGAGTAAAGAAAAAGTTCAGCTTGCCCAGCAAACCGGATTAGCTTTTAATGCAACCCAAACGATTTATACTTTTAGGGCGGGGGGTGCCAACCTCGAGCTCACGTTTACCAGTCCGCTATTGATGGATGACCTGGATCTGCTTGCCAGACCGGTAACCTATCTGTCTGCGAAAGTGAAGTCGTCGGACAACAAGGCGCATAAGATAAAAATTTGGTTGGGTGCATCCAGCGATATCGCGGTTCATACACCAGCTCAGGAAGTGCAGGCGGAGCGTTATACACACGGTGCACTGGATATATTAAAAGTAGGAACCCTGGAGCAGCCATTGCTTAAGCGATCGGGCGACGGTGTTCGGATCGATTGGGGCTATTTTTATGTTTCTACTCCTGCTGCTCAGAACAGCAGGCAATATTTAACGGAAGCAGCGAATGCCGGCCGGTATGTTGCTTCTGCTTCGCAGCAACTGAAGGGCAAAAATTTAGTATTGAATACAGAACTTGATTTCGGGTCGGTTGCTCAAGAGGCTAAAGAGCAATTTGTGATGCTGGGATACGACGATTTGTATTCGATTCAGTATTTCGGAGCGAATTTGCGTCCCTGGTGGAACAAAACCGGAGAAAATACGATCGAAATGGAATTGCTGGCTGCTGCGCGTGATTACCAGTCCGTGGTAGCCAGGGCCAAAGCTTTCGACCGGCAGTTGCTTGCTGACGCGAAAGCTGCGGGAGGCGACGAGTATGCACAACTGTGTATAATGGCCTATCGCCAATCTATTGCGGCGCATAAATTGGTAGAGTCGGCTGAAGGTGAGCTGTTATTTATGTCGAAGGAGAACTACAGCAACGGCTCTATTGCTACAGTTGATATTACCTATCCATCATCACCCTTATACCTTATCTATAACCCCGACCTACTCAAGGGTATGATGAACGGCATTTTTTACTATAGTGAAAGCGGACGCTGGAAAAAGCCTTTCCCTGCTCATGATTTGGGAACTTACCCGCTAGCAAACGGCCAAACCTATGGTGAGGATATGCCCATTGAGGAAGCCGGAAATATGCTAATTCTAACGGCTGCAATTGCTAAAGCGGAAGGGAATGCCGATTATGCAAAGAAGCACTGGCCGGTACTTCGCACCTGGGCCAATTACCTATTGGAGGAAGGCTTTGATCCGGCAAACCAGCTAAGTACGGACGATTTTGCTGGTCATCTGGCCCGCAACGCGAATCTTTCCATTAAAGCCATCATGGGAATTGGTTCATTCTCCATGCTAGCCGATATGCTTGGAGAGAAAGAACTGGCCGCCCGTTTCAGAAAGGAAGCTGAGGGGATGGTAGTGAAGTGGATGGAACTTGCCGATGATGGAGATCATTATGCCCTTACTTTTGACGGCAAGGGAACCTGGAGCCAGAAGTATAACCTGGTATGGGACGACCTGCTCGGCTTCAACCTTTTTCCGAAGGAAGTAACTCAAAAAGAAATTAAATACTATCTAACCAAACAAAACGCCTACGGGTTGCCGCTTGACAGTCGTCGGGACTATACCAAATCCGATTGGGTGCTTTGGACTGCCACCATGGCTGAAAGCGAAGAGGACTTTCTAGCGCTGGTAAGGCCTATGTATAAGTACGCCATTGAAACGACTAGCCGTGTACCCATTTCCGACTGGCACGATACAAAGAACGCCGAAAAACAGAACTTTCAGGCTCGAAGCGTCGTAGGCGGCTATTTTATCAAAATGCTAAAACAAACACTTAAATAATGGAGCGATGCTCTTCACTAAAATCTGATCTATGAAGTAAACATAAGTAAACCCTTTAACCACCTAAATTCAAACCATTATGAAAAACCAATCACTTTTCCGGCAAAGAGAAACGTTCTCTTCGCCCAGGCAACATCGTCACGTGCTTAAGGCCGGACTTATGTTGTTTTTTATTTTATTTTTATTTCCGAGGCTCGCCTCAGCGCAAGATCCATTTCAGGTGAGTGGGACGGTTGTAGACTCTGTTGGGGAAGTGTTGATTGGAGTGGGGGTGAAAGTGAAGGGCAGCGGTGAGGGAACATCAACCAATGAAAAAGGCGTGTTTACGCTGTCGGTTCCAAATGCGAATGGTACACTAGTATTCAGTTATATCGGATTCGAAACCAGAGAGGTTGCAATCGGCGGCCAATCGAACCTACGGGTTGTTCTGAATGCTGACCGCGAAAGCCTTGATGAAGTTGTCGTAGTGGGGTACGGTACCCGCCGAAAAGAGACCTTAACCGGAGCGATCTCCACGGTCACAGCCGATGATATCGGACGTGTGCATGGAGGGTCGACAGTCGGTACGGCCTTAGCTGGAAAACTTCCTGGAGTTAGCTTTCGTATGCCAGACGGCCGTCCTGGAGCCAGTGCAAACATCCAGATCCGGAATATGGGTAACCCGCTCTATGTAATTGATGGAATTCAGCAGGATGCGGGCCAGTTCAATAACCTATCACCTAATGATATTGAAAGTATTACGGTTTTAAAAGATGCATCAGCGGCCATTTACGGTGTACGTGCAGCGAACGGTGTAGTGGTTGTGACAACCAAAAAAGGCCGTTTGAACACAACGAGCACGATCAATGTGGATGCATACATGGGTTTTCAAAATTGGTCACGCTTTGTCGGTGTACTCAATAATTCCTATGATTATATGCGGTATCGAGCCGATGCAGAAATGAACCGCTATGGTAGTACGACAATTACACCTGAAGAACTTGAGAAGTACAGGGCAGGAACGGAACGTGGCTACCAGAGTTTCAACTGGAAAGACTTTATCATCGACGGAAATGCACCTTTAAATTCTGTAAACTTAAATGCCACGGGTGGGTCGGAGAATGTGAACTATTACATTTCGGGAACGCATCTATATCAAAACTCCGTTTTAGGACGCGAGTTCCAGTTTCAAAGAACGAATATTCAGTCAAATGTTTCGGCAAAGGTAGCCTCCGGTCTGAAAGTCGGTGTTAATATTAATGGGCGGATTGAAAGCCGACAGAATCCAGGCGTCCCCGGAGGCGATGATTACTGGTTGGCACGATTTGCGATTTTAAGAAACACACCGCTGGAGCGACCCTATGCAAATGATAATCCGGAGTACCTGAATGATATTAAGCACAACGAAACGAATTGGGCTTACCTGAACTATGAAAATGCCGGTCGTTACGAAGATGACTGGCGGGTGTTGCAGACCAATTTCACGGGTGAGTGGGATATACCGGGTATCGAGGGCCTAAAGCTAAGTGGTATATATTCCTATTATATCGCTGACCGTTTGCTTAATAATCATGAATATACATACGAGACCTATACGTATGATCCGGCTGATGATTCCTATACGGCCACTGGTGGAAGTACAAACCCCTGGAGGGAACGCGATCAAACCAAGCAAATCAACCAGAGTGGACAGCTTCAGTTAAATTATATTAAAGATTTTGGCGATCACCATATCGAAGCGACCGTTGTGGGTGAACGAATTAATAACAATCGTTTACGCAACTGGATTCACTCGGTACCGAGTTCAAATGCCTTGCCTCTGATATACTTTAATACTGCGGATCAGTACGACGATAGTGATGACGTACAGTCCAGAATTGGTTATATCGGTAGGGTGAACTACAGCTACGCAAATAAATATTTCCTCGACTTGTCTGCAAGAAGGGATGCTTCCTTCCTGTTCTCGCCAGAGAACCGGGTTGGTTACTTTCCGGGTGCTTCGGCAGCCTGGCGGATTACTGAAGAGGACTGGTTCAAGAATTTGGTGGGCGAACGTATATTAAGTGATTTAAAGATCAGGGCTTCTTACGGTGTCTTGGGGGATGACCGATTGCCGAATAGTGAAGATCCTATTATCGCGCCTTTTTCATTTCTTGAAGGATATAATTACAACGAAGGGACAGTCATTTTAGACGGACAAACGGTAGTTGGTTCAAGAGACCGGGGAATACCTATTACGAATATATCCTGGCTGAAAAGTAAGATCCTGGATATCGGTATGGACTTTAGCCTATTTGACGGCAAGTTGACCGGTACTTACGACTATTTCAATCGGAAGCGTACGGGCCTTCTGGGTGCACGTTACGATATATTGGTACCAAGCGAGCTCGGTTATTCTTTACCACTTGAAAACGTAAACAGTGACTCGCAGTACGGTCAGGAAGTATCTTTAGCCTACAATGGACAAATGAACGAACTTCGGTATTCCATTGGTGGAAACGCATCGTATTCAAGAAATAAGAATTTGGAGTCGTACAACCCTGTGTTCTTTAATTCATGGGACGAATATCGAAACTCTCAGGAAGACCGCTTTACCAATACCAATTGGGGATATCAGGTAATCGGTCAATTCCAGTCTGCTGAAGAGATCAATAATTATCCTGTGAACATTGATGGGCAGGGTAATAGTACCATGCTGCCAGGTGATTTGATTTATAAGGATCTTAATAACGACGGAAAAATCGACGGTTATGACGAAAGGCCGATTGGCTACGGTGTGGGCCGTCAGCCTAACATCAATTTCGGACTGAACATCGGGCTGGCTTATAAGGGCTTTGATTTCCATGCTGATTTTTCAGGCGGTGCAGGCTATACCTGGTACCAAAACTGGGAGACCAAATGGGCTTTCCAGAACGACGGAAACCTGAATACTATTTTTACCGATCGTTGGCACAGGGCTGATATGTACGATTTAAATAGCGAATGGATTCCGGGGAAGTACCCGGCGAACCGGTTTAACGAAGGTGGCCATCGCAACTATAACAACAGTTCCGATTTCTGGGCGCATAACGTCAAGTACCTGAGAGCCAGAACACTTGAATTGGGCTATTCCCTGCCAACCGATATACTCAACAGGGTCAAAATTCAAAGAGCCCGGATTTATGTCAATGGATATAACTTGTTTTCAATCGATAATTTAAAAGATTTCGGAGTGGATCCGGAAGTGACCGAGGAAAATGGACTACAATATCCGCAAAGTAAGGTGTTCAATTTTGGAGTTAATCTGACCTTTTAATTTTATAACGATGAAAAAGATATTTCATATAACCATATTGGCCTGCCTGCTTACGGCATGGGGCTGTAAAAAAGATAGTGAGTTTTTAGATGTAAAGCCAATCTCAATCATAGATACGGAAGCGGCCTTTTCCGATCCTGCTCAGGTTTTATCCATTGTGGCAAACTTGTACAGCCGCCAACTGGATTTTTCTACCGTGGAGGACTGGGTGACAATGGCCGATTTCAATGAAAGTTTCCCATCCAACAATGGAAATGCCGACATCGTGCAGCGAAATGGCTGGGGATTTGGCCAATGGGGGGTGAACTGGTTCGATGCGTACGCCTACATTCGTGAGATGAATTTATTCATTCAACGAGCGCAGGCGGCACCCGCGTTAAGTGATGCTGAAAAGACGCTATTCATTACCGAAGTTCGTTTTCTGCGTGCCAACTTTTATTTTGAGATGGTGAAACGAATGGGAGGCGTTCCTCTGATTCTTGAGCCGATGATTTATGATTTTAGCGGGGACCCGACGTACCTTCAGACCCCGAGGGCAAAGGAGTCGGAGATCTATGATTTTGTAATCTCAGAGGCTGAAGCGATCAAAGATTTGCTTCCGGCAGATGTTTCCAAAAAATCCAGAGCTTCGAAAGGGGCTGCCCTGGCGATGGAGGCTCGCGCCGCTCTATACGCTGGTTCGATCGCTAAATATGGTTCAAGAACACCTCAGGTGACCCTGCCTGGCGGAGAGGTCGGTATCCCTGCCAGTGAGGCGGATAAGTACTATACGATCGCTTTGCGGGCGGCAGAGGAAATTATCAATGGTTCGGCCGGTGCCTATGCGCTCTATAATTCTAAACCTGATCTATCTGAAAATTTTGCAAACATATTCCTGGATAAGAACAATAATCCGGAGTCTATCTTTATTGAGGATTACAAATTAAGAAGTGGGAAGGTACACCCCTTTACGGTCGCTAATCAGCCTCGCTATGGTGCTGAAGAAGAAGAGGGTGGTCGGATAAACCCTTCATTGAACCTCGTGCAGGCTTTCGAGATGTTGGATAACACCTACGCTCCAATTCCTGCAACTACTTCTGCAGGGAACCCTATTTATTATGATGACCAACTCGATATCTTTGAAGGACGTGATGCCCGGCTTGCGGGAACAGTGATTCTGCCAGGCAGCCAATTCAAGGACAGGGAGGTTGATATTTGGGCTGGTTATATACTGGGCGATGGTAGTATTGTAACGGGCGACGATCGTGGAGCCCAGAAGGCACTTCCGGGAACGAGTCCAAATGACTTGGTTCAGGTAGTGGGTTTTGACGGCCCCATCAATGCAAAAGAGCATACCGCACAGACAGGTTTTTATATCCGAAAATATCTCGATCCATCTCCGGGTGCTGGGTCGCGTGGAACAAACAGCGAAGTCCCTTTTATCCGCTATCGCTATGCTGAAGTATTGCTTAATGCAGCTGAAGCGGCGTTTGAGTTAGGCAATTCTGCTCAGGCGGCTACTTACATGAATGAGGTACGTGCCCGCGCAGGGTTGACAATTCCTTTGACAGCAGCTCAGATTACTTTTGACCGGATTGTTCATGAAAGACGCGTTGAATTGGCTTTTGAGGGCCACATATTATACGACATGAAGCGTTGGAGGATTGCTCACCAGGTATGGGATGGAAACGCAATGAATGTTTCGAACCTGGTTTCGAACATCGGGCAGGCTACCAAGAGAAATACCCAACCCTTTGCATTATGGCCGTATAAAATCCATAATCCAGGAAACGCGAACCATGGGAAGTGGACGTATCGAATTGTGCTGCCAGCTTTGGTGACAGGAAGCAGTCGGTTCCAGATGGGGAACTATTATTCTTTCATCGACGACAATGTTCGGTCTAATAACCCGAAAATTGTAAGACAGCCAAATCAGTAAGAAGATTCGAAACGCAACCATCTAAATAGATAAAAAATGAAAAATTCATTTCAATATATACTCGCTTTTTTATGTATCATTGTCTTATACTCTTGTAAAAAAGATAATTATGATGCGCCTTCCTCGATGCTTAGTGGAAGACTTACTTATCAGGGTGAACCTGTTCATGTTGAATACGACCGCGTGTCGTTTCAATTATTTCAGTTTGGTTTCGGAAAGGTCGGTGCAATAGGAGGCACATTCGACCAGGAGGGAAAATATTCAATGTTGCTTTTCGACGGGGAATACAAGTTCACCATACCGACCGGCCAGGGTCCATTCCTTTGGAAGAAAACCACTTCCGGCGCGCCTGACTCGTTGACGATTAATGTGCAGGGTGCCCAGACGGTTGACATCGAAGTGACACCCTACTATATGGTTCGTAATCCGGAATTTTCGGGTAGTGGCCAAACGGTTTCCGGTTCTTTCGGTCTGGATAAAATCATTGACGGAGCAGACGGGAGGGATGTTGAGCAGGTAAACCTGTATATTAATAAAACATTATTTGTCTCTGGCGCGGATAATATCGCAACTTCCAGTTTAGGTGGAAGCGAGATAACGGATTTGAACAATATCAATTTACAAGTAACTGTCCCGGCTATGACGCCTTCGCAGAACTACGTGTTCGCACGTATTGGTGTGAAGATCGCTGGAGTCGAGGATATGATTTTTTCACCCATAGAGAAGATTAACCTCTGATCTGATTATTTAAACAAACACTTTTAAAACACATGCTTCATTTATTCAAACAACAAAAAAAGTATCTCACGGCCATCGCCTTATTTCTTGCGTGCCTGGTTCTGTACAGTGCTTGCGCTCCGAAAATTACAAACAAGGAGGGCTCTGCTGCCAACAGCACACCGGTGGAGGCCAGAAGGATTGAGGTATTATTCCTTGGGCATAAGAGCCAACATCACGATTCATATAAGTACGCCCCCTGGTTGGCTGTAAAACTTTTTAAAAGTGGAATCAATCTTACTTATACAGATGACTTAAACGATCTGAACGCATCCAACCTGAAGAAGTTCGATGGGTTGATTATCTACGCCAATCACGATTCTATAGCTCCTTCGCAAGAAGCTGCTTTGAAGGAATTCGTAGAGGGTGGAAAGGGTCTGATTCCTTTGCATTCAGCGGCAGGATCGTTCAAGAATTCTGAATGGTATATTCAAACCATTGGCGGCCAGTTTGATTCACACGGCGAAGGCGACTTCAAGGGTACAATTGTGAATGCAAAACATCCGGTAATGCAGGGACTAGAGGAATTTACGACCTGGGATGAAACGTACGTTCACAAAAATCTTAATCCGGATATGACCGTATTGATGGAAAGAGTGGAGGGCGACAAAAGAGAGCCTTATACCTGGATTCGTAATCAGGGTAAAGGACGTGTGTTTTATACCGCGTACGGACATGAAGACCGTACCTGGAAAAACCTGGGATTCCTGAATTTGGTAAGAAACGGAGTCCTTTGGGCTGTGGGTGACCGTGCGGTTGCCGGTGTTCAGGCGCTGAACATTCCGGACGTTGATATTTACAATACCGATACGATTTCCGATTTTACGGCCCGCCATCTGGTAACAGAGATGCAGGAAGCGCTTGCTCCCGAAGAGTCGAACAAGTTGACGCAGGTTTTAGCTGATTTTGATATTGAGCTGTTTGCTTCTGAACCTAATATTACCAATCCGATAGCCATGGCATGGGATGAGCGAGGCAGATTATGGGTGGTAGAGTCAGTGGATTATCCGAACACGTTTGTCGAAACCGACGGACTTGCAAATGATCGGATTACGATTTGCGAAGATACGGATGGTGATGGCAAGGCAGATAAATTTACTGTGTTTGCTGACGATCTGAATATTCCAACGAGCATGGTCTTTGCCAATGGCGGTGTGATTGTGTCGATGGCACCTGACTTCGTTTTCCTGAAAGATACGGATGGAGATGACGTGGCAGATGTGAGAGAAGTGATTATGACAGGCTGGGCCAAGAACGACACCCATGCGGGCCCTTCAAACTTACAATACGGGTTTGATAATAAGATCTGGGGAGTAACGGGCTACGCTGGTTTTAACGGTGAAATCAATGGAAAAAAAGCGAAATTCTCTCAGGGTGTTTATCATTTTAATCCCGACGGTTCCGAATTCCGCTACCTTGCAGGAACAAACAACAATACCTGGGGATTGGGAATGACGGAAGATAACAATGTGTTCATTTCTACCGCCAACAATACGCACAGTGCGTTTTACTCCATGCCACAGGATATGTTGCGGTACAAATTACCTGAGGAGGGCGATGTGTCTCATATCTCTGCCGTTCAGAAGATCGACGGTCACTACGATTTGCATGCAATGACACCGAACCTGAGACAGGTGGATGTTGTCGGCGGATTTACTTCAGCGGCCGGTCACCAGTTCTATACGGCCCGGAACTTCCCGAAAGAGTATTGGAACCGGATGGCTTTTGTTACCGAACCTACTGTTCGATTGGTTCATAATGCGATTATTGAGCCCGACGGCGCTGGCTTTAAAGAAGAAGATGGCTGGAATCTGCTTGCAAGTTCGGACGAATGGTTCGGACCGGTAGCAGCAGAGGTAGGTCCGGATGGCGCCGTATGGGTAGCCGACTGGTATAATTTCATTATTCAGCATAACGTTTTCGTCCCCGCGCAAGCACCGGCGGAGTTTGTATTGCCTTTTAAAGACCAACCGCACGGTCAGGGTAATGCATTCAACAGTCCGCTTCGTGATTTAGATTACGGTCGTATTTATCGCATCGTATATAAGGGCGCGAAAGATGCAGCACCCATCAAGCTCTCGAAAGAAGACTTGCCTGGCTTACTTGCTGCGCTGAAGAATGATAATAAGCTATGGCGTATGCATGCGCAACGTCTATTGGTAGAATCCAAGAATCAGAATGCGATCCCCGGTTTACTGGAAATTATTGCCAACCAACAGGTGGATGAGATTGGACTGAATAGCCCGGCTGTTCACGCTATCTGGACGCTCGATGGTTTGGGTGCGACCGACGGTTCCGATGCTGCGGTTCTGCAGGCTTTGGAAGCAGCTATGAAGCATCCTGCGGCGGGTGTGAGAAAGGCAGCGGTTCAGGTATTCCCGAAAAATCACCACGGTCTGATGTCAATCGATAAACAAGGCGTATTAAACGATAACAATCTGAACACTCGCTTAGCGGCCTTCGTAAGTCTGGCAGAACTTGATGCTTCTGATCAGGTCGGCGAGTTACTGTTCAAGGCAAGCCTTAACCAGGATAATGGCAATGATAAGTGGTTGTCACAAGCTTTGTTTGGCGCAGCGGTGAAGCACTATGCCGGTTTCCGTAAAGCGTCTGAAAAGGCCGGTGCTGCTCAAAAGGGATCGTTAACTGACCGTATTCTTGTGGCCCTTGAAAAGGAATTCCCGATCGAGAAGCCAAAGGAGCCGGTAAAGGTTGCTGAAAAAGCTCCGGCGAAAACTCCGGTTAAGGAAGCTGCTAAAGAAAAGCCTGCTCCTGCCAAGGCAAGGACCATTGTGGTAAGTGTAGTCAAGGATATTATGCAGTTCGACAAAAAGCTGATCAATCTGAAAGCAGGAGAGAAGATTTCCCTTCGCTTCGAAAACCCGGATGGGATGTTACATAATCTGCTTATTATTAAGCCGGGCACTTTGAACAAAGTAGGTGCTGCTGCCGACGCAATGTTAAGAGATCCGAAAGCTGCTGATAAGCACTATGTCCCCGCAATACCGGAAGTGTTGTTTGCGACGAAACTATTAAGTACCGGGCAGTCGGTTACCCTTGAGTTTACCGTTCCAAGCACGGCGGGGGATTATCCTTTCGTATGTACCTTCCCGGGTCACTGGCGGGGTATGAACGGCATTATGCGTGTAACTAAGTAAAAAATAAAGTATATGAAAAGAAGTTATTTAAGTTTATTAATGGCAGGCTTCATGTTGCTTGGGCTATTTTCCTTTTCGGGAATTGCCCATGCAGCTGCCAAGAAGCCAATCAAGGTATTGATGGTTGGCGGAGGTTCTTCGCATGATTTTGATCAATGGTATAAAGGTTCGGATGTGAATACGCTTCAGCGTGATGGGTTTGCCGAAGTCGTATATCTGGACAATGTGCAGGAAATTTTGAAGCACCTGGCGTCGAGCGATGTTCTTTTTTTAACGAACAATCAGCCTATTAGCGACCCTGCAACCAGAGAGGCTATTTTTAGTTTTGTTGAAGGAGGTAAAGGACTGGTGCTGGCTCATGCAGCTCTATGGTACAACTGGTCCGACTGGCCGGAGTATAATAAGCAATTGGTTAGCGGTGGATCAAACGGTCACGACGCTTATGGGAATTTTAAAGTTACGCTGACTAAAAAACATCCTGTAACCAAAGGCTTGGAGAAAAGCTTTGAACTGAAGGATGAGCTGTATTATTATAAAGCAGACCCTGCGGGACCCGGCATAGAGGTTCTTGCCGAAGCAAGCCGGATCGATGCGGAAGGATCTTTTCCCTCGGTATTTGTCGTCAATAACCCAAAAGCCCGCATTGTTGGAATTGCACTGGGCCACGATGCAGAGTCGCATGAAATCGCCAATTATCAGACCCTTATCCGCAATGCGGTCAAGTGGGCAGCCAGAAAGTAAACATTTCATTAAGTAATTAATCAATCACCTATATAATTTCAAAACAAAAATTATGGATCAGAAAAAAATCACCGTTGTAATCGTAGGAATGGGTTTCGGTAAAGAGTTTATTGCCATTTATCAGGCGCATCCAAACATTAAGGCGGTGGGTATTTGCACCAGGAATGAAAACACCCTGAACGAACTTAAATCCAAGTTCAATCTGGATGACGACTTATGTTTCACCAACTTTGAGGATGTAACCAAAAGAGAGGATGTAGACGCCATTCATATCGTTACGCCGGTGCCTGAACATGCAAAGATGACCCTTGCTTCGCTGAATGCCAATAAACATACTGCTTGTACCATTCCGATGGCGATGACTGTTGAAGATTGTGCCGCAATTGTGGAAGCCCGCAAGAAGGCAAATAAAGTGTATATGATGATGGAGACTGCATTATATACCCGTGAGTTTCTATATGGCTTGAAACTGGCCGAAAGCGGAGAACTCGGACGTATTCAATTCGTACGCGGATCGCATATCCAGGACATGAGCATGGAAGGTTGGGCCGACTACTGGAAAGGATATCCGCCAATGTTGAATGGAACTCACGCTATTTCTCCGTTGTTACGTATCAATAAAACAAAGGCAGAGTCGGTAGTATGTCACGGTTCAGGCCGTCTGTCGGATGATCTGGCCAGCCGCTATGGTTCGCCATTTGCTGTTGAGACTGCCACCTTTACATTGAAGAATTCTGACGTAGTAGCAGAAGCTACGCGGTCACTTTTCGACGTAGTTCGTCAATACCGCGAAAGCTATGATGTTTACGGTACAAAGATGTCTTTCGAATGGGAGCAGCTTCAGGATGAAAGCCACGTTATTTTCGACGGCGGTGAGAACGCCAGCAGAATCGATGTGCCTGATACCGACGAATTGCTGATCGAGGAAATCAAACACTTTACCAAGCGTGAAAAAATTGATGATCCAAACCACGTTTCCTTCCTTCAGGGAGCAGGCCACGGGGGTTCGCATCCGCACCTGGTTCAGGAATTCGTTGCCGCAATTGTAGAAGGCCGGAAGTCGGCTGTAGATGCAGACCTTGCTGCTAACTATACCTGTGCAGGAATTTGTGCGCATGAATCTGCCATGAATGGTGGAAAGCGCATCAGTATTCCCGACTTTGAACTGTAGCACGAACTAGATTTATATATAAAAACCAAGAATTTATGAAATTTGGCGTAAGTACCTTTGTTTGGGTCTCGCCCTTCAGTACAGCCTCCTTTGACCTTGTTGACAAGGTCAAAGGCATGGGCTATGATATTATTGAGGTGGCGATTGAGGACAAGGATTTGATTAACTGGAAGCAGCTAAAGCAAAGGGCCGAAGACGCGGGTCTCAGTATTTCAATCAGCGGGGCCTTCGGCGCCTCCCGCGATATTTCAAGCGACAATGCAGACTACCGTAGCGAAGGACTTCAGTATATTAAAGATTGTATCCGGATTGCTGCGGAGATGGGTAGTCCTGTTTTTGGCGGTCCGGTGTATTCTGCTGTAGGGAAGACGCGACTGGTATCGGAGGAGCAGAAGAAGCGGGAGCGCGACTGGTGCCTGGAAAATCTACATCTTGCCGCTGAAGTGGCCAAGGAAAACGGAGTTGTGGTGGGTGTTGAGCCCTTGAATCGCTTTGAAACCGATATGGTGAATACGGCCGATCAGGCGATTTCCCTGATACGGGAGGTAGGAAGCCCTTTTCTTAAGCTCCAGCTGGATACCTTCCACAATAATATCGAAGAGAAGAGTATTCCGGAAACGATTCGTAAGTACGGTAAAGATCTTTGTCATGTTCAGGGGAACGAATCGGACCGGGGAACCCCCGGAACTGGAAATGTCGACTGGACAGGTATTCGCGATGCGTTCAAAGAGGTTGGCTATCACGAGGCAATCATTATCGAAACGTTCGGGGCTCCTTCCAAGGAGCTCGCGCGGGCTGCGAGCATTTGGAGACCCTTAGCCAATAGTGCCGATGAACTTGCCAGTGAGGGGCTCGCATTTTATAAGCAAATGTTCGGTTGATTTTATTATTTTAGTGACTCTTAAAACTACAAACCTTTTATAAAACCAATTTTATGAATTCAGATCTATCCAAGCCGGTGACGGTAAGTGGCGTTGATGAGCGCTCCAGAAAAATGCTTTTCTGGGGTTGTTTCATCGTCCTGGTTGCATCAGCCTTCGGCTTTGTTTTCCGTTCCTTTTTAATGCCGCAATGGGGCATTCAGTTCGACCTGAGTAAGACGCAGCAAGGCGAAATTTTCGGTGTGAGTTTCTGGCCGTTCGGAATAAGTATTGTTGTTTTCAGTTTAATTATCGATCGGATAGGATATAAGAAGTCGATGATTTTCGCTTTCCTATGCCACTCAGTATCCGTTCTGCTTACCATTATGGCCGACGGCTATTGGATGTTGTATGTGGGTACGTTTCTCTTCGCCCTGGGCAACGGTGCTGCGGAAGCAGTAGTAAACCCGGTGGTAGCTACCATGTATCCCCGCGAGAAAACGAAATGGCTTAACATCCTTCATGCAGGCTGGCCCGTCGGGATAGCCATTGCAGGTGTAATGGGTATTGCCATGTTGCACTATTCGTTTAGCTGGGAGGTTATTATCGGTGTGATTATGCTGCCGACCATCGTCTACGGTTTATTAATTGCGAAACGGCACTTCCCGGTAAATGAACGGGTGAAAGCAGGTGTAACATACCTTGAAATGTTAAAGGAAGTAGGAATTCTTGGAATTCTGATCATTGTCGGGCTCTGTACATTCCAGTTAGGATCTCTTTTTGGATGGTCGTATATGGCGAGTACCGTCATTACGATTTTGATCGTAGCCTTTTTCGGCTTTTTCGTACGATCGTTGGGCCGGCCACTTTTCATTATTTTGCTCTTGCTGATGATTCCACTGGCAACTACAGAACTCGGAACAGATAGCTGGATTACCGATTTAATGACTCCGGAAATGCAAAAGATCGGACTACAAGGCGGATGGGTTTTGGTGTATACCTCTATTATTATGGCGGTTCTGCGATTCTATGCCGGTCCGATTGTTGAGCGTTTTTCACCACTGGGATTACTGGCAATTTCAGCATTTGTTGCCGCGGTAGGCCTCCAGTATTTATCTTACTCCATAGGTTTCGGGATTATTATCGCCGCAACCATATATGCGTTGGGTAAGACTTTCTTCTGGGGAACGATGTTGGGCGTAGTGTCTGAACAGTTTCCCAAAGGCGGTGCCTTGGCTCTCAATTTTACAGGGGCTGTCGGACAAGTAGGAGTGGGGGTCATCGGGGCTGTATTCCTGGGAACCATTCAGGATAAGCAATTGGATCAGAACCTGGCGATCTACGATGCCAACAACTCGACGGAATACCACCAGAATTATATCACCGAAAGTAAGACGAGCATCTTCGGAGAGTATATGGCTTTGGACAACACAAAGCTGGAAACCGCCTCTGACGAAACCCTCGAAACCATCTCCAACGTTCAGAATGCAGCGAAGAAGGATGCTCTCAGAACCGTATCCTATTTGCCGGGTATTATGTTTGTCTTTTATGTAGCCTTCATCCTTTATTTTCGGGTGGCGAAAGGAGGTTACAAACCCGTTATCATTCACGAAGAGGATCCGGAAGAAAAGGTGTTATAAACCGGCTATTTCGATACTATTGTTACAATCTTAAAATCTTTAGTCTTAAGCGTTTTTAGTAAAAGGGTCAAATCAAGAGATTTGGCCCTTTTTTTTTCATTGTAAAAAAAAGAAGAAATTGTTATTAATTTATTTGCTAAATCGATTTTTATACTATACCTTGGTATCATAAACCAATTAAAACGTACCTCAATATTAAGTATTCGCTATTGAACCAAGATTGTATAAACTTGAATTTTAAACCTTTGTAACCAAAAATTTATGAATTGAAATTTTACTCCCCACATTAACCGATTAAAGCTAACCAATTCTCTTGTTACATAATGAGCTTGCCCATTCCTTGACGAAAGTTTGGTAAAACGTTTTTTGTTCCGAGTTTTTGATTTCCAAGTTATAACCAAAAAAATATGCGTATTTTATTACTAACTGCTTTTCTATTATTGACGCTGTGCGACAATAACTTTGCGTCTTCCTTTATTATAAAACAGGATACGACGATTAATGATACGTCTCTGAAGGCGAACGACTTTAATCTTAGTCGCGATTCCATTTTTACCGACATAGGGAAAAATGTCCTGAACCAATCACCACGTAAGTTATCTACATTTCCTGCCGTCTCGCTACAGCAGTTTCTGAAAGGAAATGCTCCGGGTGTTTACATCCAGGAGCCTAATGGTGAACCCGGAACGGTACAAAATATGCACATCCGCGGTCTTGCGATGCCATTATTGTCCAACCGTGAACTATATCAGACGCAACCTCTCATTGTTGTGGACGGCATTCCGCTAATCACCAACGAGCACCCCTTTTCTTTTGACATTCAACAATACGATTTCAACCGGATCGGGACGGCTACGAACCTCCTTACCAGTGTCGATATGAACAATATCGAAAGTATCGAAGTATTGAAAGATATGGCGGGAATGGCGATTTACGGTCCGATGGCTGCCAACGGCGTAATTGTCCTCACAACCAAAAAACCTGGAAAGGAAAGACAGATCAGCTTTAATACGTACTTCGGCATGGTTCAAAGACCGACGGTGACAACCATTAATGGTGATTATGAAAATAATTTCCGCAGGCAGTTTTATGACCGTTATACCACGAACGGAAGATATAATGCCGACGACAGCTATCCGGTATATTTGGCTGACTCATTAAATTCTTCTTATTATGGTCCTTCGGACTGGACCGACTCTTACTATCAGAACGGCCTGATTCATTCAGTGAATGCTGATATTTCCGGCGGGTCAGAACGTGCAAATTTCCGTTTCTCTATTGGGAATATGAGCAACCGAGGTATCGCCGACGATACAGGCCTTGATCGTTACAGCGCCATGTTCAGTATCAACATGAAACCTCTGAAGTGGCTTCTGTTCTCCGCCATGGTTAATGGAAACCGCCTGGAGCGCGACCGAAACCGAAATTTGCGCGATCGTTTTTCGCAAATGAATTATATTCCCGACTTGTCAGCGCCGCTTGCTCCCAACAACGCGGTGTATAGCCAATATTTAAACCAGTTTGATAATAGCTTCGACGACAATGCAACAAATATCATCCAGGGACACGCTAAATTGGTTTTTGATTTTGATCGTCTGAAGGTTATTTCAAGATTAGCGGTCGATTATAATGAGGGCTATCGTGACCTGTTTTATCCAAGACCTTTATTGGAAGAGAATAGTTATGTTTCAAACTATTACGGATTCAACCAACGGATGATCTTCGATAATACGATTACTTACGACTGGGATATAAACGAACAAAATAAACTCTTTCTAGAAGGTAGCGGAGTCCTTCAATGGGACACCCATAAATATAACTACGCCTATGCCTATAAGGGGATAAACGATTTTATCAAGTTAAACCTATTGGAGTCTGATCCTAATAATGGTAATTATCTGAACCCTACTGCATTTCCGAAAGAATTGGTTTACCGTTTTCTTGACAAAACACAACAGAATCTCGTTTCATTCTATGGCCGTGGTTCCTATAATTACGATGAGAAGTATACGCTTTCACTATTACTTCGTGTAGACGGCTCCTCCAATGCACAACCAACCAGTCAATGGTTGTTCACTCCAACGCTTTCACTGGGTTGGGACATCAAGAAAGACTTGATGGAAAACAACTCAGCCTGGTCAGGGTTAAACCTCCGTGCCAGTGCCGGTCGCCTTGGCCGCCTGAATGCATACGATAGCTACGCACAAGGGCCGCAGTATACAGCTGAGGTTAGTTATACCGGAAATAAAACCAATCCGGGCTACAACGGCTTTGCTATCCTTTCGCGACCATACGATTTTGGTTGGGTGGGTTACGGAATCCCATGGGCTTATACGGATCAGCTGAATATCGGTATTGACGCTTCCTGGTTAAACAACCGCTTCCGGGCAAGCATTGATGGCTATATCAAACAAGATAAAAACCAACTCCTCGGAATTCCTTCCTTTGCTGAATTTGGATATAGTCAATCTTTCGAGCCTGGAATGGATGTCAGCAACACAGGTGTTGAATTAATGCTCGGCGCGGACATCATCCAGCCCTCAAATGATGGCTTTGGCTGGTCGTCAACCTTGTCATTCAACTACAACAAAAATGAATTAACTGCCCTGCCTAATGGCCTGGACGAATTGGTTATTGGTAACCGTAAGCTGAAAGTGGGAGAGTCGGTCGATAAGTACTGGCTTTACACCAACGAAGGCATGTATGAGTCCGACGGTGAGGTTCCTGTGGTCAATGGAACAGCCCTCTCTTATAACGGAAGTGTCCTTCATGCGGGTGACCCTAAGTGGGCCGACCTGAACGGAGATAACATCATCGACAATAACGACAAGAGCCTGATGGGAAATATTTTCCCGAAAGTAGCCGGTGGATTCAATAACGATTTCCGCTATCAGAACTGGACGTTGGGTGTGAATATGTACTTCAACCTGGGAAGGGAACTTCTAAATCAGGAGATGGCAAACAGGTTCGATTTTATCAACCGTGAAGGAACCATCAGCATGAACTCTGTAAAGGAAATTACTTTTTGGGAAAAGCGTGGCGACTACAGCAAATATCCAATATACAACCCTTGGAGTACCGTCATCCCGTATCGCGCAGAGCAGGACTTGTTCCTGGAAGACGCCTCTTTCCTGAAGGTTCGCACCGTGTCTCTTGGATATGATCTGACATCATGGATACAATCTAAATCGCAAACGATTCAACGCTTATACGTTTACGGAAGCGCCAATAATCTACTAACCATTACTCCTTACACAGGAAGGGATCCTGAACTAGTTAACTATACCGGTTTTGACTCCGGATACGGCATGCAAATTCCGCGTACCTACACTATCGGATTGAAAATGGATCTATAACTATGGAAAAGCAACTATTAAAAAAATATAGGATGAAGAATAGAATATTATTTGGGTTGATAGCAATGCTATTGTTTACAGGCTGCAAAAAAATGCTTGATATTGATTCAACCCGGACGGTAGGTGAAAAAAACATGTGGAACACACTGGAGGATACCCGGGCTGCCCTAATGGGGGTTTATGGTCTGACCCAATCCGCACTTGCTGATCATAACGCTTTTTGGCTTTACGGTGACGTCCGTGCTGCAGAATTCACAAGCCCGACCCGTCAGGATCTGAAAGCTATCATTAATAACGAGTTAAACGCCTCTTATCCGTCGCTCGAAGCACTTTCAAACTGGAGACGCTGGTATGCGGTCGTTAATTCTGCAAATATTTTTCTCGAGCGGGTAACTGAAGTTGCAGAGAAGGACGATCGTTACACAGATAATAACATGACCGTCGACATCGCTCAGGTACGTTTCCTTCGTGCATTTGCCTACTTCAATATGGTTAGAATATGGGGTGATGTTCCCTTTATTACTTCATCTTTCGATGGCCAGTTTCAGGATAAGCCACGGGAAGACCAGGGAAAAATTATGGCGTGGGTAGAGCAGGAAATGTTGGCTGCCGCGCAGGATCTTCCCTACCGATATAGTGCAGGCGACGAACAACAGCAGGGCGACTATTACAATGAAAATTCCGGTCGTTGGGACGGAGCGTTGGTACGCAAGTTATCGGCATACGCTGTTTTAGGACACGTGGCCGCATGGCAGAGCGATTATCCAAACGTAGCGGCCTACACGAAATTTGTAATCGATAATTACGAACGTGCCGGCATGGGCTATATCAGTACGGCACATTTGACAGACGCAAACGGCTTTTTCTTCAATAAGCGTACAAATCAATTATTAGGGTTCAATTTTGACTGGGGGCATATTGCGGCTGGCTTTACTGGTCACCTGGAAGAATTAACGCTAGCAGAGCCGGTGGTCAATAAAAGCATTCCTGATCTGTATTTGCCAAAAGATTCCATCTTAAACATTTTCAATGAAAGCGGTGATGAGCGTTTCACACTCGACACCTTGGGAAATCCTGGAACGGAGCGTTACTTCACCAACTTTAACGGGAAGTATCCGATTTTCAGTAAGGTTAAAGCCATCATGGGAGGAACGGCAACAGATCCTACTTTCCGTATTTTCTCTAGTGCGATTGTTTTCACGCGCCTGGAAGATGTAACGCTATTACGAGCAGAGGCGCTGGCTGTTTTGGGTGAACGTAATGCTGCGATCGATATGCTTAATGAAATACGAACCAGAAGGAACCTTCCTGACTATGCAGAAGCAAGAAATGGTGAATTGCTGGATGCAATTTTCCATGAAAGGCAGCGCGAATTAATGGGAGAGGGGCACCGCTGGTACGATCTGGTTCGCTATAATAGAATTCGTCCACGTGATGCGAGAGTGGTAGAGTTGATTGAACAGGACGGAATTTACTGGCCGGTATCCCGGGAATTGATTTCACAAAACGGCGAGCTTGTACAAAATTCATATTGGCAATAAGAATACTTAATTTATGAAAATCACAACTTACATATTCGGTTTTTTATGCAGCGCGGCGCTTCTACTTGCTGCCTGCTCCAAAGATGGGGGATACTACGAACCCAAAATTATCGATAAGGATTTTAATGGGAACGCCTATGACTATCTGAAAAGCAAACCGGGGGTATTCGACTCCCTTGTCCAGGTCATTGACCGTCTTGGGCTGCAATCAACATTACAAGATAGTAATATCACCTTGTTTGCCTTAACGAACCAAAGCTTTCAATTGGCTATTACGAACCTGAATAATATCCGCCAGCTGGCAGATCGCCCTTCGGAGTTTCTTTCGAATATTAAGAAGGAACATCTCGATACGATGATGACCCAGTATATCCTTCGCGGAAAGTATGTCAGCGATTCGCTTACACTACAAGATGGAAAGCGACTGTTTGGTGTTAAACACGGATATCCTATGCAGGCTAAGTTAATCCGTTCTACTTCATCGGGATATCCTGAGGGAGGCCCTGAAGTGATTAATTTCCGTGATACCAAACGCAGCCAGTTTGAGCGCGACTGGATTTCAACCACCACCAGCTCCATTAATATCCAAACATCCAATGCGGTAGTACACGTTGTTTCGTCCGACCATGTCTTTGGATTTGAAGATTTTGTGAGTCGTCTAACCTTTATACCTCCACCGCCAAACCTATTCAAGACCATCGGGGGTACGTTCTCAACATCTCGTGAGAATAGCGGAGGACCGAATGCTATCGAAGCTTCGAAATTTGCTTTCGATGGAAACCCTGAAACGAAGTTTTTACTCGGTTCATTCAGTACCGCCTGGCTACAGTTTGAGTTGAATGAAGCTGCTGCAGCGAACTCCTATACACTGACGTCTGCGAACGATTTCGTTGAACGGGATCCGATTGACTGGAACCTGCAGGCTTCTAACGATGGTGAGAACTGGGTAACGCTCGATTCTCGTGCAGGTGAAATATTTGAACAACGATTCCAGCTTCGAATTTTCCGGTTTACGAATACTGTAGCCTATAAGTTCTACCGACTGAATATTACCAGAAACCGAAGTGGTGATGCTATGCAGATGGCAGACTGGAGTGTCAATATCGAAACACCTGAGACTGATGCTGAAGAAGAATAGGTTAAATAGTTAAGGATTAATAACAAGTAAAGTATAAGACCATGCAAATGGAAAAAGGAAAAATGATAAAAAGATACCGGCTAATACCCTTATATATCTTATTGCTGGCCATCGTACCGATGGGATGTAAGAAGCTGTATAACCTGCCCGAAGACAAGGACTTTCTTAGCGAGAATATCAATTATTCTAATAAGGTATTGGAACCTGTTCTCGGAAGAACGAACCTGATGGGTAATATTTCATCTGACAACTCGACTTTACCGCTTCAGTTTGAAATCATAAACGCCCGTTATGGAGATGGTCGGCCTGTTACGGATTTGTTCCAGACTCGTCCGGTATATGTTTGGACAGCCGAATACGATGGTCTGGAGAAATCTCTGGAGGAGATTGAGGCGAAGCGTAAGATTGAAGAGCGTCCGTTGTTTGAAGTTCGGGAGTCTGGGCAGTTCATCATGTGGAATTCAGCAACCAATGATCTGGTAGCTCCGCGGCCGATCGACAGTAGTGACCTTGCACAGGATATTCGCTTCTTCGATTTAAAAGTCTCGAACAGTGGTGGCGAAATCATATTGAAGGATTTCCGCGTCAGACCCTGGAGAGAGCGTCCCTATGAGCCATCGAATGACATAAATCATTATACTGGTGAGGTAGCGAGAGATCCGCGGGATCCAGCCAACCCCTTTAAGAGAGATTTTATCCGACCGCGCTTAAGTAATGTTATTGGAGAAAGCACTGACAGAGCGTTGATCACTAACGACGAAAGAAAGGATGTTGTGGTATATATCCGGGAAGTCGAGGGAGGTAGCGGAAACAAACTTCGTTTTAAGTTTCTGGATAAAGACAGTACTGCGATGAACCCCGATCTCTTCAATGAAACGAGGTGGGACAAACTGGTTCATGGGTTTAATATGGTCAAGACCACCGAATATGTGGAGTATGATGTTGCTTACCCTATACCGCTTGTCAATATCCCTACGGAATATACGAGCGGGTCGAGCGCAAAGGCAAACTTTGTATATGCACGCAGAGCTTTCGGTGGGGGTGTAACAACAGCATCCTTCGGCCTTGATTTCCGGATATTCAGACCGGGCCACTGGGAAATAGTATTCCATTTTAGAACCGATAATCCAAAGTTTGAAGATGAATAATAACTACAAAACGTTTTTTGTGATGAAAAGACATATCTATATACTGGTAACACTACTTACCTGCTTATTTACCTTACCGGCGGTCGCTCAACAGCGCGTGACCGTAACAGGGGTTGTTACCGACGAGACAAACTTGGGTGTTCCTGGTGCGTCCGTCTCGACTGGCTCTCCTTTGAAGGCTCTTACTAGCACGAACACTAAAGGGGAGTTCTCTGTAACGGTTGATGCTGGGGCGACGCTTGTTTTTCGTTTTATTGGTTATCTGGAGCAAAGTGTCACCCTGAAACCCGGACAGACATCCGTTTCTGTACGATTGAAGGAAGATGTTAACGAGATGGAAGCAGTTGTTATTCGCGGTTACGTGGCTCGGTCGAGGGAGCTCAGTACGGGCTCATCAACCAAGCTCAACGGCGATGACTTACCCGACGTTCCTGTTGCAAATATTGAGTCAATGCTTCAGGGGATGGTACCGGGAATGAACATTCAGGTGAGCACAGGAGCTCCTGGTTTTAGGGGTTCGACGCAAATTCGAGGACTATCGACCTTATCAGTTTCCGGAGGCGGAAACGAATCATTCCTTCAACCGACTTCTCCCTTATATGTGATTGATGGGGTACCGATGGATGCCGACCGGGCAACGGAGTTCGGATTCCAGCAACAGGGTCCCGGCGTGAGCCCACTTTCAATGATTCCTCAGGAAGATATCGAGAGTATCGAGATTTTGAAAGATGCCCAGGCGACGTCTCTATACGGTTCATTAGCGGCGTATGGTGTAATTATCATTACTACCAAACGGGGAAATTCTCCGATCCCGCGTGTTCGGTATACGCACAACACCTTTATGAAGACTCCACCCAAACTTCGTGAGACATTGGGAGGTAACCTGGAGCGGCAGTTGAAATTGCAGCAGATTTATGGAAATGCGCTGGACGAAGACGATTTAAGAAGAATTTCTCAAACACCATTCCTGTCTGACAGTTTGAACGCATACTGGAACAATTCAACGAACTGGCAAGATCTTTTCTATCGGACAACCTACAATCAAAGTCATAACCTGGCTATTGATGGTGGTGATCCGCGTTTTAACTATAAAGCCAACCTTGGTTATTTCTCTGAGAAAGGGATTATTGAAAATACCGGTTTTGATCGTTATACAGCGAATTTGCGGATGGAATTTAAACCGAACGATAAGTTTAACTTCATTGGGCAAATTACCGGTAACCTCGGTAAGCAAAACAAAGGCGATGGCGTCGGACTACTTCAGACCGGTGTCGCGAATGCCGGGATTTCGTCCACCTTATTGCCTGCTCCTTCGTTTTATCAGGCTTCCAGTGGCTACGTTTCGGCTCTGAGAACATTAAACGATAACAATACCCGCTTACTTCGTAGCTATGTCGAGGCAGGATATCAGTTTTTACCGGGGCTTCGCGCCAGCTCGAGTTTGAGTTACGAATTTATCTCAAAGACGGAGGATACCTTTACACCTGCGGCCGCAAATAATCAATTTGCCCAGGTGTATGCTTTCAACGGACGCGAAACTCAGTTGTATAACAGAAATATTCTGAACTATTCTAAGACCTTTAATGAAGATCATAACATTTTCATCAACTTCTTTAACGAGTTACGCGTTGTAGGAAGGCAAAATTCGATATCACGCCAGGAACGGACGCCGAACGATCAGTTTCAGGGGCCGTTTGGTTATGATGCCTTTTATTCTAGAGGGGGTGGAGTTTTAACGAATTTCCTGGATGCGACCGCTGCTTCTTTTGCTCTGGCGACCTCCTACGATTACCAAAAGAAATATGTAGTTGATCTCTCTTACCGCTTGGATGGTTCGTCAGGAAACGGTTTTGATAATTTGTACGCTAAAAACCCTGCAATCGGACTGCGTTGGAACTTCAATAAAGAATCATTCCTTGAAAACCTGGATTGGCTCGACTACGGTGCAATACGTGGAAGCTGGGGAATTAATATCGTTCCCAATGGAACCCTTGAGCGTATTTACGGAAGATACAATATCACAGGAAACTATAACTCCCAGCAAGGTATAGGTCTTGATTTCGGGCAGATTCCGAATCCGACACTAAAACCAACAACCACCAGTCAATACAATCTGGGTGTTGATTTTGGAATATTCAACGGCAAGGTGGAAGTGGTATATGACACCTATTATAAGAAGGTTGATAACTTGCTGTTTGATCAATTTTTGTCCAATACTTCTGGTTTCAATCGCTTGGTTAGTAACGACGCGGGTATTGCCAATTATGGACATGAACTATCGTTAACCTTACGTCCGTTGCGTGAAAGCAGCCCGTTTGATTTCTCATTGACCATGAACGGGGCTTACAATCAGGATATTCTGTTAAAGCTGCCTTCGCATTATGGCGGACAATTTATTCGGTTTGAAAGCAATAATGACTTTGCACAGCATAATATTTTCAGGGTAGGTACAGCCACCATGTCGAACTACCTTCGTATCAACGAGGGTGTCTATGCCAGAGATTCCGATGTTCCGGTTGACCCTGTTACAGGATTGGTTTACCGCACAAACGGAAGGCAGTTCGAAGGGGGGGATCCAATGTTCAAGGATTTGAACGGTGATTATATCCTGGACGGAGCAGATTATGCCAGAACCGGTAACACACAACCATTGTTTACCGGAGGTTTATCTGCCAATTTGAATTACAAGAATTTTGGTCTGAATATTTATGCCTCGTACACCGCAAAGCGGACCATTTTAAACAACGCTTTGGCCATGCGTTTAGGCCTGATGAATAATCCTTTCGGCGACAGAGTAGTAGTTCCGCTTGATGATGTCGATATGTGGAGAAATCAGGGTGATATTGCCAAATACCCTTACGCATATGATTATAACCGCTACGGCTCTATTCAACCCTTCCGTTATGATCAGACGCTTTGGGCTGAAGATGGCTCTTATTTGAAAATCAACAGTATGGTACTATCGTATATGTTCGATAAGCGAGTTATGCGGAATTTTGGCCTCGAGAACCTGCGGATATACGTCTCCGCAGAGAATATTACAAGCTTCTCTAGCTACAGCGGTCCGAATCCGGAAAACGTGACCAGTATGGGACGGGATATTTCTGATGGTTATCCGGTACCGCGTACTTACAACATAGGTTTGAATTTAGAATTCTAAAGACTTGCAGATTATGAAAAGAATGACAAAACTGAATACAAAAATATTTGCAGTCGCGGCTATGACTTTGATGGTCATTTGCTTGTCGGCCTGTAAAGAATACCTGAACGTAGAGCCGAAGGATCGACTTACAGGAAATAATTTTTACAAATCGAAAGGTGACGTTGAGGCTAATATGGCTAACATGTACAGCATGTTTTTCGATAAGATTAACGAAAGCTGGGTAATTGGTGCGATTGGTGAGGCCCGTTCAGGTGAGATTGTCGCTGCCCCTGGAGCGAATAATTATTCCTCCCGTGTTATCGTGGAAGTGCTTGGCAGAAATGACATTCTATGGGCGCAAAATCAAAGCGCCCCCTGGGAATGGTATAACTTAGATCAGATCAGCAACTGGACAAACTATTATCGGGTAATCCAAACCGCTAATATCTTGATTGACAAGCTAGAAGAAGGTATTCCTGGTGTGAACGACGTGGATAAAAGGCGTTATGTGGCGGAGGCTACTTTTTTGAGAAGCTTCGCATATTTCTGGATGGTACGTCTCTACGGAGATGTGGTTTACTATACCGATCCCTACCATTCGGAGGCGCTTCCGAGAGAAGATATGGTGTCAGTGTTGAACAAGTGTATTGCCGACTTGGAGCCGCTAAAAAACGATATGCCATGGACCTACTCTGATCCGGCATTGAAAGGTGCCCGTGCCAGTCGCGGAAGCATAGTAGCCTTGCTTATGCACATGAATATGTGGAACGCTGGTTTCGACCGGAGCAATAGTCAGAAATACTGGCAGGCAACTGCTGAGCTGGGTGCTGAGTTGATGTCGAGCGGAGCCTACCGTCTGCTACCTTTAACAGACGAAGGTTGGGCAACCGTAACCAAAGGACGTTCGGACGAAAGCTTGTTTGAATTCTATAGAAGTATTAACTATGGCGACAACAATGCTGCATTATCTCCTTTTGGTGATCACTTTTTAAGATGGCCGTACAAGTTTCCGCGTTTTAACAACCAGATCAGTCACGCCTATTTCCGTTCAGAATACATGGAAGAACTTTATCCGGAGAACGTCGCGGATAAGCGTCGCGACTTTTGGTACGAGGATATGCTATCCAACAGCGGACAGTTTATCGCCAAGAAATTTGCTTTCAACGTGTATGCTTCAGGGAATGAAGACCGTAACCCGGACAATACATTCCTGATTTTCCGATACCCGGATGCGATTTTGCTACGTGCCGAGGCACTGGCTGAATTGGGGAGAGATGCAGAAGCGAAAACGGTTGTTGATGTAGTCAGAGAACGTGCGGAAGCTACGCCGTACGACGGACCCGGCGGCCAGAACCTGAAAGATTTTATCTTTTTAGAACGCGCACGTGAATTGCTGGGTGAAGGACACCGTTATTTTGATCTGGTTCGGACGCGGAGAATATTAAGTTCACAGTGGGCACACCATCCGCTTACCATGGACGAGTATACCCGCAGGGCCTGGACCTGGCCAATCGATCCAAGTGCAAGGCAGAATAATCCTTATATGACATTGAACGAATTCTGGGTTTCCGGAGGAGGTAATTAATTAAATACAGAACAGATGAATACATTGAAAACGCTTACAGGAATCATTGCTTGTATCCTCCTGATCACTACCGCTTGTAAGAAAGACGAGTACTATGTAGATGGAGGTCGTGCCAATCCTATCTTTGAAGGGGACATTCTAGCCTATTTAGAGTCGAAGCCAATGGAGTTTGATACGATTGCTCAGATCGTTAAGCTAGCAGGTTTAGAGGAAACCTTTCGTAATACCGAGTTTACCTTTTTCGCACCTCGTGATGAAAATATTAAGACGTTGATTGGCACCTTTGACCGTGGAGGTGCTAACCGGGAACTTTTCTTCGCTGGGAGGGATACCATCCAAACCCTTGCGGATGTAGATTCTGCAATATGGCGGAAATATCTCGAGCGGTATATGTTTCAGGGAAAGAACAAATTGATGGATTACCCTCAAATTGATTTCGACGTGCTGAACATCTATCCAGGGCAGAACTATACCTCTTATGCAAATACAGTTTGCAACATTGGGGTCGTATATAATGATGCTAACAACATCAAATATATGGGGTACCGACAGTTATACATTTCTTTAATACCTGATTTGTCGCAGCCTGATAACTGGGTTGTTCAAAAGGTCGCGTCCTCTGATGTTCAACCAAGAAACGGAGTCGTCCATGTAATTGACTTTACAAGTGGAGAATTCGGTTTCAACTCTTGGGAGGTGATCAATGATATTATGGAAAGTAAACGATGAAAGTGAGTAAATTTAGATAGTAAATGCTTTATGAAAAATATATTAAGTAAAACTAAAATAGTCGCCTTGATGGTTTGTGCGGTTCTCGCCTCCTCCTGCCAGCAGAAAGAGGAGATGTTTAGCGAGCCCTATGAGGAAGGGAAGGCACCCCTGGGGATCGTGATGAATCCAGCACAAACTCCCGTTCCTGCATCGGGTCTCCCTGGTGCTACGGTAACGGTGAAAGCTACCGGACTGGAAGCCTACAAAGACCGGGTTGTATTCAGGATTAACGGAGAACCAGCTGCTATAACTTCCATTACAGACACAGAAATCAAAGCCACTATCCCCGACAACGCCAGTACAGGAGTTATTTCGCTTTCGGTAGATGACGTGGTAGTTTTTGGGCCTAAGTTCGATGTGGTCGGTAAAGTTAATCTGGATCCGACGTTTCAGGCCACTCGGGGCGCAAACGGGCCGATTGGTCAGGTATATACTACGCCCGACGAAAAATTAATCATGGTGGGAGGATTTACAAACTACGATAACAAAGGAATTGTTCGCCCGATCAATCGTATCGTACGGACTTTCCCTGACGGAACTTACGATGCTAGCTTGCGAACTGGCCGAGGAGCAAATGGCTTTGTTGGTGCGGTCGTGAAAATTGCCGATAAGTTTTTTATCGGCGGGTCTTTCGGTGGCTACGACCAACGTGGTGAGAATATTAGCAATATTACGCGTCTGAACGAAAATGGATCAATCGATACTATGGGGATCTCAACTTTCAGAAGGCCTGATCAGGCAGATACGATTAAGTATTTCCCCACTTTTAACGGCGGGTTTAATTCAACCGTTGGAAGGATCTATGAGCAGCAGGGCAAACTTTTAGTGACGGGTAGCTTCCGCTATTATGTCACCCGGACCTACGATCAACCAAATAAGCTGGAAGTCAGGGATACCGTGATTCTCGACAGTACAGAAGTACGCCAAATAGCTCGGTTGAATACCGACGGCACATTGGATAAAAGCTACCGTTTTGATGTTGCAGCGAATAAAAGCTGGGCCGGTGGAAACGGTTCAATAGGAACAGTTTATCATACCGAAGGTGCTCAAAGCGGGAAGATGCTTGTCTTTGGTGCATTCACAACATTTGACGGTCAGCCTAAGCAATATCTGTTGCGACTAAATGCAGACGGTACCATTGATGAAACGTTTAATCCTTCTCAGCCAGGGCCTGATTTCGAAGTCAGGGAGGCAACCTATAATCCCGTTACCAGAAAATATTTGATTGCGGGAGATTTCCGAACATATAACGGAACACCTAGTCATCGGATGGCCTTGCTTAATGAAGATGGATCGCTAGACCCAACCTTTATCCCGAAAGAGTTTCTGGGTGGTGGAGTGGGACATTCGAGGCAGCTGAATGACGGGAAAATCGTCGTATCCGGGCGTTTCAAAACCTACGGGGGAATTGCCAGGAATGGATTCATGATTCTGGAAAGTAACGGCAATCTCGCGTCTGGATATAATGCTACTGGTCTGTTCGATGGAGCGATCTACGATATTATCGAAACACAGTCAGCAGATGAGAAAAGAGCTTTATTACTTGTTGGAGATTTTTACAGATTCAACAGTCAGCCTGTAAGTAATATCATCCGTGTAACCCTTGACTAATATAACCGATCGATTATGATGAAGAAAATTATAAGTATTAAAGAGATTGTCCAGATAGCCTTTTCGGTTTCTATTCTGGCATTATTTAGCTCTTGTCAACAAGAGTTTGAACGAATGATTCCAGACCGTGACTACGACTTGGATACGGTTGATGTTGCTTTCGGAACACCCAAGGTTTTGTACCTGATTGTTGATGGTGCGAGAGGTGAATCGGTTCGTACGGCAAATGCTCCTAATATCAATGCGCTTCTGCCCGAGTCTATTTATTCTTGGGTATCATTAAGTGATGAAACGGTGGATAACCCCGGTACCAACTGGACCGACATGCTCACTGGTGTCAGGAAAAATAAGCACGGTGTAGTTGGTAATGATTTTTCAAACAACAATCTAGAGAGCTTCCCGCTGATGTATGAGCGCGTGAAAGCCGCTCAGCCGGAAAGTGATATCCGTGTATTCACCACGTCCTCTATCTTCAATAGCAACTTAACTGCCGGCGTGGATGTAAATGAATTGGTAAGCAACGATGATGAAGTGAAAGACAGGGTCATTAACAGTCTGGGTGAAGAGGATGTAACCCTGATTACCGGTCACTTCACGAGTGTTGACCAGGCCGGTGCCCAATACGGTTATGATAACTCAGTACCCCAATACAAAAGTGCTATTCTTAACTTCGACGAGTATGTAGGCGAAATTTTGACTGCACTAAAGGCACGTCCGGCATACGATCAGGAAAACTGGTTGGTGGTGATCGCCTCCAGTGAGGGCGGTGAGTTCACCATTCCGGATAACCAGAACGATAACACCATTTTCAGTAATCCGGATGCGAATACCTTTACGATTTTCCATACAGCTAAATACAATTCTCGCTTTATCGGCAAACCGTATTTAGGGAATCGCTTTCAGGGTGACTTTGTACGCTTCAACGGACAACGTTATGCCGAGGTGACGGAAGGAGATAATTCTGTCTACAACCTGGGTACAACCGCGTTTACTATCGAGTTAAAAGTAAAGAAGAACCGTGGACCAGACAACAACTACAAATTCTACTATCCTGCCGTACTTGGAAAGCGTCCGGAATGGTCTTCTGGCTGGGCTTCTAATGGCTGGGTTGTATTCCTGGAAGATAATTTCTGGATGTTCAATGCAAGAGGAACCGGTGATGGTAATCAAGTTCGGGGAGCCACATTGGCCGATGCAACCTGGAACAGCTTAGCCGTGGTGGGTGTTATCCGCGATGGACAGCGTTACGTGCGGACTTTTACAAATGGTGTGTTCAACAATGAAACAAACGTGCAGGGATGGGGGAACTTCGATAACAATGCACCTCTTAAAATGGGATACATCAATGGAAACGGGCATCGTGAACCGGATGTTTATGTGGCGGATGTCAGAATCTGGAAAGCAGCTCTGCCGGATGATGTGATTCAGGAGTTCTCCTGCAATATCGGAGTGGATGAGGGACACCCTTATTACGATTTCCTTGCAGGTCACTGGCCGGTCGTTGGAAGTTCGGGAAATATGATTACCGATGAAGGTCCGCTGGGAAGCCACATGACCTTACGCGGTGATGATTTTTCATGGGATCGGCTTGCCGAGTACTTGTGTGCTCCTTCGACGAGCGACCTCGGACAGCTGGTTCCCCGGAATGTGGATGTGCCTGCACAAATTTATAGTTGGTTAAAAATCGCACGTCAGGAAAGCTGGCAGTTAGATGGTCGTGTTTGGTTAGATCGCTAGACCGGAAAATTAGATTAGAACATTATACTCTCAGACCATGAAAAAAATATTCACAAAGATATCCTATCTCTTTTTTGCTGCGACGCTTCTTGTCAGCTGTAAGCAAGATGATCTGGAAGAATTCAAACCATTACCTTCCCAGCCTACTGATGTTTCAGCTGGTTCGGGTGTCGGCACCATCAGCAAAAATAACGAACGAATCACTGTTCCACTTGAGGTGACCCTTACATCGCCTGCCAGTAAAGCCTTCCAGGTGGGTATTCAATTAAACGCTGACACGGTTCTTCAGTTGATTGAAGACGGCGCCTTGCAAGATGCTCAAGCGCTGCCTGCGAATGCGATTACACTTCCGAATGTCGTGCAAATCCCTTACGGGGCAAGCAAGGCCACTTTTGAGATTTCCATCAGCATCACCGCGTTAGAGCGGTTCTATGGTGATAACGTTGCTTTCGCCTTTAACCTGGTTCAGCCCGGAAAGGGTAACCGGATTGGAACGCAGGGATCTAACCTTGTAACGCTGAATACAACGGATCTGCTATCCGAAAACGAGATCCACTACGTTTCCTTCACGAACGGTGCAGGCGAGGTATTGGAAGCGAGAAATCGTCAAAACTACGTAGTTACTTCGGCCGGGCTTTCGATCCCGCTGGGTATTAGTTTGGCCAGCGTTCCTGGCAGAACGTTCAACGTAAGAACTGTAGCCAACGCCGACACCATCGCTGCGTTGGTAGCCAATGGAACGCTTCCTGAAAATACAATAGCGCTTCAGCCGGGCGAATACGACTTAGACCGAATTTATCAGGTGCCAAGTAATGCGAGCACTGCGCCGTTAGACCTAATTGTTCCCTGGTCCGTTATCGAGGCCAATATGGATAATGTTCTCGCCTTGTCGATTACGCTCGACAGCACATCCCGCCACGTCTTGAACTATGAGAAAAATAATGTCATTATCCTTATTCATCCTACCTTGGTGGTAGAGGTAGATGTGACGAATGAAGGAGTCTTTGCTGTCAATCGCGATAACGGAGGTGGCGCAGATGCTGGAGAGGGATCGAAGAAACTTATTGACAACAATACCAATACGAAGTTCCTTCAGGGCGGATTCAACGGTGATTTGCAGATGACGCTAACTTATGAAACACCGCAGTATATCGGGGCATATACGTTTACATCTGCGAACGATGCAGACACCCGCGATCCAAAGGATTGGTTCCTGGAAGGTTCGATGGATGGCGTAAACTGGGTTACTATCGATCAGCGTTCAGAGGAGAAATTCACTACCCGGTTCCAGACCAGACGTTTTGAAATCAGTGAGCCGGTAGCCTACACGCATTATCGCTTGAACATTACCAATAACAATGGAAGCAGTGCGTACCAGCAAGCCGAATGGCGGATGATTCGCGTGCCATAATTAATGAAAGAAGGAACATATTTTAATTTTATATCTATATGAAAAAGTTAAGCAGCTTATTAGGGCTTTTAATGATGGTGGGTCTGTTGATTTCGTCATGTAAAAGCGAAGATCCGCCGGCTCCGGTTCCGGATGAGCCAAAGCCGACCGCCGTTTTCACTTTTGAACAAGTAAGCGAGGACGATCCTTTCACTTACAAATTCACAAACTCTTCTGAAAACTTCAAAGAAGTTCGTTGGGAATTTGGTGACGACAGTAGTTCTTTGGAACCATCGCCTACCCATACCTTCTTAAGAACCGGAACTTTCCGTGTGAAGTTGTTGTCGCAAAATGGTCAGGGCTATTGGGCTCAGAAAGAACAGGTGATTGAAATTCACGCCGACAGTATAGTGGAAATCGGCGCTACCCCAAAAGGGGATGGATCACTCGATTTAAATGTAAACGCTGATTTCGCAATTGAAACGGTATCCTGGTACAAGGGTACCGGAACGGCGGCTGAACTTGTGGAAGAAGGTCCCATTGCGAATATCGCGGTCGAGCAGGGGCAGTTTCAGGCCTACACGCTTCGGGCACGCACTCCCAAAGGGTCTGAAATAACGATTTCCCGGTTGTTGACCGACATCGGTGTGGTGACGGATATCACAGCTCAGGGTAACCTGGTGGTATCACGTGACAATGGCGGGCCACAAGGAGGTGAGGGCTCCCTGAAGCTGGTGGATAATAACCCTAATTCTAAGTTCTTACTATTTGATTTTGGTGATCCTGTATGGTTCAAATTAGATTATTTCGTGCCCCGGATTGCTGGAGCCTATACCTTCACATCAGCAAACGATGCCGAGGGACGGGATCCTAAGAATTGGACGATCGAAGGTTCCAATGATGGCGTTAACTGGACTGTACTAGATACCAGAACAGACGAGATGTTCACGGAACGGTTCCAGACACGAACTTTTCTCTTTGATAATTCTGAACCTTATTTGCAATACCGGGTACATTTGACGGCCGTGCGTTCTGGCGGACTATTTCAGTTAGCGGAATGGAGGTTGTTGCAATTGCCACAATAATGTTATATATTTAGTTCACCAATTAGTTCAGAACCTAAAAAGCAGCAAATATGAAGCGAGATAAATTTAAAAATTCAATCCCTCTTTATTTGCTGCTTTTTCTTTTTCTTGCCCTTCCCTCGCTTTCTAAAGGACAGGCGGTGCTGGATAAGGTGGTTGATCCGCTTTTAAGCTGGTCCACCACGCATCCGCAAGAGAAGGTTCATATCCACATGGATAAACCCTATTACATCGCGGGGGATACCATTTGGTTTGCGGGTTATAATGTCATCGGGCACCGGAACAGGTTGTCGGCGCAGAGCGGCGCACTGTATGTCGACTTCCTCAATGAGTCAGACTCCTTAATTGCCGCCCTGAAGCTTCCCATGATGATGGGAATAGCGAAAGGGAATATAGACCTTCCGGATAATCTGGAACAAGGAAACTATCGCGTAAGGGCTTATACCCAATGGATGCGTAATGCCGGGCCGGAATATTTTTTTGATGAGCTGGTCATTGTCGGCAATATCTCCAAGGGTCAGTCGACAGCAAAGGCGGTATTTGATACAGGATCCGATAAAAAAAATACGAAACTTACCACCACCATCAACTTTTTGGATGTTAACAATAAGCCGATCGTAGATAAGCAGGTAAATTATCAGGTTAAGACAAGCAATCAAATGCTGCAAACCGGTCGGGCAAAAACCGATGATTCTGGTAATATAAAAATTGAATTGAAAACTCCGGACGAGCCGGATTCCGTTAATACTTATATAGCAAGTCACATCGAGTTAGCTAAAAATGTGTTTGAACGACATAGCTTCCCGGTAAAGGCCACATTTGCTGGAACCGATGTTCAATTCTTCCCTGAAAGTGGTGATATGGTTGCAGGCTTGCCTACACGCGTGGCCTTTAAAGCGGTGGGAACGAACGGAAGGGGAGTAGACGTAAAAGGCGTCGTCAAAGATAATAGTGGTCAGGTAATGGCTGAGTTTCAAAGCGATCATGCAGGGATGGGCTTAATTAACCTGACGCCTGTATCGGGTGCCGTTTACAAAGCCGAGATAACTTTTCCTGATGGTACCGTATTCAGCAATGAGCTTCCGGCTGTGAAAGATCAGGGATATATTCTGGCGGCTTATCCCCAGAAAGAAAGCGACTTTTTACTTGTCCGTATTTTAGCTTCCGATAGCCACTTCAAGCCGGTCAGCCTGTTGGCGCAGAGCCACGGAGAGGTGCTGTTTGCTGCCGATGTATCAGTCTCCAAACCATTAACCAACGTCAGGGTTCCTCTGGATGAGTTTTCAAGCGGTGTAGTGCAGTTGACGCTCTTTGATCAAGCGGGAAATCCCGTGAACGAACGGTTGGTTTTTATAAGTAAAAATGACAAACTTACCTTAAATATCAGCGCTGATAAAGCCAGTTACACACCGAGATCGGACGTAGCATTGACTTTGGAATCGGTTGACGAAACGGGCGCACCTGTTACCGGTAGTTTCTCGATGTCGGTGGTGGATGAATCCAAGGTTCCCGTCGATGAATCGGCCGAGAATTCAATTTTTACGCAGTTACTGCTGAAATCAGAATTGCGGGGATATATCGAGGAGCCCAACTATTATTTTTCTGAAAAAGAAGGAAGTTTCGATCATCTGGATGCTCTCATGATGACGCAGGGTTACCGAAGGTTTATCTGGTCGGATTTGCTGACAGGCAAAGTAGCTCAACCGGAGTTTCCTGCCGAGAAACTTACTTCGACGATAACCGGGCGATTGCTGAATCTCTTTGGAAAGCCTGTGTCGAATGGTACGGTAACCCTTTTGTCCATGGCTGCAGGAGTAGCGCTTGATACTATCACCGATGCAGATGGTCGCTTTGTGTTCGACAATCTGCTTTTAACAGACAGTATTAAATTTACCGTACAGGGAAGAACCGAAAAGAAGAGTGACAAGGTCGAACTGTTGTTAGACGGAATCCCCGGAATGGTCATCACTCCTAATAAAAATATAGGCGATTTAAGTCTGAATATCGCCGACTCCATTGGACAGTATTTAACCAGTACCGCCGAAAAAGACGATGCCTTGAGCAAATTAGGGCTTCGCAGTCGTATTATCCGTCTGGATGAGGTAACGGTTACCGCGAACCGTTCCGCGCCCATTTCAAGTAACCTCAACGGTGCAGGTCGTGCAGATCAGGTGATTTCAGCGGCAGAACTGGGATCTTGTCCCACCTTAAGGATGTGCCTGGAAGGCCGCCTTCGGAACGTACGTTTTAAAAGCGAACAGACCTCGATTGGTCCGGTCAACTTCCCCACTTCCGCCCGGGGTGGCGGTAGAATGCTTGTTGCGATCGACTCGAGAATTTTAAACCCGGATAATGAGGGCGACCTTATGGATATCGCCGGGGTTCTTGACCAGAATATGATCGATCCCTCCAGTATTGTGAACATAGAGTTGCTCTATTCGCCGGCACTTACGTCAATGTATGGTCAGGCTGCCAGTAATGGGGTTATCATTATCAACACAAAAGGATGGGTGCCCGGTCAGCGGTCTGATTACAGTACGAAGCTTTATGCCCCTCGCGGCTATAGCAACATGCGCGAATTCTATTCGCCGAAATATGGTATCTCAGATTTGATCGATGCGCAGGCCGATATGCGGACCACCATCTACTGGAACCCCACCGTGGTTGTGAAAAACGGTAGCAGCACGGTTAATTTCGTAAACGCCGGAAGCCCTGGAACTTATCGCGTAGTAGTGGAAGGCATCACAGTTGATGGTAAATTAGGACGGCAGGTATTCCGATACAAAGTAGAATAAAGTATGATCAGATCCCGCAGGCTTTACGGCCTCTCGATTTTCATTATAACTTTTTTGGCGGTATTGGAGGTAACAAGCGTGTCTGCTCAAGACAAGCTACCGCGTCTTTACAAACCATCGGCGGTGTTTGCCTTAACCATCGGGGAACAGGAAATTCCGGTTGTTGACTACGACGGTCAATACGATTATGCTCATTTTTCCAAGCCTGACGGCAAGATAACGTTAACCGTCCATCTTAAAACGGGATCGGAAATCGAGTCCTACACCATCAGTCCGCAAAACCGGAACATATCATCATCTTCAGAGGGCAAGCAGCTAAGCTTTATATTAGAGAAATCAGAATACCTTATTGTTAAGATCAAGGGCAAAAAAGCGCTGGTGATTGCTGCCGACGATCCGGAGAACAATCGGCCCGCCTCTTCAGGCAAGGGGATATTCAATGTATTGGACCACTACGGGGCAGATAATACCGGCCTCAGCCTGGCCACCGATGCCATTCAGAAAGCAGTGGATGATGCCTCTGCCTGGGAAAGCAGGAAAAGAGGATTGGTTTACATCCCAGCGGGCATATACCTGCTGGGAAATCTGGAGCTGAAGAGTAATCTCGAATTTTACATGGAACCGGGAGCAGTTTTTCTCTTCTCTGGAAGGGCGGCGGATTATACAACCAACTGGCATAAAGACTCCCAGAAGCGAAACATCACCTGGTGGATTTTCACCAAACCGGGTGCAAAAAACATCAAAATGTTTGGCAGGGGAGTTATTGACGGGAACGGTCGGTTCGCCACACGCGAACACAACTTCGCCTCAAATCTGCTGGTGCCCATGGCTGTAGAAGGGTTCGAGGTCGACGGACTCTTGTTCCGCGAATCCAGTTCCTGGGCAATTACCCCGATACGATCGCGAAACGTCACCTTTCGGAATCTGAAAGTATTCAATCGCTTCGATATGGGAGAGAATGATGGAATCGATATTATGGAGTCACAGGATGTTCTGGTGGAGCGTTCCGTCGGCATAGGGCTCGACGATCCTTTTTCTGCGAAGACATGGGATCAGCAAACCGATATTAGCCGCGCCTGGCCTGGATCTCCCCTGAAACAAAAGAACGTTCTTTTCCGGAATCTTCTTTCCTGGACTTACTGTTATGGATTTAAAATCGGACAAGGTGTTCGGCAGGATCAGGAGAATGTGCGCTTTGAAAATTCGACCGTCTATGATGCGGCCGTAGGCATTGGGGTTCATCATAAGTACGGATCCGGCAGTGTTCGAAATCCGGCTTTCAGGAATATTGATATTGAGCGCCTGAGTTACCAGAATGAGGATAACCGTACATGGGCGGTTTTTCTTGTCCAGAATGCAGACGGAGAAGGGGGAGGCACTATCAGCGGGTTGGAGGTTAGCAATATCCGGATCTTTGATAAAGGAACTTCCCCAGCCAAATTAAGCGGCTTGAATGAAAATAAGAAGATTTCAAATGTTCTCTTTAAAAATATCATGATGCCCGGTGCTGGCAAAGCCCAAAGTTTGGAGGAGATGAATATGACGAACCGTAAGTTCAATGAAAATATAAGCTTAAGATGAAACGAACCCTGATCATTGCTATTCTGACACTGATAACAAGCTTCGCTTTTGGACAGGACAAATATTTTAGAAAATGGCCCGAAGGGAAATCACCGGAGGAAATCGGTCGCCGCATCGCTGCCAGGTTTGTGCAGTCGGCTCATCCCAACTGGGCCAATCCAGGGCCGGCGAACGAGATTACCTATCCGGAAACCTGTACCTGGTATGGAGCGCTCTTATTCGCAAACGCGAGCGACGATCATCTTTTGAGAAAAGCACTTGAAGGTCGCTACCGGGTGCTTCGCGAAACCGAGCGAAAACTTATTCCGAAGGCCGACCACGTTGATCATACTGTGTTCGGGAGTATTCCACTCGAGCTATATATGCAGACCGACTCGCAGGATTATTTCAACGAAGGATTAAAGTATGCCGATGAACAATGGGTGCTCCCCGCAGATGCAAAGCCAGAACATAAAGATTGGGCGGAGAAGGGGATGTCCTGGCAGACGCGGTTATGGATTGATGATATGTTTATGATATCGACCATCCAGGCGCAGGCGTTCAGGGCGACGGGCGACAAGCGCTACATCGATCGGGCGGCCCATGAAATGGTGTATTATCTCGACCAGCTGCAACGTCCGAACGGACTTTTTTATCATGCACCGGACGTACCTTTCTTTTGGGGTCGTGGCAACGGGTGGCAGGCCGCAGGCATGGCAGAATTGCTTCGCTCACTCCCGGAAGATAACTTCAATCGGGCTCGCATTCTTGAAGGTTATACGAAAATGATGACCACGCTGCTCGAGTACCAGGATGAAAGCGGTATGTGGAAGCAGCTGGTCGACGATCCGGATGCTTGGAATGAAACGTCCGCCACGGGGATGTTTGTTTATGCGATGGCCACAGGCGTTAGGAAAGGATGGCTTGATGAGAAGACGTTCGGTCCGGCGGTCAGGAAAGCCTGGCTGGCACTTAGCGATTACATTAACGAGGCCGGAGATGTGTCTAATGTTTGCGAGGGAACGAACAAGAAAAATGACCGGCAATATTATCTGGACCGCAAGCAAAATACAGGGGATATGCATGGACAAGCACCCTTGCTATGGAGTGCCTTCGCCTTTCTGGATGCCGCGCCCTAGTTTACCCTTGCAAGTTAATACCCACCTGGCTGAACCCGTGAAAACCTGCAGGTTTCTGACAAGAATTCTAGTCGACAAGCAAATCGACAAATTCTTCTTTGCTTATCTGACCCAGGAACGATTTCACGTCCACTCGTTGAAGCGCCGCCTCAATGCCGGTGCGATTAAACTGAACGGCCAGTAGCGCATCTTCCAGTTCTTTTACATCTCCTAGTCCGAAGAAGTCGCCATATATATGCACTTCCGTAATCAAGCCGTGATGAACGTCAAGCCGTACATCGACGTTTCCTGAAGGGAAGCGCTTACTTTTGGTGATATTGAACTTTGGAGAAGAACCGTAATTCCATTCCCACTGCTGGTATTTTTCGCGACTGATCCGGTGAATAATTTCCCAGTCGGCAGTTGTCAGGACATATTCTTCGATGCCACCTTGCTCTTTGAATATAGCTTCCAGTATCATCTGTTTGAAGCTGCCCATGCTCAGCGGTTTGTCCAGAAACTCATTGATATTTGCAACCCTGGAACGGATCGACTTAATGCCTTTCGATTCAATTTTAGTTGCGTTCACTTTCAGCGCGTTGACGACCTCGTCAATATCCGCATCGAGCATAAGCGTCCCATGGGAGAACATGCGTCCCTTTTGAGAAAATTGGGCATTCCCCGAGATTTTACGCTCGCCCACAAGGATATCGTTGCGTCCACTTAGCGCGGCATCGATACCCATTTCCCGGAGCGCATGTACAATAGGCTGCGTGAATTTCTTGAAATTGTGGAAGCTGTTACCATCGTCGGCCGTGATAAAACTGAAGTTAAGATTACCTTCATCGTGGTACACCGCGCCTCCGCCTGAAAGGCGCCGGACAACCTTGATGCCTTTCTGCCGTATATAAGGTTCATTAATTTCTTCCAGCGTGTTCTGATTTTTGCCAATGATGATGGAAGGTTTATTGATATAGAAGAGAAAATACGAATCGTCGGTTGGAATATACTTCAGAACATACTCTTCCATCGCCAGATTCAGCATCGGGTCGGTAATCCCCTGATTGTCTATAAACTTCATCGTTTGTTGTCAATCTTCCGGGCGTGGTCAAGGTGCATCTTCAAAATGGGCAATTGCTTCACAGCGAATTCTTTAAACTCGCTGTCTTTAGACTGCGAAGAAGCATGTTCGAAAATTTTGATGGTTCGCTCATGGTCTTCAATCATCCTTTCGATATAATCATCGTCAAATTCTTCGGCGCCTTTCTCGTTGAATTCCTGCAAATCTTTCTGATTTTCCCTGCTGAGAGCTGTGGGAAGCACAATAGTTTTCGCCTTGGCCAGCGTAGCAAGCTCTTCGTTGGCCCGTCCATGATCCTGCACCATCTTGTTAGCAAAGTCCTTCACTTCCTGGTCAACAGCGCGACTGGCGGCTATTTTACCAAGTTGTACTTCGAAGAGGCCTCCCTCGGCGGCCTTAATCGCAAAGTCGGCCTCATCAAACGTTTGTCCAGCGTCTACCCCCAGGTCGGGCACCGTTCTGAAGGTTGTAGTGTCTTCAATTTCATTCGCGTCGCGGGCTGCCGAGACGCTGTCCTGACTTGTGTTCGAATTGTTGCAACTGTAAAGGGCGGCTACAAGAAGGCCCGTTGCGAGAAGTGCAAGTGGAGTTTTCATGTTTAATTCTTTTTGGTTGCTCTTATAACCGATTGAATTTAATTATGTTTTAGCTTTTTAAGCCCCTCCTCAACCGTTTGCACCGCGCGCGCGTGCAGCTCACGATCGCCCCGAAGCAGACTTTCGAGGATGATTTTACACTCCGAAAGATAAACAGGGGCAAAGGAATGGTCCGATTCCGCAATTTCCTGCGCGTTGTCAATAATGTCGGCATATTTGATCGTCTGTCCTTCCGCGCTGATACTGGTAAGACGTTCCACTTCCCGTGCCTTACGTTGCTTTCGGTTGAGCCTGGGGTAATCTTCTTTGGTGTAAACATCGGTGAGCTCTACCACATAATTTAGCGCAGTAATGGCTTCCGTCGGGTCCATGTGCTGGTTAAGAAAGCTTTTGATGTCTTCTTTGCTTACAGGCGTGTCCTCCAATACGTCATGCAGCAGGGCAGCCGCCAATACGCTCCTGTTTTCCGTGTATTCTTTGCAAATAAGCATTACGCGCACCGGGTGAACGATATATCGGTCTTTTTTGTACTTCCGCAACTGATCGCCGTGCGCCTTATCCGCAAAATCCTTTATTTTTTCTAAGAACTTTTCCATGATGCTTTAACCCCGCCGTCAATGCATTTGTTTGATGGAGCTTTCAAATGGGTGCAAGCGCAGTCCCGGATTCATCGGGCGGGGCTGCAGAGACTCAGGCGATGTCGCAGATCTGAATGCCCTGCTTGAGCGACGCCATTTTATCCGGGCGTGAAGGAATAAACTCTTGTGCGACGAAGCCTTTAAATCCTGTATCGGCAATTGCTTTCATAATCGCTGGATAATAGAGTTCCTGACTCTCGTCTATTTCATTTCTTCCCGGCACACCGCCCGTATGATAATGCGATATATAAGGATGGTATTTGCGGATGGTCGCGATAACGTCGCCCTCCATAATTTGCATATGATAAATATCGTAGAGCAACTTAAAGCGCTCCGAGCCAATACGCTCACACAAAGCAACACCCCAATGAGTACGGTCGCATTGATAATCGGGATGATTCACCTTGCTGTTCAATAACTCCATAACCAGGGTGACCTTGTACTTTTCAGCGGTCTTCATCAGGCGCTTCAATCCCGCCGCGCAGTTGATGATACCCTGCTCGTCGTCGAGTCCGTTCCGATTGCCAGAAAAGCAAATAAGCTGGTTATAGCCCGCGGCAGCCACCAGGGGAATAACTTCTTCGTAGCTTTTAACTAATTCGTCATGAAGCGCTGGATTGTTGAAGCCTTCGTTGATTCCTTTGCCGGCACCTTGAGCAAGTGCCGCGGTCAGCCCATATTTTTTGAGGGTCGGCCACTCGTCAGGTCCTACCAGGTCGATTGCTTTAATACCGATTTTTTTCGCTTCCTGACAAAGCTCATCCAGACTAAATGAATCATAGCACCACCGGCACACCGAATGATTAATCTTCCCATTGAGCGAATCGCCCAAACTGTGTTCGGTTGCTGAAAGGCGGTTGAACAGACTACTTCCCAGGAAGGTCGCCGTTCCTGCGGATACGATTTTTAAGGCATTTCTTCTGCTCAGGTTTGAAGAAGAGTTCATAGCGGAGATTTAGGTTTCATAAATATAAGATTTTATTTCGATCGGTGACACCGCTTTTTTTTACGATCCATATAAAGTTTACGTAAGATTAATTAAGTTTGACAAATAGAATTGACATTAAACCATGAAGTCCATAAACCTACTTATCTTCTCAGCCCTTCTAATTTTAACCGTATCAGGCTTTAGCTGCAACCAGCGCCCTGGAAAGGCTCGCGTGCTGGTTTTTACCAAAACGGCCGCTTTCTACCATGAGTCTATCCCAACAGGGGTAGCTGCGATCCAAAAGCTTGGTGCTGAACACGATTTCCTTGTTGATACCACCAGTAATGCCGATTGGTTTATCGACGATTCGCTGGCCAATTATTCAGCCGTGATTTTCCTCAGTACAACGGGCGATTTGCTCAACCACTATCAGGAAGCAGCTTTTGAACGCTATATCCAATCGGGCGGAGGATATGTGGGTGTCCACGGCGCCGCCGATGCAGAATACGATTGGGGCTGGTATGGCCGGTTGGTGGGGGGGTACTTCGTCAGTCATCCCGAACAGCAAGACGCCATTCTCAAAAAGACCGATGTTTCTCATCCGTCCGTGAAACACCTTCCTGAGGAGTGGAAGCGATGGGATGAGTGGTACAATTTCAAAAATGTCAATCCCGATACGAAGGTTATTCTTACGATCGACGAAAACTCTTACAAAGGAGGCACGCAGGGCGATCATCACCCGATGGCCTGGTTCCATGAGTACGATGGGGGAAGGGCATTTTATACTGCGCTCGGTCATACGAACGAGTCGTATGCAGATACGCTTTTCCTTCAGCACCTGCTGGGCGGAATTCAATACGCCATTGGCGACAACAAGCTCTTGGATTATAAAAATGCAAGGACAGAAAATGTGCCGGAAGAAGAAAGATTTACCAAAGAGCAGCTGGTAGAGGGTACCTTTTCTGAGCCTACGGAAATGACCATCCTGCCCAACCTCGACATTCTGGTTGCGCAGCGAAGAGGAGAGTTGATGCTATACAAAAACGATGGTAAAAAGGTAAGCCAGGTAGGCTACCTGGAGGTATATCACCAGTCGGGCGTAGAGGGCGTGAATGCCGAAGAGGGCCTGATGGGCCTGGCGGCCGATCCCAATTTCGAAGATAACCAGTTCATCTATATGTATTACAGCCCGGCGGATACCTCGGTAAACCGGCTTTCCAGATTTGTCTTCCGGAATGATCAGCTGGATAAGGCATCGGAAAAAGTAATACTCGAATTCTACTCTCAGCGGGGAATCTGCTGTCATACCGGTGGTTCGATTGCTTTCGGGGCTGACAATGAACTATACCTGTCGGTCGGCGACAATTCCACACCTTTCGATCAGCCGAATCAGGATTATGTAAACCGTGGTTTTGCTCCGGTCGACGATCGTCCCGGTTTCGAACAATACGATGCACTCCGATCCTCAGGGAATACAAACGACCTGCGGGGTAAAATCCTTCGTATTCTTTTGAACGATGATGGTAGTTATACCATTCCTGATGGAAACCTTTTCGAGAAAGGGCAGGAGGGAACGCGTCCGGAAATCTATGTGATGGGGAACCGAAACCCTTACCGAATCTCTGTTGATTCGAAAACGGGGTATCTGTACTGGGGAGAGGTAGGCCCGGATGCTGCCAATGATAGCTTAGAAACGCGCGGGCCACGCGGTTATGATGAAATTAACCAGGCCCGAAAAGCCGGAAACTTCGGTTGGCCCATGTTCATCGGAAACAACCTCCCTTATCATCAGTACAATTATGCAACGGGTAAAACCGGTGCATTATTTAACCCGGAAAAGCCGCTTAACAATTCGCGAAACAACACCGGGTTGAAAGAACTTCCACCTGCTCAGTCGGCCTTTATCTGGTATCCATATGGCGAATCCAGTGAGTTTCCGCAGGTAGGTGCGGGTGGTCGTACCGCCATGGCCGGGCCGGTCTACTATGCGGAGGATTATCCGGAAGCGACGCGGTACCCGAAGTATTATGATGGCAAGCTATTTATTTACGAATGGATCCGGGGATGGATTAAGGTTGTGACGATGCAGCCCGACGGTAGTTTCGATAAAATGGAGCCCTTCATGGCTAAAACCAAGTTTAATGCTCCGATGGACATGGAAGTAGGACCCGACGGATTGATCTATGTGCTTGAATATGGCAATGGTTGGTTCGCGAAAAATAAAGATGCCGGTCTGGCCCGCCTGAGCTACAACGGCGGTGAAATTCAAAAGCCAGCTGCCGCAGATCAGGCAAATGCCAATCAACCGGAGGGAAAAGCGATTATGCTTACGCTCGACTGTCAGGCCTGTCATAAGGAGAACGAACGTTCCATTGGCCCGGCCTATGTAGAGATTGCTCAGAAATACCGGAACCAGTCGGACGCCCCTGACTACCTGGCCAGTAAAATAATTAAGGGAAGTGTTGGTGTATGGGGCGAGAACGCCATGCCTGCTCATTCCGCATTGAAAGAAGAAGATGCCCTGAAGATTTCTGAGTGGATTATGACTTTAGGAGACCTTGCAGGAACCGGACATCAGCAATAAGACAGAAAATGAAATTTGGACAGATAGAAAATCCGGGCGAAGTAGATTTCGGCTTGCCCCAGGACCACCCCGACACGCGGGAAAACCTGAAGGCGGGCCAGGGCGACAAGCCGGCTGCATTTGACGTTTATGTCGGCTGTGCCAAATGGAACCGGACCGACCTGAAGGGTTTCTACCCGCGCGGCACAAAGGACGAACTGGGCTATTATAGCACGCAGTTTAACTCCATCGAGTTGAACGCAACCTTCTATTCGTCACCGACGCCCCAGCAGGTTCAAACCTGGCGGGATAAAACGCCTGATTATTTTCGTTTTTACCCAAAAGTAAACAATGGAATCAGTCATTTTTCAAGGTTAAACAATATCGAAGATAAGTTGACGGTTTATTGCGATGCCATTGCCCATTTCGAAGATCGGATGGGAATGTGCTTTCTGCAATTACACGATAACTTCAAACCGAAGGATTTCGACCGTCTTGAAAACTTTGTGAAAAAATTTCCGAAAGCGATCCCTTTAGCTGTTGAACTTCGGAGTGCCGAATGGGCTGATCAGGAAGTAGAAGCGCGTACCTTCTCGCTGTTTAAAGAAGAAGGGGTTACTCCGATCATCGTCGATACCGCCGGCCGACGCGATCTCTTGCACATGCATCTGACGGGTTCAGAAGCCTTTATTCGCTATGTGGGAGCGAACCATCCGAGCGATTATACGCGTCTTGACGACTGGGTGGAGCGCATTGCGCAGTGGAGAAGTCAGGGATTAAAGACAGTTCATTTTTTCCTTCACCAAAACGTGGAAAAGGAATCGCCGAAACTTGCCGCATATTTCATCCAGCACATGAACCGGAAGTTCGACCTGGATCTGATGGTGCCCCAAACAGAGGTTTAGCTTCGCCGATACTCTTGCCCAAAGGGCGTAAAGGACAGGGCCATTAGTTTAAAGTGCTGCATGCCGAAAGGGATGCCGATGATGGTGATGCAAAGCAGAATGCCGAAAAAAAGATGTGTCAGTGCAATCCATATGCCGCCGCAGATGATCCACAGAATGTTTAAAAGCGTGGAAAGGCAACCCGATGGTCGCTGCGTCTGGTGAAACTCCATGCCGAAGGGGGCGAGCGCAAGAAACGCGAGCTTGAAGCACTGCAGTCCGAATGGAATTCCCACAATGGTCAGGCACAGGATAATTCCCCCAATGATGTATTCCAGGAAGACCAGAAAGCCTCCAAAGATAATCCAGATAATATTGCCGATAAGGTTCATGATTCTACAAGTCCTATTTTTACTTTTTTGTTTTTAATCTTCTCCTGAGCCAATAGTTTCAACAGCTGCCTGACCCGATGAGTTTTTACCGCTGCGTAGGCTGCCTTATCATGGACCTCAATTCGTCCAAGGTCGTCTTTTGCCAGGTTCCCTTTCTTCAAAAATAAGCCGACAATATCCATCTTGTTGATCTTGTCTTTTTTGCCTGCGGCAATATAAACGGTTGCCCAGTCGGTTGGATGCGGTAGGGAAGGATTGTCCGGAAGCTCGGTCAGCGGAATTTCGTTTACATACTCCGGAAATTGCCCGTCATTAAGAATCAGGTAAGCTAAACCCTCCGCCTGCATTCTCGCTGTCCGGCCATTGCGGTGAATAAACGTTTCCTCATTCCCGAGTTGATAATGGATAATGCATGCAATCTCAGGAATATCCAGACCACGAGAGGCCAAATCAGTACAAATAAGCAGATGGTAGGTACCGTTCCGAAACTGCAACAAGGCCTTTTCACGGTCAGCCTGCTCCATACCGCCGTGGAAGATGCCGTGCCGAATTCCCTGTTCGCGGAGCATGTCGCTGATGCGATTTACCACCTCACGGTGATTGCAAAATACCAGGGTGGGTTTGGTGCCGATAAAGCATAATAGTTTCAATAGGGTCTCAATTTTTTCTTCAGCGGCCGTTGATACCGCCCTGATCTCTACCTGAGGAATATGTTCGGCCGCCGCAAGGAAGTTGATCGTTTTAACGGATTCCGATATATTGACAAAGGAAGGAACTTCTTCCAGGTTGGTGGCCGAAGTCAATACCCGGCGTGAAAGCGAGCGCAGACTATCAATGATGAAACTCATCTCATCGTGAAATCCCAGTTCTAGCGATTTGTCAAACTCATCAAGCACAAGTGTTTTGATGGAAGCCGGCTGGAAGCTTTCGTTTCGGATATGGTAAGATATTCTTCCGGGAGTTCCAATCAGCAGGGCAGGGGTTTCCGAAAAACTGTTCTTCTCAACTTTCGTGGAATGACCACCGTAGCAGCAAAGCACCTTAAAGCCCGTGCCCATCTGTTTCCATACCTGCTCAATTTGCACCGCCAATTCGCGGGAGGGTGTCAAAATCAATGCTTGAACGTCGGCTCTGCTAGCCTTCATCCTGTTGAATATGGGTAGCAGAAAGGCCAGGGTTTTGCCCGAGCCGGTAGGCGACAGCAGAATCAGGTCGTCCGACTGCGTCGCCACAATCGCCTCCTGTTGCATTTCATTCAGTTCAGTAATTTTAAGTCGCTCGAGAATCTGCTTGTCTGTCATGCTGTAAAAGTAAGGCAATCTTTTATGAGTTCGAAATTTTTATCAAGGCACAGAAATGCCGCTTGCCTGCCCTCGGTAATCTCACCGGGAATATCATTAAGGCCCATCACGGTGGCCGGTATACTGGTCGCCATCCGGAAAGCTTCTTCAGGTTCGATCCCGGCGTATTGCATGCAGTTACGCACCCCTTGAAGAAGACTGATAGCTGAGCCGGAAAGAATACCCTCCGGAGTTTCATAGTGATCCGATTTGAACTGATGTTGATAGACGCCTTCCGAGGCGGAAGCAACTGCGTCGGTAATCAGGAAGAGTTTTTCGCCAAGCTCCCGTTTGGCAAGCGCGAGCATCGGGTAACTTACGTGGATTCCGTCGGGTATGATACTCGAAAAGGACTTCTTTTCAAAAATCGCCATAATCAGTCCCGGTTCGCGGTGATGTAAGGGAGGCATGGCGTTGAACAGGTGCGTAGCAGTTGTTACATCGCGGTTCAGAAAGTCCCATGCCTGCTCGTACGTCGCATTGCTATGCCCCACCGAAAGCGTCACTCCCCGGTCTTTTAAATTTTTTAATACGGTTTCATCCTGAAGTTCCGGTGCAACAGTCATCATACTGATGGTCCCGTCGGCCCTGTCCAGCCACTGGTTTATTTCGGCAAGGCTTGCTTTACGGATGAGTTCGGCGGGGTGCGCGCCCTTTTTCAGCGGATTCAGAAACGGTCCCTCCAGATGAAGTCCCAGGAAGGCTCCGCGTGATTGACTCCGGTAGGTCTTCGCCGCTTCAATGGCCCGAAACACGAGCTCGTTTGTATTGGTGGCGACCGTTGCAAGAAAGCCTCCGACACCCTGTCTCATGAGATCTTTCTCCATGCCGGCAAGGTTGGCAACGCTCGGATCGCCACCAAAATAATGACCTTCCGTTCCATACACTTGCAGGTCGATCATGCGGGGCACCACGTAACCGCCTTTCAGGTCCAAAACATGGTTGGGATCGATGTTCTCTGAGGGGAGATCATTCCCAATAGCGCTTATAATTTGATTTTCGATGCGGATACTTAAATCGTGCTGGAATTTTCCGCCGATCAGAATGGAGGCGTTTTTGATGAGTTGTCGCATGCCTGAAATTTAAAAATATTGTGATATGTACGAATTAATAAATAATTCGATGTTTTCTTGCAAAGTTGAAAATAAAATCCTTTCTTTACTGAAAGAAAGAAAAAGAATTGAAAATGAAATCCATTATTACATCGATTATTATTACCACCGGGATACATAAATCTGAGGAGGCAATCGATGCTATGATGTGAAAATAAGCATATGAATTCAAAAAGCGCCTTCCTCAACCAGGAAGGCGCTTTTTTTTGTAACCATGAAATAGCGAAATGAATCAGACAACAGTTTTGAAATTTGGCGGCAGCTCAGTAGGTTCTGTCGAAAGTATTGACCGGTTAATGCACATCCTAAAAAGCATTGACTCGCCCAAAAGCCGACCGGTGATTGTCCTTTCTGCCATGCAGGGCGTAACCAATGCACTCACTTCCATGGCGGAAAGCGCAGCCGCCGGAGCATCTTTTTCTTCGGAACTTAGTGCCCTTGAAACCCTTCACTACAGCGTGGTTAAAAAACTGATTGCTGTTAAGGACCAGAATCCGGTATTCTCTCAGCTGAAGATTTACTTCAACGAACTCGAAGATTTGCTTCAGGGCGTGCACTCGCTTCAGGAGCTTAGTTTGCAAACCAAAGACCGTATTTTGAGCTTCGGTGAGCGGTGTTCGGTATTGCTGGTATGCCATGTGGCCGCGCAGCATTTTTCCGATACCATGATGGTCGATGCCACGCGGCTGGTTCGCACCAATAGTAATTTCGGAAATGCCAGGGTTGATTTCGAAACTTCCGAACGTCTGATCAGCACATACGTGGCTCAACATCCGGGCAAAATGTTGTTTGTTACAGGTTTTATTGCGGCAAATGAGGAAGGTAAAATTACCACGCTGGGTCGCGGCGGGAGCGATTTTACGGCAGCGATTTTCGGCTCTGCCCTGAATGCCGAGAGGGTAGAGATATGGACCGACGTAGACGGGATGCTTACGGCCGATCCGCGAATTGTCCGCAAGGCCTTTTCGCTTCCGGTTCTTTCTTACACCGAAGCCATGGAGCTTTCGTACTTCGGCGCCAAAGTGATCTACCCGCCAACCATGATGCCTGCCTTCCTGAAGAATATCCCGATTGTGATCAAGAATTCCTTCAATCCCGGCTTCGAAGGAACCTTGATTCAGCGAGAAAGCGGTTTCTCCAGCTTCCCGATCAAGGGCATTTCCTCGATCAATCAGGTAAGTGTTATCAATCTGACAGGAAGCGGAATGATCGGACGCGCTGGTTTTAGCGGCAAGCTCTTTACCCTTCTGGCCCAGAATCAAATCAACGTGATCCTGATTACGCAGTCGTCTTCTGAGCACAGCATCTCTTTTGCGGTCCATCCCGAGGATGCGGGGACGGCCAAACGACTCATCGAAAATGAATTTGAATTGGAGATAGCGGCCGAAAAACTGAATGCTCCGGAACTGGAAGAGGACCTCTCCATCCTGGCCATTGTCGGAGAGAAGATGAAGCACACGCCCGGGATGTCGGGCAAGTTGTTCTATGCCCTGGGTAGAAACGGTATCAATGTGCGGGCCATCGCGCAGGGTTCGTCTGAGTATAATATCTCCGTGATCATTGCGCAGACTGATCTCTCGAAAGCGCTGAACGCTGTGCATGACGCATTCTTCTCTTCTTTAAAAACGACCCTGCACGTGTTCTGTCTGGGTACAGGAAATATTAGCTCCACCTTATTCCGGCAAATTCAAAAGCAGCATCGCTTTCTTCAGGATAATAACGACATCGAACTGAAAGTAATCGGTATTAGCAATAGCCGAAAAATGCATTTTGATGCCGATGGGATAAATTTAAATAGCTGGAGCGAAACCTTAGATACATCTGGCGTATCAGCTGATCTGAAAGAGTTTATTCAGACAATGAAGACGATGAACCTGCCCAATTGCGTTCTGCTCGATAATACGGCCAGCGATGCTCCGGTTCAATATTATGAAGACGCTTTCAGAGCTAATATATCCCTGGTTACCTGCAATAAATTAGCGAACTCCGGACCCTACCGACGCTACCGGTCGCTTCGCGACACGGCCAGAAAGTATGGGGTTGATTTTTTCTACGAGACCAATGTGGGAGCGGGTTTGCCAATTGTCCGTACGCTGAAAGACTTGATGACCAGCGGGGACCGCATCATCAGCATCGAAGCTATCCTGTCGGGAACTATCTCTTATATCTTCAATAACTACCAGGGCGACAAGACGTTTTTCGAAGTAGTGAAAGAGGCACAGGCGCTGGGCTTTACCGAACCCGACCCACGCGACGATTTGCGTGGATCTGACTTTATGCGGAAGTTTCTGATTCTGGCGCGCGACTCAGGACTTGAATTGGAGCCGGAAGATATTGAACTGGAGAATATTTTGCCGGATAATTGCATCCATGCTGCGTCCGTTGAGCAATTCTACCAGGAGCTTGCCGACTCTGAAGATCACTTTAAGCGATTGAAAGATCAGGCTACCCGTGAGAATAAAGCTATCCGGTACATCGGTAAGCTTGAGGAAGGGAAGGTGGCCATCCGTCTGGCGCTGGTTGACAGTGAGCACCCTTTCTACAGCCTGTCGGAAAGTGATAATGTCATCTCTTTTGTCACCGAACGCTACTCCAATCGGCCGCTGGTTGTCAAAGGCCCGGGTGCCGGAGCTGAGGTCACGGCAGCAGGTGTATTTGCCGAATTAGTAAACGTAGGCCATAATGCTTAACAACATCCAATTCTGACATCCATGAAACAAAACGAAATCACGGTATTTGCCCCTGCCACCGTAGCTAATGTGATCTGCGGATACGATATTCTGGGCTTCGCCCTTGATAAGCCCGGTGATAAAGTAATCATGCGACTGACCGATACCAATCTTGTGAAAATAAGGCACATTGAAGGCGATGACGGGCGCTTGCCCTGGGAAGCCGACCGCAATACGGTCAGTGCATCGGTGCAAAATTACCTGGACCTGATCGGACAGTCGGGTACCGGAGTCGACATTGAACTCTATAAGCAGATGCCTATCGGAAGCGGCCTGGGATCGAGTGCTGCCAGCACCGTGGCCGGCTTGTTTGCTATCAATAAGCTTATGGGCGAGCCGCTCACGCTTCTTGAGATGCTTCCTCTGGCCTTGAAAGGAGAAGAGCTTGCCTGTGGTCATCCGCATGCAGATAATGTCACGCCGGCGCTCTTAGGTGGCTTCACGCTGGTTCGCAGTGCCGATCCTCTGGATGTTGTGCACTTGCCCGTGCCTGACGAGCTTTTCTGCTCGGTGGTGTTTCCTCACGTAGATGTTCCTACCCGGGCCGCCCGTGAAATGATTCGTAAGCAAGTGTTGCTGAAAGACGCGGTGAAGCAGTGGGGCAATATTGCCGGTCTGGTTAGCGGACTTTTCCTGAACGATTACGACCTGATAGCACGAAGCATGGAGGACGTCATTATTGAGCCCACCCGTGCCATTCTCATTCCGGAGTTTTATGAAATGCGCCGGTTATCTATGGCGGCCGGGGCAATGTCTTTCGGTATTTCGGGCTCGGGACCGTCCGTTTTTTCGTTTACCAGGGATCGTGCAACCGCCGACAAAATATCTCAACAAATACATGATCACTTACAAGATAAAGGCATTGATTGTCACACTTATGTATCTGCAATAAATCAAAATGGACCGATCGTTCTTTCCTAGTTTTTCAACGTTTAATTTTATCGCATGAAATTTTATAGCACCAACAACCCACTATATTTCGTTTCGTTTCGTGAAGCCGTTTTCCAGAGCCTGCCGGTCGATAAAGGGCTGTATATGCCGGAGCAGATTCCACAACTCGATCGTCATTTTATCGATAATCTGGATACTCTTTCATTCGAAGAGATCGCTTTTGAAATAGCGCAGGCATTTGTCGAAGACGATATTCCATCCCACGAACTCCGTCGGATTGTAGAAGAAACCATTGCCTTCCCGGCTCCGGTCGTAGATTTGAAAGACGGCTCGCATATTCTGGAGCTTTTCCACGGCCCCTCTCTGGCATTTAAAGATTTCGGTGCCCGTTTTATGAGTCGCGTCATGGCTTATTTTGCAGAGGAAGGTGACCGCCTGCTGGATGTGCTGGTCGCTACCTCGGGCGACACCGGCGGCGCCGTGGCCCTAGGATTTGCCGGAGTGCCGAATACGCGTGTAAGCATCTTATTTCCCAAAGGCAAGGTAAGCTCTGTCCAGGAATTACAGCTGTGCACTAACGATGCCAATATTCGGGCGATCGAGATTGACGGAAATTTCGACGATTGCCAAAATCTTGTAAAACAAGCCTTCAATGACGTCGATTTAAATCATCAATTGAATTTAACGTCCGCTAATTCTATTAATATTTCGCGCCTCATTCCGCAGACCTTTTACTATTTCTGGGCTTTCAGCCAGCTTAAAAAAGCCGGAAAGGAGCGGGTTATTTTTTCTGTTCCAAGTGGGAATTTCGGAAATCTGACAGCCGGGCTGATTGCTCAGCGGATGGGACTTCCTGTGAAGCATTTTGTCGCCGCTACCAACACGAACGACGTGGTGCCCCGCTACCTGGACGGGGAAGACTTTCAGCCTCTGCCGGCCAAAGCAACGCTTTCCAACGCGATGGATGTAGGGAATCCTAGCAACTGGTCGCGCATTACCGAACTCTTCGGAGGAAGTCGGATCGAGATCGCAAAGGCCATCAGTGCCTATCGCTTCAGCGATAAAGAAACCCAGGAGGCAATCGCCAGCGTGTATCAGCAAAGCGGCTACATCTGTTGTCCGCATACGGCGGTCGCCTGGTTGGCTGCTCAGCGTTATCGTGACGCAGTGGCAAGCGATGATACGATCGTGGCTTTGTCGACCGCCCATCCCTGCAAATTCCCTGATGTCTTCTCAGAGCGTATCGGAAAGGAAGTGGTGACCCCGAATGCCGTGCAGGCACTGAAGATGAAAAGTGCCAGGAAGATTGAAATGGATGCTGACTACCCGGGCTTCCGCGACTTCCTGCTGAGCTAGCCGGGGGAAAGCCGCGCTATTTTATTAATTTTGTAGCGCTTTAAGACGATCATGAAAACAACTTATCCACCTTCACCCTCGCAAACGGTATATCCAATTCTGTTTGCGATTAGTTTTTCACATCTGTTAAACGATACGATTCAGTCGCTTATTCCTGCGATTTATCCATTGTTGAAGGACTCCTTTTCGTTGTCATTCTCCCAGATCGGCATTATAACGTTGGTTTTTCAGATGTCTTCGTCGCTCTTTCAGCCGGTAGTGGGAACACTAACCGACAGGAGGCCTTTTCCATTCGCACTTCCGCTCGGCATGAGTCTTAGCCTGGCAGGAATCATACTGATGGCCTTCGCCCCGAGCTTCGAATGGGTGCTGGTGTCTGTCGCTCTTATAGGACTTGGCTCCTCGGTATTTCATCCGGAGGCTTCCAGGATGGCTCATGCGGCATCGGGCGGAAAGCGCGGATTGGCGCAGTCCATCTTTCAGGTCGGGGGCAATGCCGGGAGCTCCTTTGGCCCGCTGTTGGCAGCCGCTATTATTGCACCCTTCGGACAGTTTAACGTGATTTACTTTTCTATTGCTGCCCTCATTGCAATTGTGGTGCTTTATCGTATTGGCGGCTGGTATAAACCCAAGGCTCTGCGTGCACTGATTCAGCGACGAAATAAGGTTGTGCAGGAAAAATCAACCCTTCCGAAGAAAACGATTGTATGGTCCGTTATCATTCTTTTGGTGCTGATTTTTTCCAAGTATTTCTACATGGCGAGTATTACCAGCTACTTTACGTTTTATCTGATTGATAAGTTTAATGTATCGGTACAAGCTTCTCAGATACATTTATTTGTGTTTCTGTTTGCGGTAGCTGCAGGCACTATGATCGGAGGGCCGGTGGGCGACCGTATTGGTCGCAAGTATGTCATCTGGGCATCGATCCTGGGGGCCGCTCCGTTCGCCCTGATGCTTCCTTATGCCGATCTTTTCTGGACGACTATCCTTTCGGGCATAATCGGATTTGTACTGGCCTCTGCCTTTTCTGCAATACTGGTATATGCCCAAGAGTTGCTCCCGGGAAATATAGGAATGGTTTCCGGCTTATTCTTCGGCTTTGCTTTTGGTATGGGAGGCATCGGGTCTGCGTTGCTGGGTCAGCTGGCGGATCTCACCAGCATCTCTTATGTCTATTGGATTTGTTCCTTTCTTCCCTTATTGGGACTGATAGCAGCTTTTCTTCCGAACCTGGACCCGCCCAATAAGACCCGCATCAAGATCGTAAAGAATGCCGGGGCGTAGAGGCTGTTTCCCATCCTTCTTTGCTAATTCCAATATCTTCTTCAAAACCCGTTTATACCGGATAGGGACTTAACCCGGGTTTGCTAGGGAGCAGATACGGATTACACAGACCGGCGTTCGAAGCTGGTCTGAAGCTGGTCCGAAGCTGGTCCGGTTTTGGTACGCCCGAGGTATAACCCAATTCTTACCGAGCGCCGAATCCGGCGCAATCTGAACATAAGTATCTTTTCGCCGGGCCGCATTTACTTTTGCTATCGCTCATTATTCACTTAAATTGATGGTGCATATAGATTCTGTATATATATGAAGAAGAGTACGATATATAACTATATAGAGTTTCTCTATAGCTGCTGGCGGCCTAAATTTCATTTTTTTAAACCTATATTTGTTGGAAACAGAAGCACAACATGATTAAAGAAAACAAAGACAAGTTAGATACCTTAACCCGGATGACGGAAGGAAAGTTCGATGCTTTCCTGTATGACTGCGATGGCACCCTGGCCAATAATATGCACCTCCATAAGGCGGCCTATGCCGAGGTTGCCTCCCGATATGGAATTGACCTGGATACCTCTCTCATCGACGAGCTTGCTGGCTGGCCGACGGTAAAGATGGCGGAAGAGATTAACCGGCGTTATTCAGCCAATCTTGATCCGGTTGGTTTCGGAAAGGAAAAGTCGCAAGTCTACGTCGAGCAGTTTATTCAGCAAACCCTTCCAATCGATTATGTTGTGGATCACCTCAAAGCATTCCACGGGAAGGTCAGAATTGCTGTGGTTTCCGGTGGTAGCCGTAGCACCGTTGAAAAGACGCTTGGTATTTTGGGATTGTTGCCGTTCATTGAAGTGCTTGTATGTGCCGGGGAAACGCCGAAGGGTAAACCCTATGCCGACCCCTTTTTAAAAGCGGCTGAGCTGCTCGGTGTGGCGACCGACCGATGCGTGGTTTTCGAAGACGGAATTCCGGGGGTTCAGGCTGCTGAAGCTGCAGGCATGCAATGGATACGAATCGACAAATTATAACCGGGTTCTAAAAATGCAATGATGCTCCCGCATTGAAGTTTCGAAGCGGTGCCGGATTAAAATAACGGCCGCCAAATGCGTTGATATCGTTCCCCAGGCTATAGCTTTCATTCAGTAGATTATCTGCACTGAAATAAAGGTTCAGTCGCTTTTCCCCAAGCCAAACCCTATAGTCTACCTTCGCCTGAAGCAGGTTGTAAGGAATGGCGCTCACCGAATTTGCATCGTTTAACGGAATCGATGAGGTGTATTGGTGTTGCACGTAAAGTGACACCTCGGCAGGAAAGTTGATGGAAAGATAATTGACCAGGTTGCTCTTAGGTACGCCCGTTAAACGATTGCCGGAAAAGTCGTTATTGTCCTGCACATAGTTGCCAAAATTAAAATTGCTGAGCGTCAGGTTCGATCCAAGTTGAAGGGATCGGATCAAACCGGCCGGACGGACGAGCAGCGGGGCCAACTTCAGTGCGATCTCCAGGCCGCGTTGTTCTACTGTGCCCGCATTGCTGAAATATTCAGACCCATCTTCGAGCGACTGTCGTACCAATGCATCCTTCATGTTGTAAATAAATACAGACGCGTCGGCCTCTACCCAACGCGAAAACCAGCGGAAGCCGGTTTCATAGTTCCAGCCAGTTTCGGCTCTCAGATTGGTATTGATAATCGTTCCGGAGGGCCGCACCTCGGCGGTCGTGGGTGGTGAGAAGCCCCGGCCCACAGATGCCCGTAAGCTCAAGTCGGGGAGGAGCACGTACGACAGGGCGAGTCTCGGCATCCATTCTTCCTGAAAGTGAATCGGTGTGAAGCGGTTCTCTGCTTCCGGGAAAATCCTTCTGAAGGAATAGCTATAGAAGTTGACACTGCTGGCAGCCTCGAGAAAAAGGCGCTTATTCAAGTCAGCCTGAAAGCGCAGAAAATAGAAATGCTGCGACGACCGAAGCTGATCGCCCGACTGTTCTTCGCCCCGGACACCCTGGTTGTTATCGTAATTTTCAATGCTAGTGTTGCCTTTCTGAACCTCCAGACCGGCGCTCATCATCCAGCTGATATCACCCTTGCTGCGATCGCTGAAGTTCAGGTAGGAGCGGAGGCCGATATTCTTTTCCTTTCGGAACTCGTAGTTGCTGATGAAGGGGTTCTCGAAATCGGTATGGGTACCGAAAAGACTGACCACGTGTTTTAGCCATGGACTGATTTGTATATCGTGAACAATGCCGCCGAAGAGTGTTTTGTTGAAAATGCCGGCATGCTGTTCCTGTGCTCCGGGATTGGGTCCCCCAGCCGGACGCGCCGATTTTGGATTGGCAGCTGCTTGTTCAGCGTTCAACCCTCCGGGAGTCTGGTATTCCATATCGGAGTAAAAACCCAATAGCCGAAGTTCGGCATTCGGTTGATAGTTCCAGCGCTGGACGGTCTGGACGAATTTTCTTTTCATTGCGCTGTGGTCGCGATAGCCATCGGACGACAGGTAGGCCTGGTTGAGACTGAAGCGATATTTTTCCGATACCTGGAAGCGGGTGCTCAGTTGCTGATGAATCAGACCATAAGAGCCGCTGCCGATAGAAGCGCTGGCCTGGTCGCTGTGCCGTCCCACTCCAACCGGGCTTAATAAAACGACGCCTCCGGAATTGGCCCCAAACAGACTGCCATCGGGTCCTTTTAAGATATTTAAGGAGGAAAGTGCACCAGCATCCAGGGAATTAAGGTAGGTGTTTCCTCCGGCATCTGTAAGCGGTATCTCGTCGTAATATACCTTGATGTTTCGTACACCGAATGGCGAACGTAGTAAGCTTCCTCTAACCGAAAGGCGGTAACTGCCGGGTGAGCGCTCTTCCATCCGGACGCCGGGAATCGTATTGACCGCGGGCAGGAGGCTCGAAGGGTTGTGGCGAGCCAGCTGGGCACTGTCGATGGTGCTGGCCGCTGTGGTCAACCGAAACAGTGGTTGCTCTTGTAAATAGGCTTTGATAGACACCGCCTTTAGCCGCGTGGTACTGTCGGATGCCGCTGAGCGACTGCTGTCTGAACTTGCCGGCTGCCCGAGCGTAGTAGGTGTTTGTGCGATTGAAACGGAGGTAGCCAGTAGGATGAAAATAGGGGAAAGGATAGCTTTAATCACAGATTTCGACATGGTTTAGTTTAAATATAAAGGTACATAATCGCTGAGTTCTTTTATTATCGATCAAAGCTGTATTTTTAACCATGTCTGATTTAAAAAGTTTTCTGGACCGTAAAGTGGAGCAGTTTAATCGGCCCGACTTTATTGAAAGCGATCCGATCCGTATTCCCCACCAATTCTCCGCACGTACGGATATAGAAATTATCGGCTTCTTTGCAGCGATACTTGCCTGGGGACAGCGAAAAACCATTCTCAACAAATGTATGGAGCTCATTGAACGGATGGATGGTGCACCCTATGAATTTATCACACGGCATCGGGATCAGGATTTGAAAAGATTGCTTGGCTTCAAACACCGAACTTTTAACGACACCGACCTGCTTTACTTTGTGGCCTTTCTAAAACAACACTTTCAGCATTTCCGATCGCTGGAAGATGCCTTTATTCCACCATCGCCAAGCGCTGAGTTCCGACCTGAATTTCTGGAAGAAACAAGTGGCTCCCGTGTAGATCTTAGTTCCCCGGCCTGTTATGCCCAGAAGCTGGCTACCGGAGCCGTTTCGATCGAGAAGTCTCTAAACCATTTCAGGGAATATTTCTTCAGTCTGGACGATTTCCCCTTACGCACACGTAAGCATATCTCATCGCCGCTTCAAAAGTCGACTTGCAAGCGATTAAACATGTTCTTGCGCTGGATGGTTCGAAAGGATAATGCGGGTGTCGACTTTGGTTTGTGGGAAAGGATCAAGCCGGCGGACTTGATTTGTCCCTGCGATGTGCATGTCAATCGCGTAGCACGTAAACTGGGTTTAATAAATCGCAAGCAAACCGACTGGCTGACGGCGGTAGAACTGACAGCGCAATTGCGCTTGCTGGATCCGAATGATCCGGTGAAGTATGATTTTGCGCTTTTTGGTCTGGGGGTAGAAAAAGAAATGTAGCCAGAGATCCGCGAACGGTCTAAGGCTACATCTCGTATGAGGTCGCTTTAAGCGACTGAATATGGAATTATAAATGAATGACTTCACCGTAAGCATCGGCGGTCGCTTCCATCACCGCTTCACTCATGGTGGGGTGTGGGTGAATGGCTTTTAATATCTCATGGCCAGTGGTCTCCAGTTTTCGGGCCACTACAATTTCAGCGATCATTTCGGTTACGTTTGCACCGATCATATGTGCGCCGAGTAATTCGCCGTACTTCGCATCATAGATCACTTTTACAAAACCGTCTTTCGCTCCGGCTGCACTCGCCTTACCAGAGGCCGAGAACGGAAATTTACCGATTTTAAGTTCGTAGCCAGCTTCTTTCGCTGCCTTCTCGGTAAGTCCGACGGAAGCAACTTCGGGCGAGCAGTAGGTACATCCGGGAATGTTGCTATAGTTGATAGCCTCTACGTCCATGCCGGCAATTTTTTCGACGCAGGTAATTCCTTCCGCGGAGGCCACGTGAGCAAGGGCCTGTCCTTTGACGATATCGCCGATGGCATAGACACCTTCTACATTGGTTCTGTAATATTCGTCGACCACCACCTGGCCACGCTCGGTTTTAACACCGGTTTCTTCCAGTCCGATATTTTCGATATTCGGTGTGATACCCACGGCCGATAATACTACGGTAGCTTCCAGTTCCTGGGTTCCCTTGGCATTTTTTACCGTTACTTTGTTTCCATTACCCGACTGGCTAACGCCGGTTACTTCTGAGCCGGTCATAATGGTAATGCCTGCTTTTTTTAAGCTACGTTCCAATTGTTTGGAAACATCGTCGTCTTCTACCGGTACAATCTTATCTAAATATTCTACAATCGTTACCTTCGTTCCAATCGCATTATAGAAATAAGCGAACTCAACGCCGATTGCTCCGGAACCTACTACCACCATCGATTCAGGTTGTTTTTCCAGATTCATGGCCTGGCGGTAACCGATAATGTTTTTTCCGTCCTGTTTCAGATTCGGCAGTTCGCGGGAACGTGCTCCGGTAGCAAGGATGGTATGCTTTGCCGTATATTCTTTTTCTGCACCTTCTGCATCCTTTACCAACACTTTTCCGCCCTTTTGAATTTTAGCGGAACCCATGATGACGTCAATTTTATTTTTCTTCATCAGAAACTGAATCCCTTTGCTCATTCCGTCGGCTACACCGCGGCTTCTCTTGATGATAGCACCGAAATCAGCTTCTCCGCCGCTTACTTTGATACCGTAATCTTCCGCATGATTAAGATATTCGAACACCTGAGCGCTTTTTAATAAAGCTTTGGTGGGTATACAGCCCCAGTTAAGACAGATTCCTCCAAGGGACTCGCGTTCTACAACGGCTGTTTTGAAACCTAATTGAGAAGCTCTGATGGCAGCAACGTAGCCTCCGGGGCCGCTTCCGATAACAATGATGTCGTAATTCATGCTTGTATGATTAGCGTATAAATTTTTCGAATAGTTTTTTGTCTGCTACAAACTTACATATTTTTTTAATGCTGCTAAACAGGCACTTTTCTAAATTGACAAATTCATAATAAATGACGCTTTTATTAAAAAAATGAAATTGTATGTTAGTTATATCGACTTAATTAGGACCGTCGCGGGGGAACCGTTGTTAATTTGACGATTAAAATGTTAAGTATCTTGGATTTGTTAACATTTAAATAATGTTACTTTGATTGAAAATTGAAAAATCAATTCTACTTTTGCGGCAAATTCAAAATTTAAAGCGAAAAATATGAAGAAGTTTTTACTTTCTTTCAGTTTGTTACTTGCCGTGGTACTCGTGCACGCTCAGGTAACAACCAGTAGTTTAACAGGTACGGTATTCGAACCCGACGGACAAACAGCGATCGGAACGAGTATCAAAGCCACACACGTTCCCAGCGGTACGACCTATTCAACGCTGACCAACGAATCGGGTCGCTACACCATTTCCAACATGCGTATCGGTGGTCCTTACACCGTTGAAATCACCTACATTGGTTTCCAGAAAGAAGTTATTCAGAACATCACACTTCAATTGGGCCAACCTTTCGTTTTGGATGCAACGCTCAGCGAAGGCGGCACACAATTAAGTGAAGTCGTGATCATGGGGCAGGGCTCCAAGCTGAACACCAACAGAACCGGAGCAAGTACCAATATCAGTACGGAAGCGCTAACGACCCTTCCAACCATCAACCGTAGCTTAACGGATTTTACTCGTTTGACTCCTCAATCGTCGGGAACCTCGTTTGGTGGCCGCGATGGTCGTTACAATAACGTACAAATTGATGGGTCGAATTTCAATAACGGCTTCGGCTTAAGCGACAGTCCACTTCCAGGCGGCGGCTCACAGCCCATTTCGCTAGATGCAATCGAGGAGATTCAGGTAAATATTGCTCCTTTCGACATTCGTCAGAGTGGATTTACGGGTGCAGGTATCAACGCGGTGACACGTAGCGGTACCAATACCTTCACCGGATCTGCTTATGGATTCTTCAACAACCAGAGCTTTCAAGGCCGCAAAATAGGTGACTCGAAGCTAAATGAGGCTGAAGATGCAGCAACAAAAAACTTCGGTTTCCGTCTAGGCGGTCCGATTATTCAAAACAAGCTATTTTTCTTTGTGAACGCTGAGCGGGTACAAGAGACCGGAGCCAACGCCTCTGGAGCGAACCTATGGAGAGCGTCCCAAGACGGTGTTGCCAATCCGGACGAGAACATTGCAAGAACCAAGGAAAGCGATCTCATCGCTGTTCGCGATCATTTGATCAGTCAGTGGGGTTACGACCCAGGCCGTTACCAGGGTTTTGCCAATGAAGCAAAGCAGAACAGTACGAAATTACTAGCCCGTATCGACTGGAACATTAACGATATGCACAAGCTTGCCGTTCGTTACAACCAAGTGGTAGGATCTTCTAATTCTTTGACGAATGCTTCATCTGGGCCAAACCCTCGTTCGCGCACCGGTCGTGTGAGTGCCAACTCCATGGCCTTCGAAAACTCCCATTACTCGACAGAGAACTCGGTCCGTTCCTTGACCTTTGATCTTTCGAGCAATATCAATTCAAGCCTTTCGAATCAATTTCTAGCCACGTACAGCAGAATTCAGGATAAGCGTCTAACCAATAGCGACATTTTCCCGATGATCGATATCTGGGACGGAAGCGCAACCGGTTCCAATTATATGACCGCCGGATATGAATTGTTCTCTTACAATAACGACGTCGTAAATGATAACTATTCATTTGTAAACAACCTAACCTATACCACAGGCGATCATACCATTACTGGTGGTGCTGCATTTGAGCTTCAGAAATTCGGGAACGCCTACGTGCGTATGGGAACATCTTATTACCGTTATAAGTCGGTAGAGGACTTCCTTAGTACCGGTACAGCCAACGAAGTTGCACCTATCAACTTTGGTGTTACTTATCCTTATGAAGGACAGGATCCTTATGCAAGGGTTAACTTCGGTCAGGCGTCCCTGTATGTGCAGGACCGTTACAAGGTAAACGAGAAACTGGATATCACCGCGGGAATACGCGCTGAATTGCCAATCTATCTGAACGAACTTACCGCTAATCCGGGGATCAATTCCCTTGAATTGCTTGACACCGATGGAAACCCTAAGAATTACGATTCGGGTAACTGGCCTAAATCCCGCATCATGCTTTCGCCACGCGTTGGTTTTAATTATGATGCCTTGGGTGACAGAAGCCTGATCGTACGTGGAGGTACCGGAATCTTTACCGGTCGGGTTCCTTTCGTATGGTTAACGAATATGCCTACGAATGCTGGAGTTTTGCAAAACACTGTAGAACTAAATTATGAAGAAGTTGAGAATTGGATTGGAGGAATATCGTTTAACCCCGATCCGTATCACTGGGTGAATAACCCGCCTGCCGGTGCTGAAGATGTATTCATTAAGAATCCTTCCGGTGGAAGCCCAAGCACATTTGCTTTGGTTGACTCAGAGTTTAAAATGCCTAAAGTTTGGAGAACCAGCTTAGGCGCCGATTATCAGATCCCTAATACACCGATCACGGCTACTGCTGATTTACTATACACAAGAGACGTTAATGCGGTTTATCAATTCGCTGCAAACCGTGGCTTGGATGCCGAACGTATGAATTATACAGAAGGAGACGATCGCGAGTTTTACAATGCCGACAATGTTCGATATAACGAAGGTATTGGAGCGAATAATGCGATTGTTTTGACCAATACTGATGTCAAAGGAAACTCTTACAGCGCAACCTTTGGTCTTTCGGTTCCGAGAAGAACAGCTGGTTTTACGGGTGGAGTTTACTACACCTATTCGAAAGCCGAAGAAATATCCGGTAACCCTGGCTCGAACGCATCTTCTGCTTGGGTAAACAGTCCTTCCATCAATAATCCGAACGATCAATACCTATATAATTCTGCCTATGCAGTTCCTCATCGTGTGACGGCAAATATGTCGTACAGTGTGTCTTACTTAAAGAATTTAGCAACGACGTTCTCACTGTTCTACGATGGATCGCACCAGGGACGTTACTCGTATCAGTATAGTGCCGATTTTAATGGCGACGGAACAAACGCAGATTTGATTTTCCTTCCTAAAAACACGTCTGACTTAACCTTCGTTGATATTATGTCGGATTCTGAGACGAATCCTGTGCTTTTATTTACTGCTGCAGAACAAGCTGAAGCTTTTGATGCCTATATCGCCAACAACGACCTGGAGCAATACAGAGGTCAGTACCTGAAGCGTAACGACTTTCTGATGCCATGGTTAAACCGTTTTGACGTTCGTATCGCTCAGGAGGTAATGGCGCCGGTAGCAGGTCGTAATCAGCGTTTGGAAATCAGTTTGGATATCCTGAACGTAGGTAACTTATTAAAGAGCGACTGGGGAGTTCAGCAAACTTTGAGTGACGGACAACGCCTGTTGACACCTGTTTCCAAAAGCGCAACGGCACCAACTTTCAATATGATGACCGTTTCGAATGAACTGGCTACCTCTCCATTCAGAGATGTCACTTCTTTCAATTCTACCTGGAAAATGCAGTTAGGTTTACGCTACTCATTCTAAGTATAAAATTGTATACAAAAGAAAAGGGCCTGATTTCAGGCCCTTTTCTTTTGACTTATTTTTTGTAGCTGATTCGATAAACCAGTCCTGCATGGTCGTCCGATACCAGCAGTGATCCGTCGCGCAGCTGAAGCACATCTACAGGCCGTCCCCAGGCCTCACCATCCTTTAACCATCCCGAGGCGAAGTCTTCATAGGCGATTGCCTTGTTGCCTTCCAGACGCACCAGACTCACGCGGTAACCAATGGGCGTACTGCGGTTCCAGGAACCGTGTTCCGCAATGAATACCTGATTTTTATATGATGCCGGAAATTGGTCGCCGGTATAAAACTTCATTCCCAGGGCAGCACCGTGCGGATTTAGTTTTTGCACAGGAGGAGTATAGTCGGACGGTTTCTTCCCTTGGCCAAATTCCGGGTCGATGACGTCATCTGCATGGATAAATGGATAGCCGAAATGCATGCCTGCTTTCGGGGCGACATTCAGTTCATCGTGCGGAATATCATCGCCCATCATATCGCGTCCGTTCTCGGTAAACCATAAATCGCCCGTACCAGGATGCCAGGCAAAGCCCACCGAGTTACGGATGCCGTGCGCAAAAATTTCAAATCCGGTTCCGTCAGCATTCATTCGGGTAATGGAAGCGTAGCGCGGGTCTTTCTCTGTGTTGTCACAGATGTTGCAGGGCGCGCCAATGGGGATGTAGAGTTTCCCGTCGGGTCCGAAAGCGATGTATTTCCAACCATGGTGCTTGTCGGTCGGCAACTGATCATAAACCAGTTCCGGCTGACCGGGGTTTTCAAGCTTGCTTTCTATGTCTGAAAATTTCCAGATCTTGCTCACTTCCGCTACGTATAAGTCGCCGTCCTTAAATGCCACTCCGTTGGGCGTAGTCATGCCGTCGGCAATTACAAATTGTTTTTCAGCGACTCCATCGCCATTTTCATCGACCAGGGCGGTTACTTTTTTCCCTTCCCGGTTACCGACGAAGACGGTTCCTTTGTCGCCAATCGCCAGGGAGCGTGCGTTGTCAACACGCGCGAAAATGCTAATCTGGAAGCCAGGAGGTAGTTTGATATCCTGAAGCGGAGGATCGTTCAACTGCACCATCGGTTTGTTGCAGGTGACCGCCATGAGCGGCAAATGAGCCAAAATCAAAAGGGTAAGGATTAAATTTTTCATAGTTCATTATTTATTGTGCTTGTAAAAGAAATAATTACGCTGTTTTGTTTTCAAAAGAGCGACAATATCGGTAGATCTGCAAAACAAGCCTTCATGTTTCTATGTTTAATTGGCTAAACAAACAAGCTTTTTTATGAAGGAACACGATACAGCACCCAAAGCGCAGGTACAATCCACTCAGCCTGGCGACGAGTTTAAGATGGATCCGCTACCGGATAGTGAAGCACCCGCTGCAAGTAAAAAAAAGTTGGAGTCGAAAGTAGCCATTGTCACGGGTGGCGACAGTGGGATCGGACGGGCGGTTGCGGTTGCATTTGCCCGCGAGGGCGCCTCGCTTTGTATTTCTTACCTCAATGAAGAAGAGGATGCAGTAGAAACGGAACGTCTTATCCGCGAGGCGGGAGGGGAATGCATGCTGGTGCCAGGCGATATTAGTGACGATAAACATTGTGAGGCCATTGTGTCGAAAACCATGGATAGGTTCGGAAAGATAGACATCCTGGTGAATAATGCCGCGATGCATTTCCCGCAGGAGTCGCTTGCCGATATCAGCAATGAACAACTTGAACAGACCTTCCGGACCAATATCTTCTCCTACTTTTATCTGACCCGGGCAACGCTGCCCTATTTGAAAGAGGGGGCAGCGATCATCAATACCTCCTCTGTTACGGCCTATCGGGGCAGCGGCCATTTAATAGATTATGCTTCTTCCAAAGGGGCTATCGTAGCTTTTACACGCTCTTTGGCGGCTAATCTGGCCAAGAAGGGAATACGTGTCAACGGGGTTGCTCCCGGACCCATATGGACTCCTTTGATCCCGGCAAGTTTTACCAGGGAAGAGGTGGGGGAGTTTGGTAAAGATGTGCCCATGGGCCGGCCCGGACAGCCCAATGAAATTGCGCCGTCCTACGTATTTCTCGCATCGTCCGATTCGAGCTATATGACAGGTCAAATTGTTCACCCAAACGGAGGAGAAATCATCAATGGCTAAAGAGAAAGCAGGTAAATCCGTCTACGATCAGAATTTGTTGGATGAGATCGCCAATATGTTGTTTAAGCAGCGTGCCACGGTGTCGGTAGCTGAGAGCGTAACCTCCGGTTGCTTGCAAACGGCCTTCTCGCTCGCTGAAGGGGCAACTCAGTTTTTTCAAGGCGGTATTACAGCTTATGAGGCGTCTCAGAAAACGCGGCTGCTTGACGTGGAGCCTATATACGGAAAAGAAAACGAGTGTGTGAATGGCATGGTCGCCGAACAAATGGCTTTGGGAGCTAATCGCATGTTTCTCAGTCACTATGCCATCTCCATCACCGGCTTTGCGAAGCCTGTCCCAGGCCATGAATTTAAAAACCCATATGCCTACTATGCCATTGCTAAAGAGCAGGAGCTTCTGCAGCAGGGCTTTCTGGAAGTAGTCCAAGACGAATCTTGCACAGTTCAGGAAGCGTTTACAAGAAAATTGCTGGAAATTTTTCTGGAACTCTTAAAAGAATAGCCTATCGAATCTGATAGGCTATTTTATTCTTTCGAGGGCTTTATTCACAAATTGTCTCTATTTCTTTCCTGGTACAGTCCAGTAATAAATGGTGGCTCCATCTACAGTTTCGGTTTTTTCAGGTTCCCAGTCGCCCATGGTAAAGGCATGAGATACAATCCGGGTACCTGGTTTTAGCTTCAGGAGTTTTGGACGAAGTTTCATATTCACCGAAGGAAGCAGGTAAAGGGTGATTACGTCGGCTTCGCTCAGGTCGGTATCAAACAGATTGGCATTTGTGAAAGATACTTTATCGCTTACACCTGCCCGAATGGCATTTTCATTCGCTTCCTTGATACGTTGAGGATCAATGTCGAAGCCTTTACCGGTAGCCCCGTAGTCTTTGGCAGCGGTAATTACGATCCGGCCATCACCACATCCCAGGTCATAAACCACATCACCCTTTTTTACCTCCGCCATTTTTAGCATGGCATTGACCACTGCAGGTTTTGTGGGTACGTAGGGAACGTCGAGCTTAGGCTCTTGAGCGATCGCATAATTTGTCAGCCAGGCCAGGAGGAATAAGGTTCCGGCGATTTTTCTAATTGTTTTCATGTCATTTTGATTAGATTGATATTAGATAAGTCATTTGTAATCAGACAACAAGGAAGCCTTTTCCTTGTTTGCGCTTTTTCCTGTTTCTGTTGTTCTGATAATAATGAGAAGCACAAAGCCCAGTCCGAGAACGGCGATGCCTACCAGAGCACCTAATCCTGTGTACATTACACTGGAGTAAAGAAGGTATGCGCTGCTAAGGCAAAACAGAAGGGGCGTAAGGGGATATAAAGGTACCTTGAAAGGACGTTTGACGTCGGGTGCCTTCTTCCGAAGAACAAACACGGCAATTCCTACAAGCAGAAAGAAAAACCAGAAAACGGGAGCTGTATATTCAATAATGGTTTCAAAACCACTTCGTGTAATCAGTCCTAATCCGATTAATCCTAACGAGATCCCGCCCTGCACCAGAAAAGCGTTTACCGGTCCGGATGCTTTTTGGTTCCAGTGCCCCAGAAATGAAAATATGGGGAAGTCTTTGCCCAGCGCGTAATTGGTGCGCGCACCGGTAAAGATGGTGGCGTTTGCCGAAGTAAGGGCTGAAATGGCGACCAGCAGGCCGATGATCCAGACACCGGTGTCGCCCCAGGCGAACTGCATCACATCGGCACCGACAGCATCGGATTGGCCCATAGCGGCATGTCCGAGCACTTTCAGGTACGCGTAATTCACCAGCAGGTAAATAGATGTGATGATCACAATGCTGAATACAAGCGCCTTAACCATTTGGCCTCGGCCCGATTTGATTTCGCCGGATAAGTAGGCGGCTTCGTTCCAGCCTCCGAAGGTGAGTAGTACAAAGACCATGGCCAAACCCAGTTGATTCTCCGTTGCAAGTACACTTTCGCCCGCCGCGCTCATACCTGCTCCTTCGGGTGCAAAGAAAATACCGGCAACCACGATCAGAACGACACCGCCAATCTCTGCAAGGGTGAACAGCTTTTGAGTGCCCGTTCCGAAACCAATTCCTACGATATTGATTGCCGTCAGGAATACGACCACCAAGGCCGCGTAAAGAATAGTGGAGTAGTTGCCCAGCGGATATAGCTGGCTCATGTAGTCGCCGAATATAAAAGCAAGTAGCGCAATACTGCCTGTTTGAACAATACTCATCCGGGCCCACGCGAAGAGGAAGGCAGGGTTTTTACCGTAGGCTTTACGGATAAAGTGATAATCGCCCCCGGTATTGGGGAAGGCTGTGGTGAGCTCTGCATAGCAGAGCGCACCGATCAGAGAGACCAAGCCTCCTAATACCCAGGTTAGCAGGAACATGAAATCGCTCGAGGTATTCGCAGCAACCAGCGAGGGTGTGCGGAAAATACCGGCACCGACCACTATTCCTACGATAATGGCAATTGCATCAATTAGATTTAACTTTTCTTTTGGTGTTCCTTCCTGCGTAATGTCAGTTTCTGGCATCATAGCTGGTGGAATTACCTGGATAAGTTTTCATCTAATGATTGTGCTTCTGCATAGTGTTTCTTTAATACAGGAAGTGTTTTTGCTGCGAAAGCTTTAATCTCAGGATCTGTCGCTTTTTCAGCGGCCTCTTCAAACAATTCGATAGTCTTCTTGTGTTCGCCTACCATCATGCCGATGTATTGTCTGTCAAATTCGGCGCCGGTTGTTTCGTTGAGGTCTTTTATATGTTTTACTCTATCCTGGCTGGGAGCCGTTGGTAAAACAATTCCTTTACTTTCGGCAATCGCAATCAATTCCTTGTTTGCCTTGCCATGGTCGGTAACCATCATTTGTCCGAAGTCTTTAACACCCTGGCTGGATGCGTTCTTTTGAGCGATTCCGCCAAGCTGCTCTTCAGTCATACCACCATCCGCCGCTTCGACGGCAAAGGCTGCGTCATCAAAATCGCCCTGATTCTCCGGGCCGACTGCGGTATTGAAATTAGCAGTATCATCTCTGCTATTGTATTCGTCTGCCAGTTCGGTACTGTCCTTTGCTTGCTGGTTACACGAAAATAGTCCTACGGACAAGAATAAGATTGCGGTTAAGTAAGTTAAGTTTTTCATAAAGATTTTTTTTGATTCTTTATGATAACACCGATAACGCAATTCGGTTTTTATTTTATCAGCTTAACCCTCACTGCATTAGGTCCTTTCAGTCCCTTTTCGGTTTCAAACGTCACTTTGTCGTTCTCCTTAATAGCCTCTTCCAGACTGTTGGCGTGCACGAAAATACTATCCTGCGTTTCGTGGTCTTTAATAAAGCCATAACCTTTCGAGTCATTGAAGAAGGTCACTGTGCCTTTTCTGATCAGGTCAGCTGCGTCTACTTCAGCCATTTTAGGAACACTGATTTCTATGTCTTCCTGTTTGATGACTTTTTTCTTGGCAGGGTCTGGTGCAGTAGTTGTCAGATTTCCGTTCTCATCAATGTAGGCGAACATCTCTTCCAGACTCTTCCCTTTGTTAGAATGCTCTTTGCGTTCCTCTCTTTTGAGTTCTTTCTCCTGTTTCTTTTTTAACCTTTTCTTCTCTTTTTCTTTTTTATTAAAAGTTTCTTGCGATTTAGCCATAAATATAAATTGTGTTTTAAATGTTCGATAAGCTCATTTGAATTGGAAACGGAGCGGGTTGAGGGCAGGCGAATTCAAGCAGCACGCAAAGATACGTCTATTAATCGGTAATTAAAAAAGAGCTATCCTTCGCCTGTTCGAACGCCGGTACTATCCTTCGCCCTGATCGTCTCTTCCTTTGTCTGTATTACGGTTCTGATGCCGCATGTTAACGTTGTCGGAAGGCTCACCATCGCCCTCGGTGTACTTGTTCTCGATTTCCTTGTCGCGTTCCAGGTTTTCTGAGTCAAAATCTTTCATTCCCGGATTGTTTCTTTCTGATCCGGATGGCTTTCCTTTGGACTCTCCTGAATTTTTTCTGATGCTTTGACCTCTCATAACGGTAGTTTATTTGATTCATTTACATTTCTGATGCAACAGGTCCACATCAATATTTGTTTCAGAAAGCCCTTAAAATTCAAAAGAAAATCCAATGCTTGGAAGTAGATTACTGGAAGAGGTTTCCAGAATATACGGAATTCCGTTCGACCCATCCGTTCTTAAGGGTAAACCATCCGATGTTTGGAAGTCGCTGTTGTCGGCATTTCGCCGGAAGGTGTATTTTGGGTTGTTTTCGTCGCTTTGAAGCAGGATATTTTGCAGATCGATGTAGACGTTTAAGGAAGTTTTACGGAAATTAAAACGCTTGTCGACACGCAGGTCGAGCTGACTGTAATTGCGGAGACGGCGTGTGTTTAGGCGACTGTAATCGAGTTCCCCCGTCCCCCGGCTGACATAATTCTGCTGCGAGAGGGCAAGGTCGAACGGCGTGTAAGGAGCTCCTCCGGCGAAGCGATATTTCAGGCCGATATCCCATTGCTTGTTGAACTTATAGCCCAGGGTGGCTGAAAAGAGATGTTCGGTGTCCCACGAGGATGGAAGGAGCTGCCCGTCTAGTCCAGAGAATTTGCTGCGGATATAGGAATAGCTCGCTACATAAAACAGTCGGTCGATTAATTTTTGTTGCGCATAGAGCTCGATGCCGTAGGTTTCGCCCTTTCCCACGCTGAGCAAGCGCTCGCTTCCGATAGAGCCATAATCAGATCCTAGATTAGCCAGTGATACGCCTGTGCGCGCAGAAACCGGGTAGTTGCTGTAGCGTTTAAAGAAGCCTTCAAGCGTAAAGCGAAGCGAATTTTTAGGAAGAAATTGCGTTCCCAGAACATAGTGTGTCGACTGGATATAATCCATACCACGGTTGACGAAGCTACCACCATGGTCGCGAAAGCCAAGGGCTGTATAGGTGGGGATCTTAAAATAGGTCCCGATGCTGGCATTGATGTCCCATTGAGGATGGACATGGTAGGCGAGCGATAGGCGTGGGGATAGGGTTTTGCGCGGATTGGCACCCCCGTCGGTAAAAGAGTTGATGTCGGACCGTATGCCCGCCGAAACAAGTAAGCGCTCCTGGAAAAGGTTCCTCGATGCCTGCAGGAAGGCGCCATACTTCCAGAAATCGATGTTGCTGCTGAACTCGAACGATTCTTCAGGATTTATCCGCGTAAAAAGATCGCCCCGGTAACCCACCTGTTGAACGGATAGTCCACCGCTGAGTTTCCAGTCGTTTACGAACTTATTGATATCCCAGCGGAATTTATTTTCTATTTCCTTCGATTCAATAGCGCTGGTGCGATTCTCTTCGATTCGGTTTTCGTCTTCAAATTTGTCAATGTTATTCGCGAAAACGTTCCTGCTGATAATATAGTTCATGTAGCCGTCTTCGATCTGCTGCGTAAGATTAAAGCCTACCGTATAGTTCCATTGATTGATGTAGGGCGACGATCGTAAAACGTATACACTTTCAGGCGTTGACTCTTTTGTAGGCGCAAAATTGAATCTGTCTATCCCTGAAAGCCCGATTGCGGCAAGGGAAAATTTTTCGTTGAAGCGGTGATTAACCTTGTACTGGAAGTCGTAAAAATTAGGGCGGATCGGTAGGTCTATCAGTTTAAACAGCAGTCCCAGATACGACTTCCGACCCGAAGCCAGGAAAGTTGTTTTCTCTGAGAGAGGTCCTTCGAGGGTTAATACCGACTCCGTGGCGCTTACCCGTACATTCCCCGACAGGCGGTCGGGGTTTCCGTTTCGTTGCTTGATGACGAAGGTAGAGGCCAGGGCATTGTCATAGCGTGCATCGAAGGCTGAGGAACTTAATTTCAGGCTTTCAATAAAGGATACATTGAGCAAGCCTTGTGCTCCGCCGGAACTGCCCTGGGTTTGAAAGTGATTCAATACGGGAATTTCAATCCCATCCAGATAATATACATTTTCATTAGGTGCGCCGCCCCGGATGATGATATCGTTCCGATCGCCTGTTCCATTGCTTACTCCCACACCCGGCAGGGTTTGAACCACCTTTGAAACGTCAAAATTTCCGCCGGGACTGCTTCTGATTTCTTCAGTTGTTAGTTGCTGCACGGAAAGCGGTGTCGTCATATCGGCGGCAACAGCCGATCTGCCTTTGTCGAAATTAATCGTCACAGTTTCCAGGTTAGATGCGTCTTTTGAAAGTTCGAAATTGACGATCTGTGCATTTCCGGACGAGAGAACGATGTTATACTTGGTCTGACCCGCATACCCAATATAGTCGGCCCGAACCCGATAGGTGCCGACAGGAACCGAGAAGCGATAACGGCCATCCTGATCGGTTCCGGTTTTTATTTCGGTGCCTTCCAGTGAAAGGGTAACACCTGGAAGTGTCTCGTTTGTATTGGCATCGCGTACCACTCCGCTGATCACACCGCTCTGCTGTGCGAAGACGGTCGAAACCAGTATCGTGAACATAATGACTAACTTGCTTAATTGCTTCATGCTTTTTTTCTTACTGAAGATGGTCTGGCAAAGAAAAACAAATTAAATCAATAATTTCTTTGTTGTTTAATTATATTTGAAAAAACTTAAACAGATGGACTCTTTCTCAATCGCTCAGCTTGCACATTTTTCAGGGGTGAAGGCACATACGATACGCATCTGGGAGAAGCGCTACGGGGCACTGAACCCTTTGCGCTCGGAAGGGAATACTCGTCGTTATAATGGGCAACAGCTCCGGCGATTGCTTAATCTGATTAGTCTTATCGAACAGGGCTACCGTATTTCCGAGCTCGCGGCGATGGACGACGCAGAGATCGAATCGCTGATCCGGCAACTGTTTCTTCAGGAAGACAAGGCGGCGATGAATCCCTTTGTTTCACAGCTTATTGCTGCCGGGGCCGATTATAATGAATTGGCTTTTCAACAAATTCTTTCTCATTGCTTTTTGCGATACGGGGTGGAGGTTTGTTATAAAGAGCTGATTTATCCCTTACTAAGGCGTTTGGGATTGATGTGGGCGGGTAATATCATTTCTCCTGGGCAAGAGCATTTTATAAGTAATATGATCCGGCAAAAGCTTCTTACCGCGACCGACGCTTTGCCTATTCCAGCTTCTACGGGTAAGAAGTGGATTCTCTTTCTCCCCGAAGATGAATATCATGAATTCGGGTTGCTCTATGCGCAGTATGTCATTCGCAAGACAGGCGATCAAGTGATTTATCTGGGAGCGAATGTGCCGGTCGAGACCCTGATTTCGGTTTCTGAATCGGTGGATCCTTCCTTCCTGCTTTTCTTTCTGGTGCATCGCGATTCATCCGCAGTGGTACAGGCACGTCTTGATAGGTTAAACCTGAATTTTCCGGATAAAACTATTTATATTGGAGCGTCTGAGTCTAAAAGAACGGGAGTACGGCTCCACAAAGGAATGAAATGGCTGGGTGGAGCAGAAGATTTGGAAAACAATTCCGAATAATTTCAGTTTAAATTATCAAACCAATAAACGAACAGTGGCAAAAATTGCAATTATCGGAAGCGGGTTTTCCTCGCTTAGCGCAGCATGTTATCTTTCCCAATCCGGGCACGAAGTGCACATCTTTGAGAAAAATGAAACGGTTGGGGGAAGAGCCCGTCAAATTCAAACGGATAACGGATATGTATTTGATATGGGCCCAAGCTGGTATTGGATGCCCGACGTTTTTGAACGTTTCTTTGGCGACTTTGGATATAAGGTGTCCGACTTCTACGAGCTAGAAGCCCTTGATCCTGCCTTCGAAATGGTATTTCCTGCGCGCGAACGATTCTATGTGCCGGCCAGCTATGAAGCACTTCGTGAAAAGTTTGAGTCTATAGAAAGGGGGAGCGCCAAGCGCCTGGACCAATTTATGGAGGATGCGAAGTACAAATATGAGGTGGGGATGAAGAAGATTGTATACAAACCCGGTTTGTCGTTATTCGAGTTCCTGGATGCTGATATACTCCGGGGAGCGCTCCGATTCGACTTGCTTTCATCCTTTAGCTCCCATGTCCGAAAATATTTTTCAAACCCACAGCTGCTGGCGCTTATGGAGTTTCCGGTATTATTTCTTGGGGCAATGCCCCGCGATACACCCGCCCTTTACAGCTTGATGAACTATGCCGGTCTGAAACTCGGAACCTGGTATCCCATGGGCGGTTTTGGAAAGGTAATAGAGGGGATGGCGCACTTAGCCCGTGAGCTGGGGGTGCAAATTCATTGTAATTCAACGGTTGAAAAGATCGTTACGGAAGGTCGCAGAGCGACACATCTGATGGTAAAGGGCCGGCGCGAAGAAATGGATGCGGTACTTGCCGGGGCCGACTACCATCACGTGGAGCACCATCTGCTCGAGGCAGCTGAAAGAAATTACACCGAGCGGTACTGGGAAAAGAAGATCATGGCTCCTTCCTGTCTGATCTTTTTTATTGGCCTCCGGAAAAGGATTGGCAAGATAAGTCATCACACTTTGTTTTTTGAAGAAGATCTGCTGGCGCATTCCAGGGAGATTTATAAGACGCCGAAGTGGCCGGAGAAGCCTTTGTTTTATGTGTGCTGCCCTTCGCAGACCGACCCTAACGTTGCACCCCCAGGTCATGAAAACCTTTTTCTCTTAATGCCTATCGCTCCGGGGCTTGAAGATAGTGAGGGGCAGCGCGAACACTATTATCAAATGATGATGGACCGGCTTGAAAAGCATTTGGGCGAGAGCCTTCGCGGGGAAGTCGACTTTAAGAAAGCCTACTGCATCGATGATTTTGTGGATGACTACAATTCCTTTCGGGGGAATGCATATGGGCTGGCCAACACATTGATGCAGACGGCCAACTTAAAGCCTAAGATCCGCAACCGTCAGGTGGATAATCTGTTTTATTGCGGACAGTTAACGGTACCCGGGCCGGGTGTGCCACCCTCCATCATTTCCGGGAAAATCGCCGCTCAGCAACTCCAACTTCAACTAAAAAGAGAAAGCAATGAAGCAATTATTTGACGATCTTTCACTAAAAGTTAGCCGCCTGGTAACGAAGTCTTACAGCACCAGCTTTTCGTTGGGAATCTACTTTCTAAGTCCCTCCATCCGTGATTCGATTTATTCCATCTATGGCTATGTGCGCGTGGCCGACGAAATTGTGGATAGTTTTGAAGGTTACAATAAGCGGAAACTTCTGCAGCGCTTCCGAGACGATACCTACGAAGCCCTGGAGGATTGTGTTTCGGTAAACCCGGTCTTGAATTCCTTTCAGAAAACCGTACATGAATACAATATCGATATCAGTCTGATCGAGGTGTTCCTTCACAGCATGGAAATGGATTTGGAGAAAATAAATTATACCCGCGAAGTGTACAATGAATATATCGTCGGATCTGCGGAGGTAGTCGGCTTAATGTGCCTTCATGTCTTCACCAACGGCCACACCGGGGAATTCGCCCGGCTAAAGCCTTATGCTATGCGCTTGGGCGCCGCATTTCAGAAGGTGAATTTTCTACGTGATCTTCGCGAAGATTATGAGGAGCTGGGACGATGCTATTTTCCTGGAGTGGACTTGAGCGATTTTAGCTGCGAAGCAAAAGCGCAGATTGAGCGTGAAATTGAAGAAGATTTCAAATTCGCTTTGATCGGTATCAAAAAGCTTCCTGCCACCTGCAAAGGAGGTGTCTATCTTGCTTACGTTTACTATCTTACGCTGTTTCGCAAAATTAAAAGGCTTCCTGCGAAGCGTATCATGCTTGAACGCGTCCGAATTAACAACGGCAAAAAGATTGGCTTAATGATAAACAGCATGGTGATGCATAAAATGAGATTGCTATGAAACCTTTCTTTGTGTTGCTAGGGCTTATCTGTCTGTTCTCTTCGCCTGCCAACGGTCAGTCGCTCCAGGAGGTTCGTAAGCTGTTTCAGGAAGCACCTGAGCGTGAAGCTTCATGCAGCCAACTTATTCGCTTGTTGAAATCAGTCTCGGCCGATAAACAGCCCTTGTTTTACGGATATAAAGGAGTAGCAACCATGATCATGGCCAACCACCTTGGCAATCCGCTTCGTAAGCTATCTCACTTCAAAGAGGGTAAAAAAATTCTGGAAGAAGCTATAAGGAAAGAACCCTCCAATCTGGAGCTCCGGTTCCTTCGGTTAAGCGTTCAATCGGAGGCTCCAGGTTTTTTAAATTATAACCAAGATATAAAATCCGACCGCAGTTTCATTCAAGAGGGGTTGACTCGGACGAAGGATGAGGAACTAAAACAGATGATCTCACAATTTCTGAACCGCAAGAAATAAGGCTAGTCGCACTTGGCGAGTTCCACAAAAAAGGTTGAACCCTTATTCTCCTCACTTTCGAACCATATTTTTCCCCGATGCCATTCGACGATAGTCTTGATAATGGACATGCCCAGGCCGACAGAAGGTTCCCCTTTTAACCCGGTTCGGCGGGCCTGACTGAATTTGTCAAAGAGCTTGTCGTGGTATTTCCTTGGGATTCCGATTCCTGTGTCGGAGACGCTCAGGATAACCGTATCCTCTTTGTCTTCCAGGTTCACCCGGATGGTTCCTCCGTCGGGAGTAAATTTCAAAGCGTTTGAAATGAGATTATTCACTACTTGCATAAACTTGTTTTCGTCCAGTTCCACGTAGATGTGGTTGTTCGTGGTTTCATAGACAAAGCTTTTGCCCGTATGGTCCTGCGTTTGCAGATATTCCCTCATAAAGGTCTCCATTTTGCCTGTCAGGTTCTCCCGCTTTTTCACGGCGTCTACACCAACCGACTCGATAAATTCCAGGCGAAGAAACTCCTGAATCATCTGGATACTGCGTTTGCTGATCCGTTCAACGGAAGAGATCATCATTTGAACATCCTTATCCTGAAGCGATTGCGTCTTCTTTTGCAGAACGTATGTATAATGCTGAATGGAGCCCAGTGGTCCTGCCAGATCGTGCGATAAGATATTCAGAATAGCGTTTTTTTTATTGGAAAGGTCTTTCAGCTTATTTTCATGGTCGCGTATGGAGGTAATATCTTCTATAAAGCCGAGTACCGTACCCTGTTCTTTTTTAGGCTTGTCGAGCAGAACCCGGATAAGCATTGTGTAGGTTTTGTTGTCGGTGCGTTCTATACGAAATTCAATGGTGTCGCTAATCCGCTTTGCGCGAAGCGCTTTGTAATTATTGATCAATAATTCGCGGTCGTCTATATGGACCCGTGAAAAAAGGTAATCAATCGTACAGTCGCGCTCTGGGACATCGAAAAACTTTTTGAATGCCGTATTCCGATATACGAATCTTTTTTCTTTCAGGGAGTATGCAAAGCAGATCCTGGAATCATTTTCGGCAAATAACAAAAGCAGGGATGTGGAGTCGTTCATTCGGTGGTTTTCGTTTTGTTCAATGCAAACAAAGAGGTAGGCACTTTGTTCGCAAGACGATTATTCAACCCGCTACTTATCAGCGACAAACCGTTGTTAAGCATAAACTAATTAGCCTCACCCGGTGTTTTACCAGAAATCATCTTATGGAAGCTATCGACATCTTAGGCATTATTGCAGGTATCTGCACCTCTTCATCCATCATACCCCAAATATGGACCACCCTTAGAAAGAAGAGGGCCAAAGACGTTTCCGTATTTATGTTTATCGTGTTGATGACCGGTAATTCACTTTGGGTTTACTACGGTTTCGAAAAGTCAGACATTGCAATCATCGCTACTAATTTTCTGGCGCTTGGTCTGAATATCGTTATGCTGAGCCTCAAATACCTTTATCGGAACAATCGCTGATTATTCAGATAGCTTCTTGATAGGGGTAAGCATCAGGCCGTCGAATTCAACTTCAGAGCCTTCTGCCTGCAAAGCAATTTGTCCGCTACTGGCGGTCGCATCATAGCCATAGTTCACCAGTTCGTCGTTAACCCATACTTTAACGGTGTTGCCAACGCATTCGATGCGCATGCTGTTCCATTCACCTACCGGCTTTTCAGAATCATCCGTAAGGTTTTTGATCCGGCGTAGCTTGTCACCATTAATCCCCCAACGTTCTTTTGGTCCGCGTCTGCTTTCCATATCAGGTACCGTTATGTCTTCTTCGATACACCAGAAGTCCCCCGCATTGGTATGCATCATCTGTACCTCAATCGATTTTGGAAACATTTCATAAAGTGCCCGCGAGGTTGATGCATGAACCAGAACGCCACAGTTACCAGGCTCGCCCGCGAAACGATACCTGAACTCCAGACGGTAATTTTTATATTTTTTTTCCGTGAGCAAGTGTCCGCCTGGAGTTCCCAGGCTCACCAGCAAGCCGTCGCGCACAATAAAGGGGTTTCTTGCATTTTCATCTTTATCCATTTGTGGTACATCGGCATACCAGCCTGTAAGGTCTTTTCCATTGAACAGGGCTTTCGCCTGGGCATTGGCGCTTGAAGCAGACAGAAGGGAACATAGAAGCACACAGGCTCCGGATAAAAGAAGATAACGTAAACGATTCATAATAGGTTTCAATTAGGTGCCCGTCCTTAGGGCTGGCCCAATTTAGCCAAAATATTTATTTAATGGCAAATTGAACTAAAACTTTCCCGTCAGTCCTAATCCGTTCATCGTAGGGGTGAATGTCCATGCAATGCTGTTCTTTTTCAAGGGATTGTTATAGCGGTTGGCGTCCATGCGGTTCAGAACAGCCTTCGTGCAGAACCACGAGATCGCCGCACCAAAAGCCATATCTGAAATCCAGTGTGAGTCGGAGTACATCCGCGATACCAGGGTTACCCCGCCGGTGGCATAGAGTGCGGTTTTGAGATAAGGGTTGTCTACCCGCTGGCCCAGCACCATCGCACTTACCATGGCAATCTGAATATGACCCGAAGGAAAGGAGTGATAATGGCCTTCCGGCGATCCGGGTTTAAATTTCCAGGGTCCAACACCAGCCACCGGCCTGGCTCTGCCGATAGCGGTTTTCATGATCGTTTGAATAGCGCCGCTGGTGAGGTAGGCGGCAGCCAGAACAACACCTGTTTCTTTTGCCCATTCACTCTTAAAAATTAGTCCGCTCGCATAGAATCCACCGGTCATAATAAACGCAGCATAGGGTTTTCCGTAATGGAAGCCTGCGGTTTGAACGGCATCCCAAACCTTTGAATCCCGATCTTGCCAGAAACTCCTCACGGGTTTATCGGCCAGCGAAATCAAGGCGCTCCCGGCGAGTACACCGCCCACTTTTAGCCAGTCGTTTCCTTTCCAGCGAACCGGAGCGATCATCGTATGAACCACACCATCGGCAAAACGGATTAAGTCGTTCGTCTTCCGCGCTTCCTCCACTAACGATACGCGGGCCAGGCTGTCCATGACAGCCGGAACGTTATCTGATCCCACGAAAATACTGTCCTGAACGGATAGATGAAGTTCCGAGGTTGAAAAACGGTTCTGATCAGGCAAAGAATCTGCGATGACCGATACCTCGCTCGAGTCTGGTAAAAGTTCAACGGCCGCAAGAGAAGGCAGGGCTATGACTGACGAAAGAATGAAAAGGATGCTAAGGCGTTTCTTCATGATTGAGTTTGATAAGCTACAAAGCTAGATTTTATTTATTCCAACATTAAGAGTGGTTTTGCAGGGCCGATCGTTTGGCTTTCTCATTGAGACGGTGGGTAACCCTACATTTTCTCCGTATTTTATATAATCTATTCCGTTTTTTATAAGTGCGTCTCGGTAGAATAATCTATGTTTGCACAGTTATTTAGAAAAATTCTAAATTGAATGGTCAAATCTACGAATCATCCGATGCATATCAGAAAATTATTACTCTTTTCAATTTTATTTTTTACGCTTGAAGCGTCTCTTGCCACTGGGCTACGCCCGATCGAAGGACGGGTATATGAACAGGGAAACGGTCTTCCCATGGAAGGTGTGAATATTTCCGTGAAGGGCACCAATGTCAATACGGTTTCAGGGCAGGACGGCAGATACCGCCTGAATGCGGAAGTCGGCCAAGTACTTGTCTTCGCCTTCGTCGGTTATGTACCGCAGGAGGTAACCGTTTCAGTCAACACCTCAAATATCGATGTCGAAATGAGAATTGACAACCGTGAGCTTACGGAAGTGGTCATCACCGGCGCACTCGGAATCAAGCGCCCCTCGAGGGAAGTCGGAGCGTCGGCTGAAGTGGTTGGCAACGAAAGCCTGAACCAGGGGAAGACGGTCAATCCTCTTTTTGGCTTAACCAGCAAAGTGGCCGGGTTGCGGATCAATATGTACGACAGCAAGGTCGACCCAGCCGTGCAGATTACCCTGCGGGGTACCCGCTCGCTTCAGCGTACTGCGGGTATTGATGGAAGAAACCCCAATGCGCCGCTTTATGTGGTCGATGGTATTCCAGTTCCCGATATCAGTCGCCTGAATCCCAACGATATTGAAAGCATTACAGTGCTTAAGGGGGCCAATGCGGCAGCCCTGTACGGTTCAGAAGGCGTGAACGGAGCTCTGATGATTACCACAAAAACCGGTCGCCGCGGAAGAGGACTTGTAAGCTACAGCAATACAACTACATTTTCAGATGCCTATATGCTTCCCGAGGCCCAGCGTATTTATGGTCAGGGAAGTAACGGTAATTACGACCCTCAGTCGTTCGAATCCTGGGGCGACGCTTTCGATGGAACGATGCGCCCATGGGGGCCCGTGCTTCCCAATGGAACTCAACCCGAGTTGTTGTATGCGGCACCTTCGTCCGACCGCCGGCTCGACTTGTTTCAAACCGGAATCAATGTTCAGAACAATCTCTCCTTCTCCGGAGGAGATGACAACAGCACCTATTATCTGTCAGCTCAGCACGTTCATCAGAACGGCATTATTCCGGAAGATAAAAATAACCGGATGAATCTTCGTTTCAATGGAACCCGCCGGTTCGGGAAGCTAAAAAGTTCGTATAATATTAACTACGTTCAGAACAAGAAAGACATTACACCCGATGGGCCGTGGATTGGCGCCTATCGCATGCCCGCGAATTTCGACTACGATATGATCCGCGATTGGGAAAACCCGAACTCGCCGGGAAATCTGAACAATTATTTTATCCCCAACGGAAGCTGGCTGCGAAACCCTTACTTCCTGATCGACAATATCCGCGATGAGAGCAATCAGCAGATCATCAACGGAAAAATTGATCTGGACTATGAGTTTACCACCTGGTTTAGCGCGCTCTATCGGGTAGGCCTTTACAGTCTTAACGATCAGACCCGCTCGAGTGTCAGAAAGTTTCAAACCAACCGTGCCAATAATACCGTGGGAACCATCGACGATGGCAGCAATAACTACCAACGATTCAATAGCGACCTGATTCTGAAATTTAATAAAGAATTCGGCGATTTTTCTACCCGTTTACTACTAGGTCAAAATCTCAGAACCGACTACCGGAAATCCCACAATATTTCGGCCGGCAACCTGCTCTATCCAGATATTCTTAACCCCGATAGTCGCGTGGGTGAACTGGGAGGTGGTGCCGCGCTTACCCAACAGCGTTCGCTTGCCGCTTATGGTGAGTTCGTTTTAGGGTATAAAGACTATGCATACCTGACGGTAACCGGTCGTAACGACTGGGTTTCAACGCTTAGCCCGGAAAATAATTCATATTTCTATCCGGGAGTGAGTGCTTCGTTTATTGCCAGCGATGCCATCGAAGCCATTAAGAATACGCCGCAGATTTCCTTTCTGAAGCTTTACTCGTCGTGGAACCGGACCGGCAACGTTACTCTGACGCCCTACCAGCTAAACAATAGTTATAGTCAGACGAACGGTTTTCCATTCGGCAATCTGGCCGGCTTTCTGCCCGATCTGGTCAATCCCAACCCGAATATTGAGCCGGAATTCGTTACCTCATTCGAAGCAGGGATTCAATTCGGACTCTTCAATAACCGCCTGAACTTCGATGGAGCCTATGTATTTTCCGATTCAGAAGGTCAGATTTTCAATGCACCGGTGTCAACAGCCTCCGGCTATAATTCCGCCTATGTGAATTCAGGTCGTTTAACCAACAATATCATTGAATTGAGTCTGGACGGCGACATTATCCGCAACACCGATTTCCGTTGGAATGTAGGCGTAAACTTTGCCTACAATAAGAATATTGTGAAGGAACTTTATGCCGACGCCGACACCCGCTATAAAGCTAACTTCCGTCAGTCCTACACCTTTGTGGGGGAACAATACCCAAGTTTGTGGATGAGCGATTACGAACGCGACTATCAGGGCGAACTGTCGGATGCAAGTACTGAGAACGATCCCATCTATATCAATCCAAAGAAAGGGAATGTCGTCGTCGATGAAAACGGAAATCCGATCAAAGCCACCAACAATGTTATTTTAGGAACTTTGATCCCCCCATACCTGATGGGATTGAGCACACAGTTTGAGTACCGCAACTTCAGCATTGGCGCTCAGTTCGACGCCCGTTGGGGGGCTTGGATGTACTCGGAAGTGGTCCCGGTGATGTATGAGGTGGGTACCCATCCGCAAACGGCCCTTTACGGCCGCGGTGAAAACGCATTTGTATGGCCCAATTCGGTCGTGAAAAATGCCGATGGTACCTATAGTCCGAATACCACGCCCGTTTCAAACTCAAATAAAGAGTTTTGGAATGCTCAGGGCAAAATCCAAAGCAATACGGCTGTGAAATCCGACTTCCTGAAGTTAAGAGAACTTAATATCAGCTACAATCTGCCAGCGTCGTTACTGGCCGGGCAGAACCTGATTCGGGAAGCTTCAATCGGTCTGGTAGGAACTAACTTATTCATTATCCGCCATAAGGACAACGATATCGGCGATCCGGAATATCTATACAATAACACCGACGGGTACAGTAGTTTCCGTCAAATTCCTCCTATGCGAACATTCGGATTTAGCCTGAACGTAGCCTTTTAATTTTACACAACCATCCATGCAGATAAAAAGATTCAAATCCATGAGAACAATACGATATACGGTCATTTTATTAATGATTGCAGTGACCTCGCTTAGTTCCTGTAAGAAGTTCCTCGACGTCAATGAAAACCCGAACGAACCCGGCGCTCCGACCTTGCCACTGGCAGCCAAATTTCCAGCTGCACTTGTTTCCACAGTAAATCAGGAAACGCTTCAGTTGAATCAAATAGGAGCCTTCTTTGGAGGCTACTGGGGAACCAACAACCAGGGGAGCTCCTCCTTTTTCGATTTGAAAACCTATAACGGCCCCGCCATCCGCAATCAGCGCGGAGGAATCCCCGTATGGGAGAACGGTTACAATAATATTCTTTATTTCCAGCTGATAAAGGAAGAAGCGATAGCCGATGGCGATGCCTTCTATGCTGGTGCTTCTAAAATTATGCAGGGAATGCTCTTCCTTCGACTTGTTGATGTTTATAACAACATCCCTTTTGATGAAGCGGTCAAGGGCACGGAGTTCAATGCTCCGCGTTATGAAGACGGCAAGGCGGTTTATCAAAAAGCGGTAAACCTTATTAGCGAAGGCATCAACGATGTGAAGAGTTCCCCTGAAATAGGAGTTCGGGCCGATGATATACTATTCAAAGGGAATAGAACCCTTTGGGCTAAATTTGGCAATACGCTGAAACTTCGCGCGCTGATCCGGCAAAGCCAGGCGGGCGACCAAGCGTATATTGAATCCGAACTTAGCAAGATCGGACAGGAGGGAAGTGGTTACCTGGGTACCGGGGATAATGCCTACGTTGATCCCGGATACCAGAATTCTGCCGGCAAGTTAAACCCCTTCTGGGAAAACTATTACCGTAACGTGCAGGGAGATCAGGTCGCCAACCACCATATTATCCGACCAACCGAATACCTGATCGAGCAATACCTCTTGCGGAACGATCCGCGTCTGGAAAAACTCTACGTACCGGTTGCGGGTACCTACCAGGGTGTGCTGTTTGGGAACCCCGACGCGGGAAATCCGGAATACGATGAAAGCAACACCTCAGCCTTACGCGGACCGGCTGAAAGCAGCGGTAGTCCGAGTGGCCTGTTCAAGCGCTACAATCAGCCCAGCGTTCTCCTCAGCTCTTTCGAGAGTCTTTTCCTGCAAGCGGAAGCCGCTCAAAGAGGCTGGATTTCAGGCAACGCAAAAAATTACTATGAAAATGCCATTCAGGAATCGTTCGCCTATCTGCAGGTACCGGCTTCTGAGTTCGCTGCCTACAACGGGCAGGCCGCTGTAAATTTCGACAATGCCTCCAATAAAATTGAGCGGATCATTGAGCAGAAATGGCTCGCATTGAACAGCATCAGCAGCATGGAGGCCTGGAATGATTTTCGGCGCCTGGGAATGCCTGACTTCCCCGGAACTGCCGCCTCCGGCATCAACGGACGTCCATTGCGTTTTATGTACCCTGAAACCGAACGGGGTACTAACGGTGAGAACGTTGCCGCGCAGGGAAGCGATCTGATGTTACAAGACCGCGTATGGTGGGATAAGGATTAACTCCTTATACGTCCCGCTTTAAACTCCTGGAAGAAGTCGAACAGGCTGACTTCTGTGGGTACCTGTAACTTCTTCCTCAGACGATATCGCCCTATTTCAACACCTCGGGGCGATATCTTCATAAATTCCGCGATTTCTTTTGTCGACAGACCTAGTTTCAGATAAGCAGACAGTTTCAGATCATTGGTCGTCACGTTCGGATATTCATCTTTCAGTTCTTCCAGGAAATTGGCATGCACCTTATCAAAGTACATGGAGAATTGCTCCCATCCTTCGTCCGACTTCTCTTCCGAGGTGAGCTGGCGGATGATCTTTTTCATGTCGTGAAGTTTCTCGTCCGAACCATTCGTAATTTCGATCTTGTTCAGATCATGTTTGATTTTGGAGAGCAGTTCATTTTTTTGCACCAAATGCATCAGCGTCGAGGCAAGTTCTGAATTCTTCGCTTCAATTTCTGCCTTCAGTTTTTCATTCTTCAGCTTGATAATCTCTTTTTCCGATTTATCTATTTCCAGCTGATGCAGGTAGCGCAGCCGGTCCTGTTCCTTCTGGAACTCAGCCTCCTGCAACTGAAATTTTTGTTTTTGCTTACGGTAAAGAAACCATAACAGTGAAACAAGAAGCGACACATAAACAAAATAGGCCAGTGAGGTCTGATACCAGGGTGGGAGAATGGTAAATCGATAGCTGGAAGCTTCCGATTCCTCACCAAAATTATTTCGCGCCTTCACGTTAAAAATATAGTCGCCCGCCGGAAGGTTGGTATAATCTTTTTCGGTTTTGCTGGAAAAAGCCGACCAGGCATGGTCGAAGCCGTCCAGATAATAACTGTATTCCAGGTTTGCCTGGTTTTTGTGCAATACGGAGGCATACTGAAAATGGAAAGAGTTCGACGAATATTCGACGCGAGGTATGTCAGCCTGTTCCGCTTGCTCGTCTATTTCCCCGTAATAGCCCCCGAATAGCGTACTGTCTGATTCGCCCAGCGATTTTACGAGACTGATTCTCGGCCTTTTATGGGCAACGTCGGTCAGGTACTTTTCATAATTGATATGATAAAAACCTTTTTGGGCTCCCACCAACACATTATTGGCGTTGATGGGGTTGATGTGCTCAAAACCACTCACCAGCTTTCCGTTGAGCTCAGGGAAATAAATAATTTTAGGTTCCTTATTCGAGAAATCGAGTACGCCCAGGTTTTTTTCCTGTACGAACCAGATATTTCCCTGCTTGTCCTCTTTCAGATAGCGAATATATCGTCCGCCAAAATACTTTTCAAATAAGGCCGAAGGCTCAAAGCGATCTTTCTTTGCGTTGTATTCGTAAATACCATTCTCCGTACACACCACGACCCGGTTTCTGATTCGGTAGACATGGTTGTTATTGGTTGACGGCAAGCCCTTGTCGGCTGTAAACTGACTAATCGCCGGCTTCTCCAGCACTGAAAGGTCGATCCGGTAAACTCCTTTATAAGGATGCGATACCCATACTACCCGATCGTTTTCGATGGATATGAAGCGGGCTGACTCACCGAAATTGCCGATCGGTCCCAGGCTGCGCAACGTTGGGTCGTCACTGTCGAAAACCTCAATTCCGCTGTAATTGCCCGCCAGGATCAGTCGCTTCTCGCCCTTCCTGAAAGGAAGAAAGTTCCAGTAGCCCTTGCTGTCTGCCAGTGGTACAGCCTCCGAGCCTGTTAATCTGTAGGCACCCTCATGTTTCCCCAGCAACAAATGATCGTCCACCTGGTTCATCCCCCAGGCCTGTCCTCCACTATTTTCTACGAAGTGGAAGCGATCGGGCAGCACACTAATATCAGAGGAACTGCCCAGCTCCATACGATACACCGCTCCCGATAACCCAACATATAAAGCTCCCTTGTGAACAATAGAATAATGGCCCACGCCATCATCGAAAAGCGGCGGGTTTACATGCCTTACCGCATCGTTGCTGGCAATAAAGTCGATTCCATTATTAAGTCCAAGCCACAAATTTCCGTTATGGTCTTTCAGCATGCTCAGTACGGCGTTATTTTGCAAGCCCTGGTTCCTTGAAAAATTATATAGAACGCTTCCATCCCGGTTCACCACGAAACATCCCCGGATATTCGTCCCCACCAGCAGCATACCCTCGCCGAGCTTCACCGCGCCCATCACCTGCGAATCGGAATACCTGGCCGGAGCATATCCCTTCAGCATCACCAGTTCGCCTTTATGGAGGGTGTACAATCCATGTTCCCACGACGATAGCAGTAAGGTGTCTTTACTCCATGGTGATAGGTGGGTCGCCAGGAAGCCGGAAGGAAGCGCCCGATCCAGAAAAGGCATCCACTGGCCTTTCTGGAATGTCAGCAAACCTCGTTCTTTATCCTGCGCATATAGTTGTTTGTCCGAGCTTCCCATAAAAAGCCATTCCGATTCGGAGCTATAGACCGATATTCGTTCCTCGCTGTACCGAAATATATACTTTTGTGTGCGAAAGAAAATTTCTTTTCCGACGGCGTAAATATCCCATACGTCGGCAAAGGAACGAGCCTTTTCCGGAATCATATCGCGCAGGCTGTGAAAAGTCAGCAGGCCGTTCCCGGCAGGCGAAAAATAACCAAAGTCGCCCTGTCCCCCTGCATAGATCCGTTGATCGGGCGTGATAGCCAGCGAGCGGACGATTGTTTTGTTTGGCAAGGCATAGCTTTGCCAGAAGGTCCCGTCGAATGTGAGCATCCCTTCATTATTGGCAAAGTAAAGAATGCCGTTTTTGTCTTGCTGAATATCCCAGTTTTGCGTCCCCCCGCGATAGGCGTTCTTTTCAAAATGAACAATATCCGGCCAACCCACCGGATTCTGGCCAGAGGCGAATGACGGAAAAAGAATAATAAATAAAAGAAAGAAGTTGAATTTCGGTTTCATGGTCGTCGCCTAAAATTACAGAAAATCTTTTTTATTCGTTGTCTGCTGCGAGGGAATCGAAGAATAAGTGAATTTTTAGGGGATGATGTAGTATTGATGTAGGGCGAAAAGTGGCCTTAGAGCAATCATTTACTACTTTTACCTCACCAATAACCAAAATACCAACTTTATGATTTACCAAAAAACCTCAGCCGGTTTAAGGTGCTTGTATGCACTTATGCTGGTATCCCTATGCTTTTATGGATGCGAAAAAGATAAGGGCGAACTCGGAAACCCCGCGAAAGCGTCTTTCACCGTAAGTGCTGTGGAAGGCAAGGTCAATACCTTCCGACTGGAAAGTACATCCGATAATGCCTTTCGTTATCAGTGGGATCTGGGTGATGGCCAGGGACTGCTCCCGGGCGATGCCGTTCATGAAGCCTATTATCTCAAAAAGGGAAGCTATGAAGTAAAACTCTATGCACACGGTCGCGGCGGTTACGATGTTGCCTCTGCACAGGTAAACGTTGAAAACGATGATTTGTCACCGATTCTCGATAGCCGCGAGTTTCAACTCCTAACGGCCCACTCCTGGAAACTCGACCCCGCATCGAACGCTCCTATCATTGTAGGAACCGAAGGGAACCCCGCAGAGTATTTCGGCGGCGGATCGCTGGCCGACTGCCAGGTAGACGACGTGTACACTTTTGCGTTTATCGACAATGATTTTAAGGTGAGTTATGATGCCAATGGAGCCACATTCAACGCAGGCAACGTGGAGCCGAATTACTCATGTGGAAGCGACCGGTCATATAACATGGTCAGTTTCGGGTATAGTACACAGGTTTCAGGAGCAGGCTTAGCCACCATCACACTGCCTTCCGTGCCTCCGGCCATGTTTATTGGTGTAACCGACGTTTCTTCCAATAACTACCGCATTATTTCCATTTCAGAAAACGAGTTGATTCTTCGGTCAGGAAAATCCGATGAAACGGTTCATCAGTTTCGCTTTGTACCGGCACTTTAAATAACCTAAACATTCAAGCCATGAAAAAAATTATACATTGTATTATTCTGTTAATACTCGCCTGCTCCTGCGAACAACTCTTCGCACAGGGTTTCCAGGTAAGAGGAAACGTTGCCGACAACAGGGGGGAGGCCCTCATTGGTGTCTCTGTGTTACTTAAAGGGTCAACCGGAGGAACATCAACCGATGCCGACGGGAACTTTGCTATTCAAGTTCCCGGAGAAGGGGCCGTGCTTGTTTTTACTTACGTGGGCATGGTGAGCAAAGAGATTGTCGTAAGCGATCGTTCGGTGCTGAATGTTGTGCTGGAGGAAAGTGCCGGTTCGCTCGACGATGTAGTGATTGTCGGTTATGGTAGCCAGCGTCGCGAAAGTGTGACCGGCTCTATTACTTCCGTGGGTTCGGACGAAATACTGCAAAGTCCGGTAGGCGATTTGAGCAATGCACTCGCTGGAAGGGCCGTTGGGGTGATTACTAAACAGCCTTCAGGCCAGCCCGGGGCCGACGGAGCACAAATCTATATCCGGGGAAATTCTACTTTCGGAAATGCCAGTATGGAGCCACTCTTCGTGGTGGACGGTATTGTTCGTACTGCGCGCGATTTTGCCCAGATGGATCCGAATGAAATCGAGTCGGTCAACTTGCTGAAAGACGCTTCCTCAGCAGCCATCTTTGGGGTAAAAGGAGCCAACGGCGTCGTGCTTGTAACCACCAAACGAGGTAAGGCAGGTAAAATATCAGCGAATTACTCCTTCAATTATGGATTTTCTCAGGTTACCCGGCTTCCAAAGAATCTCGGATCGTACGAATATGCAGTCTTGTTCAACGAAGCGAAGCTCAACGACAATCCCGCTGCAACACCTGAATTTTCGCAGGAACGGCTCGACGGCTTCAGAAGCGGTTCTGATCCTGAGCGCTACCCGAACACCGACTGGATGGACCTGGTGATGGGAGGAAACGCGCCGCGGATGCAGCATAATATTTCATTGAGTGGAGGCTCTGAAAAAGTAAACTATTTCACATCGATCGGTTTTCTGAATGAAGACGGTTTATATAAATCGCTTAATTACAAGCGTTACAATGTCAGAAGCAACATCGATATTCAGGCCACCAGCACTACCCGCATCTCGGTGGATATCTCGGGGCGCCTGGAAGATCGCGTCGCTCCACCTTCGGGAAGTATTTTCGAACATACGATGCGTAACCCACCCATTTATCTGGCCCGCTATTCCGACGGTCGCCTGGCTAGTCCCGGCTCTTATCCAAACCCCCTTGCGCTGGTAAGTGAAGAAAGCGGATATAACCGCAACGCCGGAACCTACCTGCTCAGCAACTTCCAGATCGTCCAGAACATACCATGGGTAAACGGACTTTCGATAAAAGGAGTAATGGCTTTAGACAAAAGTTTTTCGAACGACAAGGTATGGAATTCATGGGTACCTTTGTATGTGAGAAATGAAGACGGATCCTTCTCTACAACCGCTCCTTCAAAAGCGTCACTTTCAAGAAATTTCGGTCAGGGACAAGGCCTGGAACTTCAGGCACACATCAATTACGAAAACCGCTTTGGTAAACACGGCGTCTCTGCCCTTGCTCTATTCCTTCAGAAAGAAACCGATAACGTCGGAATGAACGGAGCCCGGAACTCTTATGAAAGTTCCGCGCTTGAATTACTCAGTTTCGGCCCGGCAGCAAACCAATCGCTTTCCGACAGTGAAGATCAGTCAGGATTGCGCAGTGCGGCCGTACGGGTTAACTACGATTACGACAATAAATATTTTGTACAGGCAAGTTTACGCCGGGATGAGTCCGAAAACTTTGCTCCCGACAAGCGGACAGGTTATTTTCCTGCGGTTTCTGCCGGTTGGATGCTGTCGAACGAAAGCTTTATGGCCGGTGTGGAAGCGGTTGATTACCTCAAGTTGAAAGCATCGTACGGCGTCCTCGGAAGCGACCGGATTGCAAGTCGTTTCGGGTATTATAACCGGTACAATTCTGTGCCTAATAACTATCCCTTCGGAGGCGAATTGCAGAACGGTTTGATACCTGGGGCTATTGCCAATCCCAACGTTACCTGGGAAACCGCAACCAAAACCGACCTCGGATTTGAAAGCCGCTTCCTGAACAATTTGATCGGAATCGACTTCACCTACTTCTTTGAGAGCAGGGAAGATATTCTGGCCACCAGAGGATTGTCGGTTCCGCTTTCATTCGGTGCGGAGCTGCCCAGTGAGAATATCGGGCAGGTAGATAATAAAGGAATCGAGCTTGTCCTAAACCACAACAACCGTATTGGCAACGACTGGTCGTATTTTCTGAGCGGTAATCTGACGCTCGCTAAGAATAAGATTATTGATGCAGCAGAAGCCGTTAACGTTCCTCCTGGAAAACGCATTACCGGTCGTTCCAACGGAGGCTACTATGGTTACAAAGCCATCGGAATATATCGCGACCAAGAGGATTTCGACAATTCTCCTAAACACAGTTCCTTTTTAAATACAGCAGGCCCGGGCGATATCAAATATCAGGACATCAGTGGTCCGGACGGTGTGGCCGATGGAATCATCGACGACTTTGATATTACCTACCTGGGCGGAGGTTCGCTGCCCGAAGTGGTTTACGGCTTTAGTGGTGGTATTGGCTATAAAGGTTTTGAACTTAGCTTCCTCTTCCAGGGTGCAAGCAGAGTGCAGCAGCTGCTTACCCAAAACGCAGCCTGGGCTTTCTATAACAGTGGCCGGGTTACGGAAGAGTGGCTTGATCGCTGGACGCCCGACAATCCGGATGCCCCATTGCCTCGACTTTCACTTAACGCCAATGGCAATAACAATTTAACCAGTAGTTTCTGGGTGAAGGATGCCAGTTACCTTCGCCTGAAAAACGTAGAAGTTGGCTATACCTTCAATAGCGAAATGCTCTCACGTATACACCTGGGCGGTGTGCGCATCTTCGCCAACGGCCAAAACCTGCTGACCATTACCGATATTTTGAATGTCGACCCTGAAAATACCAATGCCTCCGGCTGGTACTACCCGCAGCAGCGTACGTTCAACTTCGGCCTGAATGTTCAGTTTTAGTTATTATTCATGAAACCCATAATCTACCATACGATGATTATTAAGAAAATAAAATGGATAGCAGCAGTTGTCTGCCTGGTGTCGATCACCCATTCCTGCAAAAATGTATTGGATGTCAAACCCACCAACTTTGTATCCGACGAGGCGGTTTTTAGCGACATCTCTCTTACTTCACAGTTCGTTACGAATATTTATTCAAGTTTGCTCAGCGGCTTCGAACGGCGCGATGCCGGTTTGGGGCAGGATTGGTCGGTTGGCTTCGGTTTGCTCGACATGGCCACCGACGATATTGAGGGTCATGCATCACTCAACGTGAATGTCGTGCAAAGCGGTGACCTGAACGGATCCAACTTTAATTTTGCTATTGAAATGTGGCAAGCAAATTACGCTTTGATCCGAAAAGCCAATACTCTTTTAGCGCGGATCGATGCCGTGGAAACCACCGATGCCGCTCTGAAGGCCCGCCTGAAAGCGGAAGGACGTTTTCTTCGGGCCTTCGCCTATTCCGAACTGCTTCGCGCCTTCGGAGAAGTTCCTTTAATTGTAACCGAGCAGAACGTTTCCGACGATCTCTCGGTTCCGAAAAGCAGCTATGAAGAAGTACTCAACTTTATTGTGGCCGAATGCGATGGTGCTGCGGCCGACCTGCCGGTCACCTACCCAGACGCCGAACTTGGCCGCGCGACCAAAGGCGCCGCATTGGCTTTAAAAGCACGCATGCTCCTTCATTATGCAAGTCCGCTTAACAATCCCTCAAGCGACCTCGGTCGCTGGACCGCAGCTGCCGATGCCGCCAAGGCTGTCATGGATCTGGGCGCATACAGTTTGCACCCCGACTACTACCGTTTATTTATGGACAAGAACAGTAATCGGGAGGTGATTTTTGCCAAGAAATACGCCCGACCAGGCCGTACACATGAAACCGCCTGGAAATTATCTATGAGTATTGAAGCCCCTGCGGTGATTGGGGGCGTTTGGGGTGCCTTCCATGCTACGCAAAATCTGGTTGATAGCTATGAAATGAAGAATGGGATGCTGATATCGCAGCCCGGGTCTGGCTACGATCCTCAGAATCCTTATCAGGATCGCGACAGCCGGCTTGATAAATCCCTTCTCCGGAACGGATCTCCGTGGAAAGGAGTTATTGTAGAAACCTTTGAAGGCGGAAATGCCAATAAACCTTCCAATGGCGACCGGACCAAAACGGGTTATGGATTGAAAAAGTTTATAGACGAACGCTATGTGAGCGCCGACGAAGTTTATCAGGGTGGTGATAACGACTGGATTTTTATGCGCTATGCGGAAGTATTGCTTAATTACGCCGAAGCCCGGAATGAGGCATCCGGTCCCGACGCCTCAGTACGCGACGCTATTAACGAGGTAAGAGGGCGTTCCGGCCAACCCGACCTACCGGCTTTAGGGCAGGCCGAAATGCGCCAACGTATTATGAATGAAAGAAGAGTTGAACTTTCCTTCGAAGAACATCGGTTTTACGATGTCCGTCGCTGGAAGCTGGGCTCAACCTATTTCAACGTACCGGTCAGGCGAGTAAAAATCATCAAGAACGAAGATGGCAGCCTAAACTATTCGTATGAGAACGTGGAGAATCGCAGTTATAAAGAACATTACAACTACCTGCCAATTCCACAGATGGAGCTTGAACGAAACGATAAATTGGTTCAAAACGACAATTATTAACCAACGATCAAAGCTATGTTGAAATTAATTATGCTGCTGTGCTGTTCCATGAGTTTCACGCTCTGCACCTACGCGCAGGCGATAAAAGTAGAAGTAAGAAGATCAGGCGATGGCTATCAACTATGGAGAGGAGGCCAGCCCTATTATGTAAAGGGGGCTGGCGGCACCTCTTATTTAAGTCGCATTGCCGAATACGGAGGTAATTCAATCCGGACCTGGGGTACGCAGAACGCCAAAGCCATACTCGATTCGGCACATCAGAACGGCTTAACCGTCATGATGGGACTCCCGGTAGCCGCTGAGCGGCATGGCTTTGACTATAATGATGCTCAGGCAGTGGAAAAGCAACTTCAAAAGGTTCGGAACGAAGTGATGGCCTTGAAAGATCACCCGGCATTATTGGCCTGGGGTATAGGAAATGAATTGAATCTGAGTTATAAAAACCCGAAGGTTTGGGATGCCGTGAACGATATTGCCCGAATGATTCATGAGGTCGATCCGAATCACCCCGCTACTACAGTGCTTGCCGGTGTAAATCAATCCGAAATTGATCACATCAAGACCCGCGCAAGTGAAATCGATTTGCTGGCTGTCAATACCTACGGAGGTTTGGAAACACTATCGGCGAAATTACGCGAAACGGGTTGGACAGGCGCCTATCTGGTGACCGAATGGGGGCCGACAGGCCATTGGGAAGGACTCCAGACATCTTGGGGAGCTCCGGTGGAAGAAACCAGCAGTGAAAAGGCTGCCGTATACAAGCGACGCTACGCATATTCCATGGAAACCGATACCCTGAATTGCCTCGGATCTTATGTCTTTCTATGGGGTCAGAAACAGGAACGAACGCCTACCTGGTATGGTCTTTTCACAGAAAGCGGTGAAGAATCAGAAGTAGTCGATTTAATTCACTTTCTTTGGAGCGGCGATTATCCTACAAATCTGGCGCCGCATATTTATTCCTTCAAGCTGAACGGACATAAGTCGCATCAAAGCGTTCAGCTAAACGGCGGCGATACCTATGAGGCTGAGGTTCGCGTGGTTGATCCTGAACACGATCAACTTACGCTGCGGTGGGAGCTGCTACCCGAAGCTACCGAGGTAGGGGAGGGAGGCGACTTTGAAAAGCGCCCGGCTGAGGTGAAATTGCAATACAATAAACTCGAAGGGCACCGTATTTCGATGACGGCTCCCGATCAAAAAGGAGCTTACCGACTTTTTGTCTATGTCACCGACGGGCAAAACAAGGTGGCAACTGCCAATATCCCTTTTTACGTAAATTAGAAACAAATGAACACCTTACTTTTTCTTCGATACCGATTTTTGATACTTTTCTTCCTTCCAATTAACCTGGGCTGCAGTAAGGGCACAGGGGTTCCGCCGGCTCTCCATGTAAGTCTGGAGGTGCAGGCTTCTGATGATGGCTCCGGATTAGTGAATTTTACTGCCTTTGCCGCAGGCGCCGACCGTTACTACTTCGATTTCGGAATCAACACGAACGAAGAAGCCTTCCGGTCGACCAATGGAAAGGCATCCAGACGCTATCCTGCGAGTGGGAGTTACACGGTGAAAGTAACCGCCTATACCCCCCAAGACGCATCGGCGGTACTAAGTAAGGAGATTCAGGTAGTTGTGAAAGAATCGGATGAGGGTTACCGTACGCCAGAGAGCTATCCGGGGATGAATCTGGTCTGGCGCGACGAGTTCAATGCCTCGCAACTGTCAAACGATTGGGTTTTTGATATTGGAAATGGTACCGATGGTTGGGGAAACAACGAATTGCAATACTACCGGAGAGAGAACGTATCGCTCGACGGACAGTACCTGGCTATCACCGCTAAAAAGGAAAACTATAACGGCTCTTCCTACACCTCATCCCGCATTAAAACAGAAGGCCGGAGATCGTTCAAGTACGGTCGTATTGATATTCGGGCGAAAACCCCGAAAGGACAGGGAATTTGGCCGGCACTCTGGATGCTTGGCGCCAACTTTCAAACCGTGAGCTGGCCTTACTGCGGAGAAATTGATATCATGGAGCTGGTAGGCGGCGGTGCGGGAAAAGACAATACCGTCCACGGAACGCTTCATTTTGATAATCAGGGTGATTACGCCAGCTTTACGAAAGACTATTCACTTTCATCAGGAATTTTTGCCGATCGGTTTCATGTATTTTCGTTGGTCTGGGATGAAAGTTCCATCACCTGGCTGGTAGACGACAAAGAGTTTCACAAGCAAGATATCACTCATCCCTCCATGTCGGAATTTCATGAAGAGTTCTTTCTGATCTTTAACGTTGCCGTTGGCGGACGCTGGCCGGGAAGCCCGGATGCCAGTACAGCTTTCCCACAACGCATGTTAGTCGATTACGTGCGGGTCTTCCAGGAATAAACGCCTAAACCTATTGCCTTCTTGTGTTGTTTAACGGTAAAAGAAAGAATTATGAAACCGCTGGAAAACGAAGACAAAAAGAGAACCGGTTCCGATGATCTTGGCTCAGAAGACCGGGGATGGGAAAATAATCAGGGTGAAACCACTGGAGAAGATTATGCAACAAGACAGGGGAAGACTATTGAGGATGGAGGCCCAGGCAGCTTAGATGAAGAGGAGTGACTCTCTGCAGTGGCTAATCCAAGGTATAGAAATACGTTCGCATCGCCGTGGTTAGTTCCATTTTCTGGTCGTCGTTGATGTCGAGATTATCTTTAAGCTGTTGTATGGCAGCTGCGTTACCTTGGTGTACCCGAAAATCGCAATACTTTCCCTGAACATAAATCGCCGAAGCGCATGCCGTCATTCCCTCAAATGACGGCTCACTTCCTGAATAAAATACCGGGCTTTCAATACTACTCTTGGGGTGTAAAGGATGAAGTTCATAACGTAAATGCTTCGTTTTCGTTGCTACGACTTCGAGGTTTACGCGGTGAGGAAGAGGCCGACCGCTTAAGATTCCGGGACTCCATCTCTTTTCTTTAGCCAGGAACGTTTCTAAGTGTAAAGCAAATGGTGCTTGGTCGGGAACGTAAAGACTCCCGTCGAGCCGGACAAAAAAATGCGTAAACCTAGGTGACGAGTTAGTATCGACACGGGATTCATTCTCCAGAGCTTCCAGAAATTCCGCCCACCGCGTCATAAATTTCGTCATGCCACCTTGTGGTCTGTAAAATACCGGTAATGAAATGAAAACGTGTCCCTCCGTTTGTGTCTGCCCGAAAGCCACAGGAACACTTAAGAATAAAAATAAAAGGAAAACGGTTAGCTTCGGCTTCATAACATTCTAATTTACTAATAAATACATTGTTGGCTTAATTCAACTATGAAAGCCTTCATGGCAGCAAGACGTACCGTGACCATGTTTGTTTTACGAAAGGAACGACTGCTCGCACGATGTGCAGAGTTTGTTAGCGATGTTTGTGACGTAATTGAAAAATAATTTTCAAAACATTCCGGGTTAAACGTTTAGTTTCGGGTCTCTTAACCTAAAGCAGATGAGCTTCCTCCCTAAGTTGAAACCTCTCGGAACCCCCCTCACAGTGATAGCGATTAAGCATGTTTCGGAATTCCATTCATGTGTTGCCATCCGTTCCTACGGATTAACGGCAAGGAAACTAATCTTTTAATAATATAGAGCTGATTTTCTGTTAATAAGGAGACTCTATTTTCGCCCCTATTAAGAAACGATATTCGCTCATGAGGGCAACCTTCTCTGTGCTAAAACACTAACCATTGCATTATGAATCAAATTCCTTTTTATCGAACGAGGACATTATCGTCTTGTTTAACATTCATGTTACTTTTTCTTCTGTCTTGTAAAGATAGCGGTGAAAACAAACTTGTTCCGAGAGATTATGATCCGACAAGTCCTATAGTATTGACCTCATTTTATCCGTCCGAAGGCGGTGCACGAGACAAAATTCTTTTGTCCGGAAAGAATTTTGGAACTGACGCAAGTAAAATCAAGGTATACTTCAATCGTGCCGAAGCATCGGTAATTTCATCCAGTGGAGAACGGATATACGCCATTGTGCCACGCTTACCAGGTAAGGATCCTCGCATTTCAATCGTTATAGGCAACGATTCTGTCGTCTACGATAATTCGTTCACCTACAACACACAGGCACAGGTAAGTACTGTAACCGGCAACGGTGAAAAAAACTTCAAACCGGGAACGCTTTCCGAGGCTGAAGTATATGGGAAGTATCTGGAGCTAGATGCCGAAGGTAACATATTTATGTCGTGGCGCGACGGTGGTACTTGGGGCGTAGCCAGAATCAATGAGCAACAAAACTTGGTAACACCGCTTATCGAAGCGAAGACCACGGGCGAACGTATTCTGTATGCAAACGGCTTAACCGTGGATCGCGCCAGTGGTATGTTAACTGCTGCCCACGAATCAGTCAAAGAGGTGATGTTCACGTTCGATCCGCGGGAGGCATGGTATCCACGCCAACGGAATGTTAAATTTTCTACAGCAGATTTAAATTCCATCGTAGATGCCGATCGGTACAATAACTTCGTGACTTTCAGCCCCTATGATGGATATCTTTATACCCGCTATCGGGATGGGAAGGTTGCAAAAATACACCCGGAGACGTTAGAGGCAACGATTGTTCATCAGGGACCGTACGGATCGCAATATGGACAAGCGATTAATCCGGCAAAACCGTGGTTATTGTATATGACACTCCATTCCAATGCCACTCCGACCGAGTTCAGGCAGGGCATTTCGGTACTTGACCTTCGTGATCCGGATGGAACAGGTGGGTTCAAAAGACTCAACGCTCCTGGCGGCAGTGGTTTTCGCGACGGGCCGCTCGAAGACGCCCTATTTAACTTTCCAAAAGACATCAAGTTTGACAACGATGGGAACATGTTTGTTGCCGACTACGGAAACCATTGCATCCGAATGATCTCCGCTGATAACATCGTTACAACAGTAGCGGGGCAGCCAGGAACTGCAGGCTATCAAGACGGGGGACCTGTCGAATCCTTGTTCAACCAGCCATGGGGAGTTGCAGTCAACGAACAAGGGGATATCTATATCGCCGACTGGAGCAATGCGCGGATCCGCAAATTAGTTATTGAGTAAATAAAGCTATCTAATATAAAGCTATCTATACAATGAAAATCATTCAAATTTTGTGCCTATTGCCGTTCTTCCTGCTTTTGGCCGACGCTAATGCACAACAAACAAGAGATATACGAATTGCCGGAACTGTTGTCGATGAAAATGGAGAATCTTTGCCAGGGGTGTCCATCTATGTCAAGGATAAATCTACTTCTGGTACATCAACGGATGACGATGGAAAATTCAGCATTCAGGTCGTTTATGGCGATAAGCTGGTTTTTACCTTTATGGGTTATGAGCCTGTAGAACACGTTGCCGTCGAATCTACTGGTGATATACTAATTTCGTTCATCGAAACAAGTGAGGCGCTGGATGAAGTGATCGTGGTAGGTCTTGGAAATGTACAACGGAAGATCAGTTCCGTCGGCGCCATTACAACCGTTGACGCCAGGGAACTGCGTGCGCCGTCTCCATCAATTTCAAATTTGCTTGGAGGGAGGGCAGCCGGCGTTATTTCCATGCAAAGTAGTGGTGAACCTGGGCAAAATATTGCCGATTTTTGGATACGAGGAATCGGTACCTTTGGTGCCAATAGCAGCGCGCTAATATTGATCGATGGTTTAGAAGGCGACCTGAATACCTTAGATCCGGCGGATATCGAAAGCTTCTCAATCCTGAAGGATGCATCGGCGACCGCGGTATACGGGGTGAGAGGGGCTAATGGAGTGGTTTTGGTTACGACCAAAAGAGGGCTTGTGGATCGGATTCAGATCACTGGACGCGCCAACGCAACGCTTTCCCGTCTCAATCGCTTACCGCAATATCTTCGTGCCTACGATTATGCTACGCTGGCCAATGAAGCTAATATCGTCCGCGGGGAGGCCCCATTGTACGATGAAACCGAGATGGGCATAATCCGTGACGGTTTAGATCCGGACATGTACCCCGACGTGAGTTGGCGTGACGAGATCCTCAACAAAAGCTTTTGGCGTCAAAGTTATTATGTAAGTGGCCGTGGTGGAAGTGAGGTGGCCCGCTATTTCCTAAGCCTGGGCGGAAAGAGCGAAACCGCAGCCTATAAAGTGGACAAAAATAGTGTGTACAGTTCCAATGTGGGCTTCAATACTTACAATTACAGAATCAACCTGGATATTAATCTGAGTAAAACAACAACAATTTACTTAGGATCAGATGGATTCTTATCGAAATTGGATCAGCCGGGGATAGCCAACACCAACTATATCTGGGGGGCACAGTCAACCTTGTCCCCATTGGCGATACCTGCTCAGTACTCAAATGGCCTTCTCCCCGGACGGGGGGGTGAAGATCGTTCTTCGCCTTACGTCATGATCAATCGTACGGGTAAAGCGTCTGATCAGGAATACAAAGGCAAATCGACGCTGGCCCTGAATCAAGATCTATCAAGCGTTTTGGACGGGCTTAAATTCCGTGTACAGGGAGCGTATGACATCAACAGTTATTTTAGAGAGCGCAGGCGCGTACAACCAGCCCTTTACACAGCCTTGGGTAGAAATTATAACGGGTCACTTGTTATGCAGGAAACGGTGCAAGAGCAGAAAGCTTCGTATTCCAGGTCCACCCGACAATATCGGAAGTATCACTTAGAGTCCGTTATTAATTACGACCGGATTCTCGGCGATGATCACCGGACATCCGCATTGGTCTATTACTATCTCAGTGATGCCAAAGACACGGACGACGCCATCAGCAACTTAGAGGCTATACCGTTACGCTACCAGGGAGTATCCAGTCGGCTGACCTATGGTTTCCGAGATACCTACCTGCTGGATGTCAATTTTGGGTACACAGGCTCGGAAAACTTTCAGCCCGGCAGGCAATACGGTTTCTTTCCATCAATTGCAGTGGGCTGGGTTCCAACGAGCTATAAATTTATGCAAGAGGCAGCACCCTGGCTCAACTATTTCAAAATTCGCGCATCTTATGGTTCCGTTGGAAATGATCGGATTTCCGATATTCGTTTTCCGTATTTAACCAAGGTTAACGTGGGTTCAGGGGACACATGGGGTGTTCCCGACATTGAGACCATTCACGAAACGCGCATCGGAGCGGATAATCTGGAATGGGAAAGAGCGGTCAAGTCGAATCTGGGGATCGAGGGGAGATTGTTCAACGATAAGTTGGATTTTGTAATCGATTTCTTCGAAGATCAACGGAATGGAATTTTCCAGCAACGTGTTCAGGTGCCCCAATACGTGGGCGTCGTATCTAACCCCTTTGCGAACGTAGGCAAGATGAAGAGCTCCGGAGCCGACGGAAACATTAGCTATACCTCAGATATTACTCCTGATTTCGGTTTCACCGTTAGGGGAAACTTCACTTATTCAAAAAATACCGTGCAGAACTGGGAGCAGGCCTATTTGGAATATCCTTATTTAGAATATAATGGTTTCCCTTACAATTCCATACGGGGGTATCAGGCTGTTGGGTTATTTAAAGACGATGCGGATATCAAATACAGCCCGAAGCAAACCTTCGGAACCGTTATGCCCGGCGATATCAAATACAAGGACGTAAATGGCGACGGTATTGTCGATAAATTGGATATGGTACCGCTGACACACAGCAATTACCCGCTCCTAATGTACGGAATCGGTACTGAACTTCGCTACAAAGACGTATCGTTAGGTGTGCTGTTCAAAGGCACAGGAGAAACTGCGTTTTTCTATGTAGGACAGCAGATGAAAGTAAACGATGTTACAAAACCTAATGGAATGGGCTATATGCCATTTTTCGAAGGCGAGATGGGCAATGTAATTAGCCTTGTAGCTGACCCTAACAATCGCTGGATTCCAAGGGAATACGCGTTAGAGCATGGAATTGACCCCGCATTGGCAGAAAATCCAAATGCCCGCTTTCCCCGCCTGCAGTATGGTAACAACAGCAATAACAGTCAATTGTCGTCATTCTGGCAGGGAGATTCGCGGTATCTTCGTCTACAGGAAGTTACGCTGAGTTATCGTGTTGATCCTAATTTCTTGAAAGACATCGGGATTTCCTCGATGGACCTTCAGTTTGTGGGTTCCAATCTGATGACATGGGATAAGGTGAAAATTTTCGACCCCGAACAAGCGGCCTGGAATGGTCGTAAATACCCAATACCATCCACGTATTCCCTGCAAGTTTATATCAATCTCTAAACACAGACTCACTTTAAGCAAATGAAAAAGTCATTCATTATAAAAATAGCAAGAGCCGTTATTATCATTCAGCTTTTTACTCTGGGAACATCCTGCAAGGATTACCTAAACATCGACAACTATTTCGACGATGAATTCAATATCGATTCGGCATTTGTCAACGCTCGTTATATGGAAGCTTATATGTGGGGCGCAGCTTCCATGTTTCCAGACGAAGCCCAAACCATCAGGTTTGGATATACTCCAGGCCCCATGGCCACCGACGAAGGTTTCAATGGGCTCACCGGAGGTGGTTCGAGCAATGTATACTACGGGATGGATTTCGCCACAGGGCGCATCTCTCCGGATTTTTTTGGAGATAGCAACCCCAACTTGAACCAATGGAGTAACTACTATAAGATTATTCGGAAATGCAACAGCATTCTGCAGAATCTCGACCGGCCTCAGGATCTTACCAACGCTGACCGGCTCCGTATAGAAGGATACACGCGCTTCATCCGTGCTTATGCTTACTATAACTTATTGGTAGATTATGGCCCTCCAATCTTGTTGGGCGACGAAGTGGTTAACACAAATGAGGCCCTTGAGTACTACGACCGGCCGAGAGCTACTTATGATGAAGCGATGGAGTATACGTGTGGCGAATTTGAGAAAGCCGCCCAGCTGCTTCCCCACGAAATTTCTATCCTTGACTTCGGGCGTCCCACTCAGGGTGCTGCGCTTGGCTTGGTGGCTCGGTTAAGACTTATACACGCCAGTCCGTTGTTCAATGGTGGACCCGTTGCGAGTTCATATTTCGGGAATTGGAAGCGTTCAACAGACAATGTAAACTATGTGTCTCAGCAATACGACGAACGCCGCTGGGCCGTAGCCGCGGCAGCCGCCAAACGAGTGATGGATATCGGCAAATATAAACTGTATACGGTCGCATCGGATGACAACACCCCGGCACTCCCAGCGGGAGTTACTTCGGATCCCAATTTTTATGGTGCTTATCCCAATGGTGCTGGTGGAATTGATCCTCTCAAATCCTATTCGGATATTTTTACCGGCGAAGCAGTCGCTGCCATTAATCCAGAGCTGATCTGGGGCAGAAATACGGGATACATCAACGAGTTTATTAGCAAGGGCTCTTTTCCTCCTTCACTAGGCGGTTGGGGACGCTTCTCTGTTACTCAAAAAGTTGTGGATGCATACCTTATGGATGATGGCCGTACGAAGGAAGAGGCTTCCAGGGACGGCTATTATTCTGAAACAGGTTTCACTTCCGAACCGCGGTTTTTCTCGGGATACCCGCTCAATTCAGGCGTTTATAACATGTACGCCAACCGTGAAATGAGGTTTTATGCCTCCATTGGATTTAACGAGGCTGTTTGGCAGGCTTTGTCTAGTACCACGCTAAACAACCACACAGCCAAGTACTATTATCAGGACGCCGATGGGCGCGGCGGAGTAAGCGCTTCGTCTCCTAATTATCCTATTACAGGGTATGTGATTAAAAAGTTTAATCATCCTATGGATGCCTGGACCGGTACAGGTGCACGCCACATCAACAAAGCCTATCCTATTATCCGCTACGCGGAGATCCTGCTATCTTATGCCGAAGCGCTTAATAACTTGACAAGCAGCCACACCGTGCAGTTGGGTGATCAGCAATACACAGTCTCCAGAAATGTGGAAGATATCAAAAGTGCTTTTAACAGCATCCGATATCGGGCGGGTCTTCCCGGACTAACAGCAAGCGCAATCAGTAATGTGGAGGAATTTCAAAATCAGATTGAGCGTGAACGCATGGTCGAACTCCTCTGGGAAAACAGACGCTTCTATGATGTACGTCGATGGGGCATTTATGAAGAGACAGAAAGAGAGCCGATACGAGGTATGAATCCGGATGGAGCTACCAAAGAAACTTATTATCAACGCGTCATCCCGGGAAGTTCATCATTCCTTACACGAGTAGTCGATAAAAAGCTTATCTGGATGCCCATACCGCGTTCCGAGACGAGAAGATTGCCCTCTCTTGATCAGAATCCAGGCTACTAGGTTAAACATAAACACTGAAAAAATGAAACGGAGTTATATTACAATCCTTGCTCTAGCGGTAGGATTCACATCCTGCAAAGACAACGAATTGTTTGAAAAAGAAATGTATAAAAATGTGGTCGCATTGATCAGCAGTGACTATCACAATACTTTTGAGGAAGTTGTACCCCTCACGGGTGAAGAGGTTATTGGATATATCGCCGCTTCGTCGGGGGGAACCCATACCTCAGACAGGGATATGGTTATTGGTCTCGAAGAAGATCAATCCCCCCTGGATAGCTATAATTGGGCGCTTTTTGATGCAGACGAAAATTTGTACGCTAAACTATTGCCAAAGGACAAATATGAAATTCTAGATTACAGCATCCAGATCAAGGCTGGTGAGCGCACCGGCCGTACCATGGTTAAACTGCGCCCGGATGGTTTATCGCCTGATTCTACCTACTTTATCGGGTTGAAAGCAACAGATATTTCCGGTGTGGAAGTCAATAAACAGAAAAATACGATCCTCTATCAGATCTTAATTAAAAATGATTACGCCTCTCAGGCCGAGAACTCCTTCTACGCGATGACTGGGTTAGCAGACGAAATGGTCACCGCAGGAAACAAAAAGCTTTTCCCGCTCACTCGCAACAGCGTAAGAACAGTCGCAGGTACCGAATCCTTTAAGTCGACGGTGGGGGATATTAACGAAACGTCTATTATACTTGAGGTAAACGATGACAATACAGTATCGATTAAACCGTATAAGGATATTCAGGTAAAGCAATTGAACGACGACCGCAACTATCCGAACACATTTACGGTCGAAGAGTCTTTTGGTAGAACGCTTAATGTATTTCTTTTGTCTTACGAGTATACGATTGGAGGTACTACGCGGATTATGAAAGAACGGTTAGAAATGCAATTGAAGTAATGCAAGATTAAGCTTGCAATGTAAGACGATGGGGCGATTCATTTGAAGCGTCCCTATTGTTTTATAACAAGTTGTTTGTGGTTGGAAAACGTTTGTGAGGAGCCGAGATTATTGTATCAAATAAAAAAGAGGATCTACCATGTAAATCCTCTTTTTCGTACTGAAGGCGGGAATCGAACCCGCACTCGCTTTAAGGCGAACAGGATTTTAAGTCCTGCGTGTCTACCAGTTCCACCACTTCAGCTTGTTTCGTATTGCTACGCTAACAATGGTACGTCTTTTAAACGTAAAATCCCTTACAGTAAGGGATTTTCTGGAGCGAAAGACGAGGTTCGAACTCGCGACCTCAACCTTGGCAAGGTTGCGCTCTACCAACTGAGCTACTTTCGCGTATTTTATTTCTTTTGTTTTGGTGAATGCAAATATAGGTAGTTTTGTCTTTCTGTCAAGCCTTTTTTCAAAAAAACTTTTACTTTTCTTCTAAGTCGTTGTTGTTCAGGATATCAAAAATCAAATTATTTTCAAAACCGCGGCTTAAAGCATATTGAGCAAGCTTTATCCTTCGTTTGTAAGGATCCGCCTCCCTTAAAATAGCAGATTTTTTCTCTAAAATTCGCTCTAAAGTGGCGAAATATTCGTCCGGATCGATTTCCTCCAGCGCTTCTTTGATAAGTCGCGGTGAGATGCGGTGAAACTTCAGGCCGTTTACAATTTTTATCCTGCCCCAGTGCTTAATCTTGAACTTTCCCGAGGTATAGGCTTTGGCGAAGCGCTCTTCGCTCAGGAAATTCTCGCTGATAAGTTCGGCAATTACGTTCTCCACATCGAGCGAATGCAATCCCCAGGAATAAAGTTTATCGCGCATTTCCTGCTGCGAACGCTCCTGATAAGCACAATAGCTCTCTGCCTTCTTCTTCGCCTGCAAGCGAGTCAGTCGTGTACGCTCTTTTTTTTCTTCATCGAACATGCTATAAAATTGACAAATTTTTCCTCCTGCGCCAAAAAATGATGAAATTCGTTCGAGATGCACAGATCACCCTACACCCTCGCTGAAATAGCGCAAGTACTATCTGCCGAATGGTCGCCCACTGATGAAAGTGTACTCATCGAAGATCTGATTTTCGATAGCCGCAAAATTAGTAATCCTGCACAATCTTTGTTTTTTGCCTTGAAAGGGAAGAAGGATGGTCACCTTTTTATCGAGGACGCTTATCGGGCGGGTGTAAGGAATTTCGTAACCGACAAACAAAATAGATACCAGTTGCCTTCTAAGGCACGGTGCTTGGCGGTCGACGACGTACAGTCGGCCCTTCAAGCGCTGGCTCAGTATCATCGCGAGCATTTCAGCATTCCGGTGATCGCCATCACGGGAAGCAACGGAAAAACGGTGGTCAAAGAATGGCTGAACCAGCTTCTTAGTCCGGATTATACCATTGTCCGAAGTCCTAAAAGCTACAATTCGCAGATAGGGGTGGCGCTTTCATTGTGGCAAATACGACCTCGTCATAACCTGGCCATTATCGAAGCTGGTATCAGCAAGCCCGGCGAAATGGAACGGTTGCGCCAAATGATACAACCCACGCGGGGAATACTAACCAATATCGGTCCTGCACACGACTCCAATTTCGCAAGTCGCGAAGAGAAAACGATTGAGAAGCTGCGACTCTTCGCTAATACTGACTCCCTTGTCTTTTCGCCCAGCTACGTCCCTGATGCGCTTTTACCAAACGTTCCGGCACGATTTACATGGGATCTTAATTTACCGGCCGATTTAAAGTTGAGCGGGCAACGGCGGGTATCCCGGGGTACGCTCCTCACCGCGCAATATAAAGGGGAGGAACTTTCACTGACCATCCCCTTCTATGATCACGCGGCTATCGAAAATGCCGTCAGTTGCTGGGCGATGCTGCTTTCCATGGGTTACCGGCAGGAAGTCGTCGCCGAGCGGATGGCACGTCTATCCTCGGTCGAGATGCGCCTTGAGTTGAAGAAGGGGATCGACAATTGTTCTATCATCGACGATTCCTACAGTTTCGATCTGGCTTCTCTCGAAATTGCTTTGAATTTTCTGAAACAGCAGAACCAGCATCACGAGAAAATATTAATCTTATCCGACGTCCCGGAGGCGGAAGGAGCGGAGAAAAATACCTATCAACAACTGGCCGGGCGGATCAAAAATGCCGGTATCAGCCGACTGATCGGTATCGGGCCAAGGCTTTCAGAATATCGTACGCTTTTTCCGGAAAATTCGCTTTTTTTTCCGGATACCTATACTTTTCTCCGAGCCCTTCCGGATATCTCCTGTTCGAACGCAACGATATTATTGAAAGGTGCGCGAAGTTTTGCTTTTGAAACGATCAGCAAAAGGCTTACGTTGAAAACGCACGATACCGCCCTCCATATCAACCTCAATGCCCTCGAGCACAATTTAAAGTATTATCAGTCGCGCTTAGCCGACGGAACCAAACTCATGGTGATGGTAAAGGCTTTCTCGTACGGCAGCGGAAGCTTCGAGGTGGCAAATGTACTCCAGTTTAATAAGGTAGATTATCTAGCCGTTGCTTATGGCGACGAAGGAATTGCGCTTAGAAAGTCGGGCATCACTCTGCCCATTATGGTTATGAGTCCGGATATACACGACTTCGAGGCGTTGATCGAGCACAACCTGGAGCCGGAAATTTTTACTGTTGAACATTTGAAATCCTTACTGGCGGTACTAAAAAGCCGGTCGGTTACCCGCTTTCCTATCCATCTGAAAATAGAAACCGGCATGCACCGCCTCGGAATAGAGGAGCGCGATTATGTAACCCTCCTGCACCTGTTGAAGGATGAAAATTCTATCCAGGTAAAAAGTGTTTTTTCTCATTTTGCGGCAGCCGATGAATCCAGGCATGATGCATTTACCCGCGAACAAATCCACCGTTTAAAGGCGTTCACCGAGAAGTTGAACGACCAGCTTCCTTATACTTTCCTGACGCATATATCGAATACCGCAGGCATCGACCGCTGGCCTGAGGCACGTTTTGATATGGTACGACTAGGTATCGGGCTTTACGGCATCGGGGCCAGCAATCGGCATCTGCTGGAACCTGCAGCCAGTCTGGTAACCACGATATCTCAGATCAAGGAGGTGTCTGGCAATGACACGGTGGGTTATGGACGGAAGGGACGTATTTCAGGTGGTGGAACCATTGCGGTGGTCAGGGTCGGATATGCCGACGGTTACAACCGGCGTCTGGGCAATGGCGTCGGTCAAATGATGGTTGGAGGGACCCTGGTGCCTACGGTGGGGGAAATCTGTATGGATATGTGTATGATAGACGTCAGCGGACTGCCGGTGGAGGTGGGTGATGAGGTTATCGTGTTCGGTGAAAGCCCGCGGATTGAAGAGCTTGCCGAGCGCGTAGGTACCATTCCCTATGAAATCATGACCGGAATATCGCAGCGGGTCAAGCGGATTTATTATTCCGGTTGAGATTTTCCTGATTCCTTTCAAATGCATTTATCATATAAAAGAATTTATCTAAGTTTGTTTAAAAATACCCATGTTCAACAAAGGCCTGCGTAAGCTCTTCAACTATCTGGTAAAAGGAACCATTGTACTGTTACCGCTCGCCGGAACGGCCTTCCTGATTTACTGGCTTTTCTCCAGCCTTGATTCTGCACTTAATTTGAGCAGCTGGCTGTTTCACGACGAATACGGGAACCCGGTTTATGTACCAGGACTCGGAATTATCAGCGTATTGATCATTCTGATCTTTGTTGGCTTTCTGATCACCAACCTTATCACCGAACCCATCTATAATTGGTTTGGCAAGGTCATTCACAAAGTTCCGCTTTTCAATACCCTCTATACGTCCCTGAAAGATTTTACCGAAGCCTTTGTGGGCGATGCCAAGAAGTTCAATGAACCCGTATTGGTAGAATTCAACGACAGTGGACTGAAGCGGATCGGATTTCTGACGCAGCGCGATCTGGCAAAAATCGGCCTGCCCAATGAAGTAATGGTTTATTTTCCCTATGCCTATTCCTTTGCAGGACAGGTGTGTATCGCGCGAGCCGACCGGGTAACGAAGCTCAATATCAGCGCGACCGACGCGATGAAGCTAGTGGTATCGGGTGGGGTGAGCGGACTCGATTAAAGTCGTTCGCCGATAATAACCTTCAATTGCTCATCGCTGGTGCGGGAGAAGAACAGAAAAGTATTTTTGCTTTCCGTAATCTTATGCTTCTTTCGGAGTTCGGCTACGCTTAACGGAAAATTCTTAGCAATTACATTTGCTGCCATACCGCCTTTTTCTTTCTTGAAATCTTTATATGCTAAGACCTTTGTCACGCGGAAGATCCGGCCGGGAAAGGAGAAGTCGAGCGTCGCGGCGGTGTAAAGATGGGTGTTTTGATGTAGCTTTTGTAAGCCGAAGCGTCCGGCAATCCACTTGAAGGCACCTGCTTTCAAGAGCGCAACATCCGGATCGTACAGGTAGGCATCGGGTGTTCCCAACACCAATTTCGCTTCTATTTCCTCCTGCCGCTGGAAGCTGAGTCTTTTTTCTTCCTCATTGAGCAGTACCGGATGCAAGGTAGGCGTACCCTCGAAGCCTGACTCCATCACAAAGAGGAGTTCCTTGCACTCGTTTTTAATGCTCAAAATATGCACTTCACGGACTTGTTTTAGCTGAGCGAGCGTCAGCGACAAATCCAGCAGGGGGGAGGTTTTCACCACGATGCGTTTGCAGCAAGCCAGTAGCTCGTCCTGGATAGCCAGTAAATTTGGCTCGCAATCTTCCAGTCGGAACACTTTTTGGGTTTTCACCCTTCGCGAGGGGTCTACGAAAGCGGTCGTGAAGCTTCCGGCTGGAAGGGAGAGCAAGTAGCCGACGCCATCAGCACAGATAAACTCGATATTATCTTGCCCAAACTGCCGGGCGTTGTGTCGGGCGATATCGGATAATTCCTGATTCAGCTCGCAGTGGACTACCCAACTGGCCTTCTTAGCAAAAAAAGAGGAATCGACACCAAAACCGCCGGTGAGGTCGATCAATCTTTCCCCCTCTTCTATAAGATCTGCCTTATAAGCCGCCGTCGTACTGGAAGAGGCTTGTTCGATGGAGAGCCCAACTGGATAATAAATCGCGCTACAGTCGTACCATTCAGGCAGTTTTAGGCGTGCTTTCTGGCGCGACTCCACCTGAATGGCGAGCTCTGTGCTGCTAATGGCGGGAAAAGGACTTTTAGTCAGGGCTATTCGAGCGGGGTCGGTGGCCGACTGCCCCTGCAAGTACTCCTGCACCTCTTTCTTCAGCAGCTCAGCATTCATCTTCAGCTTGTTTTGTCGCGTATCAGCATCTGGCAGGTATATGAGTCTTTGACTTCCTGTATTACTTCCTTACCGGTGAGTACCCGGTCGATCGTTTGCTGATTATAATAGCGTATGGTCACCAGTTCCAGATCGCCCACGTACGAAACTTTGTAGTTTTTTCGTAATTCCTCTACCATGGCCATCACCTTCTCCTGCTGATAGTCTACGCTGACAGAGAAACTCACGGCACTGTTGTGCATCATATTGATCTTGACCCGGTGCTTGTGGAAGAGGTTAAAAATATGACTTAGATTATCTTCAACGATAAATGAAAAATCGTTCGGAAGAATTGAAATCAATACCTGGTTTACCTTGAAAATAAAGGAAGGAACCGAGAGGGAATCGGTCGACTTGTGGATGGATGTTCCCTGCTGCTGTATGTCGACAAACGAACGTACATGAAGCGTTATTCCTTTGTTCTCGAGAGGCTTGATGGTTTTCGGATGGATGACGTTGGCACCGTAATAACTCAATTCAATCGCATCCACGTAGGACAGTTCCGGAATCAATTCTGTATCGTTGAACCATTTCGGATCAGCATTCAGAACCCCTGGTACATCTTTCCAGATGGTAATCGACTGTGCATTCAAACAGGACGCGAAGATGGCCGCTGAATAGTCGGAGCCGTCCCGCCCCAGAGTGGTGGTGAAATTTTCAGACGTTCCTCCGATAAAACCTTGTGTAATGCAGATATGCTGTTCCATTAAAGGAGGCAGCTGTTTGCTGATTGACTCTTCGGTTTTGATCCACTCTACGTGCGCGTCGCGGTGATTATTATCGGTGTGGATGTAGTTTCTGACGTCGAGCCATTTGCTGTTAAGGCCTTCTTGCAGCAGATAGGCATGAACAATCCGGGTTGAAAGCATTTCACCGATCGATACGATCTGGTCGTACAGATAGTCGTACGGATCCTGCGGTTCTTCTTCCAGTATCCAGTCGATTTCCACAAACGTATTTTCAATTTCATGAAATATCGGGTTCTGCGGATCGGCAAATAGCTCGCTTAGAATCTGGAAGTGGAAAGCTTTAATTTTATTGAATACCTCCTGCTCATCGCCGGTGCGATAGAAGTAGCTGTTTAACAATAATTCTAATTTATTGGTGGTCTTATCCATCGCCGACACCACAATAAGCAGGGGTTCCGACTGATACGCCTGGACGATTCGTGCCAGGTTTTTGATACTATCGGCGTTTTTGACGGAAGCGCCACCGAATTTAAATACTTGCATGGAAGCGGTGCTTTATTCTTGAAGATGTAGAAGTTCCCGGGCCTCCGGAGTCATAAGGTGGACGATATCTTTGTACGGAATTTCCAGTTCCGTAATGCCTTCTGCGTACGACTTAATTTCATATACGTTATACAGGAACAGGATGCTATCTTCTTTCAGCAGGAAGTTCTCGTTCAAGGCAAAAACGTCGTCCTGAAAGAAGTAATTGCTGAAATCGTTCTCTTCAAGTTTTTCCTGTTTCATAAAAACGGATTCGGCGATCGCGCGCAGCGAATCGAGCTGGTCCTCCCGGATGATGTCGGTCAGTCGGATTTCTCTTTTCTCTTTCAGGTGATAGTTTCCGAAGGTCGTGCCATAATTTCCGTGGGCACCCCCCATGAAATCTTCATAGATCACCGCCAGGCCCAGGTATGGTGGGCGGTTCTCCTGAATTTTCACCTGAATGTTTTTATACCAGGCCCAGGGGCTGCTGTAATCAAGTTGCTGGTATTCTTCAAATTCTTGTATAAAGCCTTTTCCCGATTCTTCCAGCGATTGATATTCTATGTCGGGGTTGTTGCTGAAGCTTGCGATCTTTCGCACATAGGCATTGAGGGTGCTGTCCTGAAATTTAGGGTAACTGGCCAGGAAATACGTTTTCTGGTTAGCAGTATCCGGCGATTCCACCGGTAAATCGCTTTCGTAGCGAAGCCTTTCAATTTCGTATACAAGAGTGTCAGACGAGCTTCTTTGGTCATCATTTTCCTGCTGCGTCGGATTGGTATTGCATGAAAATAACAAAACCAGGGAGATGGTACTGATTAGGGAAATGAATTTCGACATAGCGGTATTTTAGACAACAAATATAATTAATTATCCCGGCTCAAGGACGCATTCAGCCAGCCGGCATCGAACTCAGCACCATACTTTTTATAAAAGCTGATCGCCGGTTCGTTCCAGTCGAGCACCTGCCATACCATTCCCGAATAGGAACGTTCCTGGGCGAGTGCCCAAACTTTTTCGAACAGCATCTTTCCAAGTCCTTGCCCCCGGAAGTTTTCGCTTACGATCAGGTCCTCCAGATATATTCGCCGGCCTTTCCAGGTAGAGTAGCGGATGTAGAACAAGGCCATGCCTTCAATTCTTCCGTTTACTTCGGCTACATAGGCTTCCCATACGGGCTGCGGGCCAAATCCGGCCTCTTCGAACTCGGCGAGTGATACCGTCACCTCATCGGGTGCTTCCTCAAATATCGCAAGCTCCCGGATGAGCTCCATCAAGCGCAGGCAATCGGCCTTAACAGCAAGGCGAAGTTTAGTTTCCATCCTCGTCTTTTTGCGAATAATCACGTTCTCCGAACACCAGGCTTCCTACCCGAACCATCGTACTGCCTTCTTCCAGCGCTAACTTATAGTCGGACGACATCCCCATTGATAATTCTTTGAAGAAATCGTCGTGCCGGAAAAAACTTGCCTTAATCCCTTGAAACAGTACCTTCAGGTCTTTGAATTCTTCTCTCACGACCTTTTCGCTCGAACTATTTGAAGCAATGCCCATGAGGCCGACAATCCGAACGTTTTGCAGCTCCTGGTATTCTTCTGACCGCAGCAGTTCGATGGCATCGGCATATTCCAGTCCGAATTTGGTCTCTTCGTCCGATATCCTGATCTGTAGCAGACAATCAATTACCCGGTTTGCCTTAACCGCCTGTTTGTTGATTTCCTGCAGCAGCTTCAGACTGTCGACCGAGTGAATCAATCCGATAAAAGGAGCGATGTATTTGACCTTATTTCGCTGCAGGTGGCCAATCTGGTGCCAGATGATATCTTTAGGTAGTACTTCGTATTTCTCAGTCAGCTCCTGAACCAGATTTTCTCCGAAGTGGCGTTGTCCGGCCTCGTAGGCTTCCCATATTTGCGCGGGGCTTTTCGTTTTTGATACGGCAATCAGTTGAGCGTCAAAATTCTCCAGCGCTTTCTGAATGTCCTGTAATTTTTCGGAAGTGTTCATGCGGATGATTTAATTGTGCAGGGGCACCGTAATTATTTGTATTTTTGCTGCTAATTTAAGAAATGCAACGGTTTTTAGGAATTTTACTTTCGTTCATCCTTCTGGCAGGCTGTCAATCAGACCGGCCTAAAAACATTATCGATGAAAAGATAATGACCGACCTGCTGCTTGACATCCACCTGGTGGATGGGTATTTATATACCTGGTCGTCAGACTCCTCCCTGATTAAATCTGCTGATTTTATTGAGGGCATCTACCAGCGTTATGGAACAGATTCGGTAGCGGTCAGACAAAGCCTGGAGTATTATGCCCGCCATCCGCAGGAGCTCAATAAAATCTATACAGAAGTAGATAGCCGCTTGAAAGAGATGGAGCTGTCGGTGCGCGAAGTTAGTGATAAAAAGTACCGTGAGATATTCGTTGCCGATTCCATTCGGAACGCTAAGGCAGCCGATAGTCTCCGGAAAATACGGACCGATTCGGTGAAGTATGCGCGACTGAAAAATCTGCTTCACTGGAACGAGGCTGATTCTACAGCGCGGAAGCCAGCTCCCTGGTCGTGGAAGAAGAATCCTGTCTTATCCGAGAAGTTGCTGTTGCGCGATTCTATTTCGGCTGCCACCAGGCCTCCGGCTGAGCCCGCGCCTATGGAGGAGCCAACCTTGCTGCCCATAAGGTAGTCTATAAAAAGAATATTCATGATTTATCCAGATAACGCCGCTGAGAAGTTAGGTTTTTTTGAAATTAAGGCTCGGATCAAAGAAAAGTGCCTGAGTGTGATGGGGCAGGAGATGGTTGACAAAATCCAGCCGATGCATCAGTTCGCTCAGGTGGAGAAGTTTTTGCGGCAAACCCATGAGTTTAAGAACATCCTTTTAAATGACGTTCCTTTACCCATCACCCATTTGTATCCCATCCGCAATTTGGTGGAGAAAGTCAGGGTAGAAGGCTCGTTCCTTTCTGAAGAAGAGTTTTTCCAGATAACGCTTTCTCTTAAAACTGTTTTCGCCGTCATTCATTATTTTAATGAACGAAAGGGGCAGTACGAGGCACTCGAAGCACTCTTCGAGCACCTGACCATCGAAAAGGATATTGTTAAGTATGTCGACCGGGTGATCGATCAGCAGGGCAAGATGAAGCCATCTGCTTCGCCCAGATTGCAGGAAATATATACAGATATTGCCAAAGCAGAACGCGAGTCGCGGAAACGTATGGATTCCATTTTCAAACGTGCGCAGGAGGCTGGCTGGGTAGCCGATGGAAGCCTGACCGTTCGCGATGGTCGCTTATGTATTCCCATCCTGGCCGAGAACAAAAGGAAGATTAAAGGCTTCATTCACGACGAATCGTCCACCGGCCAGACGGTCTACCTGGAACCGGAAGAGGTTTTTCAGCTGAACAATCAGCTGCGTGATCTGGAATTCGACAAACGACGCGAGAAGATCCGTATTCTGGTCGAGTTAACCAATGAACTGAGGCCGTACGTACCTGTGTTAATCGCCTATCACGGTTTGTTAACCAAGCTTGATTTCGTACGGGCAAAAGCCCTGTTTGCCATCGATGTGGAAGCTGAAATGCCCGAGCTGGTGAAAGATCCTGCCTTAAGCCTGATCAACGCGCGGCACCCGCTATTGTTGCTGAACCATCGCCGCGAAGGACTGCCCGTGGTGCCGCTGAACGTCAATATTGATGATAGACAGCGTATTGTCGTCGTCTCCGGTCCGAATGCCGGTGGGAAGTCGGTTTGCATGAAAACCATAGGCCTGCTGCAAATCATGACGCAAGCCGGGCTATTGATCCCTGCCGATCCCAGCTCCAAAATCGGTATATTTAAATCCATTCTGGCCGATATTGGCGATGATCAGTCGATCGAGAGCGACCTGAGTACCTACAGCGCCCATCTATCTAAAATGCGCCATTTTATCGAAAATGCGGGTGGCAAAAGCATGATTCTGATCGACGAGTTCGGTGCCGGGACCGATCCGCAATTCGGGGGTCCGATTGCGGAAGCTGTTTTGCAGGAATTGAATAAGAAACGTGTCAAAGGAGTGATCACTACGCACTACTCCAATCTGAAACTTTTCGCCAACGCTACCGAGGGTATTGAAAATGCCTCCATGCTATTCGATAATGTAGCCATGCAACCGCGTTACATCCTGGAAATCGGGAAACCCGGAAGCTCTTATGCTTTCGAAATTGCCAATAAGATTGGTCTGCCGCCAACGGTGCTTGAATCGGCCCGTCAGAAAATAGGTGTGCAGCAAAAAAAGGTAGACCACCTGCTGGTCGACCTGGAAAGGGAGAAGAAAGAAGTGTTTGAGGCGCGACGGAGTTTTCAGAAAAGGGAGAGTCAGCTAGAGCGATTGGTTACAGAAAATGAAGAGTTGAAATCGTACCTGGAGGAAAACCGCAAGACACTTCTGAAGCAAGCCCGTCTGGAGGCACAGGAGATCCTGAAGAATGCCAATAAGCTGGTTGAAAACACCATTTCCGAGATTAAAGAGTCGAAAGCCGATAAGGATAAGACCAAAGAGCTGCGAAAGGCCTTACAAAGCGAGCTGGAGAAAAATCAGGTTAAGACGCCTGCGAAAGCCAAGGCGGCTCCTGCTGAACTTCAAGTAGGTGATTGGGTCAAGATTGTTGATACAGGTACCGTAGCACAGATCATGGAAATCGCGAAAGATAATCTCATTCTTGCCATGGGCGACCTCCGTTCCGTTGTTAAGAAAAATCGTGTAGAAAAAACCGGTCGAAAGGATGTCCCAAAAGCCTTACGTCAATCGCACGGCACGCAGATGACAGAAAGTATCGCTAGTTTTAGTCCGGAAATCGATGTTCGCGGTATGCGGACCGAAGCTGCCTTGCACGACATTGAAAAGTATTTGGACCGCGCCATTATGATGAGCTTTCCATCGCTAAAAATCATTCACGGGAAGGGCAACGGCATTCTTCGTAAAATGATACGCGATTATCTGAGAAAATATAAGGAAGTTGATCGGATGGAAGATGAGCACCCCGACAGAGGGGGTGACGGAATTACCTACGTTTATTTTAGTTAAACGTCGATAGAAATTTATTGAAGTGCCTGGTTATTTATCCGGGCACTTTTTGCATCGCTTGCTTTTTTTATATTTCTTACAGCACTTCTTGAAATCGCATCCACAACAAGAGAAAGGGTTCAATCCTTTGCTCTTATCCCAATCTGGCCGTTTGTCAAGTTCTTCGATAATTCCTTCTTCTTTCATTTTTCTTCGATAGCAACGCAAATATAGAGCTATTTAGAATAAGTCTATATAAAAATATAATCTTTTATGTGTCTGCCTATCCGGTAGCTAAAAAGCTAAGACCGAATACACCCCCGGTTGAGACTTTGTTGTAAAGAAATAACACAACACTTACGTCGATCTGGGACCAAACAGACCCCTTAGGCACCTACAGGTTAGTTTTCCGCCCCTTAAAAGACCTTCAAAAGATTTTGCTTTCATTTGCTTTTTTAAGCAAAGTATTTAGATTTGTAAAGCCTTAATCGATCAACCGATCCAGAACCGTTAGGGCATTCGACATTTTCTAGAGGTATTATTGTTTCACACTTAAACAGGAATGAGTATGGCAAGATATGTACATGGAATTCACGGGCCCTTAGTGGGCAGTTTAGGCAATTTGGTAGCCAGCAGCTGGCGGGGCATCCCTTATTTGAAGTCCAGGCCCAGGCGAAGGAAGGCGTATACCCCGAATGAACGGAAGAACCAGGGCAACTTCGGGATGACTACTAAGTGGTTGCGGCCGCTCACCGAGCACTTGCGTGCAGGCTTCAAAGGTGATAACCCGCGCCTGTGGGGCTTCAACGGTGCTAAGTCCTATCTGCATGCGCACGCGTTGATCGAGGAAGGCGGTAGCAAGGTGATTGATCCCTCCAAGGTATTGATCAGCCAGGGCGATCTGCCTTTGGGTGAGGGCTTTGAGATGGATTTTGATGAGGAAGCGTTCGAGCTCACCGTACGCTGGAATCCACAGATTCCCAAAGGGGGCGCGGCTTCGAACGATAAGCTGATGCTGGCGGTTTACGATGTGGAAGGAGGTGAAGTGTTCGGGGAGGTTTACGGCGTATCGCGGAAGCAGGGAATGGAAAAGGCAGAACTGCCCTCTGGTTTGATCGCTACCTATCACGTCTATGTAGCTTTTGTGGCCGCTGATGGCAGCAGCCGTTCAGATAGTCTGTATCTGGGAAGCATTCGTGTGGGAGCGCAGGAGGAAGGAGAGGAGGAGGAACCTGAGGAGGAGCAGCGGACAGAACCCAAACTGGAGGAAGGGAAAGGGATTTCGCTTAGCGCAAAGCTCGTGGATCCAACTAACGAGGGGTGGCCTCGTTCACGCTCTTCCTCATGTAGTGTTCCAGAACCGAAACGGTATTTAAAAGCGAGGACAGAATCTCGAATTCCGCTTGATATGGATAGCACGTCCTATAGTAGCTCTCAGCACCGTAAAATTGAATTTTTCTTTTATACGTAGGAGTAAACTCAACAATTGTAGATGTGCTTGCGTCTGATACCTGGCCTGCGATACCTCTTTTCTTGGCCGGTTCGCCCTCGCAAGTCTCTGGAAGTGCATCGAAACGTTCCTGTCCGATCAGGAACAGGCTGTCTGCAGCTGCTTCAGCCAATATTCTCTTTGCATCATGTTCTGAAATTACACGCTTAAAGACGTGCATTTTTTTCTTCAGCTTTCCATCGAGACTAAGGCTTTGTATATTCCGTAGCCTAATAAGAGACCATTCGCCCCCATGACGTACTAAACCGGCTCCCAGGTGATTAAAGAGCGCATAGTCTGGGACAAATGTGGCCACATACCGTTCCTGAACTGAACCTCTGGACGCAGATTCTTCAACGACAAACGATTGTGCTTGACAAAATTCGCGAGATGCGAAGAATAGCAAAATGATTAAAAAGTTCAATTTCATGATAAGCATGGTGTTCTAAAGCGTACTTTCGACAACCGCGTCGGATTCCGGCTACAGGTTGTATGATAGATGCAACATGTTTTGCAAGAATAGTGAATTGAGCTTTGAGTTATTAATCGGTTACAAATAAAGATAGCAATATGAATTTAAGAAGTCAATATTAGGTGCCTCCTGGAGAGCACTCCTATCAAATCGAAGAATTATTCGTAATTTGGATTATCAGTTAATAAACCAAAAGCAATGATCAATAAGGTTGTAAATAATGCAGAAGAGGCGCTTGCCGGGCTGGAAGATGGTATGACGGTGATGCTGGGAGGTTTTGGGCTGTGCGGCATTCCAGAGAACAGCATAGCTACGATTGTGAAGAAGGGGATTAAAGATCTGACCTGTATCTCCAATAATGCTGGCGTAGACGATTTTGGAATCGGACTGATGCTGCAGCAGCGTCAGGTAAAGAAAATGATTGCGTCTTACGTAGGAGAGAACGCGGAGTTTGAGCGGCAGTTGCTGAGCGGGGAGCTTGAGGTGGAACTGGTGCCGCAGGGTACGCTGGCGACGCGATGTATGGCGGCGGGGTATGGCATGCCGGCTATTTTTACGCCTGCAGGTGTGGGTACGGAGGTGGCTGAGGGAAAGGAGGTGCGTGTATTTAAGGGGAAGGAGTATTTGTTGGAGGAGGCTTTCGAGGCCGACTTTGCTTTGGTGAAGGCTTGGAAAGGAGATACGGCAGGGAACCTGATTTATCACCTGACAGCACGAAACTTTAATCCGGTGATGGCCATGGCGGGCAAGGTTACCGTGGCTGAAGTGGAGGAGCTTGTTCCCGCAGGGGAGCTCGATCCGGATCATATTCATACTCCCGGCATATTCGTTCATCGCATTTTTAAAGGTGAACATTTCGAAAAAAGAATAGAACAAAGAACCTTTAGATAATCAGCGCATGTTGGACAAAAACGGAATAGCGAAGCGAATTGCACGTGAGATTAAGGATGGTTATTATATTAACCTCGGCATTGGCATACCAACCCTGGTGGCTAATTACATTCCTGAGCATTTGAATGTGGTGCTGCAATCCGAGAACGGTTTGTTGGGGATTGGACCTTTTCCACAGGAGGGTGAGGAGGATCCCGACTTAATCAATGCAGGGAAGCAAACGATTACGACCATGAGAGGTTCGGCGGTGTTCGATTCTGCCATGAGTTTTGGGATGATCCGCAGCCAGAAAGTGGACCTTACTATCTTGGGTGCGATGGAGGTGTCGGAATCAGGCGACATTGCCAGCTGGAAAATTCCGGGCAAAATGGTTAAGGGGATGGGAGGCGCGATGGACCTGGTTGCCTCGGCACAGAATATCATTGTAGCGATGCAGCAGGTGAATAAATATGGAGAAAGTAAGTTACTCGCCCAATGCAGCCTTCCCTTAACTGGAAAGCGCTGTATCAGTAAGGTGGTGACCGAGCTGGGTGTTTATGAAATTAATCAGGAACAGGGTGCCTTTGTTCTAAAGGAAAGGGCTCCCGGGGTATCGGTCGAACAGATAATGAAAGCCACCTCGGGCAGACTGATGGTTGAGGGGGATGTTCCGGAAATGCAGCTTTAAAAGAAAGCTTTCCGGAGGTAGGCGGAAATATCGCCGCTGACGGCTACTATATCTTCGGCACGATTCGAATTATTTTCAATAATTTGGTCGCATTGATCGCGGTAGGGAAGCAGGTATTCCTGATAGGCGGGCACCACATGATTATGCCATTTGTAGAGCACATCTTCCCGATCGTAACCCCGTTCAATAAAGTCACGCTTCAGACGTCGCTCCAGCGCGACCTCCTCCTCGGCATGCATAAATATGCGGTGGTCGAGCAGGGCATTTATTTCCTGGTAATGAAAAATAAAAAGCCCCTCAACAATCAGTATAGGTGCTGAATGTATTTGAAGTAACTTCGGCTTTATGCTAGGGTTGTTAAAGGTATATTCCTCCTTGGTAATGGATTTTCCTTCGATAAGTGCCTGAATATCTGAATAAAAATCGTCGCGATTTATGGCTGTAGGCAGATCGAAATTGTAAAGGCGGTTTTCCTCCTGCGTTTTGGTGTTTGATGGAATGTAGTAGTCGTCCTGCGAAACCAGGGTGACTTCGCCGGCTTTGAAATGGTTGAGGAAGCAATTCAGGAAGAAAGTTTTGCCCGAGCCGCTGCTTCCGGCGATACCGATAACATAGGGTTTGTTGTGAGTCATGCTAATTGGTGGGTACTCCGTAACTGATATTGATTAAAAAACGTTTGTCGAGTATGCCCAGCAGGTTGGCCGTGGCCTTCGATATCACGATAATCGCATCACGGGTGCTGCTGTTATCATTGTATTTGCCGACAACTTTCGCAAAGGTCGTTTTCTGCGTCATGGGATTGGTAATTTTAATGACGGTGCCCACCGGAGCGGTTTTATGGAGCGCCAGCATATTGCCCTCCGAATTCAGCCCTTCCATCCATACACCGACGCCTTTCTCGTCGATCTGGCGCAGGCCGTACCGGTTTTCCGGCACATTCACATTGCGCGTAGGTTCGGCTTCTACGGTTTCCACATAATCCTCTTCCACGGTCGGCTCCGGAGCAGGCGGCTGGAGGTTTCCCTGAGGGATTCTAAGTACTTGGCCTACTTTAATATCTTGTTCATTCTTCAGATTATTGAACTGAACAAGACGAGCAACCGAAATCTGAAATCGCTTGGATATGTTATAGAGTGTTTCTCCGCGCCCCACTTTGTATTCAATGGAACCACTGGTTGCGGAAGCGTTTGTTGTTGCCGGAGCGCTGCTGGAGGGAGTTCCTGCACCGTAAGTCCGGTTCGTGGGAACTTTTACTACATCGCCTATCTTCAACGATTTGTTGCTGTTGAAAGCGATTATATCGTTGGGATTAACCGCATATTTTCTGGAGAGGGAATAATAGGTTTCTTTCGCTGCAAGCCGATGCAATACCACCTCCTTTCCCTGATGGTTTTCGACTCCGATAGAATCTATAGAAAGGCTTGGGGAGCTTGCTTCAGCGTGAAAGCTAAAAAGCATTAAAAAAGCTGACAAAGCCAAGCCTGGCAGTCTGTATTTTTTATTCATGTTGAATTTGTCGATCTGTTTTCTTTAACTAAACGATTAGAAGCGGATTTCCGTATTATTTATCTTTGAAAGCGCCTGATTTGGCGTATATTTAAAGACCTTACGACCGGTTATTTGGTCGGCAAAATTAGTAATTTAAAATAGAATCTATGAAATCTTTAGTGGTAAGAAAGTTATTACTCCTGCTTATGGCGATATCCTGGGTTGTGGGACTGTCCCCGGAATCGGCTTTTGCACAGGAAGACACTACCCGGGTTTATCGTTTTTCGATTCGTGAAGATATCGGTGCGGCTTCCTGGCGTACTACACAGCAGGCTTTCAAACTTGCGAAAGAGGCTAAGGCGGATGTGATTTTTATCGAAATGAATACCTTTGGAGGGCTCGTTAATTTTGCCGATTCGATCCGAAGCGCAATTCTTGCTTCGCCTGTGAAGACCATTATATATATAGATCACAATGCGGCTTCCGCCGGTGCGTTGATTTCGTTGGCGGCCGACCGGATCTATATGGCACGCGGAGCCAGTATCGGTGCTGCAAGCGTAGTAGACGGAACAGGCCAGGCTGCTCCGGAAAAGTACCAGTCGTATATGAGGGCATTGATGCGCGCCACGGCGGAAGCGAAAGGACGTGATTCCAAGGTTGCGGAAGCTTTTGTAGATGCTGACGTGGATTTGCCGGAATTAAAGGAGGAGGGAAAGCTTCTGAGCCTGACGTCAAAGGAAGCAGTGCGTATACAGCTTGCCAATGCGGAGGTGACGGGCATGGAAGAAATTTTCAAGCTGGAGGGTTTATCGCGGGCAACGGTACAGAACCACCAAACCACCTGGGTCGATAAGGTCATCGGCTTTCTGACGAACCCGGCGGTTCAGGGATTTCTGATTGTATTGATTATGGCAGGAATTTACTTTGAGTTGTCGTCGCCTGGAATTGGATTTCCGCTGGTGGTTGCCGTAGTATCCGGTTTACTGTATTTCGTGCCGCTCTACCTGGAGGGTTTCGCTGCCAACTGGGAGATCCTGATTTTTATTGTGGGCGTTATTCTGCTGATGCTCGAGATATTTGTCATCCCCGGGTTTGGAATTGCGGGAATTTCGGGAATTGCGCTAATCATTTGTAGCTTTGCTTTTAGTATGGTTCCGAACGACCTGTTCGACTTCTCGTTAACTGAACCCAATTTATTATTTCGATCGTTTATGTTAGTTATTGTTTCGATTGTAGGCGCCATTGTCCTCTCGGTAATTTTCGGGAAGAGTATGCTAAACAGCCGCGTGTTCAAAAGGTTGGTGCTGGCCGACGAGCAGAATTCATCGCAGGGCTATGTGTCTTCGGTGGTTGACTCATCGATGATTGGCAAGGCTGGGATTGCAAAAACTGATCTGCGGCCTTCCGGGAAAGTGGAAATCGATGGGAAATGGTATGACGCGGTTGCTCTCGGGGGCTACGTGGGTAAAGGCACGACGGTCATGGTCGAGAAGCATGAGAATTACAATCTTTTTGTACGCTCGAAATTTGAAGGGTAAAACAATTTTGTTTGAAATCCCTTTAGTATATGCATTCTATTAACGGTTCAGGCTGGAGCGCAAGCTTGGTCTGACAATAAAATAACATATAAAATGAAAGCAGATATGATGAATCCCAAAGCTATTAGCTTGGAAGACAAAAAGTTGAGGCCGGTAGTTGAAAACCTTCACGACCTGTTGGCTAATTACCATATTTATTACCAGAACCTGAGGGGGTGCCATTGGAATATTAAAGGTCCGCACTTTTTCACACTTCACGCGAAGTTTGAAGAGCTCTATACAGCTGCTATTACTACCATAGATGAACTGGCCGAGCGGATTCTGACCTTAGGTAAAGACCCGGAAAGTCGCTTTACCGTTTTTGCCCAGCAGGCAGAAATTGCAGAGATCGAGACCATCGGAATGAAAGATACCGATATGGTGAAGGCTATTATCGGCAATTTAAGTATTTTGATTGCGCAGGAACGCGACCTTCTTACGCTGACAAGTGAGGCTGACGACGAAGGTTCTAACGATATGATTAATGCCTTTATGCAATTTAATGAGAAGCAGAACTGGATGCTGCGTTCCTTTGTGAACAAAATTTAAGATCCCTCCAGGAAAAGGGCAAGAGGCATGGAAAAAAAATCCATGCCTCTTTTTTTTATAAATTATTCAGAATTAGCGACATCGTTTGCAGGGAGCTTTGCAAGCCGCCGGAGAAGCAAAAAAAAATAAAAAATAGTTGGAATTTTTCGAGTTATTTTTTCTTTCTTTGTGCCGCTGAAAGGAAAGAGGGGTTGTAACACACAGAAAATATTATTTTAATTTTCTTTTGATATATTACAACTTTGATTATCTTTGCAGTCCCTAAAGTAAAAAGGTCAAATTGATCAGGAAAACAAACTTTAGGGGTCAATAAAAGGCCTCCTTAGCTCAGCTGGTAGAGCAACTGACTTGTAATCAGTAGGTCGCTGGTTCGATCCCGGCAGGGGGCTCATAATAAAGTCAGACGGACTTTGTTTAAATTGAAAGATGGGGGGGTTCCAGAGCGGTCAAATGGGACGGACTGTAAATCCGTTACTTCGGTTTCGAAGGTTCGAATCCTTCTCCCCCCACATTACAAACGAGGTCTTCCTCATTCGGTCCATAAAGTTTGGATTCCGAATTAAAGCAGCGAAAAAAAAGCGGAAGTAGCTCAGTTGGTAGAGCGATAGCCTTCCAAGCTATAGGTCGCGAGTTCGAACCTCGTCTTCCGCTCTTGAGAGTTAAGAAGTTAATTCCTTCAAAAAGGTCTTAACTTTTTAGCGTTTCAAACAAGCCGATGTAGCTCAGTGGTAGAGCACTTCCTTGGTAAGGAAGAGGTCATGGGTTCAAATCCCATCATTGGCTCGTAAGCGTAAATAATGAAACCAAAATAAAAAATTAACTTATCTACTAATTCGCATACATCATGGCAAAAGAGAAATTTGACCGAAGTAAACAACACCTTAACATAGGTACAATTGGTCACGTTGACCACGGTAAAACGACCACAACAGCAGCTATTACGAAAGTTTTGGCTGATGCTGGATTTTCAGAAGCGCGTTCATTTGATTCAATTGACTCTGCACCTGAAGAAAAAGAGCGTGGTATTACTATAAATACAGCACACGTAGAATATTCTACTGAAACTCGTCACTATGCACACGTTGACTGTCCTGGTCACGCTGACTATGTAAAGAACATGGTTACTGGAGCGGCTCAAATGGACGGTGCGATTATCGTAGTTGCTGCTACTGACGGACCGATGCCACAAACTCGCGAGCACATCCTTTTGGCTCGTCAGGTTGGTGTTCCTGCATTGGTTGTTTTTATGAACAAAACTGACTTGGTTGACGATCCGGAATTGTTAGACCTGGTTGAAATGGAAATCCGTGAACTATTATCGTTCTACGAGTATCCTGGAGACGACGTTCCTGTAATCCGTGGTTCTGCATTAGGAGCATTGAACGGAGAGCCTGAGTGGGTTGAGAAAATGTTGGAATTAATGAAAGCTGTTGATGAGTTTATTCCAATTCCTCCACGTTTGACTGACCTTCCTTTCTTGATGCCTGTTGAAGACGTATTCTCGATCACTGGTCGTGGTACTGTAGCAACTGGTCGTATCGAAAGAGGTGTTATCAACTCTGGTGAGCAAGTGGATATCCTTGGTATGGGTGCTGAAAACTTGAAATCTGTTGTTACAGGTGTTGAGATGTTCCGTAAGATCCTAGACAGAGGTGAAGCTGGTGACAACGTAGGTCTATTGCTTCGTGGTATTGAGAAAACTGATATCCGTCGTGGTATGGTTATCTGTAAACCAGGTTCTGTTACTCCTCATACTGATTTCCAAGCTGAGGTTTACGTACTATCAAAAGCAGAAGGTGGACGTCACACTCCATTCTTTAACAAATACCGTCCTCAATTCTACTTCCGTACCACTGACGTAACTGGAGAGATATCGCTACAAGAAGGTGTGGAAATGGTTATGCCAGGTGATAACGTTACCATCAACGTGAAATTGATCAACGCAATCGCAATGGAGAAAGGTCTTCGTTTCGCTATCCGTGAAGGTGGTAGAACGGTAGGTGCCGGACAAGTAACTGAGATTACCGCTTAATTTCAAACGGTAACACTAAATAAAGTACCCGGCTTTTGAGCAGGGTACTTTATTTATAAAATACACGGGCATAGTTCAATGGTAGAATAGAGGTCTCCAAAACCTTTGATCAGGGTTCGAATCCTTGTGCCCGTGCAAAAAATATATTTATGGCTAATGTACTTGAATTTTTTAAGGAATCATACGACGAGATGATGCACAAGGTGACTTGGCCTACTTGGGGTGAATTACAAAATTCTGCCGTAGTAGTACTTGTGGCCTCGGTGATTATTGCGTTACTTATTTTAGCAATGGACGAATCTTCAAGCGCTGTTTTGAAAATGTTTTATCAGTCAGTTAGCTAAAAATCAGAATTGATGGCAGATCAAAATTTAAAATGGTATGTAGTTCGTGCCGTTAGTGGTAAGGAAAAGAAGGTTAAGCAGTATATTGAAGCCGAAATTAATCGTTTAGGTATTTCACATCTGGTTCCTCAGGTGCTTATTCCGATGGAGAAGTACTACCAGATGAGAGACGGTAAGAAAATTGCAAAAGAAAGAAACTTTTACCCTGGTTATGTGTTATTAGAAGTTGCACTGGATAGTGAACTTGAGCATTTAATCAAGGGAATTAATAGTGTTATAGGATTTTTGGGCGACAAAGAAGGAAATGCAATTCCGCTTCGTCAGGCCGAAGTTAACCGGATTCTTGGGAAGGTTGATGAAATGTCAGAACAGGCAGAAGTCATCAATGTTCCTTATTATGTTGGCGAATCAGTGAAAGTGGTAGACGGTCCGTTCAACGGATTTACCGGTGAAATTGAAGAAGTTAATGAAGAGAAGAAGAAGCTTAAAGTGATGGTGAAGGTTTTCGGAAGAAAAACGCCGCTTGAGCTGAACTACATGCAAGTAGAAAAAGAATAGAATACCATAGTTTAGAATACCCATAAATGTTACGTTATCTGCTTCCACTTACTAACAAACATTTAGTAATTTAATTTAAATCGAAAAATGGCAAAACAAGTCAGTGCTCTTGTGAAATTGCAAGTGAAGGGTGGCGCTGCCAACCCGTCGCCTCCAGTTGGACCTGCGTTAGGTGCAAAAGGGGTGAACATCATGGAATTTTGCAAGCAGTTTAATGCACGCACCCAGGATAAGCCTGGTAAGGTATTACCTGTTGTAATCACTGTTTACGCCGATAAATCATTCGATTTTATCATCAAAACTCCTCCTGTTGCCATTCAATTAATTGAGGCAACCGGTCTAAAAGGAGGCTCTGGTGAACCTAACCGTAAGAAGGTGGGTTCTGTTACCTGGGAACAGGTAGAAACCATTGCAAAAGATAAAATGACAGATTTAAATGCGTTCACTGTGGACTCAGCCATGAAAATGGTTGCTGGTACAGCACGTAGTATGGGAATCACCGTGAGCGGTGAAGCGCCCTGGAACAATTAATTTAACAGAAATCAATTTAAAAAGTGGCTAGATTAACAAAAAATCAAAAAGCGGCACTTACCAAAATTGAAGCTGGTAAAGTATATTCATTACAAGAGGCTTCGGCCTTAGTAAAAGATATTACCATGACCAAGTTTGATGCTTCTGTGGATATCGACGTTCGTTTGGGCGTAGATCCTCGGAAAGCCAACCAAATGGTTCGTGGTATTTCAACTTTGCCTCATGGAACTGGTAAAACCGTACGTGTTTTAGTACTTTGTACTCCTGATAAGGAAGAAGAAGCTAAAGCAGCCGGTGCAGACTATGTAGGTTTAGATGACTACATCAGCAAGATTGAAGGAGGATGGACAGACGTTGATATCATTATTACCATGCCGAGTGTTATGGCGAAAGTTGGGAAATTAGGCCGTATTTTAGGTCCCCGTAACTTGATGCCTAACCCTAAATCCGGAACAGTTACCCAAGAAGTTGGAAAAGCTGTAACGGATGTTAAAGGCGGTAAGATTGACTTCAAGGTTGATAAAACCGGAATTATTCATGCTTCAATAGGTAAAGTGTCCTTCCCTGCAGAAAAAATTTATGAGAATGCGCTGGAGATCCTTCAGACCATCTCGAAATTAAAGCCTTCTGCAGCTAAAGGAACTTACTTTAAAAGTATCCACATCTCATCAACGATGAGCCCGGGTATACAGGTTGAAACTAAATCAGTAGCAGGAATTTAATCATGAGAAAAGAAGAAAAACAAGCAATTGTAGAAGCTCTGGCAGATCAGATTAAAAACTACGGTAATTTCTATATCACCGATACTGCTGATTTGACTGTTGTAAAAGTTTCCAGCATTCGCCGGAAATGCTTCGAAAGCGGAATTGTAATGCAGGTTGCTAAGAACACCCTGATACAAAAAGCGATGGAAGCAGCTGGAGTTGATTCAGAGGAATTGAGTGGGGCCCTTACAGGTCACTCGACCCTGATGTTCTCTTCAGTGGCTAATGCGCCTGCAAGATTGATTAAAGAACTTAGAAAGACCGGTCCTAAGCCTGTTTTGAAAGGTGCTTACATTGATTCAGCAGTCTTTATTGGCGACGATCAGATTGATTCACTATCAACATTGAAATCGAAAGAGGAACTTGTTGGGGATATCATCGGATTACTACAGTCACCTGCGAAAAACGTTATTTCTGCTTTACAATCAGGTGGACAGACAATTGCAGGTATTGTTAAAACTTTACAAGAAAAAGAAGGTTAACGGACGCCTTAAAGGTTCGACAGATATTATATTATTACAAAGCACAATTCAAAAATTTAAATAAAATGGCAGATTTAAAATCGTTTGCTGAACAATTGGTAAACTTAACAGTAAAAGAAGTTAACGAGTTAGCTCAAATCTTGAAAGACGAGTACGGTATTGAGCCAGCTGCTGCTGCAGTTGCGGTTGCCGGTCCTGCTGCAGGTGGTGGTGATGCTGCTGCTGCTGAGGAAAAATCAACTTTCGACGTAATCCTTAAGGCCGCTGGTGGTTCTAAACTAGCTGTAGTGAAATTGGTTAAAGATCTTACTGGTCTTGGACTGAAAGAAGCTAAAGAATTAGTTGACGGTGCACCAAAACCAGTTAAAGAAGGTGTTGCTAAAGATGAGGCTGAAGCTTTGAAAAAACAATTGGAAGAAGCAGGAGCTGAGGTTGAGCTTAAATAGTTCTCCAAATACTACTTTTAGCATTAGACTCCGGTTATTACCGGGGTCTATTGCTGTTTGTAGCAAAAAGTAAAATTGCTTGTTCTGACTAACAAGTAACCCTTACCCAGGGATTAAAAAAAAGTCATCCGTGCAGTTTATTTAAACTAAATTCTTATTCCCTTGGCAAATAAAGATATTCGCAACGAAAGAGTAAATTTTGCTACCAGCAAAAAGGTAATCGATTACCCTGATTTTCTGGATGTGCAACTTCAATCTTTTATGGAGTTTTTCCAACTGGAAACTACTTCAGATAACCGCCACCAGGAAGGGCTTTTCAAAGTATTTTCTGAAAACTTCCCGATTTCCGATTCAAGGAACATTTTCGTTCTTGAATTCCTAGACTATTTCATTGATCCGCCGCGTTATGATATTCAGGAGTGTATTGAGCGGGGCTTAACTTATAGCGTCCCATTGAAGGCGAAACTTCGTTTGTCGTGTAACGATGAAGAGCATGAAGATTTCGAAACTATTGTACAGGACGTATATCTGGGAACTATTCCCTATATGACTCCTAAGGGTACGTTTGTAATTAACGGTGCAGAACGGGTAATTGTTTCTCAGCTTCACCGTTCACCGGGTGTGTTTTTCGGACAAAGCCGCCACACAAACGGTACTAAATTATACTCTGCCCGTGTTATTCCTTTCAAGGGATCCTGGATTGAATTTGCTACTGACGTTAACAACGTGATGTATGCTTACATCGATCGTAAGAAAAAATTCCCTGTAACTACCTTGCTTCGTGCAATTGGTTACGATTCGGATAAAGATATCCTGGAATTATTTGAACTGGCCGATGAGGTGAAAGTTAGCAAATCGGGTCTTAAAAAATTATTAGGACGGAAATTAGCTGCTCGTGTTCTTAAGAAATGGGTGGAAGATTTCGTTGACGAGGATACAGGTGAAGTGGTATCGATCGACCGGAATGAGATTATTCTGGAGCGGGAGACCATTCTGGAAGAAGATCATATCGATATGATCATTGATTCTGGAGCCAAAACCATTATTTTGGCGAAAGATGACGCAGCCAGCAACGCTGATTACTCGATTATCTATAATACCCTTCAGAAAGATACTTCGAACTCTGAGAAAGAGGCCGTTGAACATATCTATCGCCAGTTACGTAACGCTGAACCACCTGATGAAGAAACAGCACGCGGTATTATTGACCGTTTGTTCTTCTCAGACAAGCGTTATGATTTGGGCGATGTGGGTCGTTACCGCATTAACCGTAAGTTAAAGCTGGATACTCCTGAGGAGACGAAGGTGTTAACGAAACAGGATATTATTGCCATTGTTAAATATCTGATCAATCTGATCAACTCAAAAGCTGAGGTTGATGATATTGATCACTTGTCTAACCGTCGTGTACGTACGGTGGGTGAGCAGCTTTACGCTCAGTTTGGCGTAGGTCTTTCACGTATGGCCCGTACCATTCGCGAGAGAATGAATATTCGCGATAACGAGGTATTTACGCCGACCGATTTGATTAATGCGCGGACGCTTTCGTCTGTGATTAACTCATTCTTCGGTACCAATCAGTTATCGCAGTTTATGGACCAGACCAATCCCCTGGCTGAGATTACGCACAAACGTCGTTTGTCAGCCTTAGGACCAGGTGGTCTTTCCCGTGAACGTGCCGGATTTGAGGTTCGTGACGTTCACTATACGCATTACGGCCGCTTGTGTACCATTGAGACTCCGGAAGGACCTAACATTGGTTTGATTTCTTCTCTTTGTGTTCACGCGAAAATCAATAACCTGGGCTTCATTGAAACACCATACCGTAAAGTACAAGACGGTCGGGTAGTGGTTGAAGAGCCTGTGGTTTACCTTTCTGCTGAAGATGAAGATGGTAAAACCATTGCTCAGGCAAACGCGGAGTATGACGATAAAGGTAACTTTATAACGCCTCGTGTGAAAGCTCGTTTTGAGGGTGACTTCCCGATTATTGAGCCGGAGCGTCTTGATTTGATGGATATTGCTCCAAACCAAATCACCTCGATTGCTGCGTCATTGATTCCATTCCTGGAGCACGATGATGCCAACCGTGCGTTGATGGGATCAAACATGCAACGTCAGGCAGTTCCATTACTTCGCCCGGAGGCACCTATTGTGGGTACCGGGCTGGAAGGCCGTGTCGCTTCCGATTCACGCACGCTGATAAACGCTGAAGGCGACGGTGTGGTGGAATATGTGGATGCCAATGAAATCAAGATCCGATACGAGCGTACAGAAGACCAGCGTCTGGTTTCTTTTGAAGACGACGTGAAGACGTACAGACTGATTAAGTTTAAGAAAACCAATCAGAGTACCTGTATCAACCTGAAGCCCATTGTTCGCAAAGGGGAGAGGGTTACCAAAGGACAGGTTCTTTGCGAAGGTTATGCAACTCAAGCAGGTGAGCTTGCTCTTGGACGTAACCTGAAAGTGGCTTTCATGCCTTGGCAAGGATACAACTTTGAGGATGCGATCGTTATTTCTGAGCGCGTGGTTAGTCAGGATATCTTTACTTCATTGCATATTGACCAGTACGAACTTGAGGTTCGGGATACAAAGCGCGGTGAAGAAGAATTAACACCTGATATTCCAAACGTTTCTGAAGAAGCAACGAAGGATCTTGATGAGAACGGAATTATTCGTGTTGGAGCGGAAGTGAAAGACGGAGATATCCTGATTGGTAAGATTACGCCAAAGGGTGAGTCTGATCCTTCTCCGGAAGAGAAACTTCTTCGCGCCATTTTCGGTGATAAAGCCGGTGACGTAAAAGATGCATCTTTAAAAACACCTCCGTCTCTTCGTGGTGTGGTTATCGATACCAAGTTATTCTCCCGTTCGAAGAAAACTTCCAAAGCGGAGGAAAAAGCAGCCATTGAAGAGCTGGATAACCGTTTCAATAAAGCTACCAAAGCGCTGAAAGACCGTTTGGTTGAGAAGCTGTTCAACATTGTAAACGGCAAAACTTCTCAGGGGGTTTACAACGTATATAAAGAATTGCTTTTCGCAAAAGGAGCCAAGTTTACGCAGAAAGTATTGGCGGATCTTGACTATAACAATATCAATCCGACTAAATGGACAACGGATGAAGATAAAAACGAGCTGATTAAGCAAACACTTCACTTTTACAATATCAAGTTGAACGAAGAGTTGGGTGCTTACAAGCGTGACAAATTCGCGATCAGTGTCGGAGATGAACTTCCTTCGGGAATCGTTCAGATGGCTAAAGTGTATATTGCCAAGAAGCGCAAGCTGAAAGTGGGTGATAAGATGGCTGGTCGTCACGGTAACAAGGGTATTGTGGCCCGTATCGTTCGCGATGAGGATATGCCATTCCTGGAAGATGGGACGCCGGTTGATATTGTGTTGAACCCGCTGGGTGTACCTTCCCGGATGAACCTTGGTCAGATCTACGAAACTGTTTTAGGATGGGCAGGTCAGAAATTGGGTGTTAAGTTCGCTACGCCGATTTTCGACGGTGCTACTACCGAAGAAGTGGAAGAGTGGATCAGTAAAGCGGAGCTTCCTGCATCGGGCAGGACCTACCTTTATGACGGACTAACCGGTGATCGGTTCGATCAACCAACTACAGTCGGGGTTATTTATATGCTGAAACTTGGTCACATGGTAGATGATAAGATGCACGCGCGATCGATCGGACCATATTCATTGATTACTCAGCAGCCGCTTGGTGGTAAAGCTCAGTTCGGTGGACAGCGTTTTGGAGAGATGGAAGTTTGGGCACTGGAAGCATTCGGTGCAGCCAATATCCTTCAGGAAATTCTTACTGTAAAATCGGATGATGTAGTAGGAAGGGCCAAAACCTATGAAGCGATTGTTAAAGGAGATAACTTACCAACACCTTCGGTACCAGAGTCGTTTAACGTATTGGTACACGAATTACGCGGACTTGGTTTAGATATCACATTAGATTAGTACCCTTAAAAAAGAGCTATGTCTTACAAAAAAGATAGTAAAATAAAAAGTAATTTCACTTCCATCACCATCAGCCTTTCGTCGCCGGAAGTGATTCTGGAACGCTCGAGCGGTGAGGTTTTGAAGCCGGAAACTATCAATTACCGGACTTATAAGCCTGAACGCGATGGATTATTCTGTGAAAGGATCTTCGGACCCGTTAAAGACTACGAATGTCATTGCGGTAAATACAAGCGTATCCGTTACAAGGGTATTGTTTGTGATCGTTGCGGGGTTGAAGTAACCGAGAAAAAAGTTCGCCGGGAGCGCATGGGCCACATTAATTTGGTGGTTCCGGTAGCGCATATCTGGTATTTCCGTTCACTTCCCAATAAAATCGGTTATCTGTTAGGCCTTCCTACTAAGAAGCTTGATATGATTATCTACTACGAGCGTTATGTAGTGATTCAGGCTGGTATTAAGGAAGACGACGGTATTAACTATATGGATTTCCTAACGGAAGAAGAATATCTGGATGTATTGGATACGCTTCCGAAGGAAAACCAGTACCTGGATGATAAAGATCCGCAGAAGTTTATTGCCAAAATGGGTGCTGAAGCCCTTGAGGAATTATTGAAGCGTCTGGATCTGGATCTTCTTTCTTATAATCTGCGTCATCAGGCCGCAAACGAAACTTCTCAGCAACGTAAAACGGAGGCGTTGAAACGCCTTCAGGTTGTAGAAGCTTTCAGAGGATCGAGAGATCGTATCGAGAATCGTCCGGAATGGATGATTGTTAAGATTGTTCCTATTATTCCACCTGAGTTGCGTCCGTTGGTGCCTCTTGATGGTGGTCGTTTCGCTACTTCGGATTTGAACGATCTTTACCGCAGGGTTATTATTCGTAACAACCGTTTGAAACGCCTTTTAGAGATTAAAGCGCCGGAAGTAATTTTGCGGAACGAGAAACGGATGCTTCAGGAGGCAGTTGACTCCCTGTTCGATAACTCTCGTAAGGTTAACGCGGTTAAGACCGAAGGTAACCGTGCGTTGAAATCGTTATCCGACATTCTGAAAGGTAAGCAAGGTCGTTTCCGTCAGAACCTTTTGGGTAAACGTGTGGATTATTCAGCCCGTTCGGTTATTGTGGTTGGACCAAGCCTGAAACTGCACGAATGTGGTTTGCCTAAAGATATGGCTGCTGAGCTTTACAAACCTTTCATTATTCGTAAGATGATTGAAAGGGGTATTGTAAAGACGGTTAAGTCGGCTAAAAAGATTGTTGATCGTAAGGATCCGGTTGTGTGGGATATCCTGGAGAATGTATTGAAAGGTCACCCGGTGTTACTGAACCGTGCACCTACGCTTCACCGTTTGGGTATCCAGGCTTTCCAGCCGAAGCTTGTTGAAGGTAAAGCTATTCAGCTTCACCCGTTGGTGTGTACGTCCTTCAATGCGGATTTTGACGGTGACCAGATGGCGGTGCATTTGCCATTGGGTCATGCAGCGATCCTTGAAGCACAAATCTTAATGCTTGCTTCACACAATATTTTGAATCCTGCAAACGGTACGCCTATTACAGTACCATCTCAGGATATGGTATTGGGACTGTATTACATTACCAAAGGAAGAAAGACCGACGATACGCGTGTTATGAAAGGTCAGGGTATGACTTTTTATTCGCCGAAAGAGGTGTTGATTGCTTACAACGAACGTCGTATTGATCTGCATGCTTTCATTAACGTGAAAGTGAATGTCAGAAACCAAAACGGTGGGCTTGAAAGCAAAATTATAGAAACTACCGTTGGTCGTGTTATCTTCAACGAGAAGGTCCCTGCCGAACTTGGATATATCAACGAACTTTTGACCAAGAAATCACTTCGTGATATTATCGGTAAAGTGGTTCGTCAGTCGGGTATGGCTCGTGCTGCCGACTTCCTTGATGATATTAAAGAGGTTGGTTTTCAAATGGCCTTCCGTGGAGGATTGTCGTTTAACCTTCAGGATTTAAATATTCCTGATGCGAAGAGCGACCTGATCGACCAGGCCACGCGCGAGGTGGATGAAGTAATGAATAACTACAACATGGGTTTCATTACCAACAACGAGCGTTACAATCAGATCATCGATATCTGGACCCGTATTAACAACCGTCTGACTTCTTCCGTAATGAAGATTCTGGCGGAAGATAATCAGGGTTTCAACTCGGTGTATATGATGCTTGATTCGGGTGCCCGGGGTTCCAAAGAGCAGATTCGTCAGCTTTGCGGAATGCGGGGATTGATGGCTAAGCCTCAGAAGTCGGGTGCTTCAGGTGGTGAAATTATCGAAAACCCGATTCTTTCAAACTTTAAGGAAGGATTATCCGTACTTGAGTACTTTATTTCAACCCACGGTGCCCGTAAGGGTCTTGCCGATACTGCCCTTAAGACGGCGGATGCGGGTTACCTGACCCGTCGTTTGCACGACGTTGCTCAGGATATGATTGTTATTGACCAGGATTGTGGAACGCTGAGAGGTATTTATACGACGGCGTTGAAAGATAATGAAGATATCGTTGAACCATTATACGAACGTATTTTGGGTAGAACAGCTCTTCATGATGTTTTTGATCCGGTTACTGATGAGCTTTTGGTTAAAGCGGATCAGGACATCGACGAAGAAACGGCTGAGCGTATTGAAAGATCCTCACTTGAAGGGCTGGAGATTCGTTCGGTACTTACCTGCGAGAGCAAGCGGGGTGTTTGTGCGCTATGCTACGGACGTAACCTTGCCAGCGGTAAACCGGTACAGTTGGGTGAAGCCGTAGGAGTAATTGCTGCACAGTCGATTGGTGAGCCAGGTACGCAGTTAACGCTTCGTACATTCCACGTGGGTGGTACTGCATCTAACATTGCGGCTGAGTCTCAAATGGTAGCTAAATTTAGCGGTCGTATCGAGTTTGAAAACGTTCGGTTTGTAGAGCGTGACAATAACGGTGAGAAACAACGGGTAATTCTGGGACGTTCCGGAGAATTCAGGATTGTGGATACCGATACCAATAAGGTGGTGATGACGAACAACATTCCTTACGGATCTTACCTGTTTGTGAATGATGGCGATGTATTGCAACGTGGCGACTTGATTTGTTCATGGGATCCATACAATGCGGTCATTATCTCGGAGTTTGCTGGTAAAGTTGAATTTGATGCAATCATAGAGGGGGTAACCTTCCGTGAAGAATCAGATGATCAAACCGGTCACCGTGAGAAAGTAATTATCGAAACCCGTGATAAGACGAAGAACCCGACCATCCGTATTCTGGATAAAAATGGTGAGGTGATCCGTAACTATAACATCCCAGTAGGTGCACACATTTCGATCAGTGATAAAGAAGACGCAAAAGTGGGAGCGATTATTGCCAAAATTCCTCGTTCAATTGGTAAGACCCGGGATATCACCGGTGGTTTGCCAAGGGTAACCGAGTTATTCGAGGCGAGAAATCCGTCGAACCCTGCAGTTGTAACAGAAATCGATGGTGTTGTAACCTTGGGTGGTGTGAAGCGTGCGAATCGTGAAATTTCAATCGAATCGAGAGACGGTCAGATTAAGAAATACCTGGTTCCATTGTCGAAGCATATCCTGGTTCAGGACAATGACTTCGTTAAGGCGGGTATGCCACTTTCTGACGGATCTATATCACCGGCCAACATCCTTAAGATTAAAGGACCAGCGGCTGTTCAGGAATACCTGGTTAATGGAATTCAGGAAGTTTACCGTTTACAGGGTGTAAAACTGAACGATAAGCATATTGAAACCATTGTTCACCAAATGATGCAGAAGGTTCATATTGAAGATCCGGGTGACTCTATCTTCCTTGAGAAAGATAACGTTAGCAAGTGGGACTTCATCGATGAAACCAACGCGATGTTCGACAAGAAGGTTGTCGTTGATCCGGGAGATTCGAACGAATTGAAAGCGGGTCAGATTGTGTCTTCACGCAAACTTCGTGAAGAGAATTCGAGCCTGAAACGTCGTGACCTGAAATTGGTACAAGTCAGAGATGCTATTCCTGCAACTTCGAGTCCGATTCTTCAAGGTATCACCAGAGCATCGTTGGGAACCAAGTCATTTATTTCTGCTGCTTCCTTCCAGGAAACAACAAAAGTGCTGAACGAGGCTGCTATTCATGCAAAAGAGGATAACTTGTTGGGTCTGAAAGAAAACGTAATTGTAGGACACTTAATTCCATCAGGAACTGGTCTTCGCCGATACGACAGAGTAATTGTAGGTTCGAAAGAAGAATACGATCAACTTCTGGCTTCGAAAGACGAAGATTAATCAGAACATATTACACAAAAGCCTGTTTGATATTCAAGCAGGCTTTTTTTTTTGAATTAATTACTATTTTTAGAGGATGAACGACATCAATAAACCGAACGAACTGAGCATTGAACTTTCTGAAGAAGTAGCAGAAGGTATATACTCTAACCTTGCGATCATTACCCACTCGAATACGGAATTCGTAGTTGACTTTCTGCGTATTATGCCGGGAGTGCCGAAAACACGGGTTAAGTCACGAATTGTTCTGACCCCTGAACACGCCAAGCGTTTTATGAATGCGTTGCAGGATAATATTGAGAAATACGAGAGTGTAAACGGGCCGATTGATTCACATGAAACTCCGCCCTTCCCGATGAATTTCGGGGGGACAACCGGAGAGGCATAGCGCAAAAAAAAGGAGTCTGATTCAGACTCCTTTTTTATTTTAACTTTCCGGAACTTACCGTGTCAATGGTATTTTAACACCAATGTTCACTCCTAATCCGCCAATATTGATGTACGAGCGGAGGTCGTCTGTGGGCTGATTGCGATCGTAATCTGGCGATTCTTCAAAGTTCATATCGGAAGTGATTGTTTTATGATAATTCACCGTCCGGGTTCCTTCGGGTGCATTATCGAATGTGATAGGCATCCGAGTATCATTGGTTAAAACAATTTCACCCTCGAATTTAGTCAGTTCTTTTTCCTTGGAACCGACGGAAATGTTCCGATACTCAAGTTCTGCGAAGAAGTTTACTCGTCCGCCGAAGCTATAATCGAATCCTAAAGCGCTCTGGAACCCGATGGTTGGGTTAGCCTTGACTTCCTCCTCGCGACTTAATACTATGGAACTTATTTGTTCGCCTGGAGGAACAGGGAATTGAGCGAATAACACACCTGCCCGGTCGTTGATTTCGCTTTTATTAACCAGGTAGCCGCCTACGGGCAAGATGAATCCTACTTTAGCATAGGGCTTGAATGTGGAATAGGTCGGAATATGAAGTACCAGGGCTGGAGCCAAGTCAAAAGCCTTTACTTCACCGGTAGTATTACGCTCGAAGACAGTGCTGCCTCCTAAGTTGAATTGTTGGACCATCATGTCCTGCGTGGTACTTTCAAAATAATTTAATCCCACTTCAAAACCGACTACCTCTGAAAATCGGAAACCACCGACAAGCCCCGCGCGCCATCCTTCTCCAAAGGATCCGGTAAGTGCAGTTTGCGATTGTATATCCCTTTCTCCAGTAGAAGGGTTTATAATAGCAACGGTTCTTCTTGCGGGCTCACCGCCCAATGCGGGAAACTCGACCGGGGTAACTTTCATAAAGTAACTTCCGGTTGGTTTGATATAAAAGCCACGTTCTTGTGCATTGGCTCCCAGGGCGCAGCCGAGTAAAACGGATAGCGCGATTGTAATCTTTCTTTTCATAGCTTTCATTTTTAGGTTTTCTGATTAATTGCTGTAGTATTATAATACTGGTATATTTGAAGATATTACAGTAGATCAAAATTCAAGCCATTGATCTCTGCTGCGTCTATCCACTTTGTATCGGGGTTTTTCCTGAACCAGGTGAGCTGTCGCTTTGCGTAGCGGCGAGTATTTTGTTTGATCTTATCGATAGCATCTTTCAGGTTTGTTTTTCCGTCCAGATAATTAAATAGTTCTGTGTAGCCGACCGATTGCAGAGGCGGGCGTTCCCGGTAGGGAAGAAGAGCGGATACTTCCTGAAGCAGTCCGTTTTCCATCATTCGATCTACCCGGACATTTATTCGATTATATAAGTTTTCGCGTTCCATGGTCAGCCCGATGGTTTTTATGTTAAAGTTCCTGGGCTTAAATTGTTTTCGTCGCCATTCAGAAAACGGAATTCCTGTACTTTCAAAAACTTCAAGGGCGCGGATAACACGTTGTGGATTATGGATATCCACCTCCTGGAAATAGTCCGGATCGCATTGCCTCAGGCGTTCCTGCAAGGGCTCGATTCCTTTTTCCCTAAAAGAAAGGGAGATGCTTTCCCGAATATTGGCTCCCGGTTGCGGAAGTTGATCGAGTCCGAAACAGAGGGCATTGACAAACAAACCGGAGCCCCCAACCAAAACAACCTCGTGATGCTTCTTAAACAACTCTTCCAGGCAGGCAAGTCCCTCTATTTCATACTGGCCAGCCGAATAGGAATCTTCGATGCTCAGATTATCAATAAAATGATGAACTACGCAATTGAGTTCGCCGGGCGTGGGCTTGGCCGTGCCGACCGACATTTCACGGTAGAATTGCCGGGAATCTGCAGAAACAATTTCAGTGTTGTAATGCTGGGCTATCCGCAGGCCCAATTCTGTTTTGCCGACTGCGGTGGGTCCTACAATGCAGATAAGGGTTTTCGCATGACTGTTGTTCATCAATATTCGTTGTCCGATGACGGTTCTTCCGGAAACTCATCGGAAGGTGCATCGTCGTCCATCATATCGAAATCTTCTTCGTCTGCATTGTCGTATCCTAAATCGTTCAGGAAGTCGAATTCGTTTTTGGGCTCATCTTCGCCAGTTGTTTCGTCGGTCAATGTGGTATTGTTGAAGGGCTTTGGTGCCTTTCCTACACTTTTGAAAAGCGAAGGATATTCTTTTCCTTCTTCTTCCTTAAGTATTTTGATTAGCTGCACGTGAAAGTCGTACGGCCGGTCAAAATTATAGGTATAATAAAACTTTTGATGAGGGTCGTCAATATGTTTGTTCAGACGGGTGTTTTCCATTAAGAGCGCCCCCTTTTTTAATTTCTGTTCGGAGGGGCGATAGGCAAATTCCTCACCTTTCTTCCACTGGTCGTTACTGATATAAAAAGATGACGGTCGTTCAGGATCGTAACCAACGGCTTTTTGAATGGCAAAGTGAAGGTCGAGGAAAGTGTGTTTGGAAAGCACATCAATTTCCCGGATAATTTCATCATAATCTTCAAACGACACTCTGAATCTGTAAATAGCCATGCGTAATTGTAATTTTAGGATTTTATGTTGTATTTGCCTTGTGTTATTGTCTTTTCGCGGAGGCGGGGATTTCCATGCCCATAGATCGGGCCGTTTCGATCATAAACTGGAACGCTTCTTCTTTATCATTTTTGATTTCACCATCCAGAATGGCATCGCGAACGGCATTCTTGATCAGTCCGACTTTTCTTCCTGGGGGGATATTGAAAAGTTTCATAATATCTTCCCCATCAATCGGTGGTTGCCATTTGCGAATCTGATCCCTGTCCTCAACATCCTTTATTTTCTGCTTAACATTTTCAAAATTTTCTCTGTACTTTTTTCTTTTATACTTATTCTTAGTCGTTACATCGGCGTCGCATAAAATCATCAGGCTCTCGATGTCTTCACCTGCTTCAAATAATAGCCGCCGTACTGCCGAGTCGGTCACAATATCCTGAGCCAGTACGATTGGCCGTAGATGAAGAAGCACGAGCTTTTGTACAAACTTCATTTTCTCGTTCAGGGGCAGCTTCAAATCTGCAAATAAACGGGGAACCATCTTCGCACCCCGGTCCTCATGTCCGTGGAACGTCCAGCCCTGCACTTCGTCGAACCGCTTGGTTGAGGGTTTGGCGATATCGTGCATAATAGCAGCCCATCGTAACCAGATATCGTCGCTTTGCACGGCCACATTGTCGAGTACCTCCAGTGTATGGTAGAAATTGTCTTTATGACTTTTTCCGTTGATGGTTTCCACACCGTACAAATTGGCCATCGCTGGAAAAATTAATTTCAGCAAACCGGTATCGAATAAATGCCGAAATCCTACGGAAGGCTTATCGGCTGCGACAATTTTCTGCAACTCATCGAGTATTCTTTCCTTAGATACAATTTTTATACGATCCTTGTTTTTTTCGATGGCTTCCAGGGCAGACGGATCGATTTCAAATTGAAGCTGGCATGCGAATCGTATGGCGCGCATCATCCGGAGCGGATCGTCGGAGAAAGTCTCTACCGGATTCAGTGGAGTTCGTATATATTTTTCCCGGATATCCCTTAGACCGTCGAAAGGATCAAGCAGTTCACCATAGCTTCTTTCGTTCAGGCTAAGTGCCATCGCGTTAATTGTGAAGTCGCGGCGGAGTTGATCATCTTTCAAATTGCCATCTTCCACAATGGGCTTTCGTGAATCAGATCGATAGGATTCTTTGCGGGCACCTACAAATTCAATGTCCAGATCCTCATAACGGATCATCGCAGTACCAAAATTTTTAAACACCGAAACCTTGGTGTTCAGGTGATCGGCTACCAACTCGGCGAAGGCGATTCCACTGCCAATAACCAGTATATCGATATCATTTTTGAAATTGCGTTTCATGATAAGGTCGCGCACAAAGCCACCAATTACAAAAACTTCAAAGTCATTTTTATCGGCCAGTTTACTGAGAGTTTTGAAAACAGGATTTTGTAATTGTTCTTTCATAAGATACGCGCTATACTCGCCCAGTGAAGTATGGGCACAAAAGTACGAAATAGCCGGCAGATTTCAGGGTTTTCGGATGAATTCGAATTGTCCGGAAGGTCCTAGTTTGACGATGGTGGAGGGGAGGCTCTCGCTGTTATCGTTTTGGCGGTGGTTCACCACATAGTCTACGCCATTTATGATGCTCTCGTCGATGTATGAAAAGTTTTTAGGCGCGGGTTGCCCGGTTAGATTGGCAGAGGTGGATACAATGGGCTTTTTGAAACGGCGGATAAGCTCCTGACAGAAGTCGTCTTTAACGATACGTATACCGATTGATCCGTCGTTTGAAACCAAGTTCGGCGGTAAGTTTTTTGCACCTGAGAACACAATGGTTATCGGATTATCTGAGTATTCGATTAATTCGTAGGCCACCTCAGGCACCTCCTTCACATAGCTGTTGAGGTTATTAGCGTTTTCAAGCAGAATGATCAGGCTTTTCGTTGCCGGCCGGCCTTTCAGAATATTCACATTATCGATGGCGGATGCTGACGTTGCATCACAACCTATTCCCCATATGGTATCGGTGGGATACAGGATCAGCTTTCCTTCCCGCAAAGCAGTAAGAGCATTATGGAGATCGTCGTGGGTGGCTTTACTTTTCATGACTAGAGGTGATGGTGAGAGGTGTGCGGTCGGTCTTTAGGGTAAAATAGTGCAACAGTTTCCTCACTTTCCATTTACGAAGCAGATTCCATGGCTTTTTTCTTAAATGCTTCTTGTCTTTTTCCAGGAAGCGAATCGATGCATCGATTACTCGACCACTCGATTGACCGTCGGTATAAGGATGTGTTATCTGAATAAACTGATCGATCGCCTCAAGTAAGGCAGCAGGAGGGTTTAGTGCCTCTTTTAAAGCGTTATCGATATCGACGACTTGTGTAACGTTGATCAGTTCGCCTCCCGGTACGCGGTTATTGAAGGTGACAACTGGTTTACGTTGCAATAAAAATTCAGTAATGGCTGAAGTGGTGTCCGAAAGCATTATGTCGGCCTGTTTGAATAGGGGGACCAGGTCAGTCGTGTCAAAGTATTGAAAATACTCGCCATTCAATCGCTCGAATTTAGCTTTCACTTCCTGAGGTAACTTCGGATGTAAAACACAAAGGAACCGGTAGGTTCCAGTCGCCGCCAGTCGGGCAAGTTCTTCGTATACCTCTGGGTTCAGGGCCAGGCTTAATCGGCTTGTAAAGGTGGAAGAAATCAGCACCGTTGGGATGGCTTGCTGATTATGCTCTTCAAGCGGAAAGAGGGGATCTACCTTCGACCAGCCGGTTTCCTCCACCTCGAAATACTGGTGTTTTGATGCAAGTTGACGGAAGATCTGCGTGGTAGAAGGGCCTTGCGTGGTGTAAAGATCAAAGAAGCCCCTTATCCGGAAATGATCGCGTGAAAACGCTCTTTTATTGGCGGAAAATCCATGGAAGATCTGCACTTTAATTCCCGGAAAGAAGTCGGCTACATGGTCTGATGCGGTGAGCACCACATGCGGCCCGAACTTTATGACGTCTTCCACGCTTTGCAGGACGGATTCGTCGCCTGTGAAATACTGTTTGGTGTACTCCTGATCGGAAAACCAGCAGACTGGATGATTTCTTCGCTGAAGTTCATGCTGCAGGGGTTTTCCGATCGGAATACTGTAGGGATGTGATATATAAATCAGGAACTTATACATAGTTTGCCTAAACGGCTACATTGTGCTCTCTCAATGCGTTATTCAAGGACGTCTTTTTGTCGGTCGATTCCTTTCGCTTGCCAATAATCAACGCACACGGCACCTGATATTCTCCGGAGGGGAATTTTTTGGTGTATGATCCTGGAATAACCACCGATCGTGCGGGGACGAACGACTTGTGTTCGACCGGCTCGTCGCCCGTTACGTCAATGATTTTTGTTGAGGCGGTGAGTACCACGTTTGCACCCAGCACGGCTTCCTCCTGTACATGTACTCCTTCCACAACGATGCATCTGGATCCGATGAAGCAATTGTCTTCTATAATGACAGGCGCCGCCTGAACAGGTTCAAGTACGCCACCGATTCCAACGCCGCCACTTAAGTGTACATTTTTACCAATCTGGGCACAAGATCCCACAGTAGCCCAGGTATCGACCATGGTGCCTTCGTCGACATAAGCTCCGATATTGACATACGAAGGCATTAAGATGACGCCTTTTCCGAGGAATGCCCCATAGCGTGCAAGTCCGTGTGGAACGACCCTGACACCAAGTTCCTTATAATTCGTTTTTAGCTTCATTTTATCATGAAAGACGAAAGGTCCGGTCTCGATAACTTTCATCTGGCGAATTGGAAAATACAGAATCACTGCTTTTTTGATCCATTCATTGATGTGCCAACGATTGCCAATGGGTTCAGCAACCCGAAGCTCACCTTTATCAAGTCGTAAAATGGTAGTTTCGATGGCATCCTGGTACTCCTTATATTCTAAAAGTTGGCGGTCTTCCCAGGCATCTTCTATTAATTTTTTGATTTCTGTCGTCATTTTTTTAACGTTATTTTGTAGCGAAAGTAAAGATTATTTCATAGAATCATGAATATGGGCCGGCTTTCGCACGAAAAAGTAGGGCTGCAATTTATTAATTGTTATTTTTGGTCCATGGTTCAGGAATCAGAAAAATTACGCATTGATAAATATTTGTGGTCCATCCGTCTCTTCAAAACCAGGAGTCTGGCCACGGAAGCCTGCAATGCGGGGCGAGTGAAGCTGAATGGCCAGAATATAAAACCTTCGTATGCGGTGAAAGTGGGAGAGGTTTATCAGATCCAGAAAGGTATCGAGCGGAAAGTAATTAAGGTTATAGGTCTTCTGAGGCAACGTGTAGACGCAAAAACAGCGGTGCTGCATTATGAGGATCAGACTCCGAAAGAGGAAACGCTCGCGTTTAAATCTGCATTTCACGCACCCCAGTTAAAACGCGATCGGGGGGCGGGCCGACCAACCAAGAGAGATAGGCGTGAGATCGATAATTTACGTGATAGTTTGGATGATGACCTGTAGTTTACCAGTCGTTTTTGGTTTTCTTGTTTTTTTGGCATGAAAAATGGAAAAACAATTGAAAACACTGTAGCTATCATATTTTTTTTACGTTTCTTAAAAAAGACGTATCACTTAACAACTATGAATCCTTCTGTATCTCTGATTATCTCCACTTATAATTGGCCTCAGGCACTGAATTTATGTTTAAAGAGTGTTGTGACGCAAACGATCATGCCAGACGAGGTAATAATTGCCGATGATGGTTCCGGTTTGGCGACTAAACACCTGATCGAGAGTTTCCGTACGCAGTTTGGAGTGCCTTTGATTCATGTATGGCATGAAGATCAGGGATTTCGAAAATCTTTGATTCTCAATAAGGCGATAAGTGCTGCATCAAGCCAGTATATTATTGAGATTGATGGCGATGTAATCCTGGATAAGAATTTTGTGAAAGATCATCTCAGTGTAGCAGAGGAAAAAACATTTATACGCGGGACCCGCGCTCACCTGAAGAAGGAAATTCTTTCATCAGTATTTAAGGAAGAGCGGATACACTTCTCGTACCGTGACAAAGGGATTAAAAATAGATTTAATGCACTACGAATTCCCTCTTTGGCCTGGTTGTTCACTCAAAAGAAAAATACCGCAAAGAGTGTTCGCGGTTGTAATATCGCGTTTTGGAAGAAAGATTTTATTGCTGTGAATGGATACAGCAACGATATGCAGGGTTGGGGAGCTGAAGATATTGAACTAGCTGCTCGTTTCATTAACATCGGAGTGCTTAAAAAAGGGCTTAAGTTTAAGGCGGTACAATATCACATTACGCATAAGTTCTCGTGCAGAAAACAACATGTTTCTCAGCTACAATCGCTACGGGAGACGCTTGAAGGGAATATCAAACGCTGTGCGAATGGTTATTCTGAGATACAGGCGGTTCATTAGCAGAGTTTGATAAACTCCCCTAACTATTTAGCGCGGTAAGGCCTCAGTTCCCTAGCCATAAATATACAATCATTATACCGTAGAGACTTAACTTGATTATCTTCCACTTATTGAGCCGAAAATGTTGTGCGCTCGAGAAAGTTGGATTGATTCTTTTCATCAAATATGAAAACTTTTTTTCTTTGATGATGGTTAACAACACCCCTAATTCAAAGCTATTCTTTACCATGGCCATATAGTAAGCTGTCATCGGCGATTTCGAACCCTTGCTGTTTATTTTCAGAAAAGAGACAATCAGTTCAAAAAGCGGGACAGACAGTACGAAGAGTAACCAGACAGGCCAACCCATAGCAGGAATTAAGATTGGGCTGAAAAGTGTGAGCAGTAGGAGGGACTCTACCGGGTTGGCAAAATCATAAAAAGTTCGTTCGCGGTGGAAGAAAAGCAGGTAACCAGATCCTAATCCATACCTCAAAAAACGATCGTAGTGCGCCTTGCCATAGTTCCACCAGGGGTGGGTCACCTTAGCCGCTTTAATACACCGGAATTCACGATGATGCTTCAGACAGACCCGAAGCGGCAGGTCGATGTCTTCTCCTCCACCGCTTTTTGGAAAGAGGGTTGAAAAGCGGAGGTCTTCTAGACTTGAACGCTTGTAAAGCATATTTGCCGTAACTCCCCATGTAAACTTTTCCTTTCGTTGTGCAATTCTGAAATGACTCAGGTGACCGATATCCAGTGCTTCGGTGAAAGCGTTAACCGTTGAAGGAAAGTCGGTCAGGCCGATAAATCCAATTTCATCCGGATAGTTTTCAATGGCTTGGGTATATTGTTGAAGGAGATCTTTTTCTGCTACTATATCGTCGTCTAAAAATAAGATCCATTCAGCGGTTCCTATCGCTATCCCCCTATTTCTGCTTTCTGAAGCGCCCTGGTTTGTTTCGTTAATGTGAAGAGTTAAAACCCCCTCGTCGGCCATTTTTGCCATAGAGGCTGGGACTTCAACATCGGGGTTATCGACAATAATGAAATAGTTGAACTGCCATCCTTCCGGCTTGGGAATGCTGAGTAAAGGCAGCAGATAGCTTTCATCAAGCCGGAAGGAGGGGATAACGATATCAATGGTTTTTGAATACATATTTACGCACAAATATTGGTAGTCTGATCAGTTACCGGCAGACGTCCCGGACGATGTAGACCAATTGTTAGATTTCAAGGATTTCGGGACGCCGGCGGCTCTTAAATTCCTTAAACAAGTATCTGATATAGGTAAGCAGTCCCATATGTTCTCTGATCAGGCTTTTGCGGTCCTCGAGGAAGGCAAGGTCTCTATTTCTAGAAGAGAATCCGTCCATGTTATAATATGCAATCGTAAACGGGTAGTGCTTCTTTCTAAAGGAATTGTCGCCCCAAACCCTGATATTGAGCGCATAGTCGGCCAGCACTTCGTACCGAAGGCTATAGCTGTATTTTTCGAAGACGCTAGCCGGGTAGATAATAGATTGGTGATTCATACAGTACTTCGCGAGTCTGTATTTTGTGAATTTTCCACTGAGTAGTTTGTCGAGCGGTGCACTATTTCCGTAATACACGGTATTGTCTGATTGGAGCTCTTTGGTTAATTGACTGAATCCATCGAGTAGTCGGTCGTCTGAACCCATAAAATACAAATATTTTCCTCTCGCAAGTCGTACACCCTTGTTCAAGGCATCGTAAATGCCCTCATCTTTCTCGCTTACCAATGTCAGATTGCACATTTTCAAGTCTCTTATAACATCGAGTGTCCTATCGGTACTCTCGCCATCGATGACGACAATTTCCAGGTTTTTTTCCGCTTGTGCTGTTATGGAATGAAGACAACTCTGAATATGTTCTTCGCTATTATAGGTTGCTATTATTATACTGACCAGTGGTCTTGGAAAACCCGATTTTTCGTTTTCTATTTCAGTCATAAGGGTTATTTGTTAAAAACAATGATCTTAACAAGCGAGTAACACATCTTAAGATATAACGGCAGTCCATACTCGCGTATTCTACTCAAGTTTAGAATTTGGAGTCCGGTACTAAAGGATATGTCCAGTTCTTTTTTGTACCTTCTGAGCAGATACCGAAAGGCCTGCTTCTCCAGAATTCTAATCCGCGTAGCAGAGGGGCCGAGTAAAATCGGAAGTTGCTCTTTTCTTTTTCTGCTGATATAGAGCATCGCCTTCAACCAGTCGTTCGAAAATCTGCCTTCCGAAAAGTGGGCCATCAATATATTGTGGCATACGGCGACCGTGTATTTTTCGAATATGCCAAGGGAGAAGTCGATATCATAACCGTGAAACCCCTTCAGGTTTTCGTCGAAGGGAAACTCACGGGCTACGTATTTAGGGCAGCAGAACCAGACGCCATCGACCCAAGCGACCCGATTTATGATACTTTTGGGGTTTTCCGGATTAGTAATATGGAGCGGCGGAGCATCTTTGTGTTTGAAATGCTGAACGATATTTATATAGGCGGTTCCGTACAAGGAATCCCAGCTTCCGGCGACGGATGACTTACTGTCGCTTCCAGCTACGCCCAGCAAGCCGAGACGAGGATTATTATGGAAGTAATCAGTGACTATTTTTCCCCAATTATTTGTCCGTATCTCAATATCTTCATGCATGAAACAAAGCATGTCGTATTTCGCCGCCTTAATTCCCTGATTATAGATTTCACAAATGCCCCGCCTGGCACCCTCATTTTCGTAGCTTAATATTTCATGGCCTATCCCGATAGTATTCCGAATATTTTTTTTGATGTTGTGCAATTGCGTTTTGTCAGCGGACGAAATTATAATGGAGATCATCGGGGTATTTAGTGTGCTTGTCTGAGATTACGGTGCCAATGCTGATAGCAGGACGGAATTTGCAGCTATTCGCTACAATATTATGGAAAAGTTGTTATCCGTGGAGAATTATTGTTTACGGATTGCCTAATCGAGTGCACTATCCAAGGGATTTTGACTAGATTCGCCTTTGTGTTTAATGCATGAAGCGAAGGGTCTAGACGGCGGCATCATCTGCCGGATTAGCTCTTCGGGGTTAATCAACAGGTTTTTCTAATGATTAAAGTTCAATTCGATTATCAGATTTTCTCAATGCAGGATTACGGGGGGATTTCCCGCTATTTTGCGAGTCTTTCTAACTTTTTGGGTGGCAGCTCTGATTTCGAACATCGACTGAGAGTTTTATTTTCTCGGAATGCCTATCTGTCGGGACAGCATTCCATATTGCCGAAATCATTAGGCGACTTCCTCCTGAAGGATTACTCATCTTATAACAAGTATAACAGGAGGTTCTTTAAAGCAATCACTGCTTCGAATAGATTTGATGTTTTTCATCCGACCTATTACCATCCTTATTTCTTGAAACTAGTAAAGAAGCCGATAGTGGTCACCGTTCATGATATGATCCATGAATTGTATCCTTCTTTCTTTCCGAACGACCGGACCAGTCAGAATAAGCGGGAAGTGTTGGCTCGAGCGGATCACATTATCGCTATATCAGAAACCACAAAAAACGATCTGAAGTCGATATTTAATATATCGGAAGAAAAGATTTCCGTTGTTCATCACGGGTATTTTGAGCCCCTGCTTTTAGGCAAATTACGAAAGGGAGCTCTGCGGTTGCCCGCTCGTTATTTGCTGTTTGTGGGTAGTCGCGCTGCTTATAAGAACTTTTCAAAGATGGCCGAGGCAATTGCGCCGATTATACACAATGATCCGGATTTGTCGGTAGTATGTGCCGGAGGAGGCCGGTTTAGTGTGGGGGAAACAGAACAACTGCAGAAATTGGGCCTCGCGACAAAGTTTATTCAACTCAATGTAGAGGAGCAGGATATGCCCGCGTTGTATCAAAACGCTTTGCTGTTTATCTTTCCGTCACTTTATGAAGGTTTTGGCCTGCCGATTTTGGAGGCGTTCCATAACGTTTGCCCGATAGCCATCAGTCATACTCCTTCTTTCAAGGAAGTAGCAGGACCGGCAGCAGCCTATTTTGACCCCTTGGACCTTAACAGTATTTACCAAACGGTGCAGGAGTTAGTTGAGAATTCAGCTTTAAGAAAACCGTTAACGAATGCGGGTAAGGTGAGGCTGCGTAATTTCCGCTCAGCAACATGTATGGAGAAGACGGCGAGTATTTATAAAAGCGTTGTCCGAGGCTGATGTGTTTGCGTTTTTGCATTTAGCCTGATTAATATTCATAGGTATGGTAGCAATCGTTATTCCTCTTTACAGAAGTAAACCGACTTCAAACGATCTTATTTCGATTCAACAGTGTTTTAGAATTCTTGGTGAATTTCCTATCATTGCCCTCAAGCCGGCGAGCCTAGATCTCCAATATTACCCTTTTAATTTTTCGACAGTTGAATCTATGGACGATCGATATTTCACCTCGATTTCTTCTTATAATGAGTTGATGATGTCGTCTTGTTTTTACGATGCTTTCTTGCGATATCGATATATATTAATTCATCAGACGGACGCTTTCGTGTTTAAAAACGAGCTTAGGGAATGGTGCGACATGAACTATGACTACATTGGGGCTCCGTGGTTACGTCCTAAACTTTTTCCTGACGTGATTAAACGGGCCAAGGAGACCCTATTAGGACATGGACGGAGGCTTTTAAATACTAAAGAGGCTGGGACAGGATTGCCATCGGTGAAACAACTCGAAAACCGTGTCGGAAACGGTGGTTTTTCTTTGCGGAAGACTCAGCTATTTCATGATCTGTGTAAGAAGAACAGTGATAAAGCCAAAAGGTATCTCCAAAGGAAGGAGCATATGTTTAATGAAGATGTGTTCTGGTCGATCGAAATGAATCGCTTCAGGAAAACCCTGAAGATTCCGTCTTACAAGCTGGCGGTTTATTTTGCCATCGAAAATTCTCCGGATTTCGCGTTGGAGCTTACAGGTGGAAGACTGCCCTTTGGATGCCACGCCTGGGATAGAAATCTTTCTTTTTTTAAGCCTTATTTTCAGGAACACGGCTACGAGGTCTAGAGTTGCCGGCCCAGGGAAGCAACATGTTTACCGGCTCTAATTTCCTGAGCCGGCAATTTCGAGTCTGGGCTTATTTCCCGGCAGCATCATCCCCCTTGTGCTTTTTTGAAAAAAGTTAGGGGAGTTGTAACATCGTTATAACTCCCCTGACAGATGATATGAGAATTGATTATTTCTTCTCCTTTTTATATTCTTCGTTCAGCCCGTTAACCACTTCTTTGGTTACATCGAGGCTCTCATCAGCATAAAGTACTGCCGGACTGGATGTGGAGTAAGTTAGTACAAACTTGAAGCCCTTCTCTTTCGAGTATCTTTTCAGATATTCCGACACTTTATCGTATAGCTTTTTGTTTTCTTCCATTTCCTGCTGGCCTAAGGAAGTGCTGGCATTCTGGTTTAAACGACCCAGTTCTTCCTGCTTCCGTGCCAATCTTTCTTCCGTGCTGGCCCGTTGCTCTGCACTCATGGTGCCGGCCGTTTTTTGATACTCGGCTACTTCACGCTGAAAGGCTGTTCCTTTTGACTGCAGATCTGCCTGGGCTTTTTTTGCCTTGGCTTCGAAGTCGCTACGCACCTGCTTAAAGTACTCGTAGTTATTTAACAAGGAGTCTGAATTTACGTATACAATGGCCTCAGATTCCGACTTCGCGGTAGTAGCCACGCTATCTTTGCTTGTGCTTGTTCCTGTGCCCGGCTGGTTATTACAAGAGATTAAACTGGCACTCATCAGGGCGGCAAGGCCAGCGTTTAAAAATGTGTTTTTCATTTTGAATTGATTACGATTCTTGGCAAAGTTATAATTTCAAAGCTATTTCACAACAATTATTGTACACCCGTCTTGAATAATCGCTAAAAGCTTTGATTATAGCCTTCTGATCGAATTTTAAAGACCAGCAAATTGGGAAAAGAGGGGTAATTTTCGTAAATTTGTGAATTGTAAAATCAATTTATGAGCGAAGAAAATAAGAATAATTATTCAGCCGATAATATTCAGGTACTTGAAGGCTTAGAGGCTGTTAGAAAGCGGCCCTCGATGTATATCGGTGACACGGGCATTAAAGGTTTACACCATTTGGTTTACGAAGTTGTAGATAATTCGATCGATGAAGCGATGGCGGGTTATTGTACAGACATTTTGGTAACCATCCATACTGACAATTCCATTTCGGTTGAAGATAACGGTAGAGGTATCCCAACCGGAATTAATAAAAAGGAAAATAAGTCGGCTCTTGAGATGGTTATGACCATGCTTCATGCCGGTGGTAAATTCGATAAAGATACTTATAAGGTTTCCGGCGGTCTTCACGGTGTCGGGGTTTCATGTGTGAACGCATTGTCGTCTTTGCTTGTTGCAGAAGTTCACCGCGAGGGGAAAGTCTTTAAGCAGGAATATAATTTCGGAAAGCCTCTGTATCCCGTTAAAGTTATCGGCGAATCTGAGCGCACGGGTACGAAAGTAACTTTCCATCCCGATACAACGATATTTACACTTAGCCACGTTTATAATTACGATACGCTTGCGAGTCGTTTGCGCGAATTGGCTTATCTGAATAAGGGCGTTCGCTTGATCCTTGTGGACGAACGTGAAGAACAGGAAGATGGTTCGCTCAAGAAAGAAGAATTCTTTTCTGAAGGCGGGTTACGTGAATTTGTAAACTACCTGGATGGAAATAGAAATTCTCTGATTCCTGAGCCGATTCATATTGAAGGAATCAAGCAAGGCATTCCTGTGGAACTGGCTTTACAATACAACGACACGTACACGGAGAATGTACATTCTTATGTGAATAATATCAATACGATTGAAGGTGGTACGCACGTTGCAGGCTTCCGGAGAGGCTTGACCCGGACGTTGAAATCGTATGCAGAAAAGTCGGGCTTGTTAAAAAACCTGAAAATTGAGATTGCGGGAGACGATTTCCGTGAAGGCCTTACGGCGGTTATTTCGGTCAAAGTTCAGGAGCCACAGTTTGAAGGACAAACCAAAACCAAGTTGGGAAATAACGAGGTGATGGGGGCCGTCGATATTGCTGTCGGTGAAATTTTAGGGAATTACCTGGAAGAAAATCCAAGGGAAGCCAAGATCATCGTTAACAAAGTTATCATAGCTGCACAGGCCCGAGCGGCAGCCCGTAAAGCCCGTGACATGGTTCAACGCAAGAGCGTGATGAGCGGAAGCGGACTTCCGGGTAAACTTGCTGACTGCGCCAACAGCGATCCTACCAAGTGTGAGATATACCTGGTTGAGGGAGATTCAGCGGGAGGGACGGCCAAACAAGGCAGAAACCGCGAGTTCCAGGCAATTTTACCTCTTCGCGGTAAGATTCTGAATGTGGAGAAGGCGATGGAACATAAGATCTACGAGAATGAGGAGATCAAAAACATGTTCACTGCTCTGGGAGTTAGCATTGGTACGGAAGATGATGCCAAGGCGTTGAACCTTTCCAAGCTGCGCTATCATCGGGTTATTATTATGACGGATGCTGACGTGGATGGGGCTCACATTAATACGCTTATCCTGACGTTCTACTTCCGATACATGAAAGAGCTTATCGAGAATGGATATTTATATATCGCCAATCCACCTCTCTACATGGTTAAGAAAGGTAAAGAGTTTGAATATGCCTGGACAGAAGATCAGCGCGATGCAGCAGTGCAGCGATTAAAAGGTCAGGGGAAGGAAGAAAGCGTAGGCATCCAGCGTTATAAGGGACTTGGAGAGATGAATGCAGAACAGCTTTGGACGACCACTATGGATCCCGAAACGCGGACGTTGCGCCAGGTGACGATTGAAAATGCAGCTGAATGTGACCGGATATTCTCCATGTTGATGGGCGATGATGTGGCACCACGACGCGATTTTATCGAAAAGAATGCTCGATATGCTAAAATTGATACCTAGCATTCGTCATCTTCTTAGCTCACACATCTCTTATTGTCTAAAATGAATTTTGTACAAGAATTACGCTGGCGCGGCATGTTGCAAGACATTATGCCGGGCACAGAAGAACAATTAAATAAAGAAGTAACATCTGGTTATATTGGTTTTGATCCGACGGGCGATTCCCTCCATGTAGGGCACCTCACGCAGATCATGACCTTGATACACTTTCAGCGAGCCGGTCACAAGCCCTTTGCGCTTGTCGGCGGGGCCACGGGTATGGTTGGTGATCCTTCGGGAAAGTCTGCAGAACGAAATCTGCTGGATGAAGAGACCCTAAATCATAATGTCCATAGCCTTCAGCAGCAACTGAGAAAATTTTTGGATTTCGGGTCAGAATCTAACCAGGCTGAAATGGTCAATAACTTTGACTGGTTCAGAAATTTCGGCTTTCTCGATTTTATTCGCGATGTTGGGAAACATCTGACCGTGAATTATATGATGGCTAAAGATTCGGTGAAGAAGCGCCTGGAAGGTGAAAACGGAATTTCGTTCACTGAATTTAGCTATCAGTTGATTCAGGGTTACGACTTCTATTACCTCTGGAAAAATAAGAATTGTCTGCTTCAGATGGGCGGATCTGATCAGTGGGGTAATATTGTGACGGGTACAGAGCTCATCAGGAGAAAGGATTCTGGTGCAGCCTTCGGGTTGACGACCCAGCTGATCAAGAAAACGGATGGTACGAAATTCGGGAAAACCGAAGGCGGGGCAGTTTGGCTGGATCCTAAAAAAACATCTCCTTTCAAGTATTATCAGTTTTGGTTAAACTCCAGTGACGATGACGCCAAGAACTGGATTAAGATTTTTACATTGAAGCCACAAGGTGAGATTGACGAAATCATCAGTGCACACGACCAGGCACCTCATCAGCGACTTGTCCAGAAAGCCTTAGCTGAGGATATAACGATTCGAACCCATAGTGCCGAAGCCTATGAAACCGCAGTTAAAACAAGTGAGTTTTTATTTGGCAACGGTTCTCTTGAATTCCTGAACGATTTAACCGTTAGTCAGGTAATGGAAGTTTTTGAAGGAGTTCCAATTTTCAGTATTTCCGGTTCAAAACTCTCGGCAGGTATCGATATTGTGGAGCTACTTGCGGTAGAAACCTCCGTTTTTTCATCCAAGGGTGAAGCACGCAAAATGATTGACGGGGGAGGGGTTTCCATTAATAAGGAGAAAGTAAAATCTTCGACGTTGATACTGAATAGTGAGTTTCTTATCAACAAATGCTTTATTGTCGCCCAGCGCGGCAAGAAAAACTATTATCTTTTGAAACTCGAAGAATGACTTCGATGAGTTAAGCGAGTATTCAAGAATAATAAGTGGTCGGAAAATAAAGGTATCCAAAGTGGTGCTATTGGATTAGTAGATTACATCCACGGGCATCGCTTTGGTCAAACCGTCCTAATACCTCAAAAAAGCCCTTTGAATGGACCCTGCCCAGATCCTGGGTTGTCAGAAATGCACAGGAATGAACGTTTGCCAGATCGATAACGCTGATTCCTCCAGTCTGCCCCTCCCCGAGATAGCCAAACGGATCATTAATATCGCGAATTAATACTTTCATCCAGGGCGGGCTGCAGAATAGCCCATCCCCTTTGGAGTATGCTTGTGAGAGCAACTCCGTCATTCCATATTCGGCATGAATTTTTTGTATACCAAAAGCCCTGCGAAGCGTTTGGTGCAGTTCCTCGCGGATCATTTCCTTCCGCCTTCCTTTCATTCCGCCAGTCTCCATAACGATAAGTTCCGGGAAGTCGATAGTAAATGATTCAGCGAAATCGAGCAGTGCGTACGTTACTCCAATCAACAGTGTGGGTGTTCCGTTTTTTTTCAGGCTGGTAAGGGTGTCGTAAAGTTCCTGATGGTTGTAGAGGAAATAGCCGCTTTGGGGGTAGCGGCTATTGCCAATAAAATCATCTACCATGTAGATCAACGAGGAACCCTCGCGCTCCAGATAAGAGGGTAGTAAGGCAAGGGTTGCGAATTCACTTGCCGGACCATAAAAGAACTCGAAGCCCTTCTGGAAACTTTCCTGATAATATTGGATGTCGCACACATGATGGGAGCTGGTGGAATCGCCTGTTGTCCCCGAACTCGTGAAAATCTTTTCCGTGTTTCTGTCGCTACTAACGATTCGATGAGACTTGAAGAACTCAATCGGCAGGAACGGGATGTCGGTGAGTTGATGAATTTCCTCCGGATCTTTTTTCAGGAAAGATAAATAGCGTTTATAAACTTTGGACTCAGACGCTTGCTTCCTGAAGACCTGTAGGGCCACCGCTTCGAAGGCCGCTTCGTTCTCTATTGAAAAAATGATATCCCTGCTCATACAAAGGAACAAAGGTATTAATTCTTAACGATTATCGCGGGAGCTGGCGTCTGGCTTCTCATCTATTGACGAACATCTTTCTTAAGAAAAAACCGCTTAAGCCGGAAAAGCCGGCGGTAATTGCACCAGGCAGAGCGGATAGCCCAGCCATGAGCAGCCAGGTGCCGGCATGAACAGGCAGATTAAACATCTGGGCGATACGGTTTGCCAGCAGGTGGTCGTTCTGAATGCTTAAATAGCTTGCCGTCAGTAACCAGAGGCTGAAAATACTCAGGAACGGTATGAGAAAGGAGGGAAAGGGGGCCCTAGCTCTCCAGAAGGAAGCAGCCAGGCAGACCGGAATAATAACCCACCAGGGTAAAAAGATTTGGCCGACGAAGGCTCCTAAAAGGATGACGAAAAAAAATATCATATCAAAGGGCTGGCTTAATGCTTATCGTGTTTTCAATTTGTTCTGGGTTATCGTTCGGGCTCTCGAGAAAGAGAAGTTGGTTCAGCCTCCCGGCTTGCCAGATATCCAATTGATTGTCATAGTGTTGGTTTCCAGGATTGCCCGATTGCCCACCGGGTACGATTCCGAAAGCAATAGGTTTTTCACCCAGCTGCACGACCATTCTCCAGGAGGGTCCGTTCGTTTCGCCCATTGCATTAACGGCATGTCCGACACCTCCTACATTTAGCTTTGCAGAACCAAAACCGGGAATATCGGCCAGGTGGGGAACATGCGCTTTCCGAACCTTACTCCACTGCCAGTTATTTATTTCGCCATGCTGCCGCGTAAGCGCTTGAATGGTTTCCTTGAAGCTTAAGAGAGCGAGCTGTGCACGACTAAAATCTTTTCCATCGATCGCATACCAAGGTGATTCAGACTGCTCCCGAATCAGACGCACCGTTTGGTCGCGCCCGGGAAAGCGCATAAGGGTCTCGCGACTGTTGAATTCGTCGGACCAGATCTTCCGCTGAAGATTATAGTACCACGACTCAAAAATGGTTGCGGCTTTTTCATCAGCATTATAGTGGTAGTTCCACGATCTTAGTGTCTTTAGGGCAGCCAATTCGGCGGTCGAAAAGTCTGTGGAGGCGGACAGAGACTCGAGTAAAAGAGGCAAAACGTTTTCAGCCAACACGCTGAAATTATCGTTTTGCATCAGAATAAAATCATCTGCTGTCTGCGCGCTCGCCTCCATAAGAAGTTGGTTAATGCGATGTCCCCGTTCATGCGGTGCGAATTCCCAGCCCAGATAGTAAGGGTAGCTGCTATCCACAGGCCATTGGTTCGCTGAACTTACAAACCCGCGTTTTGGGTTTTTCACTGTAGGATTGTGCGTAAAGGGAATTCGCTGCTTCCATTCCTCGTCGGGCAGACTTCCGTCGAGTAAGTATTTTCCCTGCCGTTTCTCTTTCAGTGGGAAGAGCCCGTTAGCGGTAATGGCGATATTCCCGCTATTATCGGCAAAGGCGAAGTTTTGTGCAGGCGCCGTAAAATAGCTTAGAGCAGCCCGATAATCGTCGTAACTTTTTGCCTTGTTCAGTTCGTAAAACGTTCTCAGTTCGTTGGAAGGAAGATGGGCAACCCAGTTAAGGGCATGATCTTCCGGAATGTTATTGGCCATGCTAAAGTCAGAGGGCCTGGTGCCGGCTGGATAACTCACGGGACCGTGATGGGTATAAAAAACCGTATCGAAAAAAGAGCCTGCTCCTTTGATCCTGATTTCCTCAATCCGTATCTTGGTTTTCCGCCAGGCCCCGCTATACAGATATTCGCGTTTGCTGCTGTCTCTGAACTGGATTTTAAACCAATCGAGCACATCTGACCCTACATTCGTTACGCCCCAGGCAACTGAACGGTTAAACCCTATAATGACATTGGGAGCGCCGGGTATGGATACACCGTAGACATTGATTTCGGGTCCGTGGAGCTGGATCTGGTACCAAATCGATGGCAAGGTAAGATCCAGGTGAGGATCGTTCGCTAATAAAGGGAATCCTGAGGCAGTTTTACTCCCATCGATCGCCCAGTTGTTGCTGCCTATATTTTCAGATTTGACCATCGCTAACAAAGCGTTCTTCCGCAAGCTGCTCTGAAGGAAGCTACTTTGAGGTAAACCGCTTGGTTTATAAACTTGCCCTACACCCACAATTTTTGGAGAGTGTACGCCAGGCTGTTCTACCGGCGCCCCAGTAGTGAAGTTCCATGGCGTCCCGATAGGGATAATAGGATCCAGCCTTGGAGGGTTATCGGGAAACAGCTCCTCTACTACCTCGGGGCCGAATTTCTTCAGGATGTTATTCAAAGCGAGTTCGTTGCTGCCTCGGGCAAGCGTTGCAGACATCAGTTTCAAGAGAAAAGCTGAATTGATTGGCCGCCACTTTTCCGGCGCGTAGTCCAGAAGTTTGAACTCGATAGGGTAGTTTCGGGGCTTTAGTTCCTCAATATAAGCATTTATCCCTGCTGCATAGGCTTCGATGATCATTTTGCTTTGCGGGTCCTTCATGCTTTCCTGCAGCATCGCTTCGGCCCCGTGAACCATGCCGGTTCGACGTTGATACCGATCCAGCTCGAGTGCTTCTTTTCCAACTACTTCCGAAAGTCGCCCTGCGGCAAATCGGGTCTGAAAGTCCATCTGCCATAGCCGGTCCCTTGCCGTGATATAACCCTGGGCAAAATACAGGTCGCGCTCATTTTCAGCGAAAACATGAGGAACACCGTTTTTGTCGAACTTAATGCTCACGTTCGCTTGAAGAAACTCGGAATGAAGACTTAGATCGGAGGGTTCTCGCCCGTCTGCATTCTGCCAAAAACCGTGAAAAGGATCAAGAAACTTTGCCAGGGGCGGAATTTGATCTATTTTAGTATTGAACAGAACGAGACAAGCGACCGTCAATCCTGAAAACAGCAAAAATAACCAGGTGTTTTTCATCTCCCGAAAGGTTTATAACCGAGGCTAAAGGGTTATAGCGAAGGCTAATACGAATATAACGAAAAAGGCCGGGAATACAGTGTCTCTGCATACCCGGCCTCTAAAAAACTCTCAGCAAATATCAGGAATTACCACTGATTTTGTCGATCTCCTGCTGTTCTTTCAATTGGTCGACTTTATTTTTCTCTCCGAAACTATCTGTCTTGTTTGAAAACTTCTCAAGCAGTTGTCCGATTGAATCGTGGTTATCGGCCGTACGCTGATGCATATCTGATAAAACCTTTTCCAGATTTTTATCCGAAAGATCAAAATTGTCGACTTCCAGACGGCCGATTTTCTCGATAATGGCCTGCTGACTATGCTGTAAATCCTCCAGTTGACGAACAATCTTTTCCATCAACTCGTATTTTTTCAATTTATCCATTGTGTTCGTTTTTATTAGGCGCAATTTGTGCGTCTAGTAATTGAACAGACGGATTACGGTATTGTTTGACCATCGCTGTTTTCGCTTCGTCAGGAGCTCAATTTGCCGGAACAGCATTTTTTTCGATGGATAAACGACTATTTTTGCTGGGACAACAACCGTGATACATACTTTCCGATGATGTCGAACTCGAGATTCACCTCGCTGCCAACCTTCAGCTGATTGAAGTTCGTGTTCTCGTAAGTATACGGAATAATTGCCACGGAGAAACGATGGTCGGACGAATTAACCACGGTCAGACTCACACCGTTTACGCAGATAGACCCCTTTTCGACGGTAATGTTTCCCGCTGACGGGTCATACTCGAAAGTAAACAGCCAACTGCCGTTTTGGTCACTGATGTCCATACAACGTGCCGTTTGATCGACGTGCCCTTGAACGATATGTCCATCGAGGCGCGAGCCCAGTTTCGTGCATCGCTCCAGGTTGATACGATCGCCTGTTCTTAGGCCCCCTATATTGCTTTTACTCAGTGTTTCTTTCACTGCAGTCACGATATGATGGCCTGGGCCCAATTGCACCACCGTCAGGCAGACGCCGTTGTGCGATACACTTTGATCGATTTTTAACTCGCTGGAAATATCCGACTTTACCGTGATGTGTAAGTTGTCGGCCTCGCTACGCGTATTGGTCACAATTCCTGTGGTTTCAATTATTCCCGTGAACATGATTTTTATAGTCTGTTTTTTTTCCAGTTACTCGCCGGTTTAACTGTTTGCAGATGCTGATCGGCGTCGGCAACTGAATGTAGTGAATTAGTAAGCAACTTATAAGCAAGGATAGCGGCTACCTGCGCCTCATTTACCTGAGGTGCAGGGCTAGCTTCCGGCTTAAAGGAGCTGATGAAGTTGGTGGTGTACGCACCGCTTCGGAAATCCGCATGATTCATTACAAAAGTACCAAAATCTAAGGTACTTTGGATACCCGTAATCCGATACTCCTGAATTGCTCGTTTCATCCTTGCAATGGCTTCCTGGCGTGTGCCACCCCAGGCAATCAATTTAGCGATCATCGGATCATAGAACACCGAAACCTCCATTCCTGCCCGGTAGGCGTTGTCAACCCGAATGCCCGGGCCCTGTGGAAGTTCATAGGTGGTCAGTTCTCCCGTATCCGGAAGAAAGTTGTTAAGCGGATCTTCGGCATAGATCCGAAGTTCAATAGCATGGCCATGGATATGCAGATCGCTCTGTTCTATTGAAAGTTTTTCACCCCGTGCAATCTTTATTTGCTCCTTTACCAAATCCACACCCGTAATCATTTCGGTAATTGGGTGCTCCACTTGAAGGCGCGTATTCATCTCCAGGAAATAGAAATTCATTTGTTCATCCAAGATGAATTCAACCGTACCCGCGCCACGATATTTACACGAACGCGCTACATCCACGGCACACTTCCCCATGCGCTCGCGCAAGGCCGCGTCGACAACCGCCGAGGGAGCTTCCTCAACAACCTTTTGATGGCGGCGTTGAACCGAGCATTCCCGCTCAAACAGATGAATGGTATTTCCAAAATGGTCTGCCAGCACTTGAATTTCAATGTGTTTCGGGGCACTGATGTATCGTTCCAGGAAAACAGATTCGTCTCCAAAGGCGGATCTAGCCTCCGAAATAGCCATTTTTAGCTCTTCGTCAAAAGCTTCCTCATGGTTTACGACCCGCATCCCTTTGCCTCCGCCACCGGCGGCTGCCTTGATTAGAATTGGAAATCCGATATCCCTGGCCTGACGTTTCGCCTCGCCGATATCGCTGATGGGCTTTGTAGTACCTTTTATCAGGGGTATATGATACTGCATCGCCGCGGCTTTAGCGGATAGCTTATTGCCCATTATCTCCATCGCTTCCGGTGACGGGCCGATCAATGTAATCCCAGCCTGCTGAAGGGCTTTTGCAAAAGCAGGGTTTTCCGACAAGAAGCCGTATCCCGGGTGCACTGCATCGCTTCCCGTTGTCCGACAGGCTTCGATAATGCGCTCAATATTCAGATAGGAGAGGTTCGAGGGCGATTCACCGATATGCACGGCTTCATCTGCATATTGAACATGCATCGCCAGACGGTCGGCGTCTGAAAATACAGCAACCGTGGGTATACCCATTTCACGGGCAGACCTCATTATTCTTACAGCAATTTCTCCGCGGTTTGCAACAAGTATCTTATTCATTCGCTTCTTTTGGCTTCTCTGACAAACTTAACGAAAAGCGCAGACTAATACCGGGGGCTCCGATTGCGAAAATTGCAAAATTGAATACTAATTGTAAAAAGTACACACTATTATCATTTTTTTTAAAGAGGTTAAAATCGCTGATTACGGCCATTATTTAGCGATTTTTTGTCCACATAAAGCTTAGGTTAAAAAAATAAAAAAATTAAAATTTGTAAAAAATAAGGAAAGCTGTATTTTGTGCTGATATTTCATTCAAGAATAAATGAATTATCAATCAGAAGTATTAAATAAAAATCAAATATGATCATTATTGCAGATGGCGGTTCGACAAAAACCAATTGGTGCCTAATAGATTCTTCAGGTAAAAAAATCTATTTCAATACAGAGGGATACAATCCTTATTTTGTTAGTAGTGAGTACATTCAAAGCTCGTTGAAGAAAGGCCTTCCTGAAGACTTAAATTTTGATCAGATATTTGAAGTGCACTATTACGGTGCAGGCGTCCATAACGAGCAAAAAGCCAACATTATAAAGGACGCATTCAGTGCCTTCTTTACAAAAGCCGAAATTTCTATAGGGCACGATCTTCTTGCTGCTGCCCGTGCCCTTCTGGGTACTGAAAAAGGCTTTGCCGCTATCCTCGGAACCGGAACAAATACCTGCATCTATGACGGAAACGATGTAGCATTCAACATAGATTCAGCTGCCTATATACTGGGCGATGAGGGAAGTGGCTGTTACATCGGCAAAAAACTGCTTACGGATTATGTGCGTGATCTTATGCCGGAAAACGTTCGTGAAGAATTCTGGGAAACCTATAAGCTAACTCCCGACGAAGTAATGGACAAGGTTTATACTCAACCGTTAGCAAATCGATTCTGCGCAAGTTTCAGTAAGTTTGTTTACGATAACAACGTAAATCTGGAATACTCCAGGAAAATTGTAAAGACATCTTTCGTTGATTTCTTTACCAACCTGGTATCGAAATACCCTAATTACCAGGATTATACTTTTAACTGCATCGGTTCAGTCGGTTATAACTTTCGAAATGTACTGGAAGAAACCGCTGCTGAATTCGGAATGACAATCGGAAGAATTATTCGCTCGCCGATCGACGATCTGGTTAAATTTCACCAGAAACAGAAAGACAATTAAGATTGCATAAAACAAAAAAGCGGATCATGTATCCGCTTTTTTTATGTCTTCATTTTGAGTTGAGCCGTTATTGTCCTGTTCGAGGAAGCTTCTCAGTCTGACCAGTTTCCTATTTTTTGAACGAAAGTTCGTTTTGGAAAACCTTCGCATACCTTCTTTTATCGAATTTATATAGTTTGGCAGCGCGGTATGATACGCCTTTCTGTTTTTCGTCCAGCTCCTTCAGAATGTTGTAATTTAACATCTTCTTCCGAAAGTTCCTTTTGTCGAGCGTAACACCCCAGATAGCCTCATAAACCTTTTGTAATTGGGTTAAGGTGAACTTTTCGGGAAGTAATTCAAAGGCAATCGGACTATGCTTTATTTTTCGTCTGATTTTGTCAAGGCTTCGTTCAATGATGTTGGCGTGGTCGAAAGCCAGTTCCGGCAATTTGTCGAGCGGGTGCCATTCAGCTTTACGAACATAATCGGAATGCGGATTCAGTACAGTTGTGCCCTTCAATCGTAAGAGTGCATAATAGGCAACCGTAATGATCCGACCTTGCGGGTGACGCTTCAGGTCGCCGAAGGTATACAGCTGTTCCATGAAAATATTTCTTAGCCCTGTATGTTCATAAAGGATGCGCTCAACCGCATTATCGATAGTCTCATTCTGTTCAACGAAGAATCCCGGAAGCGCCCACCAACCCTGATAGGGGTATTCGTTCCGTTCAACCAGCAGTACCTTAATTTCACCTTCGTCAAACCCGAATATTACACAGTCGGCCGTGAAAATGGATTGGAGATGTGGAAGTTTCGAATGCAAAATCTAAAAAGTTAAGTAAGTGTATTTGATATCCTTGGTTTTGTGTTATATTATTGCAAAAATGTAAAAAAAAATGCAATCTTTTATGATAGTGTAGGAAATACACGTTATATTCGTATTAATATAAGTTGGACCAGACATTAAATTAAGTAAGTGCAAAAAATACAGAGAATTGGAGTTTTCACTTCTGGAGGTGATGCTCCGGGAATGAATGCATGCATTCGGTCGGTTGTTCGGACAGCCCTTTATAATAATTTGTCAGTTACCGGAATTCAACAAGGCTACCAGGGGATGATTGATGGTCAGTTTATTGACATGAACAGCCGTTCGGTCAGTAATATTATTCAACTCGGCGGTACGATTCTTAAAACAGCACGTTGTGCTGCCTTCCGAACCCCTGAAGGGCGTAAAACAGCTTATGAAAACTTAAAAGCCGCGGGTGTAGACGCCCTGGTAGGAATAGGCGGCGACGGTACCTTCACAGGAATGGATATTTTTTCAAAAGAATACGATATCCCGGTAGTAGGGATACCCGGTACAATTGATAATGACCTCTATGGATCAGATTTTACGCTAGGTTTTGATACTGCCTGCAACACCGTGATTGAAGCAATTGATAAAATCCGAGACACAGCAGCCTCACATGACAGGCTTTTCTTCGTTGAAGTGATGGGTCGCGATTCTGGTTGCATCGCCCTGAACGCGGGGATTGCCGGTGGAGCTGAAGCGATCTTAATGCCGGAAACAGAAACCGCCATCGATCAGCTTATTCTACAACTCGAAAGTGCTGCAAAGGGCAAAAAATCGTCAACCATTGTGATTATCGCAGAGGGTGATCAAAACGGCGGAGCGTACAATGTAGCAAAGCATGTCAAGTCGAAATTCGATTTCTACGATACTAAAGTGACTATATTGGGTCACCTTCAACGTGGGGGCTCCCCATCCAGCTTCGACCGTGTCCTGGCAAGTCGATTGGGTTTCGCAGCCGTTAATTTACTGATTAAAGGAGAAAACCGAAAGGTTGTAGGTATCCGAGGAAGCGCAATTGCTCATGTTGATCTTGAAGAATCGATCAATAATAAAGAATTTAAGTTGGCCGACGATATGCTGGAGATTTCCAGAGTTCTTGCCATCTGATAGCCTATGATTGCAGTTGTATATAGTGGATCACGATTGGCCGACTGGCGACTGGCAGAGAAGGGAAAGATCGTAGCGGGGTTCAAAACCATGGGAATCAATCCCCATCATAACGATGCGACTAAAATTGAGCAACTGCTTCATAAGAGTAATACCTTGATTAACTATGCTGAAAAAATAAAGCGTATTTATTTCTTCGGGGCGGGTGCCTCTTCTGCTGAAAACGAGGAGATTGTTTCTAAGGCTTTTAATTCATTCTTTCGTTTTGGGAAAGTTTTCGTGGGTCACGATATGAAGGCCGCAGCACTTGCAACTTGCGGCGATCATAGCGGACTTGTCGGGATTATCGGGAGCGGATCTAACGCAGCCTACTATAACGGGAAAAAAGTAGAGCAGAATAACTACGGACTGGGCTATATACTAGCGGATGAAGGATCAGCAAACTGGTTGGGCAGAAAGCTCCTGCAAGATTACATTACGCAGACCATGCCCGCTGAACTGGTAAGGAAGTTCGATGAAAAATACCCTCTGGATATCAAAATTATCCTTGACCGGGTTTATCGGCAGGCTAACCCGGTTTTATTCCTCAGTTCGTTCTCCGATTTTGTTTTTGAGAATCGGGAACACGATTATATGGTTCAGATGATTTCAAGGGGCTTTACTATGCTTTTTGAGAAATATTTTGTTCCTTTAAGAGAGAAACACAAAGAAGTGAATGTGAATTTCACCGGCAGTGTGGCCTTCGATTACCAGGATCTATTGGCGGAAGTAGCTGTAGCTCATGGTTTCAAAGTAGGCATTGTCATCAGAGAACCTATTCACAACCTTTTAAATTATTATTTAAATAAAAACAAGTAAACATGAAAATTGGAATTAACGGATTCGGAAGAATTGGGAGATTAGCTTTCAGAGCTGCGATAAAGAGAGATGATGTGGAAGTCGTAGCGATTAACGACCTTGTGTCGCCTGACTATATGGCTTATATGTTGAAATACGATTCAACGCACGGTCGTTTTGATGGTACAGTTGAAGAAAAAGACGGACACCTTATCGTAAATGGTAAGACCATCCGCGTAACTGCTGAGAAAGATCCTGCAAATCTGAAATGGGATGAAGTAGGTGTTGAAGTAGTATTGGAATGTACCGGCTTTTTCTTAACTCAGGAACTGGCTCAAAAACACATCGATGCCGGTGCTAAGAAAGTGGTATTGTCAGCTCCTGCGAAAGACAATACGCCTACATTTGTGATGGGTGTAAACCATAAGGAACTGAAAGCAGATCAGACGATCGTATCGAACGCGTCTTGTACAACGAATTGCCTTGCACCCATGGTGAAGGTATTAAACGATAATTTCGGAATCGTAGAAGGTTTGATGACTACCGTTCACGCGGTTACGGCTACGCAGAAAACTGTTGACGGTCCTTCACAGAAGGATTGGAGAGGCGGTAGAGGCGCTTACCAAAACATTATTCCTTCATCTACAGGTGCAGCCAAAGCAGTTGGGCTTGTTATTCCTGAAATCCAGGGTAAGCTGACCGGGATGTCATTCAGAGTTCCCGTTGCAGACGTATCGGTGGTAGATTTAACCGTTCGGTTGGAAAAAGCAACCTCTTACGAGCAAATCACACAAGCATTCAGGGATGCTGCTGAAGGAGAACTGAAGGGAATCGTCGGATTCACCGATGAGGATGTAGTTTCAGAAGATTTCAAAGGAGATGCACGCACATGTATCTTTGATGCCAAAGCAGGTATTGCCTTGAATGACAATTTCGTGAAAGTTGTTGCCTGGTACGACAACGAGTGGGGTTATTCTAACAAACTAATCGACCTTGTACAACTGGTTGGTAAAGCATAATAATCTTGCATGTTTAATAATAAAAAATACCGGTCTTGGCCGGTATTTTTTTTATCCCTTTAAAACGCTTCGTAGTTTACGGACCTCGGCGGCATTACTAACACTAGGTTGTTTCCCCATATCGGTCAAATCGCTATTTTGATAAAGCATGGCTGATTTTGACGGAGATTTTGCGGAAGCATGCCATTCGTTTGCGCGAATACGTTCCTTTAGAGAGCTGATATTTCCGGAATGAATTCCTGAGCCGGGCATAATACGAATCCTTTCCTTTGCCTGTATTACCAGTTTGTCCAGAAGCGATGCACCCTCTTCAGCAGTAGCCTTTAGGCCCGAGCTCAGAATCAGGTCGCACCCACTAGCAATCACCTCTTCAAGCGCCTCCTCAGGGTTTCGGCAACAATCGAAAGCTCGGTGGAAGGTGACTGTCATCGGCGATGCGAGGTCGGTTAAGATACGGGTCCGTTCCACGTCAACGCCACCGTCGGCTTTCAGTATACCAATAACCACACCTTCGAAACCCAGTTCCTTGCAAAGTTTTATATCTTCCTTCATTACCTCAAACTCCAGATCACTGTATAGAAAGTCGCCTGCCCGGGGCCGAATTAATACATGAATCGGAATGCTCACTTGCTGCCGTGCTTTTAACAGAAGTCCGTAAGAGGGGGTGGTGCCACCTTCCGACAAATTTTCACATAGCTCAATACGGTCTGCTCCACCTTCTTCCGCATTAATGGCTGATCGAACTGAGTTGGCACAAATTTCAAGGATCATATTAATAAACGCTTTTACCCTTAATTAATTGACTCTGGTCTTTCTCGTCGCATACAGCAAAAGAGAAACCTTGTTGCAGCGAGTAGGCTCCATACTCTCCTTGCTTATTCATAGCCAAAAAACCGACCTGAATATTTTTCGCGGTTTCTGGCTTTTTCTTAATGATGCGCTCGACGGCTTGCTTACAGGCATCTTCTGGGGAAAGGCCCTGGCGCATAAGTTCCACCACCAGGAAGCTTCCCACCGTTCGGATAACTTCTTCTCCAACTCCCGTGGAAGTCGCCCCGCCCACTTCATTATCCACATACAGGCCTGCACCGATGATGGGACTGTCGCCCACACGGCCATGCATTTTGAAAGCCATGCCGCTCGTGGTACAGGCGCCCGATAAATTGCCCTCGGCGTCGAGTGCCAGCATCCCGATCGTGTCGTGATTATACTGATTTCCCGGGAGCCTCTCGTACGAAAACAACTTATTCTCTATATTGATAACCGGGTTGTATTTTTTCTCAATCAACCACTCTTTCCACATTTTCTCCGACTCCGGGGTCAGCAAGTTTTCTTTCTCAAAACCATTGGCCAGCGCAAATTGCAATGCCCCATCGCCAACAAGCATCACATGAGGTGTTTTGTCCATCACCATCCGCGCCACCGAAACGGCGTGCGTGATATTTTCAAGCCCGGCAACCGAGCCGCAATTTCCCTCGCTGTCCATGATGCAAGCATCAAGCGTTACAATCCCATCGCGGTCGGGTAAGCCACCCTTTCCAACGGTCTGATTTTTCAGGTCGGCTTCCGGAACACGCACACCCTGCTCCACGGCGTCAATGGAGGGCCCATTCTTCTTGAGGATCTCCCAAGCGGCATGATTCGCCGGGATACCAAAATCCCAGGTCGATATCACAATGGGTTTTCCCGCTTTTTTTCCGGCGGAGCCGCGGCTTAAAAAGGAAGCATCGACACTGCTCAAGGGCAAAGCAAGGACACCGGCTTTTAGAAATTTTCTACGATCAATCATGAAGGTGAATATACAGAATCATCCCTATTTCTGCTTAATTTATTTCAATAAGGCAGCAAGCCGAGATATTGCTATTCCGGATGATTTCCCGTAGATTGCGGTATGAAAGCACTTTTTTGTCGGAATATACTATTACTTTCCTTTCTAGTTCTCTTTTTTGGGCTGTCGGCCCGTGCGCAAAGCTGGTTAAACGTGCAGGATACCGCAAGTTTTTCACCCTGGAATTCATTTGTGAACGAAGCAAAGGCTCAGTATGCACCCGATGCGCGGTCGGTATACTTTCAGGTATACGACGATAAAGACAACCCAGGAAAATACATTCTCGAAACCTCCTCCTCGAACGTACAGCTGTTTCTGGACCGCACCAATAAGCAAAAAAGCAGAGCTTTGCCCATTACCGTCAAGCTGATACCGGACCAGCAAATGGAAAAACGTCACGGTCTGGTGAATCTTTCCGTTGCCAATCTTCGTTCTATTCCGGGTCATTCAGAGGAGCTGGCCACCCAGGCCATTCTGGGCACTCCGGTAGACGTTCTTAAAAAACAGGGGAGCTACTTTCTGATCCGTACGCCCGAAGGGTACCTGTCGTGGGTAGACAGCTACGGAATTACCCTGAAGACCGAGCAGGAAATGGACGAATGGGTGCAATCCGAACGGGCGATTTTTACGGACGATTTCGGCCATTCCTACAGTGCTGCCGATCCGGCTTCATTACGGGTATCCGACCTGGTGCTGGGCAATATTGTGCAGGTACTGGAGAAGAGTAACCAATTCTGGAAGATCAAATATCCGGACGGCCGTACAGCGTTTGTTCCCAGCACTCAGTTAAGCGATTTCAACCAGTGGAAGCAGGAAACGAAACCTGAAGCTGATCAGATCATCGAGGTAGCCAAGCGGATGCTGGGTGTGCCTTATTTGTGGGGCGGAACTTCGATTAAAGGCGTCGACTGCAGTGGGTTTACCAAAACCAGCTATTTTATGAACGGGGTCATCATTCCGCGCGACGCTTCCCAGCAAGCCCGTGTTGGCTTGCCGCTCGATATTATGGAGAACGGTGACCTCCATGTGGAGAAGGCCTTATCAACGCTTGAAAAAGGCGATTTGATTTTCTTTTCGGCTTCGAAGGATCGGAATCCGAAGAGACCTATTACGCACGTAGCGATTTACATGGAGAAAGGGGAGTTCATTCATGCCGCAGGGATCGTAAGAATCAATAGCTTCGACCCGAAAGCGGCGAATTACGACGATCAGAGCCTGACCATTGTAGGCGCCAGCAGATACCTGGGTGATGCCGGGTTTACCCCGATGAACTCTGTTGTTTCTGCAAAGGGATACTAAAGTCTTCATCCAACGAATATCTTAATGGAAAATATAACGAAAAATGCCGTGGTACGGAAAATGGGCAAGTTTACCTTATCATACGAACCCTATTTCCTTCAATTGAACCATGTGTTTACGGTTGCAAGCGGATCGCGATCAACCACTCCCGTGGTGCTCACAAGCCTTTCCTATGAGGGCGTCACGGGCTATGGTGAAGCGTCAATGCCTTTTTATCTGGGTGAATCACACGAAAGCGTAATAGCGTTTTTAAACAAAGTGGATTTATCGGCTTTCGAGGATCCTTTTCAGATCGAGAACATTCTAACTTACATCGATTCTGTCGATCAGGCGAACACCGCTGCCAAAGCTTCGCTCGATATTGCTTTGCACGACCTGCTCGGGAAGCTAATGGGCCAACCCTGGTTTAAGATATGGGGCTACGACCGGGCAAATACGCCCAATACTTCATTTACCATCGGCATCGATACCGCCGAGGTGATCCGAAGGAAGGTTGTGGAAGCTCAGCCTTACAAATTAATCAAGGTCAAATTAGGGCTCGATAACGATCAGGAGATTATCAATACCATCCGCGAAGTCACCAATACACCCATATGCGTCGACATCAATCAAGGTTGGAAAGATCGGGAGCATGCGCTGGAAATGGCGCATTGGCTTGCAGAAAAGGGCGTGGTGTTTCTTGAACAGCCCATGCCAAAGGAGTCGATAGACGATAATGCCTGGCTAACCGAACGGAGTCCCATTCCAACGATCGCTGATGAGGCCGTTCAGCGATTAGCTGACGTTGAAAAGGCGAGAGGAGTTTATAGCGGCATCAATATTAAGTTGATGAAGTGCACCGGACTTCGCGAAGCACACCGCATGATGGAATTGGCCAGAGCATTCAAGTTGAAGGTTATGCTAGGCTGTATGACCGAAACATCCTGCGCCGTCAGTGCCGCAGCTCAGCTGGCACCTGCGGTCGACTGGGCTGATCTGGACGGGGCGCTGCTTATTGGCAACGACCGGTTCCGGGGGATGTGGATCGAAGACGGTAAAATTATGTTACCATCCGATCCGGGTATCGGAGTTCGGCCGATTTAGCTCGGTTATGCAACAGCTCCTTTATAGTGAATAAATTCGAAAAATCTTGCGATTGCGGAATCATTATAATACCTTCAAACCGAATAATTTGATTTTTTGATAAATCTTTTTCGGTATGAAAAACGAATCCGAACCAACAGTAAGAAGCTTATTGGTTTCCGAGCCTTTTATGCTTGATTCTAATTTCGTGCGTTCTGTTGTTCTCCTGGGCGAACACGGTCCGGACGGAACCATCGGATGGGTATTAAATCAACCTTCGAACTTGATTTTAAGTGACGTAATGCCCGATGTCCCGAAAGGAAATTTCCGGCTTTTCATTGGCGGACCCGTTGGACAAGATTCCATTCAGTTCGTACATAAGTGCTATGATCGGCTCGATAGCGGTATTGGCCTGGGTGATGGCGTGTATTGGGGTGGCGACTTCGAGGTTTTGAAAGTACTGATAGACAGCGGCGCGATCCGGCCGGATGAAATTAAGTTTTTCCTTGGATATTCGGGGTGGACCGAAGGGCAGCTGAAGCAGGAGATCGCCGAAAACACCTGGATGGTTAGTAACCAGTTCCATAGTGATTTGATTTTCGTAGATGATGAGGAGAATCTCTGGAAAGAGGCTGTGGTGAACTTAGGCCCGAAATATGCCCATATCGCTCAGTTTCCTAAAAACCCCTCATGGAACTAAAACGCTCCTAAAATGGCCTGTCCGGCCGATAAGTAAATCCTGAACCGGCAGCTTCGCCTCTAAAATGGAAGCATTTATGAGATGTGCTATCCGCCGATTCAGGGCTATAAACATTAATTTTCTCTTTTCAGTCCGTATTTTTCAATTTTGCTATATAAATGGCTTCGTTGAATCTCAATATCGTCGGCTGTTTTGGAAACGTTCCATGAATTCTTCTCCAGCTTGTACTTAATGAAGTTCTTCTCGGATTGATCCTTGTAATCCTGGAACGATTCGAACTTGTCGTAGTCGATACCAGCCGGAGTTGAAGAGGACTGTCCGTTTGCTGAGCCTGCCGTCGATGCGATAGCATCGGGATTGCCGCCAATTGCCGGTGAAGAGGGGTTAGCATAAATAACGACATCATTTTCGGTGATCACCTTATCACTTAAAATAATAAGTCGTTCTATCATATTCCTGAGCTCCCGAATATTTCCTGTCCACGGAAGGTTCTTCAGCGCTTCAAAAGCTTGCGGGGCAAACTTTTTCTCGGGCATTCCATACTCTTCGCAGATCTCTTCACAGAACTTCTTGGCGATAATCGGAATATCTGCCCGACGATCAGCAAGGGGGGGTACATGTATCAGAATAACGCTCAGTCGATGGTAAAGGTCCATTCGGAAATTGCCATTCTCGATTTCCTGCAATAAATCCTTATTGGTAGCTGCAATAACGCGTACGTTGATTTCTATTTCTTTCTCGCCCCCAACGCGTGTAATCTTGTTTTCCTGTAAGGCCCGCAGAACTTTCGCCTGAGCCGATAGACTCATATCCCCAATTTCATCCAGGAAAAGCGTTCCGTTATGTGCCTGTTCAAATTTCCCGATCCGTTGCTTTACGGCGGAAGTAAAGGATCCCTTTTCATGCCCGAAGAGTTCGCTTTCAATCAATTCCGAAGGAATCGCAGCACAGTTTACTTCTATCAGCGGTGCATTGCAACGGTTCGATTTCTCGTGCAACCAACGGGCAACCAGTTCTTTGCCGCTACCATTGGCTCCTGTAATCAACACCCGGGCCTCTGTAGGTGCCACGCGGTCAATAGTTTCCTTAATCCGGTTGATCGGATCCGATTCTCCCAGAATTTCCCGGGTTTTGCTTACACGGCGTTTCAGAACTTTCGTTTCTGTAACCAATGTTCCGCGTTCGAGCGCGTTTCTCACCGTAATAAGGAGGCGGTTTAAGTCAGGCGGTTTCGAAATGAAATCGTACGCGCCTTTTTTACTCGCTTCAACGGCTGTTTCCACCGTTCCATGACCCGATATCATAATAAAAGGAAGGTCGGGCATAATCTTCAATGCTTCTGAAAGCACTTCCATACCATCCATACGACTCATTTTAATGTCGCACAGTACCAGACTCACGTTATCTTTTTTGATGACTTCCAAGCCATCAATACCATTATCTACATCGATAACAATGTAGTTCTCGTATTCCAAAATCTCACGAAGGGTACTTCGGATTGCACGTTCATCGTCGATGATTAAGATCTTTGTACCGTTTTTCTTGTTTGGCATTTATTATGGGAGTTCAAAAATTTACAAAATGCAAGATGCTATAAAATGCAAGATTAATTATTAATGCAAATAAATGCAAAAGTAATAAAATAAAAAAGCAAGCCTGTAAGCCGGGTTCTGTTTAGATGTGATTCATATCTGTCATTTATCTAGCCTTGCCATTACTAGCAAGGTCTAACGGTCTACCCGTTCCAAATTTGCCGCAGGCAAAGAGAGCGAGCAACCCTCGATTTGGAACCTATTTGACCTTTCAACTCTCGGGGTTTACCGCTGCATATGTCACCATATACAACCGGGAGCTCTTACCTCTCGTTTTCACCCTTATCTGCCCAAAAGCAGACGGTCTATTTTCTGTGGCACTTTCCATCAGTTGTTGAAACTGTCTTCCCGTTAGGAAGCGAGATGCTCTGTGTTGCCCGGACTTTCCTCCTTAACTTATAATGTTACGGCGACAGATCGGCTTGCTTTTATTCAAAGATAAGAAATAAAACAGAATTGTGAAGCTGTCCTTATTTGCCTACTTTTGCAGCAATCTGAAAATTCCAATCATGAGCAGAAGGTCAAAAGCAATATTCCTGGGGGTTAGTATATTTGGTTCTTTCCTAATCTATAGCGTTTTCTATTATAGTCAAATGCTAAAGAAGGCGCCCTACCGATCGTACGAACTGGAATCCATTGTTTTCAAATACGGTCAAGGTGAAGAGCTTGTCAATCATTTCGATTCAAGAACTCAAACCTACTCGTACATCAACCGGAACGATTCACTCGTGAGCGACACGATTCGGCTGAATAAAGATGATTTAATTTATATCCATCACAAAGCAGCTGCTTTGGGTTTCTGGAATTTTCCCGACGATATGACGCAAACCAATGATCCATTGGATGCGCAAAATTCTACCCGCTTCTACCTGGAATTCAATTATAAGGAAAAAAGTAAAAAGCTACTTCTAGACGTCAATTATAACGGCAACCCGAAGCTGCTTCAGTCGGCTAAATCGCTGATAGAAGAGGTTCAGCGTTTACTGAACGACGCTTCCGACCGTTAGAAACTCATTCCCCAGTCGCCATCCAGCGATACACCCGTATTTTGCGCTATCTCATTACAGGTGTTTACGAGCGCTTTATTTCTGATCAAGTCTCTTAAACGCTTGATGTCATCGGCGAAGACACGATCGGTCGTGGCGAACTTCACCTGCGACCGTACCAGCGCATGGCATTCCTCAAGGATATTCGAGGAGCGGAGCGGCCGGCGAAAATCGATCGCCTGTGCAGCATAAAGTAACTCGATGCCGAGCACATACTCCACATTGTCAATAATCTGATTCAACTTCCGTCCACCAATCGAACCCATTGATACATGATCTTCCTGACCGAGGGAAGTGGGAATGCTGTCGGCACTGGAAGGAAAACACAGTCCTTTGTTTTCGGAAACAAGCGCAGCAGCACTATATTGCGGTATCATAAAGCCTGAGTTTAATCCTGCGTCCTCCATTAATAATTTTGGCAATCCGTAACGTCCCTCAATAATCAGGTAACTCCTCCGGTCGGATATATTACCGAGTTCTGCCGCTGCAACAGAAGCGTAGTCGAGCGGTATAGCCAGGGGCTGTCCATGAAAGTTTCCTCCGCTGATGGTTTCACCGGCGCCCAGGATGATTGGATTGTCGGTGACTGAGTTAATTTCGATCTGCGTTAACTCGGCCAGGTGCATCCAGGAAGTTCGCGAAGCGCCGTGAACCTGAGGCATGCATCGCAGCGAGTAGGGATCCTGCACGCGTGCGCAATCTAAGTGGGCCTGATTAATCTGGGAATCGTGCACCAGGGAACTCAGCCGATGCGCGACCCACTGATTTCCCTTAAATGGCCGGATAGCATGAAGGCGCATGTCGAAGGGTTTTGCCGAACCCATGAGTCCCTCGAGCGACATGGCCCCGATAACGTCAGCAGCGTTTAGGACATTGTCGAGGCGCTCTACCGCTTGAACTGCGTGGGCGGCAATAAACTGGGTGCCATTGATTAAGGCGAGTCCTTCTTTTGGGGATAATCGCAAAGCGGGAAGTCCTGCTTCTTCCAGAAACGCTGCGGAACTCATCTGCTGTCCTTTGCTAAAAACTTCGCCCAAGCCGATTAAAGGCAGGAAAAGATGGGAGAGTGGCGCCAGGTCGCCCGACGCACCCACAGATCCTTTCTCCGGGACGCAGGGGCAAACATCGTGATCGATCATCCATAGGATGCGTTCGGCGGTCGCCAGTCGGATGCCCGAATAGCCCATGCACAGAGCATGCAGCTTCAAGATCAGCATGAGCTTTGATAGTTCGGGGCTGATCAGCTTTCCTACGCCGACGGAATGACTCATCAGCAGGTTGTGCTGAAGTTGTGTGGTTTGTTCGGGAGAAATCAAGGTGTCGCACAACGGACCAAAGCCGGTGTTGATGCCATACACCACTTGTTTTTTCGCAACAATATCGTCAACGAACTGTGAGCTTCCCTGAATTTTTTGCCTTGCTTCTTCGTTGATAACACCCTGGCACTGACCCCTTGCTATGCCGAGCGCTGTAGAAGCGTGGAGGGTATCGATTCCGAATTTAAATTTTTGCTGCATGACCTCGTCGTTTTGAGAATTTGGTTGGCATCAATATTAAGTAAATATTAAGTAAAATTCATCATAAACGAAATTCGTTGCGTATCCTTCAAGTTTAAACATACATGGTTCGATTCCTGAAATAATATACCACGCATCATATTAACAGTTTCGGACCAAACAGACCCCTGCTACGGAGCAGCTACAGAGTTCCTTCATTTAAATCCGAACATTCGTCTGTTTAATTCGTACTTCATCCTTTTCTGTCCCGCTGTTGCCTTAACCGATGGTGGTCGACGACATCTCATCGCCATAATAAACAAAATCACACTTTTATCGAAGAGGAAGATCAACGACAACGGCGCATTTATGATAAAAACAGTCGGGATAATTTTGTTGCGATTAAATAAATCCTTAGCTTTGCGCTTCAATTTATTTATCAAACTAATTAATTAACAATGTACGCAATAGTAAATATAGCAGGGCAGCAATTCAGAGTTGCGAAAGACCAGACAATCTTTGTACACCGTTTGCAAGGAGAAGAAGGCGCTAGTATTGAATTTGACAATGTATTGTTAGCAGAAGACGGTGGCAAATTTAGCGTAGGGACTCCTTCGTTAGATGGAGCCAAGGTTTCGGCTAAAATTTTGTCACATTTAAAAGGAGATAAAATTATCGTTTTCAAGAAAAAACGCCGTAAGGGTTATAAGAAGAAAAACGGTCACCGTCAGCAGTTCTCAAAGATCCAAATTACAGGTATCTCATTATAATTGATTTTGTAACCAGGTAAGTATTACCAAAAAGAAATAAAACATGGCACATAAGAAAGGTGCGGGTAGTTCGAAGAACGGCCGTGAGTCCCACAGTAAGCGTCTAGGTATTAAAATTTTCGGAGGTCAAAACGCTATCGCCGGAAATATCATTGTTCGTCAAAGAGGCACCAAACACCATCCAGATAAAAACGTAGGTTTAGGTAAAGATCATACCATCTTTGCAATGGTTGATGGTAAAGTAGTTTTTAGAAAGAAAGCAGATAACAAGTCTTACGTATCCGTAATTCCATTTGCTACTGAGGAAGCTGCTTCTGCAGAATAAGAAAATAACCTTATAAGAAAAGCCCGGATGATTTTTCATCCGGGCTTTTTTGTTTTCGGCCTTTTTATCTCTGGCCGGAAACGCTTGGCGTTGAGTCGCTTCTGCTTATTGGGTACGTACTAATAAAGATTGAGCTAAAGCCCTTAAGGGCTCCTTCTCTTCTTCAGACACCTCCATAAGGGCGAGCGCTGAAAACGCCTTCTCTGTGTACCGGTTCATTTCATGCTGAAGGTGACTCGTAATGTCCAGCTTATCATATATCCGCACAACCGAAGAAATTTTATCTTCTGCGTTGTGGTCGGTGCTTGCTATCCACCGTTCAAGTTCATCCTGATCCTGTCTGTCTGCCATTTCCAGGGCTTTTAGCAGCATATATGTCTTTTTATTCTCCAGGATATCGCCACCGATTTGCTTGCCAAATACGCTTGCTTCACCGTATACGTCCAGGAAATCGTCCTGGAGCTGGAAGGCTATGCCAAGGTTTTCGCCAAATTGATAGAGAAGCTGGCCATTACTTTGAGATGCCTTCGCAACAACGGCTCCTAACTGTAGGGACGCACCCAACAAGACTGCGGTTTTCAAGCGGATCATCTCCAGATAATCGCTTATCCGGACCGCGTCGCTCTTCTCATACTCCATGTCGAGCTGCTGGCCGATACAAACCTCGCCGGCCGTTTTGTTAAAAATGGCAAGTATTTCTGTCAGGTCGGCCGGGTCGTTTTCGGCAATAAATTTATACGATTCAATCAGCATGAAATCGCCCGAGAGAATGGCCGCATTCGTGTTCCATTTTTCGTGAACGGTGGGCTGACCACGGCGGAGCGGGGCTTTGTCCATAATATCGTCGTGCATCAGACTGAAATTATGAAACAGCTCGATAGCGACGGCGGTAGACAATGTCCGTTCCGGTTTGCAGCCAAACATGCCGGCTGCAAGTAACGTTAGGGCGGGCCGTATTCGCTTTCCCCCCAAGGCTAATAGATAGCGTATGGGCTCGTAAAGCGCAGCGGGTCCGGGAGGAAAATTCAGGTCTTCCAGCCTTTTGTTGATTATTTCCTGATAGTGTTTAACTTCCTGCATATAATGTTAAGCTGTGCACAAAGCTAAACTTTATGATACTAAAGTAAAATCAATTTGTCGTTTTGCAAGGTCAACTTTTTTCACCTTGATACGGATTTCATCGCCCAGCTGGTATTTTTTCTTCTTTCGCTGCCCGATAATCGCATAGTTTTTCTCATCCAGGGCATAGAAATCGTCGGTAAGGTCGCGCAGACGGATCATGCCTTCACATTTATTTTCTTCGATTTCAACATACATTCCCCATTCGGTGACGCCGGAAATAATGCCCAGAAACTCTGTCCCGATCTGCTCTAATAAGTACTCTGCCTGTTTGTATTTGACAGAGGCCCGTTCGGCGTCCGCTGCCCGTTTTTCCATTTGCGAAGTATGCATCGCCATCTTCTCATAAGCTTCTTCGCTGGCTGATTTCCCGTTGGCCAGGTAATGTTCCAGTAAACGGTGCACCATCATATCGGGGTAGCGACGAATCGGAGAAGTGAAGTGCGTATAATACTGAAATCCCAGGCCGTAGTGGCTAGTCATCTTGGTGGTATAAATTGCTTTCGCCATGGACCGTATTGCCAGTTGTGTCAATACATTCTGTTCTTTGGTGCCTTCCACGTCTTCCATCAGCCGATTCAGCGAGAAAGCCGTTTCCTTGCTCGAATTCATATTGATTTTATACCCGAATCGGGCAGCGAATTGCGAAAAGTTAAGCAAATTGGTTTCTTTAGGAACGTCATGCGCCCGGTAGATAAAGGTTCGTTTTTCTCTGCCTTTTTCTTTACCGATAAACTCAGCTACCCGCTTATTTGCGAGCAGCATATAGTCTTCGATAAGTTTATGGGCATCTTTCCGTTCGCGAACATATACGCCCAGGGGTTTGCCATTCTCGTCCAGATGGAATTTTGTTTCTACAGTTTCAAAGCTGATGGCTCCGTTTTTAAATCGTTTGTCGCGCATTATATAGGCGATCCGGTTTAGCGTGGCAATGGGTTCGCTCAGCTCATCTTCCTTTCCTTCGATAATCTCCTGCGCTTCCTCGTAACTCATTCTTCGGTCGGAGTGAATGACGGTTTTACCGAACCATTCGGAAAGAATATTCGCTTTTTCATCGATCTCAAATACTGCCGAGAAGCAAAGCTTGTCTTCGTTGGGCCGTAATGAGCACAAGTGGTTTGAAAGTCGCTCAGGAAGCATGGGAATGACCCGGTCGACCAGATAAACCGATGTCCCCCTTTCCAGGGCTTCCTGATCGAGCAGCGTATCGGGCTGGATATAATGGGTCACATCGGCAATGTGAACGCCCACCTCATAACGACCTTCGCCAATGTTTACGAAAGATATGGCATCGTCAAAGTCTTTCGCATCGAACGGGTCAATAGTGAAGGTGAGCTTATTTCGGAAGTCAGTCCGCTTCTCAATTTCATTTTGCGGAATTTCTTCCGGTAGTTCTTCGGCCTCTTTATCTACGGCAGCGGGGAAGGAGAGTGGGAATCCAAAGTCGGCCAGGATGGCATTCATCTCCGTGTTATTTTCGCCCTGAACTCCAAGTACATCCTTTACCTTACCCACCGGATTTTTGCTGCCTTCCGGCCAGTCGGTTATGCTTACGGTAACTTTTTCGCCATCTTTAGCGCCGTTAAGATCTTCCAGCGGGACAAAAATGTCGTGAAGCATTTTTCGGTCATCGGCTACAAGAAACGCAAATCGGGGCGACACTTTAATCACACCGGTAAAGAGAGTTCTTGCTCGTTCGATGATTTCTATCACCTCGCCCTCTTTTTTACCTACCCGCTTACTCTCATACGCGTGAATTTTAACAATATCGCCATGGAGTGCGTTTCGAACCTTGCGGGGAGCGATGTAAATATCATCGTCACCCTCGTCGTCGGTCACAATATAGGCAGACCCGTCTGCCGTCATATCTACCCGGCCCACAAGAATGGTCCGTTGTTCTTTCAGAATAAACTTCCCTTTGGAGACCTCCTTAAACACGCCCGAGCGGGTTCCCTCCCTTAAAATGTCCTGAATTCCGGCTTTAGATTCGGGGTCGGGCAGGTTAAGTTTCGCGCTTACCTGCTTATAGTTCATGGGTTGCTTGCCCGACTGAAGCAGGACATCGGTAATCAATTGAAGTAAAATATGCTTAAAGGTGTTGTTTTTTGCCATAATTTTTCATTTAACGTTACGAACGTTCTTTGCTAAGTTAAAACAAATTAGCCGGAAATGGTTTTAAAATCCTCCATAAAGGTCTCCAGCAAGGTCTTAATCTTGATGAGCTCCTGGGGCCGAGGCAATTCTCCATTGCGCAGATCGATCTCCATTTTGCGGAGCAGGAATGCTATCTTCGTTCCACCCAATTGCGCAGTCCGCCCTGCCAGTCGGTGGGCAAGCAGTTCAGCATCGGCAAAGCGGCCCTCTTCCATGCTTCTTTCCAGGTGTGCAAGGTCGTCTTCCGTATCCCGATTAAATAAAGCGAATACACCGGGTCCTTCACTTGCTTCATCCAGCTTTTTCCCTTCGCTTATTTCAGGAGCGTGTAGTCCGAGTGCCGCCAGCAGATCCGACTCTTTGAAGGGCTTAAGCAAGAGGCTGTCGAAGCCCGAAGATAGGATTTCGCTGCGTTCATCGGGGAGGGCCTGCGCAGTGAAAGCGATGATCTGGACCTGCTCTTTATACTGTTTTCGGAGCTCCTTGTATAAATCTGTTCCGCTCATGTTCGGCATGCGCATATCCGTGAGAATGTGCGTTAGTTTCGGATCAAAGCGGGCAGCAAGCGCTTTTTCGGGGGAGTCGAAGCTCACATGGTGAATTTCGTATTTCTTCAGGATGCGATGGCATAGGTCGAGGATAAAGCGGTCGTCATCAATCAACCATACGGTAGAGTTGAAGTCGTACGTTGGCTTCAGGAATATCTTCGGCTCTACTGTTGTCGTTTCTTCTGTGGCGGTAGGCAAACTGAATGATACCGTGAAAACAGAGCCTTTGTTCAGTGCACTCTTAACATGAATACTGCCCCCTAAAGCCTCCACCAGGTTCCGGACGATCGTGAGGCCCAGGCCGTTTCCGAAGTGTATACCCGAGTTGGCGTTGCCCGCTTGTTCGAACTCATGAAATACCTTGTCGATATCCTCCTCCGCAATACCCGGTCCGCTATCACGCACACGATAGTTGATTTCTGTATGAGCCCCGTAGTGGGTAGCACTTACCTGAAGCAATACCTCGCCTTCATCAGTGAATTTTATTGCGTTACCCACAAGATTGAAAAGGATTTGTTTAAGTCGGAACGCGTCGCCGATGACGACCCCTTCATGTGAAATCCGGGTAGACAGGCTTAGCTTAATGTTCTTGTTTCGTGCCTGTGGCTGCATAACGGCTACGACCTCCTCGGCCACCTGACGAACATCAACCGGCTGCCTCACAAAGTTGAATTTTCCGGAAATGATTTGGTTGTAGTCCAGTATTTCATTTACGATCTGCAGTAAATGTTCGGACGACTGATAAATTACGTGTGCATACTCGGGGGATTGATTGGAAGCTCTTAATTGTTCGGCGTAGCCGATAATGGATTGAAGCGGCGTGCGTAGTTCATGACTCATATTCGACAAAAAGCGCTGCTTGGCGGCTCCATGGTACTCCGCTTCGTTTTTTGCATCTTCCAGTTCAATGCGGTAGGCGTTGCTCCTTCGTATATCGGAAAGGATGAGGTAAAAAAGAATAACAGCTACCAGAAAAAAACCTAGTAAGATGAAACTGATTCTTTTCACGCTTTCGTTGACCACGTTGCGGGCGTCAATATTTTCAAGCTCCATCTGCTCCATAGCTTCAAGTTCTACTTCATGAAGCATATTCACCATGTTGCTGATCAATATATTACCGGCAATCGTAAGCTCATTTTCAAGGTTGATGAAAGCCGCATTCCGCAGCCGCTGTCGCTGCTCCAGATTTTGAATAGCGGAATCGATCTGTGCATCCATCTCATCGCTGGCGGCGTTTTTTATGGTGTCTATCTGCACATTCAGCTCTTCTTCAACCGTAGCCGGAACAGAGTCCACTTCCCGGGGTTTGCTTTTTCCAAAAATACGGGCAAGAAGGCCGCGGTCATCCTCCTCCACCGGCTTATCAACTGTTCGGGTGGTTACTCTCTTTTCTGTGGTTACAATCGTGCTGTCGCTCTTAGGGGCGCTTTGTATCAGTGAACTGATATTTTTTATCTGGCTTGAAAAGGCTTGATTATCGACAAGCTTTTTTCGTACCTGCACATAAGCATGGAAGAGCTTTTCGCGCTCATTCAGCAACACCCGGATAGAGTCGATTCGCTTTCGCTGCAGATCATTCCGGGAATATAAGTCGGTCAGCGTATCAAGCGATCGCAAAATATAGCCCGACTCGTCGGAATAGCCCGAATAGCTTTTGTTGTTCAGCACCTGAGCGCGCTGAAGTTGATCAATTTGTAGAATATCGCGCGAAATACGGCTCACTAAACGGAGCTTCGCGTTGGGGGTCGAAACCTTGTCTACCTTGCTCAGCATTTCATCGAAAGCCACCTTGCTGATGAGGTATGCAAGTCCGAGAGCGAAAACGCAGGAGATAATTACAAAGACAATCTTGCCGTAAACTTTAAAGCCTGTGGGTTTTCTTAGGGTGTCGCTCATGATAAAACAAAAAAAGGCACAAATAATGTGCCTTTCTGAGTTGATATGTTACCCTATTGGATATTAACGATCGATTGGTCTTTTAGTTGTTTAAAAATACAAACTTATTATCGAAAACATCTAGCTTGATTTTGCTGTCTTTACTCACCTTACCGGCCAGAATCTCTTTCGACAATTCGTTCAATACCCGTTTCTGAATGACCCGTTTCAATGGCCGCGCACCAAACTGAGGATCGTAACCCAACTGTCCCAGCCAGTCGAGTGCCTCCGGACTTGCTTCCAGGGTAATGTCCATTTCCTTCAACTGCTCCTGTAACTGGCCAAACTGAAGATTCACAATTTCAGATAGTTCGTCTCGACTAAGCGGTGTAAACATAATTACTTCATCAATACGGTTCAGGAATTCAGGGCGCAGCGATTTTTTGAGTAACTCGAACACTTCGTTATTCGTCTTTGCCAAAATCTCTTCGCGGTTAAACTCGTTGAGTTCAAAGAAGTTTTCCTGGATCAGGTGCGAACCGATATTAGAAGTCATAATAATGATGGTGTTCTTAAAATTCACCACCCTGCCCTTATTGTCGGTTAGGTGCCCATCGTCCAATACCTGCAACAGAATGTTGAATACATCCGGGTGCGCCTTCTCGATTTCGTCGAGGAGCACTACTGAATAGGGGTGGCGACGTACTGCTTCGGTCAGCTGACCGCCCTCATCATAGCCTACATATCCTGGAGGCGCGCCAATCAAGCGCGAAACCGAATGCCTTTCCTGATACTCACTCATGTCAATCCGTATCATCATGCGTTCGTCGTTAAACAGAAAATCTGCGAGTGCCTTGGCAAGTTCGGTTTTACCAACACCGGTGGTTCCCAGAAATATAAAGGAACCAATGGGTTTGCGCTTATCACTTAAACCTGCTCTTGAACGACGGATCGCATCGGAAATAGCACCGATAGCTTCTGTCTGACCCGCTACACGTTTGCCCAGTTGCTCCTCCAGCTTCAACAATTTTTCTCGTTCGCTTTCCACCATTCGGGTCACCGGGATGCCTGTCCACCGCGAAACAACGCCCGCTATATCTTCCGCAGTCACTTCTTCCTTCAGCATTCGGTTCGACGACTGATATTCCTCCAGCTCTTTTTTCAGGCGATTAACCGTTTCTTCCGATTCTTTGATTCTTCCATAACGTATCTCGGCAACTTTGCCATAGTCACCCGCACGCTCAGCCTGCTCTGCTTCGAGCTTATAATCTTCCTTTTTCTGCATCTCCTGGTTGATTTGGTCCACCAACGATTTCTCACTCTGCCAGGCGGCACGAATAGAGTCGCGCTCGCCGGTAAGGCTGGAAATTTCACGGCTCAGTTCTTCTACCTTTTTTTCGTCCTTTTCCCGTTTAATTGCCTCACGCTCGATTTCTAACTGCATAATCCGGCGCTCAATCTCGTCAACCACTTCCGGAACAGAATCCATTTCCATCCGGAGCTTGGAAGCTGCCTCGTCCATAAGGTCGATTGCCTTATCTGGCAAAAAGCGGTCAGATATATAACGTTGGGATAGCTCCACTGCAGCGATAATGGCATTGTCCATGATGCGCACCCGGTGATGCGTTTCATAGCGCTCCTTCAGTCCCCTTAAGATTGAGATGGCATCTTGCGTATCAGGTTCTTCAACCATCACGACCTGGAAACGACGCTCAAGCGCCTTGTCTTTTTCAAAATATTTCTGATATTCATTGAGGGTGGTAGCGCCAATAGCCCTCAACTCACCGCGGGCAAGTGCAGGCTTCAGAATATTGGCCGCGTCCATGGCTCCTTCGCCACCTCCGGCGCCTACCAGCGTGTGAATTTCATCAATAAAAAGAATAATTTCCCCATCGCTTCCGGATACTTCTTTGACGACCGATTTCAGACGCTCTTCAAATTCGCCCTTGTACTTGGCGCCTGCGATCAGAGCTCCCATGTCGAGCGAAAAAACGGTCTTGCTCTTTAGGTTTTCAGGAACATCGCCTTTGATAATACGATGCGCAATTCCTTCTGCGATAGCCGTTTTACCCACTCCAGGTTCACCCACCAGGATCGGGTTATTCTTGGTTCGTCGCGAAAGAATCTGCATGACCCGACGGATTTCCTCGTCGCGCCCGATGACGGGATCGAGTTTTCCTGACTCAGCGAATTCGTTGAGGTTCCTTGCATATTTATTCAAGGCATTGAAGGTTGCTTCTGCATTCTGATCGGTCACCCGATTGTTTCCGCGTAATTCGACGATCGCCTTTTTCAGGTCTTTCTCGTTCACGCCCTGGTCTTTGAGCAACCGAGCTGCTTTGTCGCCCGTCTGAACAAGGGCTAGCAAGAGGTGCTCGACCGACACAAATTCGTCGCTGAACTCTTTCAGATAGGACTGTGCCTTCTGAAACAGGGAGTTGGCGTTGTTCGAGAGGTAAATATTGCTGCCGCTCACCTTTGGGAAGGTGCTGATTTGTTCATCCAGTGAATCGCTAAGGCGGTTGATATTGACATTGAGCTTCTTAAGCAAATGATTGATCACGTTCTCATCCACAATTAACAGTGCCTTTAGGATATGGGCGGGTTCAATAGCTTGATGTTGGTGACCCAAAGCGATCTCGGAAGCCTTTTGGATAGCTTCCTGTGCTTTAATCGTATAGTTATTAAAATTCATAAGCTTCGTTTTGCAGAGGTATTCAAAACTTATACCACCGGGCTAAGTCCTTGTTTAACTGAACTTTTGTCGCGTTTGTTTTTAAACTGCCTGAAAAGATGTCCGTTTTTCTGTTTTCCGATTTCTTATTCTATATTTGTCGCGCACTGGGTTAAAGATGATTACTCATTTTTATTAAAAGGGAATTTGGTGAAAATCCGAAACTGTCCCGCAGCTGTAAGTTTCATTTAAAACCGCATCCGATATGCCACTGTCTGCTAAGCACACGGGAAGGCCGGATGAAGGGAAACGAGTCAGAAAACCTGCCCTTTGTATAATGATTTAAGGCTTTCGGGGATTGAAGCCAATCAGTTTGATTTTTCAGACTTATCGATGCTGTCGATCCTCGTTTATTAATATCCCAGTGGGTCGATTTTTATTACTATCATTCTTTTGTTTACTTGCTGGTCAATTGATGGCTCAGGTGCAGCGTGATGCCCGGCAGGATACCTTGAAGAGCGTACATATCAACCGTGTCGCATTTTCGGCTATCGATACGATGATGCATCCCGCCCAGGAGCTCTCGGGAAAACAGCTTCAACAGGCAGGTCAGTTTTCAGTAGCTGACGCTGTTAAATTTTTCTCGGGTGTTCAGGTGAAGGATTACGGCGGTATAGGAGGTATGAAAACCCTGAATGTACGCAGTCTTACCTCCAATCATACTACAATGTACTATAACGGTATCGCCGTTAACAATTCCCAGAATGGCCAGGTAGACCTTGGGCGGTATTCCCTTGATAATATTCAGTCGGTCAGCTTGTACAATGGCCAGCAGAGCAGCCTCCTGCTTCCCGCAAAAGCATTTGCCTCTGCATCTGCACTTCTTCTTGAAGTCGGAGTCGATTCATTTGAAACAAACAAACCTACCCGCTTAAAAACATCACTTCGAACGGGTTCCTTTGGCCTGTTGAATCCGTCACTGCGCTGGCAACAACGCATTTCTCCCAATATTCGCTTGTCGTTGAGTGGCGAACACGTAAAAGCCCATGGGCGTTACGACTTTCGGTACGGGACTGGCCGATGGGACACCCTGATTAATCGGAAAAATTCTGATATACAGTCGCTCAGGGTGGAAGCGCTGTTGGAAGGCTCGATGAGCGGGAACGGTAAATGGAGTTTTCAAGTTTATAATTATTTGTCCGACCGGGGATTACCCGGTGCGGCAATTGCCAATAAATACTATTCCCGGGAGCGGCAGGAAGATGATGAGTTTTTAGTGCAGGGAAAGTGGGAAAAGAAACTCACCGGTTTTTATACAGCTCTGTTAAGCAGCAAATACAGTCGCACGAAGCTCGACTACCTCGACCCTGACTTCCCCAATACGGCAGGCTTCCTCAATAACCGCTTTGAGCAACGGGAAGCCTACCTCTCGCTGGCGAATATGTTTGTTTTTTCACCCTCCCTCAGGTCATCCGTTTCAGCGGATTATACCTACAGTGATCTGGAGGCCAATCTGGTTGGTTTTGCGTACCCCCAGCGCCATACCTTCCTGATCAATGCGGCAGTGGAGTGGCGTTTCCGTTCCCTGCTAATTCAAACCAATGCACTAGCAACAGTTTCTTCGGAAACGACCAAAATGGGGCAGGCATCCCGCGACGTTGAGCGTGTGAATCCCGCGATATCCGCGTCGTGGCGACCATTCGCCGATCACAATCTTTTCCTGCGGAGCTTCTATAAGTCGATCTTTCGGCTGCCAACCTTCAACGATTCGTACTATACCTTGGTGGGATCGAGCAACCTGGAACCTGAACAGGTAAATCAGTTTGACATTGGATTTACCTGGCAGAAAGCCCTTTTCGGATCGTTTGAATTCTTCACGATAAAAGCCGATGCTTATCACAATCGTGTGAAAGATCAGATCACGGCAATCCCTGGTGCCAGTCTTTTCAGATGGACTATGGTAAACCTTGGACAGGTAGACGTTAAAGGCGTTGACCTCGGACTTACGGGAAGATTAAAGCTGCATGAGATGATATCCACGGATTTGGCGTTGAATTACACCCTGCAAGAAGCCAAGGACGATAGTCGCGCCTCCGCCAACTACGGACAATACATTCCCTACGCTCCCCGCCATAGCGCTTCTGTTTCGATTGATGCTCAATGGAAACACACTTGGGGTTTGAATTACAATGCGCAATACAGTGGCGAGCGCTATAATGCCCGAGCCAATATCGCCGAAAATTTGATGGATCCCTGGACGGTTCACAATATCTCGGCTTCCTACCATTCGCAGGTGCACCGCTTTGCCTACCGCATCGCCGCAGAACTTAATAATTTTTCAAACCGTAATTACACGATTGTAAACAATTATCCTATGCCTGGCAGAAATTACCGGTTAAATTTTCAGATCACATTTTAATACAAAATAACTATGAAAAACAATCCCCTTCTCCGTCTGCTTAGTATTTTAAGTGTCAGTAGTTTATTAATTATATCCTGTTCAAAAGATAAAGATCCGATTCCTAAGCTTGGTTTTGAAACCGGACAGGGCGTTTATGTACTGAACGAAGGTGCCAGGGAAAAAAACAATTCTTCGCTTTCCTTTATCGACGTTTCAGATAATCAGGTTACCAACAGCATATACCGGGATGTCAACGGCCAGGCGCTCGGCGATATTGCTAACGACATGGAAATTTACGGAAGTATGTTGTTCATCCTGGTTGACCGTTCCAACAAGGTGGATATCCTGGATGCTAAGAAGGGTAAGCTGATCAAATCACTTGACATTAATGGGCCGCGCTCTCTCGCCTTTCACAGTGGTAAAGCCTTTATTACATCCTTGGACAACAAGGTATTCGTGCTGGATACCTTAAGTAGAACATTCATTAAGGAGGTTCCCGTTGGGCGTTCACCGGAGCAAATTGTTGCTTCGGGTGATCGGTTGTACGTAGTGAATTCCGGGTGGGCCGATGCATTGACCGGCGGACCGCACGACGACAGGCTTTTTATCATCAACCCGGCTGACTATTCAACCGAAGCGCCAATAAGCATTTCTGATAACCTGACGCATGTTTTTGCCGATGGTCGGGGCAACGTGTATGCAGGCACCACTGATATTTATAATGATGATTGGAGCCAGGTGTTAAAGCCCTCACGCCTGTATAAAGTTAATACCTCTACAAAGGCGGTCGAAGAGCTAAGTTTTGGCGCGAATATCATGAGCTTTCATCAAAACAGCGCCTATTTGTTGAGCTATAATTACGAACCGGGAAAAGCACTGTTGCTTGAAATGGATTTATCCACTGGCCAAGTGGAGGAAATGGAGCACTTTAGTTCACAAAATCTTTCAAACATACATGGCCTGGCAGTGAACCCTGACAACGGTGATATCTGGTTGGGGACCACTGACTATACCAATCCTGGAACGGTGTATCGCTATAGTTCAGCAAGTAAACAAGTTTCCAGTTTTACCGTTGGATTGAACCCGGCTAATTTTGCTTTCAAGAACTAATTCCGAAAAGTGTTCACATAAAAAAAGGCAGCCTTCAAGGCTGCCTTTTTGGTATTCGTATAGTTTGTTGTTTTATTATCGGCTTCCGCGCTCAGATCGTGCACTGGGGCGGCTGCTTGTGCTTGATGCCTTGCTTCTGCTTGGTGCGGTCGCTTTTACCGTATTGCTCCGGGCAGGAGCAGAGGGCCGTACCGTACTTCGACTTGAGGATGAACTGCTGCTTGCAGCAGGGCTGCTTTGCCTCGTTGGCCTGGACGACGAACTGGTAGACCGAGCTTGCGGCGTAGCGCGTGACGGAGAAGGCGTACTTCTCACGGTGCTGACCGGAGCGGTGCGTGTTTGCGTTGCCGGGCGACTCACAGCGGCGGGCTTCCTGCTCTCGCTGCTGGAAGACCTTACCGGAGCAGTACGGGCAGGGGCTGGACTGCTGACAGCAGGGCTGCCAGATTGTTCTGTCCGTGCGGGGCGTGCCGAGGTGCCGGTAGTGCCGCGTTGCGAGTTTGAAGGGGTTGCAATAGTAGAACTCCGTTGTGTGCGGGTGGCACTGCTACGTTCGCTTGAAGACGGACGCGCACTATTACTTCTCACCGTTGTACTGCTCGTGCCACGCTCAACCGATGGACGGGTAGTAGCTGAGCCGTTTCGTTGCGTAGTACTGCCAACAGCGGGGCGGGTAGTCCCATTTTGTTCGGCTCTAGAAGGGCGACTGCTTACTGCTCTGTCTATATCAGCTACTCGAGATGGCCGACTGCTGCTACGGGTATTCTGATTGACGGACGGACGGTAGATAGACACATTCCGCGAGTCGATCGTAGCTCGTCCGGGACGATTGCTATTACTCACGTTATAAACTCTGACCGTTCCGCGGGTAGCACGGGCCAGTTCCCTTCTCGACGGTCCACCATAATATGTACGGTTGTTGTAGATATAGGTATTGTTGATGATAACGGTACGGTTATAGAATCGGTTATATCTTCTGAAAGGTGTATAGTAGGCGTAAATCCTGGGGCTAAAGAAATAGCGTTGTGGAACAAACACCCAGTGTCGTAGGGGTATGTTTACATGAATGCCAAAGCTTACGTTCGGACCAAGCGGCGCCCAGCCAAATTGTCCGCCACCCTGACGCCATGACACCCAGGCAGGTCCCCACTCATATCCAGGTACCCATCCCCAGCCGTAACGATCGTTGAAGTGCCAACGGCCATAATGGAAAGGTGCCCATCCCCATTCGTAGTCAGAAAACCATGTATTTCCATATTCTGTGTTCACCCAGCGGCCATTTGTTGCATAGGGCTGAAAGTCGGGACCCACATCCGGGAGCCAGACGTAGCCATAATCCGGATCGTCGATCCACTGTCCGTATGGTGAAAGCTCATCGTAAAATAACTGGAATGAAACTTGTTCATTCTGGGCCTGAACTTTGTTGATACCAGCTACCACAAATAAGATAACAACGGAAAGACTAAGGATTAATTTGTTTATAGCGTTTTTCATATCCTTATAATTAAAGGGTGGATTAAATGTTTCTGGTAGTATGACCTTGAAAAGTGCCGGAAGTTTAATACCTAAACCAAATTGCCCCCAAAATGTTACTGATTTGGCGGTGAATAAGAAGCGGCCAGGTCAAATAGTTCACGAAATGATGCCATTCTATTGATTAAACTTTTAATTTTGTCGCGTCTTATTCGCGAAGACTATCTACAACATATCACGGAAAATGATTTCGAAAACCATCGATAAATACCTTATTGAATTAGCTGAGATTCATCGTTTTGTAATGCGGTTTTTTAAAGAAGTCTTTAGAGGTCCGTTTGAGTTTAAAGAAATCACCCGTCAATGCTATGAAATCGGCGTAAAATCCTTGCCTTTGATTTCGCTTACCGGATTCATAATCGGAATTGTATTTACCAAACAATCGCGCCCATCGCTGGCCGACTTCGGCGCGCAGGCTATGCTGCCTTCGCTGATATCCATTGCGGTGGTACGTGCTCTGGCCCCTCTGGTGACAGCCTTAATATCGGCGGGTAAAGTGGGCTCGCAAATCGGTGCCGAGCTCGGATCGATGAAGGTAACCGAACAGATCGATGCCATGGAGGTATCGGGCATCAATCCTTTCAAGTTTTTGGTGGTTAGCCGGGTTGTTGCTACCTCTCTGATGATACCGGTGCTGATGCTCTATGTGACCTTTGTTGCCCTGATGGGAGCCTATTTAAATATTGCTCAGAATGAAGATACCAGTTTAGTTGTGTTCTTCACCGAAGTTTTCGATGCGATTACCTTTCGGGACGTTTTCACATCCATCTTTAAGTCGGTCGTATTCGGCTTCACCATTGGCATTGTCGGCTGTTTTCAAGGTTATACTTCGTCAAAAGGAACCGAAGGCGTGGGTCGTGCCGCAAACTGGGCTGTAGTGATGTCAATGTTCCTTATTTTCATTGAAGAGCTATTGATTGTTCAATTCATGCAATTAATTCCACAGTAATGAAAGAAAAGAAAGACTTTATCAGGTACGACGAACCGGTTATCACGATCCGTGATCTTTATAAATCCTTCGGTGATTTGCACATTCTGCGCGGGGTTAACCTGGATCTCTTCCGTGGAGAAAACCTGGTAGTTCTCGGTCGTTCAGGAACCGGGAAATCGGTACTGATTAAAATAATTGCGGGTTTGCTTGAGTCCGATGCCGGGTCAGTAGAAGTATTGGGGACGCGGTTGGAGAATATAAGTGTCAAAAATCTTCAGGAATTACGATTGAAGATTGGATTTTCCTTTCAGAACAGCGCCTTATACGACAGCATGACCATTCGGGAAAATCTCGAGTTTCCTTTGGTCCGCGTTCAAAAGCATCTGAAACGTAAGGAAATTAATTCGGCCGTACAAAATGTTCTGGAAGGGGTGGATTTGCTTCAATCGATTGATCAGATGCCTTCCGAATTATCCGGAGGACAGCGTAAGCGTATTGGTATTGCGCGGACTCTCATTCTGAATCCGGACATTATGCTGTACGACGAACCTACGGCGGGCCTGGATCCCATCACCTGTATTGAAATTAACAATCTGATCAATCGTGTTCAGGACCAGTATAAAACCTCTTCCATTATCATCACTCATGATTTGGCTTGTGCCAAAAGTGTAGGCGATCGGATTGTGATGCTACTGGACGGGACATTTGAACGACAAGGAAATTTCGAAGAGATTTTTGCGACCGAAGATCCGCGTGTCAAACCTTTTTACGATTATAACTTTATAGAATAACATGAAATCAGCAGAGAGAAAGCGCTCAGTAATTGTAGGCTTATTCGTTTTTTTGGGAATTGTCATTTTAGTAGCCGGAATTTTCATTATGGGCGGGCAGCAGAACCGTTTCGGTGGAGCCGTGCGGATTAAAGCAGTATTTGATAATGTGGGGGGACTGAAAAAAGGAGGGAACGTTTGGTTTTCAGGAGTGAAAATCGGCACCATTCGCGAAGTTCATTTCACCGGCGATCGAAAAGTGGAGATTCAGATGGTTATCAACAATGAATCAAAAGAGTACGTCCGGAAAGACGCCGTTGCTATTATCAGCTCCGAAGGCTTTATAGGAAATAAAATGATCGTCATTGAGGGAGGAAGCAGCGATACCCCTTATATTGAGGATGGTGACGAATTACATTCACAGGAAGGAAACGATACCGAAGCGATGATGGCCACCTTGCAGGTTAATAACCAGAATCTGGTTGCCATCACCGATGATATCAAGAATTTAAGTGAGCGGGTAAGAAGGGGAGAGGGCACTATCGGAGCGTTTTTTTCCGACTCCCTGATGGCTCAGAATGTGAAGCTGATGATGGCGAACCTGAATCAGGCTGCGGCTAATTCGCGTCGTATCTCCGAGAGTCTTGCTGAGTTCTCCGCACGGATGAACAATCAGGAAGGCTTAGCTAATCAGCTGATGACCGACACTACTGTCTTCGCCAGTTTGCGCGCCTCTGCCGCACAATTGGAGGATGCTACCCGTAATGCCACCTTGCTTACTGAAAATCTAAGTACAGCAAGCGCTAAGCTGAATCAGAACGACAATGCGCTCGGCATGTTGCTCAACGATCCGGAAATGGCTAGTCAACTGGGACGTACTATGGAAAACCTGGAAACAAGTTCACAAAAGCTGGACAAAAATCTGGAGGCTCTGCAGTCGAATTTTCTTTTGAGGGGATTTTTCCGGAAGGAAGCCAAAAGGGAAGAGCAGGCTAGGAAAGATTCCCTGAAAAATGCGAACGATTAGGTAGCGCGATACGAATTGATTCCTCTATGGGATGTTCATGAATTTATGGGTCTGTAAGGAAATATCCCACTTTGGATTATTCTTTACATAATCAATAATCAGCGGAGTAATCACTGCATTTTTTGACCATTCTGGCTGTAAGTAGAGTTTACATTCCGGCGATACCAATTTCGCGTAGTCCTCCGCCCAGGCAAAGTCACTTTTGTTGAAAACAATAACTTTTAGCTCATGAGCAAAAGGAGTAATATCGGGTCGGGGCGACTTGAACTTTTTAGGAGATAAGCATATCCAATCCCACTGACCCGAAAGGGGATAGGCACCTGATGTCTCGATAAAGGTTTTGATGCCCTTCTCTTTCAATCTTGCCGTCAGATAATCTAAATTGTAAATTAAGGGCTCGCCTCCGGTAATTACCACTGTTTTGGCCGGATGTTGCATGGCCTGTTCGACGATTTTATCGGCTGGTGTAAGCGGATGAAGCGAGGCATCCCAACTTTCTTTCACATCGCACCAGTGGCAACCCACGTCACAGCCACCCAGGCGGATAAAATAAGCTGCTTTTCCTGTATTGTAACCTTCGCCCTGTATTGTATAAAACTCTTCCATTAAAGGAAGTAATGTGCCGTCTTCCGGAACTGAATTTGTCATTAATAAATTTCCTTTTTCGCCGATTTTAAGGTGTTTTTCAACAAGCCAATAATGGTCATTAAGCCAACACCTCCTGGAACCGGACTAATCCAGGAGCTTTTTGGGGCTACCTCTTCGAAGTCAACATCGCCAAATAGTTTGTAACCCGACTTTGTCTTGTCCGATATCTCACGATTTATTCCAACATCTATTATCACTGCGCCTTCTTTAACCATATCCGCTGTGACAAAATTCTTTTTACCAATGGCTGCGACAATTATGTCTGCTTGCCTTACAATATTAGTCAGATTCTGTGTCCTGCTATGGGTCAGGGTGACGGTGCAATTGCCCGGCTGGCTGTTTCGTGCCAGCAAGATGCTCATCGGGCTACCCACAATGTTACTCCTGCCGATAACTACAGCATGTTTCCCTGCTGTTTCAATCTGATAGTGTTCGAGCATCAGCATAATGCCGTATGGAGTAGCCGGTATAAAGCACGGGAGATTACGCATCATCCGACCTAAGTTTACCGGATGGAAACCGTCTACATCTTTTTTAAAATCGATGGCCTCAGTGACTTTCTCCGGATTGATATGAGCGGGAAGGGGTAATTGAACGATCAATCCGTCGACACCCTCGTCTTCGTTGATTTCCCGAACTTTTGCCAGCACTTCTTCCTCTGATACATTTTCGTCGTATCGGACCAGTGATGACTGAAACCCTACCTTTTCACAATTTTTCATCTTGCTGGCTACGTAGGTTTCACTGCCTCCATCGTTGCCCACTAAAATGGCAACCAAGTGCGGTTTTCTTCCGCTTTCTTGTAGAAAAACCGCCGCTTCTTCCGCTATATCTTGCTTTATTTTTTCAGAAACCAGCTTTCCGTCTAATAAGTTCATCGTGCTTAATCTAATTTTAAAACAGCCATAAATGCCGATTGCGGAATCTCTACATTACCAACCTGGCGCATTCTTTTCTTACCTTTTTTCTGCTTCTCCAGCAATTTACGCTTCCGGGATATATCTCCCCCATAACATTTGGCGGTTACATCTTTTCTCAACGCCCGGACGCTCTCGCGGGCTATAATCTTCGCTCCGATAGAGGCCTGGATTATTATTTCGAATTGCTGACGCGGAATCAGCTCCTTCAGCTTCTCGCAAATCCGCTTTCCGAATTCATAAGAATTACTGCGGTGAATCAAGGACGACAGGGCATCTACAGGCTCTGAGTTTAATCGGATGTCCAGACGAACCAGATCCGACTGCTTATAGCCTATCTGATGATAATCGAAGGAAGCATATCCCTTTGAAATGGTTTTTAATTTATCGTAAAAATCAAAAACGATTTCTCCCATCGGCATTTCAAAAGTCATTTCTACCCGATCAGCCGTTAAGTACGACTGATTAATAATCATGCCTCGTTTCTGAATACAAAGCGACATCACCGGGCCGACAAAATCGGCTTTGGTGATAATACTTGCTTTGATATATGGCTCTTCTATAAAGTCAATCTTACTGATATCGGGTAAATCCGAGGGATTGTTCACCTTTACTGCTCCCTCTTTCGTTGTATGAGCAAGATACGACACATTGGGTACGGTAGTGATCACCGTCATGTCAAATTCACGCTCAAGCCGTTCCTGAATAATCTCCATATGAAGCATTCCCAGAAAACCGCAACGAAATCCGAAGCCCAATGCTGCCGATGATTCCGGTTCAAACACCAGGGAAGCATCATTCAGCTGCAGGCGGTGCATACTCTCTCTTAGTTCCTCGTAATCTTCCGTGTCGACAGGATAAATTCCCGCGAATACCATTGGCTTCACCTCTTCGAATCCCTGGATGGCTACTTCGCTGGGTCGCAACACATTGGTAATGGTATCGCCCACTTTTACTTCACGGGCTTCTTTAATTCCCGATACGATATATCCTACATCGCCTGTAGAAATCTTATCTTTCGCTACTTGCGTAAGCTTCAGCGTACCTACTTCATCGGCTATATATTCTTTTCCAGTCGCGATAAATTTAACCCGGTCGCCTTTTTTAATCTCACCGTTCTGGACTTTAAAGTAAGCCATAATTCCGCGGAAGGAATTATACACAGAGTCGAAAATAAGCGCTTGCAAAGGAGCTTCCGGATCACCTACAGGTGCAGGTACACGGTTAACAATCGCTTCAAGAATATCGGGTACGCCCAATCCGGTCTTTCCGGAAGCCGGAATAATATCTTCGCGTTTACCACCAATCAAATCGACAATCTGATCTTTTACCTCTTCGGGCATAGCCCCCGGTAAGTCCATTTTATTCAGGATGGGAATAATTTCCAAATCATGCTCCATGGCCAGATAAAGGTTGGATATGGTTTGGGCCTGAATGCCCTGGGAAGCATCAACAATCAGCAGTGCACCCTCGCAGGCGGCAATGGAACGCGACACCTCGTACGAGAAATCGACGTGTCCGGGTGTGTCAATTAAATTGAAAACGTATTTTTGCCCATTCAGAATATAATCCATCTGAATCGCATGGCTTTTAATGGTAATCCCACGTTCCCTCTCTAAATCCATGTTATCGAGAACCTGATTTTGAGATTCGCGCTGTGTTACGGTCTGAGTGAATTCCAATAGGCGATCGGCCAGTGTGCTTTTACCATGATCGATATGGGCAATAATACAAAAATTGCGGATATGCTTCATTTATAGAGATGAAAATGCGTTCAAAAGGCAAAGATAAATCTTTGATTCGTATTTCGGACTTTTTATTTCGTCGGATCTACTTTTCCTTTTTTTCGTTTGTTCAGCATTTCCTTTACCCGCCAACGCCGGAGGCGCGCCACACTTGTGTGCGATTTCAGCAAATCGTCTTCCGGTTCTCCGATCAGAAAACCGAAGTGTGCGAGTGAGGGAGTTGCATCGAGTAATACTTTCAGGATAGCAATGAGTGGAAGTGCCAGAATCAAGCCGGCCAGGCCAAATAGCATTCCCCCGAGAAGCAGCCCGACGATCGACATAAGTGGATTGATGCTCACCTTGCTACCTACTATGTTAGGCGTAATCAGGTTGGCTTCGAAAAACTGTACCACCTGAAACCATCCAATGACGCCGACAGAATACCAAATATTATCTTTGGTGGCAATGGCAAACAAGGCAGGGAGGATAGAGCCGATTGCTATACCGATATAGGGAATCAGCATTAGAAGGGCAGCAAGCGTACCAAAAAACCATGCGTAATCGATTCCCATCAACATCAACCCACCGGTATTCAATATCGCTACGATCCCCATTACGGTGACGAGACCTGCCAGATAACTCTGCACCACTGCATAAATATTATCAAGTATTTTTCTTACTCGTTCGTTTCCGGTCGACTTAAACGCCTTGAAGAAAAACTCCCGGAAGAAATCGCGGTAGTAAAGCATAAAGAATACAAAGAGCGGGACCAATACACCGGACGACAATATTCCGCCAATTGAATTAAAGGCAGTCTGCAGGTAGACGGTGGCGTTCGAAAGCAGGTTGTTGGTGAATTCGTTAAACTTGTCTGAGACCATATCGTTGGTCAGCCCGAACTGTCTGTTAGCCCAGTCCATAATTACCTGAAGGATACCCTGGAATTTTGCAGCCATGTCTTCTCCGTTCTTTCCAATGTTCAACACCTGATTTACAATCAGATAAATCAATCCTGATATGACAATAATAGCTACGATGACAGCAATAATTGACGATAGCAGTCGCGGAATCTTCCAGCTTTCCAGTCGCCTTGCCAAAGGAAAAAGGGTGATTGCAATCAGCATGCTGAATATCAGGGGAAGCAGAACGCTTTGAATATGGTAGACAATTGTAATAATCAATACCAGACTGATCAGTCGTGCTGCGGTTGAAAAGACGGAATTATTGGTAAAGGAATTCGGTTCCATAGGTTTCTAAAGTTACGCATTCGCAAAAAGAAAGCCAATAATGAATCTCTCGAAAAAAAGTGGGGGAAGGAGGCGCCTGCGATGCGAAAGCAAAAACCCTGTAAACGGTAAATTTACAGGGTTATGTTTGCTTCTTTGTGTCTCCGACGAGATTCGAACTCATATCATCAGAACCGGAATCTGACATTCTATCCATTGAACTACGGAGACGGAGCGCAAATATATAATTTTTTTATTGATCCAAAGAAGTCATATCAATAACAAAACGATAATGAACATCGCCTTTTAAGGTCCGCTCATAAGCTTCGTTTATTTTATCGATGGAAATCAGTTCAATATCCGAGGTAATCCCATGTTCAGCGCAGTAATCGAGCATTTCCTGGGTCTCTTTTATTCCGCCCACGAGCGACCCAACCAGGCTTCTGCGTCCTCCTATCAGGTGATGAGCGCCGACCTCAGACGGGTTGGGCGGGATTCCAAGCAGTACCATGACGCCATTGGTACGAAGTAAGCGCAGGTAAGCATTATAATCATGTTCGGCCGATACCGTATCGATAATAAAGTCGAAGTTGCTGGCAAGGCGTTTCATATTCGCCGGATCGGTTGTTATTTCAAAATAGGTCGCTCCCAGTCGTTCGGCATCTTTCTCTTTTCCTTTCGAGCGGCTTAAAACCGTAACCTCAGCTCCCATGGAAGAAGCCAGCTTTACCGCCATATGGCCCAATCCGCCCAGCCCTAGTACCGCGACCTTATCGCCTTTTTTCACATTCCAGTGGCGGAGCGGAGAGTAGGTGGTAATCCCGGCACATAGCAAGGGCGCGACCTTCTCAAGCGGTAATTTATCCGAGACGTGCAACACGAAGCGTTCTGTCACCACAATATGCGTAGAATAGCCGCCGTAAGTAATGGTTTTCTTATCCTGTAAAAAACTATTGTAAGTGCCTGTCACCCCTTTTTCACAGTACTGTTCATTGTTTTCCTCGCAGTTTCGGCACATGCCGCAGGAATCTACAAAGCAACCTACACCAACAGTATCTCCGGGTTTAAAGCGAGAAACAGCAGCTCCCACACGGGTTACCTTGCCTACGATTTCATGGCCTGGAACCACCGGATACATCGTTCCTCCCCATTCATTACGGGCTGTGTGAATATCGGAATGGCACACCCCACAATACATTATTTTTATTTCGACGTCGTCTTCCAGAGGTTCACGGCGGTCTAGAAGATGGGGTTCAAGAGCTTTGTCGCTCGCGTAAGCGGCATACGATTTGATGTTATTCATGTTTTCGTTTATAAAAAATTAAGATAGTGGATTTATTTTAAACAAAATAAATCAAAATCGGTTTCTTTTTTCTTCTGGGAGGGGTATAAAACGGGCTAATTCCAAAAACGTATTAAAAAAACATAAAAAAAATATTAAAACACCATGAATTGTAATTTTCATATGGATTAAAACAAAAAATTAAAAAAAAATTGGGTTTTTCCATTCATTTACTATATTTGTGTACTTAAAGTTGAACGATTTTAGTTCCATGTCTACAAGAAAGTCATCAAAGGTATTTAGTTTGCTGTTTTTCTCCATATTTATGGTGAAAATGTTTATTGCAACAGCGCCTATCTACGTAAATTTTAGCGATAATGAGCATATCATAAATGTGATTATGCAACTAGAGCTGGAAGGTAAAGGCCAGACCGGAATTGACAGCGTTAAAGAAATCGTCACTTCCAATCTCTCTCACAACTTCAACGTTCATGTTGAGATCGCACAGAAAGTTCCTTTCCCTTACAGAAAAGAACGCGATATTACTTACTTCTTTCCCTCGGTTCCCACACCGCCTCCTAACTGTTAATACCTTTCCTCATCCTTTTTAGGAATCAACATCTTGGTATAACATCTTACATTTTAAAAAAATGAACGGAACACGTATGTCTGCGTTTTGGAAACTTTCCATGCGCGACCTTAAATATGACGTGCCCGCTAGCTTAGTGGTCTTTTTAGTAGCCCTTCCACTTTGCCTGGGCATTGCTATGGCGTCCGGCGCGCCTTTGTTCGCCGGATTATTAACAGGTATTATCGGCGGAGTCGTCGTTGCATCCATCAGTAACTCTCAACTTAGTGTCAGTGGTCCCGCTGCCGGGCTCACGGTCATCGTACTGGGAGCCATTCAAACCCTCGGCGCTTATGAAATCTTTTTGGTTGCCGTTGTTTTGGCGGGTTGTCTGCAATTATTGCTTTCATTGGCGAAAGCAGGAAACCTGGGAAGCTATTTCCCCTCATCGGTGATCCTTGGTATGCTAGCCGCTATTGGTATTACCATTATAATACAGCAGATTCCCTACGGATTGGGAATCGCCGGATACCCGGCTTCCTTTGCTGCGTTTGCCGATACGGTCAACTTCGGGGCATTTTTCATCTGTGCAGGTTCCATCCTGATTTTGCTTTACTGGCAGAACATACCCGTGGTACGGGTTGTCCCCGCCCCGCTGATGGTCGTGATACTGGGCATAGGTTCTTACCTTTTATTTCAGGGAACTGGCTTTGAAATACCTTCAAACCAGCTGGTCGCCATTCCGGTAATCTCATCCTTTGCAGACTTCTCGGGAATTTTTACCTTCCCGGATTTTAGTCAAATTCTGAACAAGGAAGTATGGATCGTTGCTATTACCATCGCTATCATTGCCAGCATCGAAACCTTGCTAAGCATCGAGGCTGTTGATAAAATGGACCCCATGAAGCGGTCGACCAACACCAACCGGGAACTCCTGGCCCAGGGCGTTGGTAATATCAGCGCCGGTATGCTGGGCGGTTTGCCGCTTACTTCCGTGATCGTCCGCTCTTCAGCAAATGTTAATTCCGGCGGTCGCAGCCGTCAAAGCGCCATTCTTCACGGTGTGTGGCTTCTGCTGGCGGTTGCACTCATACCTGTTGTGATCAATATGATTCCATTGGCCTGTCTGGCAGCGATTCTATTGGTGACAGGGTACAAACTGGCCAAGCCGGCCCTTTTTCTGGATATGTTTAAGCGCGGAAACGACCAGTTCATCCCCTTTGTCTTCACGGTGATCGCCATCGTGTTTACTGACCTGCTTACCGGCGTAGGCATCGGAATTGTGATATCCATCCTATTCGTGCTGCGAAACAACATGAGCAACTCGTTCGACTATGGAATCTATGAAGAAGCAAGTAAACAGCGAGTAACCGTAAAGCTCAGTGAAGAAGTGTCTTTCCTGAATAAACCGGCTATTCGTTTCTCTCTTCAGAACATTCCCCGGAAAGCCAACGAAATTATTATCGACGGGCGTCAGAGCAAATTTATCGACAAGGACGTCATTCTGATCATCAAAGAATACGAAAGTATCTTTCTTAGCCGTGGTAAGCAGGTTCAGCTGCTCGACATCCACGATAAACAAATCCGAATCAAAAAAAACAAAACAACTAATAAAGTCAACAAAGTATGTGTGCAATAAATAATGAAATCTCCTATTCGGAGCTACTTGAAGGAAATAAAGAATTTGTAAAACAAGCACTCGCTAATGATCCCGATTTTTTCGAGCGTCTCTCGAAAGGGCAAAAGCCGCCAGTATTGTGGATAGGTTGCTCCGACAGCAGAGTACCTGCGAATCAGATCACCAATACCAAACCTGGCGAAATATTCGTTCATCGCAACATTGCCAATGTAGTTGTCAACAGTGATATGAATTTGCTCAGTGTGCTCGATTATGCAGTAAATGTACTAAAGGTGCGATACATTATCGTCTGTGGTCATTACGGTTGTGGCGGTGTGGCTGCCGCCTTGTCGAATAAGCAATTCGGGCTGATCGATAATTGGTTGCGTCATATCAAAGACGTGTATCGTCTTCATGCCAGCGAGCTCGAAAGTATCGCGGATCTTGATAAGCAAACCGACCGCCTGGTGGAGCTGAACGTTATGGAAGGCGTTTATAATCTTTCCAAAACATCGATCGTTCAGAATGCCTGGAAGCAGGGAGCCGAGCTCTCGCTGCACGGCTGGACTTACAGTCTGAATAACGGCTTGATTACCGATCTGGAAGTCAGTTGTACCAGTATGGGGCACCTTCCGGAGGTATTCAACCTGGAGTATCAGTAGCGGAAAATAGCAAAAGAGCCTGGTCGATTCGACCGGGCTCTTTTGTTTTCTTATGTTTTTACTTGCAAAATTATATATATATATCGCAAAAAAAACTTTTTAACCTATCTCCAGCCTCCGCCCAATGCACGGTACAATTCTACTACAGCGGTTAATTGTTGCAGACGGTCGTCAACCGTCGCAAGTTCGGCTTGCAACAAGCTTTGGCGGGCAGTGATGACCTCCGTATAGTTGGCGAAGCCATTCTCCAAAAGTTTCTGCGAATAATCGACCGCTTTCTTGAGCGCTTCGGTTTGTTTACGGCGAACAACGATCTTCTGACCAGCACTCTCAAAAAGGGACAGCGCATTTGATACCTCCTCGCCAGCAGTCAGGAGCGAACCGCGGAAATTGATCAGGGCTTCCTGCTGTTGGGCCAGAGCCACTTCCATACGTGTACGGTTAGCACGGCGATTAAATATCGGTTGGGTAAGTCCCGCTCCAACGCTTGCCAGAAAAGCGCTGGGCTCCAGTAAGTGACCAAACTCCTGTGAATTTAATCCGGCGGAACCAGTGATGGAAATGCTCGGATAAAAAGCCGTCCTTGCTACATTGCTCAATTCGAAAAATTGCCTGAAGTTCAGTTCCGCCTGCATGACATCGGGCCGGTTACCCAGCAATTGGGCCGGCACCCCCACCGAAAGATTCGCTGGAAGGCGCTGATCTTCCATGGTGCCGCGCGCAATAGCTCCCGGACTTTCACCTAACAAAATGCGCAAAGCATTCTCGGTTTCCCGGATGGCCTGTTTTAAATCCGGAATGGTCACTTCCGCAGCATAGCGCTGTGCTTCGCTCTGAACTACGGCGGCTTCTGTAACCGTTGCTGCCGTCTTAAGCGCCCTCATGGTTTCCACCGTTGAAATCCAGTTATCAACTGTTTTTTCCGTAATAGCCAGCTGCTGATCCATGGCCAGCAGACGATAATAGAAATTGGCGATGGAGGCGATGACTCTTGTCTGAATTGCCTTTGCAGCTGCTTCGGTCTGCAATAAATTGGCAAGCTCCGCCCGGTTGCTGCTTGCCAGTCGACCCCAGATATCAGCTTCCCATGCCGATGATACCCCCAGATTGAATTGGTTAATGGTCGCGCCTCGGCCAAAGCGTTGTGCCTCGGGCAAGCGCGAATTCTGAGCCCCGGCAGTTAATTGAAGGTCGGGAAGGAAATTAGCTTTACTTTGTTTAAAAAAAGCCTCTGCCTGCTGTATACGCGTATAGGCAGCCTGCAAGTCCAGATTGGAATTAAGTCCCTCGCTGATCAAGCCCTGCAATAGCGGATCTGAAAAAATCTGCTGGTAGGGCAAACTGGCTATATCACTGCTGTCGGTCAGTGACGAGTCGCGATACAAGTCGTCCGTCGATACCTCCGGAGCGATATAGGGTTGTGTGACCTTACAGGATGATAAGACCACGCCCGAGAATGAAATATAAAGAACGTATTTGAATATTTTTTGCCTCATGTCATTTGTCTAATTAAGCCTGTTCCGTCGATTTTGGTTCGCGTATCAATTCCGGTTTTCCGCTAATCCGTTCCTGGAGTCCCTGGAAGATCACAAACAGAACCGGGACTACAAATACTCCCAGAATCGTTCCGATAAGCATCCCACCTACAGCTCCTGTACCAATTGCCTTATTTCCGACCGCTCCGGCTCCGCTTGAAAGCATCAGTGGAATCAAACCAAAAATGAAAGCGAACGAAGTCATTAAAATGGGCCGGAATCTAGCCTGTGCCCCTTCAAGTGCCGCCTTTACAATCGGCATTCCGTTTCGTCGCCGTTCCGCAGAGAATTCAACAATCAGAATGGCATTTTTGGATAGTAATCCCACCAACATAATTAAGGTAATCTGCAGGTAGATATTGCTGGTAATCCCGAAGATAGTCGCGAAAATATACGTCCCTGCCAAACCGATCGGCAGGGAGAGAAGTACCGCTAAAGGAAGGATATAGCTCTCGTATTGAGCACTCAAGAGCAAATAAACAAATACAATCACTAACAGGAAGATAAACAAGGTTTGGCTTCCCGCGGAAATTTCCTCGCGCGTCATCCCTGAAAACTCGTATCCGTAGCCCACCGGAAGCGAAGCCGCCGCTACTTCCTCAATGGCTGCAATGGCATCGCCCGAGCTATAGCCCTCGTTCGGGGCTCCCGTAATTTTGATGGCAGTATAAAGGTTAAAACGAGCAATGGACTGCGGACCGTAAACGCGTTTCAAACTAATAAAGGTACTGATGGGGGCCATTACTCCCTCTGCGTTTCTGACGAAAATATTGTTCAAGCCTTCCGGATTGGCACGGTAATCAGCCTCAGCCTGGTAAACTACCCTGTATTGCTTCCCAAACTGGTTGAAGTTTGAAGAGTATACACCGCCGTAATATCCCTGCATGGTGCCCAAAATTTCGTTTACGGTAAAGCCAGCCTCCTTGGTTTTTTCCACATTGACCTCAATTTCATACTGAGGCAGGTTCGGGTCGAATGAGGTCGAGGCGTATTGAATCTCCGGTCGCTCACTTAAAGCCGAAATAAAATCGCGGCCTACCTTGGTAAAGGTTGCGATATCCGCCCCCGAACGATCCTGCAACTGGAATTCGAAGCCTTGCGATACACCAAAACCCTGAATGGTAGGAGGGGTAAAGAAAATAATTTTCGCCTCCGTTATTCCGCGTGTCTTTGCAAAGAGCTGAGCCAGGAGAGCTTCCACGGTCTGGTCTTTACCTTTTCTTTCGTCCCAATGTTTCAGCCGGATAATCAGCATAGCGTAATTACTACCATTTCCGCTGATCATCCCATTTCCGCTCACCCGCAGTACGTTTTGAACCTCAGGCATGGCCCGAACAAGTTTTTCAACTTCGATAGCCACCTGCTCGGTACGCTCTACGGATGCCGATGCCGGCAAAGCAATATCGGCCATGATAGAACCTGTATCTTCATTGGGAACAAAGGCGGCAGGTGTGGTCACCATCAAATAGTAGAAAATACCTGCGAACACAGCGATACCGCCCACCGCAATCCACTTTCGCCGTAACAAAAAGGAAACCGATTTACGGTATTTCCCGGTGGTGGCTTCAAAGCCCGTATTAAACGCCAGATAGAAGCGCTGCAGGAAATTTTTCTTTTGATGTTCCCCTGAATGTGGTTTCAAAAAGAGAGCGCAGAGTGCTGGACTAAGCGTCAGGGCGTTAACGGCCGAAAGGATAATGGCAACCGCCAGAGTCAGGCCAAATTGCTGATAAAATACACCTGCAGAGCCGGTAATAAAACTGATCGGCACAAACACGGCCGCCATTACCAGGGTGATTGAGATAATAGCGCCTGTGATCTCGCTCATCGCATCTTTGGTGGCCGTAAGTGCCGATGTATAGCCCTGGTCGAGCTTGGCATGCACGGCCTCCACCACCACAATCGCATCATCCACCACAATACCAATGGCCAGGAGCAAGGCGAAGAGTGTCAGTAAGTTGATGGTAAATCCGAAGAGACTTAAAAAGAAGAATGTACCCACAATGGCCACCGGAACTGCAATAGCCGGAATCAAGGTCGACCGGAAATCCTGAAGAAAGATAAATACCACCAGAAACACCAGGATAAAGGCTTCAATCAAGGTTGACACTACCTTACTGATCGAGGCATCCAGAAAGTCGTTCGCATTGATGAGGGTCGTATATTTAATGCCTTCAGGAAACGATTTAGACGCCTCTTCCAATACTTCTAAACTCCCCTGAATCACCGTCTGCGCGTTCGATCCGGCTGTCTGGCTGATCGCCACCCCCACGGAAGGTTGACCGTTTAAAGTAGATGAGGTAGCATAGCTCATCGCCCCGAGTTCCAGACGTGCCACATCCTTCAGACGCAATATCTGTCCGTCCGCTCCGCTGCGAATAATAATATTTTCAAACTCGCTGGTATTGGCAAGCCTCCCTTTATATTTCAGGGTATATTGAAAGGACTGACTACCCCGCTCGCCAAATTGACCGGGAGCTGCCTCTATATTTTGCTCGGCAAGCACCGCGCTGATGTCACTCGGAATCAATCCGTAAGTTGCCATCACATCGGGCTTCAACCAAATACGCATGGCATAATCCATCTGTCCGAACGCCCGCGCTTCACCAACACCCGAAACCCGCTTCATCAGCGGAACCAGGTTAATCTCCGCATAGTTCTGAAGGAAGGTCTGATCGTAGGCAGGGTCCTCGCTATACAGCGAGAAAATAACCAGATTACTGCTTTGCGATTTGAAAGTCGATACCCCTGATCGGGTTACTTCCTGTGGAAGCTGGCTGGTTGCACGCGCAACGCGATTTTGTACGTTAACTGCGGCGATGTCGGGGTCTGTCCCTGTCTTAAATACGATGGAAATCCGTGCGCTTCCGTTATTGCCTGCGCTCGAGCTCATATAAGCCATGTCTTCCACGCCGTTAATCTGCTCCTCGAGGGGCACAACCACACTACTCAGTACCACTTCAGCGTTGGCACCCTGATAATTGGCCGATACCACCACGGTTGGAGGCGCAATGTCTGGATATTGTGAAACTGGTAAAGTAAACAGACCAAGAAGACCCAGTAATACGATCAGGATGGAAATTACTGTGGCTAATACCGGCCGTTCTATAAATCGATTGAACATAATTATTCTTTAATGTTTTTCGGACGCGTTGAATATCACACGCTATGTTGTACTCCTCTAGTTATGGATAGGCTTATAAAGACTATCGGTATTCACCGGCGCAGGTTTGATGGTGATACCATCACGCAAGGTCGCTAAACCCTCAATCACCACACGGTCCCCTTTTGCTAATCCGTCCTCTACAATGTAAAACTGTCCGTCGTCATTGTCCATCACCGCAATTGCCCTGCTGCTGATGCTTCCATCCTCCGCCACGATGTAAACAAATTTCTTTCCCTGAATCTCGTACGTTGCCTTTTGTGGAATGACAATCGCGGAATCAATAGTGATCGGGATTTTGACCGAACCGCTACTTCCGCTGCGGATCAGATTACCCGGGTTCGGGAAAGTTGCCCTTACACTGATCGATCCCGTGGCTGTATTGATGAGTCCGCCGGTGGTTTCAATCTTTCCCGGATGCTGATATTCCGTGCCGTTAGCCAGAATCAGGGAGACGGGCGGCATCGCTGCCAGCTTGTCGACCGTCGAGGGTCCGCCAAACTTTCCTGCAATTTCAAGCACCTGCTTTTCATTAATAGAGAAATAGGCATAGATATTTGATACATTCGAAACCGTCGTCAGGGGGAGGGGGGTATTACTGCTCACCAAACTCCCGATTTTATAGGGGAGGGTCCCGATTACGCCGTTTACCGGACTCGTGATTCGGGTGTATCCTACGTTTGTAGAAGCATTGGCTAAGGTAGCTTTTGCCTGTGCCAGCTGTGCTTCCTGCGACTGAAGACTGAAGAGAGCTGTTTCCAACTGATATTTGCTGATAATATTTTTTTCGACCAGTGGGCGAACTTTATTAACTTCCATCTGGGCCGAATTTACATTCGCCTGCGCAATCTGAACCGCTGCCCGCGCAGATCGTACTTCCTGCTCAAACTGAGGTGCGTTGATCAAAAACAAAGTCTGCCCCTTCTTCACCGTTGCTCCCTCGTCTACATATATTTGTTCAATAAATCCTTCTACTTTTGGTCTGATTTCAATATTCTGCTGGCCTTCGATGCTGGCCGGATAGGTGCTGTGAATGGTTGTCGTGCGGGCTTCAATCTCGATCACCGGATAAGCCGTAGCTTGTTCGGCACCCGCCCCTGCTTCATCCTTGGAACCGCCGCCGCATGCGCTTAAGAGGAGGGTTACCGGGACAAGAAGGTGGAGTAACTTAAAATTTGAGGTCATAAAAAATCGTGATGTATTGGTTTGTTTCTCAAATGTACAATAAATGAGGTATAGCAAACGTTAAAAAACGTCAAAAGCCGGAAGGGCTGAAGTAATATATCGGTTACAGTCGATCGACCAATTGCTTCACCCTTTCGAAGCAAATCCTTAACCATGGAGAGTAATTTTCAGGAGATTCGCTGAGTTCTTTTTCAAGCAATTTCATGCCGATATAGCGATAGCCGGCAACCTCCTCACTATTCAATACGGGCAGTGTATCGCTTGTGCCGAAAAATACATGATCCAGTTCATGCTCAATCAGTCCATTGTCGAAGCTGGCTTTGTACAAAAAGCGGAAGTGGTAGTCAAGTCCACACTCCATACCCATTTCCTCTGCAAGCCTCCGGTGAGCCGCATCCTCCACCGCTTCCCCCGGGCGGGGATGGCTACAACAGGTGTTGGTCCATAATCCGGGCGAATGATACTTATTTAGCGCGCGTTGCTGTAAAAGCAATTCGCCCTTGCTATTGAAGATAAATATCGAAAAGGCACGATGTAAGGCGCCCTTTTCATGCGCCTCCATCTTCTCCATCGTACCTGTTTCCTTATCGTCTTCGTCAACTAAAACGACGTATTCTATCATGCCTTTAATGCAGATTCATAGTCGGGTTCCTGACCAATTTCAGGCACCTGCTCCTGGTAAATAACGTTTCCCTCTTCATTTATAACCACCACTGCGCGGCTAAGCAGACCTTTCAGCGGACCGTCCTGCATTTCAACGCCATATTCCTCGCCGAAATCCGACCGGAAATCAGAAAGCATTTCAACGTTATTTAAACCCTTGGCGGCGCAGTATTCCGATTGTGCAAAGGGAAGATCTTTCGAAATACAAAGAACTACCGTATTGTTAAGCGATGATGCTTCCTCATTAAACTTACGAACAGAAGTGGCACACACGCCGGTGTTGATGCTCGGGAAAATATTAAGAATCACCTTCTTTCCTTTGTAGTCGCTCAAACTTTTTTCAGAAAGATCCGTTCCTACCAAAGTAAAGTTCTTGGCTTGTTCACCAACAGCGGGAAGGTTTCCAAGCGTATTCACGCTATTTCCTTTAAATGTTATTTCGGCCATAATTTTATTGTTTTTTAAGTAAATGTTCATTTCAAATATAATGTAATATCGGTCCGATTACAATAAGGGCTATTATAAAACAGGATTTATGAGTTTTAACAGACATACTCCGATTCATCGACCTCTTCAATTTGTGTTTTACTTTTTTTTGTTCGCTTTGGTCGCTGTATCTTGCCAAAGCGAGCAGCGAAGCGAGCAAACAGAGACCGTTGTCACCGAGAGTATCGGGACCGAGGGTAACCTTGCAAAAGATTTTCGTGTAGTCGCCGGTCAGTCGGTGGGCGAGTTCCGCTTAGGGCAGGAGGTTGAAGAATCCGGACTGTTTGATGATTTGGGGCAGGCCGACAGTGTAGACGCAGCTACGTGTAAAAGCTGGAGCATGTGGTTCCCGCAGGAAGGCCAGGAGCTCGATGTCTATGCCGCCTGTGATTCAGCGCTCGATATGAAGAAATCCATCCAGCTTATCCGCCTGGCCGGAATTGCCTTTATATCCGATAAAGAACTCACTGAGAAAAGCAACCCACAGCAATTGAAACGACTTTACCCCGCGGCACTTGAGGAAGATTATCGCAGTGCACAGGGTGAAAAGGTCGTCCTTTTCGATGCGGTCGAGTCTGGAATCGCTTTCGAAGTGGCTGACGATCAAATCCGCTCCGTTATTATCCATGCGCCCGGGAATAAGCTCAGCGACTATTATTTACCGTTTCTTTCAGATCCCGCTCCATGACAAAATCGTTCATAAAGTAGCCTCTGCCAATCGGAATGTCTTCTTCACGTACGACCCGAAAGCCAAGCTTTTCATAAAACTTCTTTGCCTTATTGTAGCGGTTAACGTTTAACTGCAAGCGCCAGGCACCCGCTTCCCGACAGCGGTCGGCCACCATTTCCAGTAATTTCCCGCCGATACCTCTGCCTTGCATCTCCGGAAGAATGTAAAGCTTCTGAAGGTGCCAGATAGGTTCCGCTCCGTAGGTTTGAGAAAAAGAAGTAAAGGCTGCCGGAACACCTCCTGCAAATCCAATCCAGAATGCATGGCCCTCTTCCATTTGTCTGGCAAGCGCATCAGGGCTATAAAACTTGTCGAGCATATATTGCACTTGCTCGTCCCCCAGGATAGCAGGATAGGTGGCCCAATAGGTAATGGTCCCTATTTCGCGAATAAGCGCGATATCGTCAAACGAAGCCTTTTTAATTTCCATAAGAATAATCGATCAAAGTTAGCAGAAAACATTATTTATCTTTCAGTATACTTGTATAGTAAACCAAATTATGATGAAGAAAATAATAATCATGTGTTTGATGGTACTATTGGGTACCATGCTGCACGCACAGGATGGTAACACCATCGTGGGTAACTGGCAGAATCCAAGCGGAGAAGGAAGAATCGAGATATTCAAAAAGGGCGACGCTTACTACGGCAAGCTCTATTGGCTGAAAGAGCCCAATGAAAACGGCAAACCCAAGCTCGACAAGAAGAACCCCGACCGATCGAAAAAGACCCGCCCCTTAAAAGACCTCGTTATTTTGACCGACTTCAGCTATGAGGGACAAGGCGTATGGTCCGACGGACAAATTTACGACCCGAAGTCGGGCAAAACCTATAGCTGCAAAATGACCCTCAAGGACCCGAACAAGCTCGATGTTCGCGGCTATGTTGGCATCAGCCTGATTGGACGAAGCGAAATATGGACCCGGATCAAATGATTTTCTATCTTTGCCGGAAAAATAAAATATGAAAAGGATCTTCCTATTATTGTCCCTCGGGCTATTGCTTACCCTGAGCAGCTGTGAAGTATTAAACTCCGGAGCGGTTGGAAGTGTATTAAAAGATATCAACCGTGGCGATCCAAGCAGCACCGAAATCAGTCAGGCGCTAAAGCAGGCTTTAGAAATCGGAACCAATCAGGGCACATCCCGTCTCTCTGCCAAAGACGGATTTCTCGGAAACCTTGCCGTAAAAATTCTTTTTCCACCGGAAGCCGAGAAAGTAGAGAAGACTTTGCGAAGCTTAGGTCTTAATTCTTTATGCGACAATATTATTCTCAGTTTAAATCGTGCCGCAGAAAATGCAGCCGCCGAAGCCAAACCTATCTTCATTTCCGCCATCCGTCAGATGACGATTGCCGATGCTACCAATATTCTGCTCGGCGATGAGAATGCTGCCACTCTTTATTTCAGACGCACCACCAGTGCCGAGCTAATGAAGAAATTTAAGCCGGTAGTAGCACAAAGCCTTAGCGAAGTAGACGCAACCAAATACTGGTCGGACGCTATCGGTCAATACAACCGCATCCCCATGGTAAAGTCGATCGATACCGATCTGTCGCAATACGTTGCCCAGAAAGCCATCGACGGCCTGTTCAACGAAATTGCCAAAGAAGAGCTTAAAATCCGTGGTAATTTTTCGGCGCGCAACTCGGTACTTCTACAAAAGGTTTTCGGTTATGCCGACCGGATGAAATAATACATTGCTCAAGCATATCTTCTGAAAGTCAATTAAGGGCTGAAGTCGCGCTACGGAGCAGTTTAAATTTGAATTGAAATTAAATTAGCGTTAAATTAGGCGCCAATTAAAGTTAAGTAAACAGAAATAAATCCATATGAAAAAACAAATCCATCCAGGCGAGGGAAAATTAGGTATTTTATTGCCTGGTTTAGGAGCCGTAGCCACCACCATGATTGCCGGTGTAGAAGCTATAAAAAAAGGAATTTCCCAGCCAATCGGGTCGCTGACTCAGATGGGCACCATTCGGTTGGGTAAAAGAACCGAAAATCGGAATCCTAAAATCAAAGATTTTGTGCCTTTGGCCGATTTAAACAATATTGTATTTGGAGGATGGGATGTATACGAGGATAATGTATACGAAGCAGCCATGAACGCCCGTGTAATCGACGCCAATCTATTGCGCGAGATTCGCACCGAACTGGAAGCCATTAAACCCATGAAAGCTGCGTTCGACAAGAACTATGTTAAAAATCTTGACGGAACCTTTTACAAAGAAGGAGCAAATAAATATGAAATTGCCCTTCAGGTAATTGAAGATATTAAAAATTTCCAAAGCGAAAATAACTGCGAACGTTCCGTCATGGTATGGTGCGGATCTACCGAAATCTACCTGGAACAGTCGGCCGTTCACGAAACGCTGGAAGCATTCGAGCAAGGATTGAAAGATAACGACAGCCTGATCGCTCCGAGCATGATCTACGCCTATGCAGCATTGAAATGTGGTGTTCCATTTGCGAACGGAGCTCCGAACCTATCATGCGATATTCCTGCCCTGATCGAACTGTCAAAAGAAACAGAAACCCCGATTGCAGGTAAAGACTTCAAAACCGGACAAACCTTGATGAAAACCATCCTGGCACCGGGACTGAAAGCTCGTTCTTTAGGAATTAAGGGATGGTTCTCAACCAACATTCTGGGTAATCGTGACGGACTTGTACTGGATGATCCTGAAAACTTCAAAACCAAAGAGGTATCCAAATTAGGAGTATTGGAAGGGATACTCAAACCTGAAGATAATCCGGAACTTTATGGTGACCTTTATCATAAAATCCGTATCAACTATTATCCTCCACACGGCGATAACAAAGAGAGCTGGGACAATATCGATATCTTCGGATGGTTAGGCGCTCCGATGCAAATCAAAATCAATTTCCTTTGCCGTGACTCCATTCTGGCGGCTCCGATCGTTCTCGATCTGGCCTTGTTTATGGACCTCGCCAAACGTTCAAATATGAGTGGTGTTCAGGAATGGCTTTCTTTCTACTTTAAATCGCCTCAGACCGCTCCAGGACTTCCTGCAGAGAACGATATTTTCAAACAATTAATCAAATTGCAAAATACCCTTCGTCACCTGATGGGTGAGGACCTGATTACACATCTGGGACTTGACTACTACGAAGATGAAGACGAGAATGAAGCGAACTAAACATGTTCATTCATAAAATGCTGTCAACCGGACTAGGAATCGGATATATAGGAAAAGGAGCCGGCACTGTTGCTGCCCTGTTCACCTGCATATTCTGGTATATATCCTGGTCCGGTTTTCATTCGTATCCGCAATGGCCCATCCTGATCTTTACGCTGCTGATCTGTATCATCGGCGTTTGGTCGTCCAACAGGGTAGAAGCCCTTTGGGGCAAAGACCACAACCGGGTCGTGATCGATGAAGTAGCAGGGATGAGCATTGCCTTATTATTTGTTCCCCTCACGCCTGGGAACGTATGTATCGCATTCTTATTATTTAGATTTTTTGATATTGCAAAACCTTTCTATATTAGACGGTTGGAAAACCTTAAGGGCGGCTGGGGCGTTATGGCTGACGACGCACTTGCTGGAATATATGCCAATCTGGTGATGCAACTTTATTTAATCCTGACGTAGATGCTGACTTTTCTCCGAGCTCAGACCGCTTCCCTGGCCGCCTCCCTGGTCGACTTCGCCGTCACCTTTCTGCTGGTGAGTATTCTGGGTGCCTGGTATGTAGTAGGAAGTATGACCGGAACCATTCTCGGGGGGCTCTGCAATTTTCTCATCGGCCGCAGTTGGGTATTTAAGTCGAAGTCCGACCGGATGACCGTGCAAATGCTCCGTTACCTGGTGGTTTGGATGGGCTATCTCCTGATTGTTACCTTGGGTATCTACGGACTTACCCGTTACGTGGAAATCAACTACATCCTTTCCAAGCTGATTATGACAGGTCTTGTCGGAACACCCTACAACTACCTCCTTCAGAAAAAATTTATCTTTCTTTCCAAAGAACCGGTGCACCAAAATGTACGTCCGATAAACGATGATGACGTCTGATTGTGTCGGACTTTCTTAATATATTTAATCGTTAAAATAACATATGAAACTTAGGGACAGGCTTCAACAGGGCATCTACATGATCATAAACCCTTTTGTAAAGGGACTTATCTGGTTGGGTTTAACGCCCAATGCCGTTACCACCATAGGCCTGATGCTCAATATCGGTGTCGCTGCGCTCTTTATTGTCGGCGCAGAAAAAACCAACCAGGGCGATCTCTCCTATGTGGGATGGGGAGGTGCTTTGATCCTTTTCGCGGGCCTCTTTGATATGCTCGATGGGCAGGTAGCCCGCCTCGGCAATATGTCGTCCAAGTTCGGTGCCTTCTACGATTCAGTGCTCGATCGCTACAGCGAAATGTTTATGTTCCTGGGTGTTTGCTATTACCTCGTATCCCACCATTATTTCCTGAGCTCCCTGTTTGCCTTCATTGCCCTCATCGGCTCCATGATGGTCAGCTATACGCGCGCCAGGGCAGAAGGCTTGGGAATCGAGTGTAAAGGCGGTTTGATGCAGCGACCAGAACGCGTTGTTATTATGGGGCTGTCAGCACTCTTATGCGGAATATCCAGTCACTACATCGGTGGCGACTTCAAAATATCCATTCCCGGTCTTCCGATCCACATCTTCGAAACCATGTCTATATTCACACTGCCCATCACGGTCATGGCCGTACTCACCAATATCACCGCTATCAGTCGCATTCAACTGGCCAAAAAGGGACTGGAGGCCCAGGAGGTTAAACCTTAATGAACACCAAGCGTCACCTGTTCCAATCGAAGGATATTCTGATCACCGCAAGCATATCCCTTGTATATCTGCTTTTGTCCTGGGTCCTGATCGGATTTAAAACTGACCAGATCGCCTTAATCCTGATCTTTAATTTCTTCTTTTACTTGTCGGCCGCAACCCGAAAGTTTATCATTGGCTTCTCCGTCTTTATTATCTTCTGGATTTTATACGACTACCTCAAAGCTTTTCCAAACTACCTGTATAAAGAAGTTTCCATCCAAGAACTCTACCAGCTAGAAAAAAGCTGGTTCGGTATCCCCACCAACGGCGGACGCATCACACCGAACGAATATTGGCTCGCCAACCGTGTTGTTTTTCTTGATGTCATAAGCGGCCTTTTTTACCTGCTTTGGGTTCCAGTACCCATGGCCTTTTCCGTATTTCTGTTTATCAAAGGAAGGAAGCGTCAGTTTCTCTATTTCTTAATGACCTTTCTGCTTGTCAATCTCCTGGGCTTCGTAGGCTATTACTTATATCCCGCTGCACCGCCCTGGTACATCCAGTACTACGGAGTCTCCTTTATACAAGGCACCCTCAGCAATCCAGCGCAGCTGATCCATTTCGACCAATTCTTTGGCGTGCCGGTGTTTCAAACCATCTACAGCAAAGGTTCCAATGTGTTTGCTGCAATGCCATCTCTGCACTCGGCCTACCCCTTAATCGTTCTTTACTATGGTATTAAGAACCGACTGGGAACGCTCGCAAACGTTTTCTTCGTTGTAGTCGTTTTCGGAATCTGGTTTGCAGCTGTGTATACCAGTCACCACTATATTCTTGACGTTTTGGCCGGCATCTTCACCGCCGCTATGGGAATCTTGCTTTTCAACCGGCTGAAAGATCGCCCTCCGGTTAGAAACCTGGTCGATGCGATGATGAAGAAAATTGATTAGGTGTGACGATCCACCGAGTCTTAGAAAAATTGTATGCTCTTGTCTTTGGAAGTTGATTAAAGGCTACCATTGCCCAAATTGCAATCCTTTAGTGGATTGCAGTCTCTCGGTGTGAGTCGAATATAGCTCAACTGGCGCTATAAAATTCGGATGGCACCATTCAGCCATTCCGCGCTCGTATATGTTGTTTCCGATCCGTAATACAGATGAAAGCTGTTTTACCTTTACAAGCGCTGTGTTGTACGTCGTAGTTCTGGTCAACAACAATTGATTATTATACTCTTCCAGTATTGAGGCTGTCGAGTGTTCGTTCCCTAGCTCCAGTATAAGTTCTCCTGTCAGAATAACAGGGGAGGATCCAGCGAAGAAGCAGGGAATCATCTGTTCAAACAAACGCTGCAAATTCATATCTTTTCGTTGCAGGAGGTCCCCGAAGTGAACTTTGGAGGTTATTACCATATGATTGGCTTCCTCGTAATAAACAAAGTCTGACAGATCATCCTTAAGCAAACGGTTAAGTTCATGCTCAAGCTCGGAAGCGTCTAATTTTGAACGTACGGTTATTGTAAATCCATTGATTTCCAAGGGGATTTTTCTATGGTCATACCAGTAGTACAGATCCTGTTCTGATATTCCGGACATCCTTAACAATTCTTTGTCGAGTTGTTTTCTAATATCTCGCGAATCCTTGCTGCAAGCGCTTAGCAGAGCTATACTGCAAAGGAAAAGACAAAGAAGCATATACAGCGTGTTGAAATCCTTCTGTTTTTTCATCCTATAGGTTTAAACTGTTCATAAAGGTCACTATTTTTCCCGACACATTATACGTGAAAAACCTGCCGACAAACCGTATCCGAATGTTTGCATTAGCAATGCAAGTCGTGTTTGCAATTGTCATTATTGTGATATATACCGTGTGGGGTATTTAACTTAGAACGAAATCATCCCGCACACTGCTACTCACTATAAAAAAAGCCTGACTTCAATCGAAATCAGGCCTTCCCTAAAAAAAAACTAGTTATTAAAAATGAAATTGGATTCCCAGACGTGGAGCAAAGAAATCGCTTCCAATCGAGAAGCTCTGGTTTCCTGCGCCCTCAACGGTATTTCCATCGCGGTCTTCAACCGAATAGTCGTTATACGAAACACCGTTTAGAGCAAACTCGATTCCGATTCTGGAGCTTGGGAAAAATGCAAATCCAGGCGATAAAGCAACTCCGATCGACGTGCTCGATCCGGTTTTATCTCCGACTTCCAGGTCGCTGTCTAAAGCTTTTACATTACCGAAGGCCATCGGAACCGACAGTTGTCCGAAGAAGTGAAATTTATCAGCAAGGGGCATGTAGTAGCGTCCGAAAGGAGATACTACAAACGATTCTGTTTTGCCAAAATCTCCTGATACCGAAGCTTTTCTACTCTCGTAGCCAATGCCGGTTCCCACAGCGATATTATCGTTTACAAAGTAACCCACGTTTGGTACAATTGAGAACTCGTGCGAAGCTTTGGCACCCGCTGCATCCGACTTCGAACTATTGTAATACACATTACCGCCGACAATGAATTTTCCCTGTTCGGTTTGCGCCTGAGAACTGAAAATAACGCCTCCAAGGAGTGCTAGTGATAAAAATAACTTTTTCATTTAATTTTTATTTAGTTAAACATACATCAGATTTTTCCGATGATTGATGCACAAATATCGCTCTAATGCCTGCTTCGCGAAAGGTGTTTATGTCGTTCATGTTGGTCAATTCTTCCTATTCGTGCATTCTGAGAAAAGCATGACATTTAGCCTCTGAAACTAAAAAAACGCCTGAGCCCTGAGGGTCAGACGTTTTCAAAAATGTTATATAAGCAACTTAAAAATCGAGCTTGAAGCGAGCCCGGATTCCCCATTCAGCCACCTCCGGATTATCCAGGTAGGTGAAACGTTTCACCAAGTCAACCCGCAGCAATTTGAAGATATTGGCTATCCCTACACTTCCTTCCACATAGGGCCCCGAGTTCAGGGTATAGGATATAGGAGCGCCGGATGGATCGGTTGGAAAGCGGAACACCTGGTTGGTCATTGCCGGATTGTTCTCATCTCTTAAATCACCCCAAAGTGATTTAATACTGAATACCTCGCGTAACTTCAGTTTCTTAATCAAGGGGATTTTATTAAACAGAAACCCGTTCATATAATATTGAACATTGACGGCCGCATACTGATCGCTCACGAACTCCATAAAGTTCATCAGGTTATATGAATTTAGCTGATAGGCGTAGGTCTGGTTCGCACGGTGAATGGAAAGCAATGGGAACGGAATGTTCTTTCCGAAAATGTAGCCTCCTTCAGCCGTCACATCTGCATAGCCGAACTGCGACAAGTAAACCCGTTTGAAGATATTCCCGTTCAAGTTATGGTAATTATATTCCCCATCCAGAAAATCCTTGATACCCATGTTATAGTTCAGCGTAAAAATCGGGTATTTATTGAAGATCGGTGTACGATATAGTTTTCCCTGATAATATTGCTCGTTAGGCGCATAACGCAACTGCACGTTTAGCTCAGTTGTGTTCAGGTGGTTCACGTCCACAATATTATCATTATAGTTATCGTACTGATAGCTAAGGATTCCGGCAGGGGTTTGTTTCCACTTGGTCAAACCTGCACTGTACGAGAAATGGTTTTCATACTCGCGCACGTACTGCAGGCGATAAATATCATTGTACAACCAGCGCTGATTATCACCCCGCTTAAAGGATAGCAGGAAGTTGTCCTCCTGAACGAATTGCAGATCTTGTCCCGGAATCTTCGTGTCGCGTTGAAAGCTCGCTCGCAGGTAATTTCCCGGGAACTTGTAAATCGACTTATTATTGAAGGAATAGGTGCCGCTCAGGAAATATTTCCATTTCTCGTCCTTAAATCCGTAAGCCGCATAGGTTTCAGCGTAAAAACGCTTGCTAAACTCCGGAGTGGTCCGCCCACCCAAACGCAAGCGGAAACCCTCTACCGGGTTAAAACTGTAAAATGTATTGGCCGGTCCCATCTCCACCTTACCGAAGTTCTTGTAACCCGCCAGCACCAGGGTACTGATGTCCATAAAGCGGCGGAAAGATGGAATTTTCTGAAGCGTATCCACGTTTCGGTAAATCTCCAGCTCGCTCTGTGCTAAAGGCAGCGGACGATTCTCGTTCCAATAACTCTCTGGTTGGGGCTCTTCCTCGTTGTAAGCAATCACTTCTGACGGACCGGAATAAATACTGTCAGGCTGAGCCTCATTAAAGCGGTACTGATCAAAGTTTACTACGCGCTGACCATACATCCCTCCACCTTTCTCGGTAATGGCAAATTCCATCCCCAGCGTGCTCTTGCTCAGGAAGTAGCGGCCGTCGCTATGTTTTTCAAACTCCAGCTTCGCCTCCAGGTCGCGCATAAAGTTCAGGTTAATGTCGTTGTTCACCGTCAGGTAGGCATTCTGCACCGCATAATTTCCGTCGAGTGTGATATAAATCTTTCCTTCGAACAGCAAATCCGATTTATTGCGCGGAATAAAGCTCAGCTCCACCAGCCACGGATCATTCGTCTTGATCGTATCCGTAATGAAAAACTTATAAAAAGTAGGCGCCGTATTAGCGATCGGGCTCAGAAGCAAGTTGGTCGCAATGGAAATATCGTTGTCGTAAATATTGATATCTTCATAGAGCCGGTTGAAATACGAGGAAAGCCCATCGTTATCTATAAAGCGGGGATCAAACTGCGCCTTTTTATTGGCAAGTATGTATTGCTTCCTTTTCTCCGGATTGCCACGGTAATACACATCCGAAAGTTTCTCCTCCATATAGGCTGGAAGCGTAATTTGCCCACCCATCTCCGTTGAATCCTGCTCTCTGAACAAGAATTGGTAGTTCTTGAAGATTTTCCTGTTCTTAAACTTCTCACTCAGATTGCTCAGCGCAAAGGATATCTTTTCATACTGCTTAAACTGAACATAGTCGTACGCAAACATTTGATTCTCGTCCTTATGCTCGATTACTTTACGGATCAACTGAACGGCCGGATTATCGCGGTTACGGTACCTTCCACGCTTCCCCTCTACCACCACCGCTTCCAGCATATCCTGATTTACATCCATCTGAACATCAACGACCTGATCCTTTCCTGGTATCACATCTACCTCCACCGGAACGTAGCCGATAAAGTTAAAGCGTACTTTGCTGTGCGATCCCGTAAATTTGATGATATAGCGACCGTCATCGTCGGCCGAGTTTCCAATCGTTGTTCCCGGGACCGTTACCGTCACATAGGGGAGGGTTTCACCGGTAACGACATCTTTAATCACGCCGCGAACTGTAGTCGTTTGTGCGAATGCTGCGCTCTGGAAAAGGAGGACAGCCAAAAGAACGATAAAATTTGATATTGCTAATTTTTTCATTAACTCCATGAATTTAAAATGTCGACTTTCGAAACCTGATTTACGGCCAACAGTAGTTTGTCGACCGCCTCATCTATTTGTCCGAAAGTATGTGTAGCCATCAGCGAGAAACGGATGAGTGATTCGTCGGAAGGAACCGCAGGCGATACCACCGGATTCACAAAAACACCGTTCTCAAGCAGATTACGCGTCACTTTGAAAGTCGCTTCATTGTCGCCAATATAAATCGGCAAAATCGGACTTTCCGATATGCCCAGATTGAAGCCATTTTCAATAAGCAGCTTGCGGGCATAATCTGTATTCGCCCAAAGCTTCTCCATATGCTGCGGTTCGCTTTCAATCAAATCGAGCGCAGCAAGTGTACTGGCAACCGATGTAGGCGTCATGCTCGCACTGAACATCAGCGAACGCGCATTATGTTTCAAAAATTCAATGCTTGCCGTGTCGCCGGCAATAAAGCCACCCAGCGAAGCAAGAGATTTACTAAAAGTACCCATCATCAGGGCCGTCTCTTTGGTGAGTCCGAAATGAGAAGCCGTACCGGCGCCTTTTTCCCCGATTACACCCAGTCCGTGCGCATCGTCCACCAAAACCGTAGCGCCGAACTCACAGGCGACCGCATACAATTCCGGCAGCTTCACAATATCCCCCTCCATGCTGAAAATACCATCAGTGGCAATCAATTTCACAGCTTCATCAGGGATTCGGCTCAGTTTTTTTCGTAGATCCTCCATGTCGTTGTGTGCATACTTCAACACCTTTGAATAGGAGAGGCGGCTGCCATCAATCAACGAGGCATGGTTACGCTCGTCGAGTAAAATAAAATCGTGGCGGCCGGTAAGGCTGGAAAGTGCTCCCAGGTTTGCCTGAAATCCTGTACTGAAAAGCACCGCATCTTCATAGCCGGTATATCGGGCCAGGCGCCCTTCCAGTTCTTCGTGAATATCCAGCGATCCGTTCAGGAAACGAGATCCCGAACAGCTGCTCCCATAGCGCTCCAGGGCCTTGCGCGACTGCTCAATTATGTAAGGATGATTGTTAAGTCCCAGGTAGGAATTGGACCCGAACATCAACACCTTGCGGCCCTGCATGTAAACTTCGGTATCCTGACTCGATTCAATAGCCTGAAAATAAGGATACAGATTTTGATCCTTTAGAACCTGTGAAGCCTGGAACCCCGAAACCCTCTTTTGAAAATTATTCATAAAAAAGCTATGTGTCTAATAGTAAGCTTGTTAGCGCTTAAATACGTTTTAATAGGGTGCAAATATCGCGTTTATAACTGGTTTAAAAAGGAAAAAACCTCCTGAAAATTGGTCTATTCGTCCTATCCAAATAAAAAGACAATATGCAGACAAATAAAAAAAGGCACCCATTGGGCGCCTTTTTCAATGTCTAATGCAACATATCTTTATGTGCTTCCGGGTCGTAATTGGCCTGAAGTTCGGCCAGTTTTTTCTTACCGTAAGCAATTCTGGTAATTAACACGAAAAGGACCGGAACAATGAATATTCCGAACACAGTCGCCACAGTCATACCGGAAGCAACCGTCCAACCAATGGTTTGGCGCGACACCGCACTGGCACCCGACGAGAAGATTAACGGAACCACCCCCAGGATAAAGGCCATGGACGTCATGATAATCGGTCGCAACCTCAGTTTCACTGCCTCCAGAGTAGCCGCGTAGAGCTCCATACCCATGTCGACGCGCTCTTTCGCAAACTCCACAATCAGGATTGCATTCTTCGCTGATAGTCCAATCAAGGTAATCAAACCGATCTGAGCATAAATATTATTGTCGAGATACGGCAGAAAAGTCAGCGCCAAGATTGCCCCGAAAAGACCCAGTGGTACACTGAGCAAGATCGAGAAGGGAACCGACCAGCTTTCATACAGGGCAACCAATAACAGGAATACCACAATAATGATCAGTGTAAAGATGGTACCGGTTGCATCACCCGACTCCTTTTCCTGGTCAGACAAGCCCGAGAAGCTATAGGTAAAGCCGCTCGGAAGCGTCTGTTCAGCTACTTCTTCCAAAGCCGTTAGCGCATCCCCACTACTGTAACCCTGCATGGCCGAACCACCCACTTCGATGGAGCGGAACAGGTTAAAGTGGTTGATCGTTGACGGGCTTTCCTCTTTGTTATAACTCACCATCGTGCTCAGGGGAACCTGCGTTCCTGCCATATTGCTAACGTATAGATTATTCAGGTTCTCGATATTCGCCCGGTAGCCCGTATCCGCTTGCGCCACCACCCGGAAATTCCGTCCGTAGCGGGTAAAGTCGTTGATGTAACTCATACCGAAGTTTCCGGCAATGGTGCTATACACGGAACCGATTGATACGCCCATTTTCTTTACCTGGTCGCGGTCTACATGCACTTTGTACACCGGTGTATTTGAGGTAAATAGCGTATAGGCCATCCCAATCTCTTCGCGCTGGTTAGCAGCTCCCAGGAACTGACCAACCACACCTTCAAAGTTTTTGATGTCGCCGCTCTGCTGCTCCTGCAATTGCAGACTGAATCCACCGCTATTACCCAATCCCGGAATCGGTGGTGGCTGTACTGCTAGCAAAAAGCCCTCTTTGTCGAGCGCAAAAGCCTGCGATACGCTACCCAGCACTTCTTCTACGCCACGCTCGCGCTGATCCCATTTCTTCAGTTGCACGAAGAAGGTTGCCGAGTTCGACTTAAAGGCACTGTTCAGAATATTGATACCGGTAATCGAGGTCACACCCGAAATTTCCGGATTCTGCTCGCGGATCGTTTGCGATACGCGGTCGACGAAAGCCTGCGTACGGGCCGTCGACGATCCTTCCGGAAGCGAGGCACCCATAATAAACACCCCCGCATCTTCGTTCGGAATAAACCCGGACGGTTTCGCCGAGAAAAGGGCAAGTGTTCCCACATAGATACACACCAGCACCACCATCACCAGGGGAGCTTTTTTCAAACACCATTTTACGTTGTTCGAGTAGCTTTCCGTTCTTCGGGCGAACCAGGCATTGAATCTATAGAACAGTCGGTTAATTCCTTTCGAATCCTCGTTCATCGTTGTTGGCCGAAGCAACATCGCACAAAGAGCTGGCGTCAGTGAAAGCGCCACAAAGGCCGAAATCAATACTGAAATTGCAATGGTCACAGCAAACTGCTGATAAAGCTGACCCACCATTCCCGGAATAAATCCGACCGGAATAAACACGGCCGCAAGAATTAGAGCAATGGCTATAACCGGCGCGGTAATGTCGCGCATGGCCTTAAAGGTCGCCTCTTTTGGTGTAAAGCCCTGGTCGATATAATGCTGAACGGCCTCCACCACTACAATGGCGTCATCCACTACAATACCAATGGCCAGTACAAATCCGAACATCGTCAATACGTTGACCGAGAAGCCCAGGAAGCTAAAAAAGATAAAAGTACCGATAATGGAAACCGGAATCGCCAGTACCGGGATAAGCGTGGCTCTCCAGCTTTGCAAAAAGAGAAAGACCACCAGCGTCACCAGGATAATGGCTTCAATCAGCGTGGTTATTACCGATCCGATCGACTCGTTAACGATGGAAACCGTTTCGTAAGCAACGATATAATCCATATCTGCCGGGAAACCTTTTTTCAGCTCTTCCAAAGCGCTGTAAATGCCTTCGGCCGTCTGAACGGCGTTACCCCCAGGGGTCTGCATAATACCCATCATGGCAGCCGGATCATCGTTCACCTTCGCGTTGATATTATAGGCAAAGGAACCCAGCTCTACGCGGGCTACATCGCTTAAATAGACGGCCGACCCATCGGCGTTGGTTTTTACAATAATATTGCGGAATTCCTCTTCAGTGCTTAAATCACCGTCGAGCAATACCGAGTATTCAAAAGTCTGGTTTACCTGTTGGGGCGGACCACCCACACTACCACCCGGAATCCGGTTGTTCTGTTCCTGGACGGCCGCCGTAATTTGGGCAGGCGAGACACCCAGACCCGACATTTTGGAGGCATCCATCCAAATACGCATACTGAAGGGCTGTCCGAATGCCATCACATCACCCACACCAGGAACCCGCAACATAGCGTCGCGTACATAAATATTCGAGTAGTTCGAAAGAAACTCCTCGTCATAGGTGCCGTTGGGCGAGATCAATCCCAATACCATCAGCATGTTGGAGTTCGCTTTCTTGGTGGTTACCCCTAAGCGGCGTACCGGTTCAGGAAGGGAAGGCTCGGCAATGCCCACGCGGTTTTGCACATCCAGTGCCGCCACGTCGATGTCGGTACCTACTTCAAAGGTAACCGTAATGGTTGAACGCCCATCCGATGTACTGGATGAAGTGATGTACTTCATCCCCGGAGTACCGTTAATTTGACTCTCAATAGGTGTTGTCACTGTTTGCTCCACCGTTTCGGCATCGGCTCCGGTATAGTTAGCGGTAACCGTTACGGTAGGTGGGGCGATATTAGGGTATTGGCTGACAGGAAGACCGGTTAACACGATCGTACCCACCAGCACAATGAGGATGGAAATGACGATGGCCATGGCCGGACGCCTTATAAAAATTTCTGATATCATGGTCTGTTACGATTTAAGCGATTATTGATTGGCTGGTGTGTTCGGCGTGGCTTGAACCACAGCACCCGGACGAAGTTTCATAATTCCTTCTGAAACGATAACTTCTCCTTCTTTCAAACCCTCACGGATCACGATGCGGTCGTTTACGCGGCTTCCCAGTTCCACCAGTCGGGCTTCCACCTTGCTGCTGTCGCCAACCACATATACCGAGTATTTACCCAGTTGCTCCACCACCGCTTTGTGCGGGATGATCAGCTGCGGCTCGGGCGACTTGTTGCGTACGTTTACGTTGCAGGTCATACCCGAAATCAACAGGCCGTTCGGATTCGGGAAACTGATACGTACTGTAATGGTACCTGAGCCCGGATCCACCGAACGGTCGATCGCTACAATATTTCCATTCAAATTATATGTATTTCCGTTTTGCTCAATGCTAAAGATCGAGTCGCTCACACTCTGTCCCGGGTTTTTCTGCAGGGCAATGAAGCGCTGCACATCGCGTTGATTCACCGAGATATCCACAGCCATCGGATCGTTGGTCGACACCGTGTTCAGCAGCGTAGAACCCGGACTTACCAAAGCCCCCAGTTTTACCTGAGAGATGCCGATGGTACCGGTTAACGGCGAAGTGATCACCGAGCGGTTCAGGTTGGCCTGGGCCGTTGCCAGATTGGCTTTCGCGGCGGCAACCTGCGAGGAAGCATTGGCCAGGTCGGTCAAGGCATAATCCACCCGTTGCTGGGCGATGGCCTCTTGCTTGGCAAGGTTGGTATAGCGCTGGGCGTCTTTTTCGGCCTTTTGCTGGTTAGCCACCGCCACGTCCAGGCTCGCCTTCGCTGCATTATAAGCAGCCTGATAGTTGGTACGGTCAATTTCATAGAGCTTCTGGCCCTTGGTAACCCGCTGCCCGTCTTTTACATAAATCGCCGTGATGTATCCGCCCACTTCCGCACGTAAATCCACCTCGTTCAAGGCGACAACAACTCCAGGATACGTATCCGTTGTACTCACCTCTTCTTTAGCCACCGTGTAGGTAGTAACCGGCATCGGAGGCGGCGCCTGTTGCTGAGCGGCTTGATCAGCGTTTCCGCCACAGGATGCCAGAAATGCCGAACTAAAAATTAGTAGACCAGTTTTAATTACGTTTAAGTTCATTGTTGTTGTTTATTGATTTAAAGAAAGTGTGCCGATAGAAATGGTGCCCAGCGCCTGCTTTACATCGAGTTTAGACGAAAGCACGCTGTAAAGGGCATTTAAGTAATTGAGTTGGGTTGTCCGAAGATCCGTTTCCGCTGTCATCAGATCCAGATAAGTTTTAATACCCTCGTCATACTGAAGCTTGATGGTATTATACACTTCTTCGGAAATCTCCACATTTTCGCGGGCCGTTCTCCAGTCGTTCAAATTCGAGCGATACGAAGCCATCGCCAGTTCATATTGACTGCTGATCTGGTTTCTTGTGTTCTCCAGGTCCAGATCGAGGCGCTCTTCCATCAGTTGCGACCGTTTGATCTCCTGAATCCGTCGCATACCGCTGAAAATCGGAATGGAAAGGCGCAAGCCAACCACCGAGCCCGGGAAGGATTGATTATAGAGATTACTGAACTCGTCGTTATTATAGGCCCAGCTGTAGTTAATAAAGCCCGATAGACTTGGCAAGAACTGAAGCTTGTTGTAGCTTGTGTTGATCTGCTGCAATTGCTTCTGTGTTTGTAGCTGGCGGTACTCCACGCGATTCTGATAGTTCAGCATATCGGTGGTGTCGAGCAAAATTTGCTGCTCCATTTCCTGACCGTTGAACGATAAACTGATCTCATTGTCGGCTTCATAACCGATTAGCGACTTCAGGAAGGCATATTTGTACTTCAGTAATTCTTCCGTCCGTTTCAAATCTGCTCTTGCGTTGCTCAGACTGATCTGCGCCCGCTGAAAATCCGTTTTGTCAACCAAACCCACTTCAAACTGGGCTCTGGAGTCCTGAAACTGCTTTTCAAGTCGACTGATGTTCTCCGCCAGAATCTCAAGTTGTTCCTGACTTGTCAGGATATCGTAATAGGCCTTGCTCACTTCCACCACCGTGCTGATCGCCTCGTTTTCGGTGTTCAGGTCGTACTGTTCGCGGTAAAATTTAGCCGATTTCGAAGCCTGAATCAGCCCAGCATTTAAAATCTGCTGGTCGGCTTGTAGTGTAATTCCCGAGGAATTTTTGGTCCCCAGGGTGATGTATGAGATCTCGCCGCCCATGTTTAGCGGACTTACCTGCTGTTTCAAGTTATGGTTCAGGGTTGCATTCGCCGAAATTTGAGGTAACCAACCGGAAAGGGCAGAATTGATATCCCTTTCTCCGATCTCCTCGTCAATCAATGCTTGTTTAACTTCCGGTTTGTTTTCCAGCGCGTACTCCACCAACTGAGGTAGCGTAGCATTCCGCAGAATCGGATTCTGACCGGAACCCTGCGCAAACAGCGATTGGGAGGTTAGGAGGGGGATAAATCCCAGTAGCACAAAGAAAGATTTGGAAATTTTCATTTTTGAATTCTCGTTATTGTATAAAAAAACTAAGGTGCAAAAGAACGACTAATCGTGCACCTAAAAAAGTTCGTATTATCGGATTTATTGGTCAAAATTTCCTTTAAGTTGAAAAGTAGAGTTCTGTGACAATCCGAATAAAGCCTTACGTGGCATATAAAAATTGATCTTTACCTAAAATCAGCTTCTTGCATGATGGTCTAAAATAGAAATTGCGTACTTTTGGTTCCGACGTTATTAGTACGTGAAAACCAGTCAAATGTTACATGAGCGCAAAGAAAAAACCCGGTAAAATTCTGAATATTGCTGACTTCGACCATAATCAGATTAAGTTCGGACATTCGGTCCTGAACGGGCTTTCCGTGTTGGAAGATTTCACCCTTGAAGAGGGTAAATACCTGAAGTCCGATTTCCGGTCCGGATTTCTTTCTGTTTTTCTGGTTAAAAAAGGGGAGGCCACGCTCAGTCTCAATATGGAAGCCATGAAGATTCGTCAGAACAGTCTTTTTCATATTTCCCCCAACACCATTATCGGCGAAACCTCCGGTAATGTCACCATTTCCGGCATCAGTTTTTCAAGCGATTTCCTGGCCGAAATCGGCATGCCGGAGCGGAGTACCGAATTTTTCGATTATTTCTCCTCCAAATATCACCGTATCTGGCAGATCGAAGCAGAAGATGCCGCTTTGGTAAGCGCACAGGTAAGTGCGATGGTCGACCGCCTCACGAAGTTTTCCACTCATCCTTTTGGCAAGGAAATACTCATCCACGCCTTCTATATTTTCCTTTTTGAAATCGGAGCCCTGGGGCAGAAATATTCGGAAATGACGCGTATGAATTTCTCCCGGCAGGAGAGCCTGGTAATTCGTTTCAGTAATCTGGCCCGAAAGCATTTCCGCGAAGAGCGTACGGTGAAAGTATATGCCGACCAGCTCAACGTCTCCGCGAAATACCTTACCGAAGTGGTCAAAGAATATTCCGGCAAGAATGCCAGTGAAATTATAAATGATCTTGTTATCTTGGAGGCGAAATTTCTGTTAAGCCGAACGCAGTTGAGTATCGGCGAGATTGCAGCGAAACTGAATTTCAGTGACCAGTCGTTTTTTGGCAAATATTTTAAAAGACAAACCGGTGTATCGCCCAAGTCATTCCGCGAATCAGCCCTAATTTAAATACATGAAGTATCTGAGCATCCTAATTTTATTCCTCCTGAGCGCTATTCATGCAGACAGCTTTGCCCAGCAGGACAGTATTCCTGTGAAAGATCTGGTTGAAAAGAACAATAATTTCGTCAATCAGGTTCCTCTTGAGAAGGCATATCTTCATTTTGATAAACCCTATTATGCCGTGGGCGACACCATCTGGTTCAAGGCTTACCTGACCTCCATTCAAAACATCCCTTCGCCGCTCAGCAAAATTCTGTATATCGATGTGCTCACGGAGAAAGATTCCATCGTCAACAGCATCAAACTGCCCATCGTTGGAAGCGTGGGCCACGGTAGCATCCCCTTGTCTCATTTCTCTTATAAGCAGGGCAATTACCATATCCGTGCCTATACCAAGTGGATGATGAATTTCGGCTCCTCCTATTTCTTTAATAAAAATATTTCTATCGGTAATTCCATCAATAAAGATATCAGCACTCACATTACTTTTCAAAACCGGGCGTCTGATAAAAATGTACAGGTAGCTGCGACAGTACAATATAAAGGGGAGGACGGAAGGCCTCTTGCCGGCAGGAGAGTGAATTGGGAAGTGGAAGTCGACTTTGAACGCATCGGACGCGGCAGGGGTGAAACCGACGCCAACGGGAACCTGAACATCAGCTTCAGCGCCAACAACAACGTCGATATCCGAAGCGGTTTGCTCATGACCAGCATCGAGCTGACGAAAGACAAAACTATCCAGGCCAATTTTCCCCTTAGCTATATCAATACCGTCAACGATGTTCAGTTCTTTCCTGAAGGAGGCGAATTTGTGGCCGGACTCACGAATACGCTGGGCTTTAAGGCTATACAGCAAAACGGTCTCAGTGTCGAGGCAAGTGGTACGGTGGTTGACGGAAGCGGTGCCGAGGTTGCCACTTTCTCCTCCCTTTATAAGGGAATGGGTAAATTTAGCTTCATTCCTGAAAGCGGGAAAACCTACTTTGCCAATGTTCGCTTCTCCGACGGGACCAGCGGCACCTTCAAGCTTCCGGCACTGAAAGAAGAGGGCATCAGCATTTCAGTCGATAACAGCGATGCCAGTCAGATCAAATTCACGGTGCAAACCAACCGGCCCTTTTTAAGCAAAAACCACAATCGTGGCTTTTATATTGTGGGGCGTTCTGGGGGTGTTATCTATTACGGCGCGCAAAGCGTGCTGCGATCCCAGGAATATTCAGCAAGCGTACCGCGGACCAACTTTCCCACCGGACTGGTTCAGTTCAGCATTCTGGCAGCCGATGGAAGGGTTCTGAGTGAGCGCCTGGTCTTTAACCGGCAGGCCGATACGCTTCAATTAAAACTGGCATCCGACCTTCCCAGCTATAAGCAACGGCAAAAGGTAAAAATGAAACTCAGTTTGGCGCACGATTCAGCAGCCATCCCCGGAAACTTTTCTGTAGCCGTCATCGACGAAAGCAAAGTGCCCGTTAACGAGAACCAGGAAACCACCATTATGAGTTCCATCCTGCTCAGCACCGAACTCCAGGGGTTTATTGAGGAGCCCAATTATTATTTCACCGGCAACGATGCTCAGCGCAACGAAGCGCTCGATGTGCTGATGCTAACGCAGGGCTATCGCCGCTATCTTTATACCGAGGTATTGGCCGACAAAGCGCCGGCTTTCGCCTTCCTGCCCGAGCAGGGACTTTCCGTTTCCGGTATCATCCGCAGAAAAGACGGGATGCCATTACCAAACGGTCGCCTTCTGCTACAAATACCAGAGAAATCGTTCTACAAGGATGGAACCACCGATGAGAAGGGACGATTCTCATTCGACAACCTGGTGTTTCAGGATTCGGTGGAGGTCATCGTTAATGCCCGCAACAACCTGAACTCCGAAAATCTGATGATCAATATCGATGGCGACCCGTTCCCTGCGCCTGAGAAGAATGTAAATACGCCAGCCAATATGCTGAATATCGACAGTGCTTTGGCAACCTACCTGGAGCATAATCAGCTGCAAAACAGTTCCGGCTTTCTCCTCCGTGAAGTCGCCGTGGAAGGACGCGCCGCGCGTCGACCGAGCCATCGCGACCACTCGGCGCTTTCCGGTCTGGCAATGCAGGCCGACCACACCGTTCAGGGCGATCAGCTGAAAGGCTGTAATAATTTGCTCAACTGCCTGTCGTCGAGCCTGGGCCTTACCTACGTTGACAATGTATTGTACTTGACCCGGGCCTACAATTCGGGAAATCGCCTTCCGGTAGAAATCTATGCCAACGGAATGCCGGTGGACGTTTTCTACCTTCAAAGCATCCAGCCCGAAGGCATTGAATCCATTCAAATCTTCAACGACGATGGGATGACCGGAATCAATTCCCGCAGCAACACCATGGGTGTGGTTGTCATCAATATGAAAGAAGTGAAGAAGGTGCAGATCAGTAAAGCCGAATTGCAGGAGCTATTCCCGCCATCCAACATCATGAAATTTAGGCCGGCTGGATACGAAGAAGAACGTCAGTTCTATGTACCGGTGTATGAAGGCCCCCGAACCACCCTTCAATCGAAAGATATTCGTTCAACCATTCACTGGAACCCCTATCTCATCACTGAGGAAGAGGGGGAAGCTTCTTTCGAGTTTTTTACCGCCGACGATCAAGGAACCTATCGAGTGGTTGTAGAAGGTATGGATGAACACGGCTATTTGGGAAGAGCGGTATATCGTTTTCAGGTGCAGTAACCCGCTCGGACTGGCTCCCTGAAAACGAAGGTTAAGTTCTGGTTTAGTATTAATTAAGCGTTGCAGGTGAATCCAGCGGTGGACGTTCATAATTGCTCACGGGCTTTCGCGCCCAGGCATATTCATTCATGTTCACGTCTTCGAAGTTGGGCTTGAAAGTTTCGGGGCGACTGATGTTCATAAGCATAGCGAAGGAAGCAGGGTAGGGCGCTTTTAGCAGGCTGCCAGCCGGAATATACGGGTAAGTCTCCAGATAGCTTTGAACCTCCTTGGGTGATACTCTACGATTGATGTGCGCCCGGTGAATTTGGTCCGGATGTGCAATGCCTGCTGCACCCATCAATTCACAAGCGCTTTTCACCGTCTCGTAGTGGTAGTTCGCAATACGAATATTTTTATTCGCTACCACCAACCCTTTCGTCAGACGCGGGTCTTGCGTGGCAATTCCGGTCGGGCAACGGTTGGTATTGCATTCCAATGCCTGGATACAACCTAAGGCCATCATCATTCCACGTGCACTGTTGCAGATATCGGCGCCGAGTGCAAAATTCTTCACCAGATCGAAGCCGGTGACAATCTTACCTGAGGCAATAATCTTGATATGCTTTTTTAAGTCGAAACCCGTAAGCGAGTCGTACACAAAGGCCAGGGCTCCTCGAAGCGGCATTCCTACCGAATTCGAGAATTCCAGCGGAGCCGCGCCCGTACCGCCTTCACCGCCATCAACCGTGATAAAATCGGGATAAATTTTGGTTTCCACCATCGCCTTACAAAGCGCAATAAATTCATTTTTTTGTCCTATACACAATTTGAATCCGACCGGCTTACCGCCCGACAGCTCTCGCAGTTGTTTGATAAAGGCAACCAGTTCCAGCGGCGTGCTGAAAGCACTGTGGGAAGGAGGCGACGCTACGTCTTTTCCAATCTCCACATCCCGTATACGAGCAATTTCCTCATTCACCTTCGCTCCAGGAAACAAGCCTCCATGACCGGGTTTTGCTCCTTGCGACAGCTTAATCTCAATCATTTTGACGCTCGGGAAGGCTGCCTTCGCCGCGAAACGCTCGGGGTTGAAGCGGCCATCCGGAAAGCGGCAACCGAAATAACCAGTTCCAATTTGCCAGATCAGGTCGCCGCCGCCTTCCAGGTGATAATCGCTCACGCCTCCTTCACCAGTATTGTGCGCGAATTTACCGATCCGGGCACCTTCATTCAGGGCTAGCACGGCATTTTTACTTAATGAACCGTAGCTCATCGCCGAGATATTGAAAACGCTCGCTGAATAAGGTTGCAGACAGGCCGGCCCGCCCACGGTCACCCGAGGAAGTTCCTTAATATGGTGCATATCAAGCGCAGCCATGCTGTGGCTTAGCCACTCGTAATTATCGTCGTACACGTTTAATTGCGTTCCGAATGGAGTTGTATCGATCTCTTTCTTGGCCCGCTGATAAATAACGCTCCGGTTAATTCTGTTGAAGGGACGGCCATTGGTATCGCTTTCAATAAAATACTGGTAGATTTTTGGGCGCAGATCTTCCATGATATAGCGCAGGCGACCGGCGACCGGAAAGTTGCGGCGAATGGCCTGTCGCGTCTGGATCATGTCGGCAACCCCAACATATACCATAGGAAGAATGATAACGAACAGCCAAAGGATTGAAGGCCACCAACTTGAAAGCAATAGCACCGAGGCGACTGCAAAGACTGACAAAAGAATAAAACCTCTTCTCATATTTCGATTGATTAACCGGCAAAAGTAGGCAACCTTTTATCATTTTACTAATTATATAGGCTATTTTGACTTATTTATTATCATTTTATTAATAACGTGGACCAGCGGTCCCGGGAAACTCTTTTATCAGGGAACTTTTTATTTTAAAACAATCGCATATCCATAGTGTTAGAACACTTGATTATCAATTTATCAATCATAAAAGGGCAGGTATGAAAACGTTTCAGGTAGAAATCAAAGATCCCAGGGCAGTTAAAATATTAAGCGATTTGGCCGATCTGGGCATCATAGCTATAAAAGAAAATAAGAAAGAAGAGGGCTTTCTTTCGATGGTGAATAAGATCCGAAACCAGGCCGAGAATAATATTCCATCTACCGAAGATATTCGGAAAGAGGTGCAGTTGGTGATGCAAAGCATCCTATATAATAATAAAGTATTAAAAAGCAACGGTTTATAAAACCGTTGCTCTATTTCTTATACCTTTTTCGGGGGAAGATCGAACGCGACCGCGTCGTGTTCAAAGTGGCCTTTGTGTGATCCGTCGCAGAAAGGTTTGTTTTCCGACAAGCCGCAACGGCAGATGCTTAAAACGGTACGTCCCTGGAGGCCATACGCATTGCCACTTTTATCGACGATCTCGAAATCGCCTTCTACTTTCACGGATCCGTTGTTATTGATGGTAAGTCTGGTTTTTGCCATTTCTATAATTCTTGAAATCAAATAATGAACTCAAAAATAGCATATAAAAACCAGCTTCTTCAATCGGATGGTTATTTAGAAAGTTTACTGACTAGGCCTCTTCGGGTGCTTCCAGAATTGCCATTAACAAAAGATAGTATCCTTTTTCTAATCCTAATTTCGATGCTTTGGTTTCAGTAGTTTCCATGTTATATCGTTTTTGGTTAATGATTAATTTAATGCTTATTTGATACAGCATTTCCAAATCATATGCCAAAAGAACCTGTCCACGAAGAACAGGGATAAATTCATTTTGAATGAGATTTATCCCCGTAATCGGGTAAAAGTACCTATCGCCAACCGAGTCCCGGGGCTACATGCTCCAGAATGGATGAAAGCACGTGTATATTGTAATCAACGCCCAAGGTATTCGGAATGGTCAACAGAATAGTATCCGCCTCCTGAAGCGCTTCGTCTTTCGACAGCTCCTCAATTAACCGATCGGGTTCCGCTGCATAGCTCCTTCCGAAGATTGCCCGCTTGTTCTTTTCAATAAATCCTACTTTGTCCGTTCGCGACGATTCGCCTCCGAAATAATAGTGGTCTTGCTGGTTTACCAGTGCGAAAATCGAGCGACTTACAGAAACGCGTGGTTCACGTGCATGACCAGCTTTTTTCCATGCCTCCTTGTATAAACGGATCTGTTCAGCCTGCTGAATATGGAACGGCTTACCGCTTTCATCTTCTTTCAGGGTGGAGCTTTGCAGGTTCATTCCTTGCTCTGCCGCCCAGATAGCGGTGGCATTGGCACCGGCACCCCACCATATACGCTCGCGCAATCCTTCCGAATGTGGCTCCAGGCGCAACAGTCCCGGAGGGTTCGGAAACATCGGCTGCGGATTCGGTTGTGCAAAGCCTTCACCGCGTAGCAAATCCAAAAACTCCAAAGCCTTCCGGCGCCCCATTGCGGCATCGTCTTCGCCCTCTTCCGGCTCATGGCCAAAGTAGCGCCATCCGTCGATCACCTGTTCTGGAGAACCGCGACTAATACCCAGCTGCAGTCGGCCGCCCGAAATTAAATCCGCCGCTCCGGCGTCTTCTATCATATAATACGGGTTTTCGTAGCGCATATCAATCACGCCCGTACCAATCTCAATTTTACGGGTCTTAGCCCCAATGGCCGACAGCAAAGGGAAGGGAGAGGCCAGTTGCGCCGCAAAGTGGTGCACGCGGAAATACGCTCCATCGATCCCCAACTCCTCGGCAGCCACCGCCAGGTCGATCGACTGCAGCAGGGTGTCGCCCGCCGAACGCGTCTGATACGAAGGATGACTTCCCCAATGGCCAAACGATAGAAATCCTATCTTTTTCATGTCTTATGATTTAATGAATGGATTATCAAATTTAGCGAAACGTTTTGGCAAGGGCGTTAACCCATGTTAAGATGTGATGTGTTGTTGGCCGGGTCTTTAGAAAACGTACATTTTTAGATAATATTTGCCGAATAAAAAAAGATTATCGTAATATTGTGCATCCGTTTGACTCCGTAGCTCAGCTGGTAGAGCAACTGACTCTTAATCAGTGGGTCGACAGTTCGAACCTGTCCGGGGTCACATGTTAGAAAGTCGTTTTTCTTTGAAAGAGAAGCGACTTTTTCATGAAATGGTAGGAGGTACCCCGCACGCAATCAGTTCCTTCATCAGATACGACCCCACCTGTCCGGTTGCTCCTACAATAACATTCATATCGCCTCCTCTTTTAATTGTGCTTCCGTCATTCTGAAGGGCGAGCCCAAGCCGATACGAATAAACTTTTCAAAACTTTGAAGAAAGTTTTGCCAGCCACTCGCGCAGATCTCGTAGCATTCGGCCGCGGGAGTTAGTCCAAGGTGGCTTAGTTTAACCAAGGTACCGCCGGAACCGCCGTAAATTTCCCAAACGATTTGGGTATCTATCCATTCCTTTTTGTTTCTCAATTCAGGCAGGTCGATAAGTGCATCGACCACCCGCCAGGCTACTTTGTTGTGAGGCACCAGTTCTTCCACCAACAGAGTTTTGTAAACTGTTGGTCCGAATGCGATCGTGAATGTCTGCCCCGGCCTCTGCGCGTTTCCCTCGAACATTTCGGTCCACCATTCCGGGATCGATTGGGTCAGTGCCGCATATATATTTTCTTCGCTAGCCGGTATAGCCAGCGTCCATGTAAAGTCTTTCATAAGATGATTTCTTTTCTGCTCTCATTTGTGTCTAATGGATGTAAATTCCTACAAGAAATTAAAAATAATCGCATTTAGTTGCCAAGGGCTTGCCCTATGACAATTTTTTCTCGCCAGTTCACTTTGCTTTGGTAGTTGTTGTACCATCAGGATTCAGGACGGCAGTTTGGATTTTCGAGCCGTTGATGACATGGAAATGGTAGTCGTCCGCCTGATTCCGGTCGCCGATAATGCGTTGCAGGTTCACCAAAACGGTTAATTCCTTTTCTTCGTCGAAGGCACCTCCACTACTGTCGTGCAACAGCATTAGCTGAATGCCCATCGGAAACGATTCCTGAACACGACCGTCCCACACAAACTGAAATGCCTCGGCATTGCTGCCTCCTTTTACCTTGATTTCCAGCAGGTCGTTTTTCCTGTTTACTTCCAGAATATCAAAAACATTTTTCGAATTTCGGCCCTCCAGGCGATTGGTAAAAAGTTGTTTGTCCATCAGAAGATTCGATTCCAGCCGAAAAGGCTTATCGACCACCTGATCCGTTTTTTCCTTTTTGCAGCCGAGTATAGCCAGCGAGAAAAGTGTTGCCGCCAACAGGAGTGTTGTAAATACAATACGATTTTTCATAGTTTATTTTTTAGCGTTGTTGATCTGTTGAGTAGGTAAACACAGCTGAGAACCATAGCGCTACATGCACCCGGCTTTGTTTTTTTAAATCCCGGCTTTCTATCAGAAAAGCAGCTTAAGCTTGATTCCTGAATTTAGAAGGTTGATATCCTCTCGCTTCAGGTCGCCCATTGGTATTTTCACGAAAGGCTCAAACAGGATTTCGGTTCGTTTGTTCAGGCGCTGTTTTTTTCCGAGCGACAAGTTCAGGTATCTTAAATTGTTTCGGCCCTCAAAGTCGGTGTCCGTACTTTGTTCAATGTATTCGTTCTTAACCACTTCAAACACTGAGACCGAAGCGCCACTCTCCGGATCCAATACGAAGGTCTCATGCAGGGCCTCCGATTCCATTCGATGAATTTTGTTTTCATCTAAAACAGCTAGAGCGGAAACACCCACGGAAGCAAACCAGCCGTCACTGGGTTCGTAAACTACTGTCAGCGGAATATCGATGGCCTTAATCGTCGTTTCCCCGCCAATCATTCTGGTGTCGTACGACAACTGAACCGGACTGATAGCGTGTACCGCGGCGAAGCTCGAGTAAGTAAGGCCTGTAGCTACTTTAATTTTATCGGAAACCTGAAACTGTGCCAATAGACCGGCCGCCAGTTGAAGCTTATCGGAAGTAAGCGAGGAATTGATTTCTACCCCGAACTTCCATCTGCTATCTAAAGCCGCAGGTTCATCCAGCGGATCGTTGGATGCGAGTGTCAGCTCTCTCCAGCGGACAGGGGGCGTGTCATCTTTGGGGAGGGTAGGAGCGACCTCCTGATCCGGAGCGTCAGGTTCGGTAAGCATTACTTCGTCCTGATGGCTTGCCAGAACATGCTCAATAACGCGTTCTTCCCCGCTGGAAACCTGTCTTTTGGATGATACCACTTTTCTCTCTACCTCACTCAATCTTTTAACCGGCTCATTATCTGTTGCGGGCGACCTTTCCTTCCGTGCTATCGGGCCTTGTCGATTTATTTCCTCTTCAGGTGCCTGCCACGGCATATAAATCAACGCACCTATCAGAACCGCCGCCGCGGCAGCTATATATTTCCAGGGAACCAGCGGAGTCTTTCGTAAGCTCCGCTGCTTATTGTCCGCTTTTTCCTGATACATCTGCTGAAATTTTTCCCAACTACCCTCTTCATAGGGAACTTCGAAATCCTGAAGCCCGTTCCTGATTTCATCGATCAGCTTTTTTTCCTCTCTGTCCATTTTTATACCATTAAAGTTCGGTACAACATCTTAAGTCTTTCTTTCGCTCTGGCCAGATATACACGGCTTGAGCTTGCAGTGATCCCCATTAATTCTGCAATTTCCTCATGGTTGAAGCCCTCAACTTCGTATAAGGTGAAGACCCTCCTGTATTTCGGGTTCAGATTGTTGATGAGGTCCCATACATTTTCGATATGCAGGTTATCCGGCAGCAAAACAGAAAAATGTCCGTGGTGCTCATCGGTCAATGGTTCCTCTAGTGAGCTTGCTTTTTTTTTGCGGATTTCATTGAGTGCAGTCCGTACTGTTATTTTTGCCATCCAGCCCTTTAGCAGTTTATTGAAGTTGTCGGGGTCTCGACATTCAAACGTGTCCAGATTTCCGAAAATCTTCAAAAAACTATCGTTCACAACCATGCCTGCCGTATCCCGATCGGAAACATACCGTAGGGCGACTCCCATCAGGTAGCCCCAATAATGTTTATATACGCGTTCTCTCGTTTTATCGCCGATGTTTCGCCAATCCCTCGACAGAACCTCGACCAGGTCATTCTTAGTGTTCAATTTTTTTCGACGCTTAGCTTCTATCTATAGGATCCCAAAGGGTGTTTGTAGACTGAAACACCTCTTCTGGAAGGAATGCTACATGAGTCGGGCTGAACGCCGAAATTGAAAGGTTTGATTTTGTTTGTAGCGGTGCCGGCCGCTTCTGTGTTTGGATTAGGGAATTGAATTTATAAACACAAAAAATTAAAAATGCTATGAACATCAAATTACTGAAAACCTCGAAAGTATTATTATTTGCCTCTTTGGTCGGCATGGTCGCCATGACAACCGGTTGCGATAAGGATGACAAGGATACACCTAAGCCGCCGGTCGTTGCAGGGAAAGTGTCACTTTTAAATGCTTCCTTTGCAAGCGATTCGCTTAATATTTTTGTCGACACCAAGAAGGCGAATAACAAACTGCTTGGCTATGGCGATAGCTTGAACTATGTCGACGTAATTACCGGCGACCGCGCATTCGAGCTCAAAGCAAAGGATGGCAATTCGATCGTTAAGAAAACGTTCAAAGTTGAGAAAGACAAAAATTACACCTTGCTGGCCGCCAACACTGCCGACGGAGAAACCTTTGAGCTTATTCAGGTGAGCGACGATTTAACGGCGCCAGCCACCGATAAGGCTAAAATCCGGTTGATACACCTTTCGCCGGATGCTGCAGAACTGAACCTGACCAGTGGAGGAACCAAGCTGGCCGAGAATGTCGCTTTCAAGAGTGTCAGCGATTATAAGGAAGTGGACGCTACGAAGACTTCTTTTGCCATTGTCGATGCAGAGGGGAATAATACTGTCCTGAATGTCAACGATCTGGAGCTTGTGAAAGGCAAAATCTATACCATATGGGTAGTCGGCTTAGACGACACCGACGACGATAAAGAGGGCTTAAAAGCCCATGTTTTCATAAACAAGTAGAAGGGTTTAGCTGAATGCCGGCTGCGAACTTTCCTGGACGGGAGGTTTGCAGCCGGCATTTTTTTTAGCAAGACTTATTCAATAGAGAAGTCGGCATTTACCACGGCAGTAATCTCTTTGCGGATGGAGGATACATCGTTGATGCCCTGATCGGATACCATATTGGAATTTTCCGGGGTGATCTGGATCACACCCATGCGGGCTCTGCGCAGGGCACCGAGTTCGCGTCCTGTGGCTTCGGCAATACGCTCGCCACGGGTCATCGCGTCTTTGGCAGCTTCTGCCTGAATTTCAATCTTGATATCGCCGATCTTGGAGTAGTAATATTCGGGGGCGAATACAACAAAATTGACGCCCTGTTCAACCAGTGAACCGATATCGACGGAAGTCTTCCGGATTTTTTCAACATCGGAAGAGGTGATGCTGATCATCTGGGTGGCCGTATAAGAAACGATGCCCATCTGCTGCCCGTTTTGATTGTAGGAGTAGTTGGGGTACTGACTAATGGTTTTAAATTCTATCTTATTTTCCTCAAAGCCTTTCTCTTTGAGGTAGTCGATCAGAAATGGGCTTTGCCGGCGTAACTCCTGATAGGCTTCGGAAGGGGAACCAGCCGTAGACGACAGGCTCCCATTGAGTACCCCTAAATCGGAAACGACGACCTTTCTGGCCGAACCGGTTGTGTTGATGCTCTGATTTTCACTCTTGATGTTTTTAAAAGTAATGGCCACGATGGTGGTGGCGATCAGAGCGGCTACTGCAATAATCAGTGCCGGAATAACGAGGTAGTTCGACTTCATGGCCGTGTTTAGTTATACATTAAAGCGGAAGTGCATAATGTCGCCGTCTTCAACCACATAGGTTTTTCCTTCGACACTCAGCTTACCTGCTTCCTTGCAGGCGGCTTCCGACCCTAAGGTAATGAAATCATTGTACTTAATAACCTCGGCACGGATAAATCCTTTTTCGAAATCGGTATGTATAACACCGGCTGCCTGTGGAGCTGTAAAACCTTTAGTGATGGTCCACGCCCGAACTTCCTGCACACCGGCCGTGAAGTAGGTCGACAAATCCAATAGTCGGTAAGCAGCTACAATCAGCTTGGCAACGCCCGATTCGTTCAGTCCCATATCCTTCAGGAATTCCTGACGCTCTTCAAAGCTCTCCAGTTCGGCGATTTCCGACTCAATCTTGGCGGAGATAATCAATACTTCGGCGTTTTCGTCTTTCACTGCTTCTTTTACCTCGTTGACGTAGGCATTCCCGTCTACAACCGATTCTTCATCGACATTGCATACGTAAAGCACGGGCTTCTGCGTAAGCAGACCCAAATCTTTGATATAGTCGAAATCTTCTTCAGACACAGGAGCTGTGCGGACTGATTTACCGCTTTCCAGGCTGGTCTTAATAACAGAAAGTATCTCGTAGGTTTTCTTGGCATCTTTATCACCGCCGGTTTTTGCCATTTTCTCCACCTTCTGGATGCGCTTCACTACCGTATCAAGATCTTTTAACTGAAGTTCAGTATCGATAATTTCTTTGTCGCGTACCGGATCCACTGAGCCGTCCACGTGTACTACGTTACCGTCGTCGAAACAACGAAGTACGTGAATAATGGCATGGGTGGCACGAATATTTCCCAGGAACTGATTTCCCAGCCCTTCGCCTTTGCTCGCGCCCTTCACTAATCCGGCAATATCCACAATCTCAATCGTGTTGGGAACCACCCGCTGAGGCTTAACCAGTTCCGCCAGTTTGGTAAGACGCTCGTCCGGGACCGTAATAACGCCTACGTTCGGCTCTATGGTGCAAAATGGAAAGTTTGCTGCCTGCGCTTTTGCATTGGATAAACAGTTAAATAAGGTGGATTTTCCAACGTTTGGTAGTCCCACAATTCCGCATTGTAATGCCATCGATGTATCGTATTTATGAGAAAGGGCCTTCGCCCGGTTTGTAAATTTCCCGCAAAGATAAAAATTAAAAGAAAGGCAGCCTATTTAATATTATGGTAAATCGTTTTATCTGGAATGTTTCTGAAAGTTTTGAATTCTTTTGAAAATATTTAATAAGTTTTGCTTTGTTTAAAAAAAATCACATTAAGTTTGTGTTAAATAATTCTCCAAGAATGCCTAAACTCCTACGTAAAGAAAATTTCAAGGACAGCTTGCTTCGGTCGCTATTTTACGATGGCATGCTATCGCTTGCTGAGTTGAGCGAACGGTGTCAGAAAAGCATTCCGAACGTGACAAGTGCGATATCTGAGCTCCTGAAGGAAGGTTATGTCACCGAACATAAGCTTGCGGCTTCGACAGGCGGAAGGCGCCCCACCAAGTTTTCTCTGAGTGTGGAGAAAGGACTGGTGATTGTGGCTGTTGCGATGGATCAACTGGTAACGCGCGTCAGTATACAGGATCTCGCCAGTCGCACGCTTACCGGCGTCCATACCTTGAATCTGAATGTCTATGAGGACGAGAATGCCCTCGAGAAATTCGTCTCCTTCGTGCAATCGGTCATCAACATTTCTGAAATTCCCAGTGAGCGCATATTGGGCGTGGGTATCGCGATGCCTGGCTTTATCAATGTGGAAGAAGGAATCAACTATTCATTCTTTACTGACACGGAAGAAAACTTAAGTAATTATCTCTCCAGGCAATTTGCATTGCCGGTGTATATCGACAACGATTCAAGCGCCATCGCACTGGCCGAGTTGCGGGTGGGTGCTGCCAAGGGGCTCGACAATGTGATGGTCGTAAATTTTGGATGGGGTATCGGACTCGGGATGATTGTGAACGGCAATCTCTTCAGAGGGCATACAGGTTATGCCGGTGAGTTTAGCCATATTCCCTTGTCGACCAACGACGATTTATGTCTTTGCGGTAAGAAAGGATGTCTGGAAGTAGACTCCTCCTTGCTGGTGATTGCCAAGCGCGCCCGTACTGCGCTTGACGAAGGCGTTCAATCGAGTCTCGGAAGGTTATTCGAAGATCCGACCAAGATGCCCGGCGAGCACTTGCTGAATGCTGCTGTCAAAGGCGATCCATTGGCAGTATCGCTGCTTTCCGATGCGTCCTTTATGATCGGAAAGGGACTGGCTACGCTGATTCATATCATGAATCCGGAGCGTATTGTCATCAGCGGACGTGGTGCAGAAGCTGGTAATATCATTCTGGCTCCGATATATCAGGCCCTCAACGAATTTTGTATACCCAAGCTGATGGAACATACCGAGATCGTGGTCTCGACGCTCGGTTACAACGCAGAACTGCTGGGGGCCGGAACCATCGTTATTGAAAAATGTGAATTTAAATAAGTCTAACCATCAAACAGAATAGTAACCAAATCAAACGAACATGAAAAATTTGTACTCGATGTGCTTAATTGCTTTGTTTCTGTCGCTTACGACAATCCAGGCTTTTGCGCAAAAGTCCGTTACCGGGACGGTATCGGATGCCATGGGTCCGCTCCCCGGAGTGAGTGTACTCATTAAAGGAACCGACCGAGGTTTACAAACCGACGAGAACGGTCGGTTTACCCTCCAGGCATCGCCCAACGAGGTGATCCAGTTTTCCATGGTGGGCTATGCTACTCAGGAGCGTACCATCGGAAACGAATCGGTATTTAACATCACCATGACGCAAGACAATCAGGCCCTTGATGAGGTCGTCGTGACCGCATTGGGTATTCGCCGTGAGCGGAAGTCGCTCGGTTATGCCTTGCAGGAAGTTCAGGGTGAAGACCTCGTACAGGCAAATGAACCGAATATCGCCAACGCCCTGACGGGAAAAGTGGCCGGTTTGCAAGTGGTACGTGGAAGTTCAGGCCCTGCCGGATCGTCGAAAATCGTTTTGCGTGGTTTTAACTCCCTGACCGGAAACAACCAGCCGCTGATTGTGATTGACGGAGTGCCAATGGACAACTTTACAGGTGCTTCAAACAACGACTTCTGGAATCCAAGTATGGATATGGGTAACGGACTCGGCGATATCAACCCTGACGATATCGCGAGCATGTCGGTACTCAAAGGAGCTTCAGCCGCTGCCTTATATGGTTCGCGGGCAGGTAACGGGGTTATTTTAATCACCACAAAATCGGGCCGGAAATCAAACGGCTTAGGAATTACCTATTCCACCACTGTAGGTTTTGAAAGTGCCTTCACGACGCCAGAAACGCAAAATAGTTTCGGACAAGGGGTAGAAGGCCAGTACGACGCACAGAGTGGCTCGAGCTGGGGACCGCAAATTACCGGTCAGATGGTTGAAAACTGGAATGGGGATCAGGTGGCCCTTCGTGCGTACGACAACGTTAATAATTTTTTCTCATCAGGTGTAAATCACAAACATAACCTGTCGTTTTCACAACAGTATGATAAAACCTCGGTTTACTCATCCCTTTCTTACCTGGGCGATAAGAGCCAGATTCCGGGTGCAGAGCTGAATCGCTTCAACTTCCTGACCCGTGCAGTAAGCTCTTTCGGTCCGGACGACCGCTGGAATACCGATGTGAAGGTTAATTATGTGAATTCGACGGCAAAAAACCGCCCGAACGGAGGAAACAATAACAACAACGCGTTTAATACCATGTACCTCTTGCCACGTTCATTGGATATCACTCAATTCGAGAATTCAACGGATGCCATTGGAAATATGATTTGGTATAATGCAGGCAACGGTGTGAACCCATACTGGAATGCCAACAATAACAATAACCAGGATACCCGCGATCGTTTTATGATCAGCGGTGCTTTGAAGTATCGGTTCAACGATTGGCTGAACGCTGAATTACGTGGAGGAAGCGATCTGTATATGACACGCTTTGATGCGAAAACAAACGCTGGAAGTCCTCTTGCCAGAAACGGACGCTACAGCGTTGGTAAGAACGATTTTAACGAAACTAATTTCAGTGCACTCTTTACCGCTACTAAAGATAATATTTTCGGAAAATGGGGTGGAGCGGCTAGTTTGGGAGGTAACTTAATGAGTCAGCGCCGGTCGGGCATCAGCACCAACGCTGGTGAGTTAGTCGTTCCTAATTTGTTCGCCATCAATAACGGTGTGAATAACCCAACGGTTGACGAAACGCTTTCAGAGAAAAAGATTAACTCTGTTTACGGAACACTTCAAATCAACCACGACGGATACTTCTTCATTGACGGAACGTTCCGGAACGATTGGTCGTCTTCCTTACTCGATCCATTCTTTTATCCATCGGTGAGCACATCGTTAGTGGTTACGGAAATGATCAGCAAGAACGGCGGAGAACTTCCAGGCTGGTTAACCTTTGCGAAACTTCGTGGTTCCTATGCAGAAGTAGGTAACGATATGGATCCTTATCAGTTATACAACACCTACTCAATCGGAAAAGATCCAAACGGGAATACAGTAGGTAACCGGGGCGATATCCTCTTCGATGAAAGCGTAGTAGCTGAATTGATTAAATCGTGGGAGTTTGGAGCGGATTTTCGCTTCCTCGACAACCGGATTGGTCTTGATTTCTCCTGGTACAAATCGAACGCCACCAATCAGTTGATCAACTTGCCAATGAACCCATTGAGTGGTTACACTGCCCGTAAGATTAACGCAGGTAATATCCAAAACAAAGGATTCGAGATTATGGCAAACGCGATGATCTTAAATAATCCGGAGGCATTCTCCTGGAACCTGAACGTGAACTATTCGCAAAACAGAAACGTGATCATTGCTTTGACGGAGGATGTGAATCAATATCCTTTGGGAGGATTCGACAATGTTTCGATCCTGGCACAAGTAGGCAAACGTTACGGCGATATCTGGGGAACGGCCTACAGAAGAGTAACCGACGAAAGCAGTCCGTATTTCGGTCGCTTGCTTCTTGATGGTAACGGACTTCCATTACAAACCTCAGAAAGACAATACCTGGGTAATCAACAGGCCGACGGACTCCTGGGTGTTATCAACACCTTCGGTTACCGCGATTTCGAACTTGGGTTCCAGGTCGACGCCCGTTTTGGTGGAAAGATTTTCTCCGGAACGCATCAGATGATGCAGCGTGCAGGAACTGCTGCAGTGACTGCACCCGGAGGTTTGCGTGAAGACATGATTGTCGACGGCGTCGTTCCTTCAGGCGATTCATTCGCTGAAAACACTACGCCAGTGAGTGTGCAGGACTACTGGACCGCTGTAGCCGGGGTAGGAAATACCGGTATTACGGAGGCAAACCTTTACGATGCAACGAATGTTCGTTTACGTAATATTAGCTTAAACTATAACCTGCCAAAACGATTTTTACAAAACTCACCGATTCAGGGTGCAAAGATTGGTCTGTCTGCCAACAACGTCTGGATGATTTCAAGTAAAATGGATGGATTGGATCCTGAGTCGACCTACGCGACAAACACGAATGCCGTTGGCTTCGAGTATGGTAGCGGTCCGACTACGCGCACTTTCCTAATAAATTTATCGGTAAGCTTCTAAAGAATAACAAAATGAAAAAATTTAATCACATATCGAAAGCACTTCTCACCTTAGGGATGGCCATGGCTATCACTTCCTGTTCGAAGTTTGAAGAAGACCTGAATAAAAATCCTCAGGCGGCTGATGAACAACAGGTTCAGGTAGAGTATTTTATCAATAGTTCCATTATTGGGGCTCAAATGAATCCCGATGTTGCCGAGCGCGCCTTTGTCCTTTACTGGAAAGCTGCCGGACGTCAGCACAAGCAAAACTTTTTCTCCGTAGGTTCCTACGACGACGGCTATAGCTCTGCCTATTATAACCAGTCGGCCTCCTGGATGAACCGCATCAATGTGGCCGTACAACTGGCTGAGAAAAAAATCGCTGAGGGCGAGGTTGCTGAATACGTTCCTAACCTGCTGCAGGTAGCCAGAATATGGCGCGCCTATCTTTTAAGCGAATTTTCAGACAATTTTGGTCCTGCACCCATTGAAGCTTTCAACGCGGAGAACCCACAGTTTGCCAGCACGAAAGACATCTATTACTACTGTCTTGAAGAGCTGAGAGATGCTTCGGCGAAGCTGGATATCGCAGTAGCAAATCCGGATGCCATTAAAAAACAGGACCCATCGTACGAATACAATTTTGCCAAATGGCAGAAATATGCCAATTCGATGCGCCTCCGTTTGGCAATGAGACTGTCCGAGGTAGACCCAACCAAAGCGAAAGGTGAATTCGAAGATGCAGCGGGCAAGCCGCTGATTACCGCGATGGATGAAGCTTTTCAGGTGCAGGAAGCAGGCGGTTGGAACGATCTCTCGGGCGTCATGTCGCGCGAATGGAACGGGCAGCTACTATCTGCTACCTTGAATAATATCTATGTAGGTTTGGGTGGCGTTGAATCAGAAACATTGATCACCAATCCCGAAGTTGCGGCCAATATCAAGCCGGCTGATTATATCGGTCTGCGATTCGAGGATCACTTTACTACTATGACCAACGAACCATCAGCAGGCTACTGGTTAGACGGGATTCCGAATAAGATTGATCCCCGTGCTTTCCAAACCTTTATGATTCCGGGTGATGTGACCAATCCTAACTATAGCAACTTTCCAACCTATGCGAACGATCCGCAAATTACCTCCCGTAATCTGTTGAACGAAGACGGCGGTGTGGTGGAGACCATTGAGGCCAAGTATACCTGGAATGCAACAGCTATTGGCGACTGGGCAACCAAGGGTGCTACCAATCAGGTGTATGCTTACCTGGGTACGAATCCACGCCTGGCACAGAAATACCGTAACAATAGCCAGAAACGTATCTTTTTCGCGCCATGGGAAACTTACTTCTTACTGGCTGAAGCAGCAGTTCGCGGATGGACGGTTCCGGGATCGGCTCAAGAGAACTACGAAAAAGGAATTCGTGCAAGTTTTGCATACCATGGTGTAAGCGAACATGTGGAGGCTTACCTGGCTTCGGAAGACTATAACCGGGTAGGTACTTCGGTGAAATTTACCCATACCACCGAGCCCGGCGATACACACCCGATGAAGTATATCAATGGCTATAACGGAACGGAAGGAACGGTAAATATCAATTATCCAAAGAACACGCTCTATAAAAATGGAACCGTTCGCAACGACGCGTTAACGAAGATCATTACGCAGAAGTTTATTGCACAGACGCCGTGGTTGCCTTTGGAAACCTGGAGCGATCACCGTCGCCTGGGCTTGCCATTCTTCGACAACCCAGCCGTTGAAAAGGCGCTTCCCAATATGCCGGCTTTAAACAGCTCGAACTATATGACCAGTCAGGTTAAATTCTTCCCGCAGCGATTAAGATACCCTTCCGGGTTGGTTAATAATGACCCCGACGGATATGCGCAGGCGGTTAGCTTTCTAAACGGACCCGACGAAGTGTTGACACCGCTTTGGTGGGCAAAACAAGACTAAAAACATTTTGACCATTGAAACGTCGTTATAAAGTTATAACGGCGTTTTTTTGTTTGTAAAATTTGCGCTTTCACTTATTCATGCTAATTTTAACACATCTAATAACTCATATATGCCAACGAAAATAGACCCTGAAATTCTTGCTAAAGCCGAACTATGGCTAAATCCCCCTTACGATACCGAAACCAACGAGGCGGTACGGGCGCTCATTGAGCAGAACGATGCCGACGAATTGGTAGATGCGTTTTATAAAGACCTCGAGTTTGGGACGGGCGGCTTGCGCGGAATCATGGGTGAAGGCACCAATAAAATCAACAAATACACCCTTGGAAAAGCCACGCAGGGCTTTAGTAATTATTTGAAAAGGACCTATGCCGGCGAGGATATTCGTGTGGTAATCTCCTACGATAGCCGGAATAACTCGGCAAGCTTTGCGAAAATTGTGGCCGATGTATTCTCGGGTAACGGCATCGCCGTTTACTTCTTTGAGGAACTGCGTCCCACACCACAGCTATCCTTTGCCATTCGTCAGCTGGATGCACACGGTGGCGTGATGCTGACGGCTTCGCACAACCCCAAAGAGTATAACGGGTACAAGGCTTACGGAAGAGACGGTGGACAGCTGGTGGCTCCGCATGATGGGGCGGTGATTGAAGAAGTGAACCGGATAACCGATTTGAACGATATTCGTTTCGAAGCGCAGCCAGAACGCATTAAAACGCTGGGTGCAGAAATGGACGACGCATATATTGCTGCGCTAAAGGGCTTATCCCTGAATCCGGACGTGGTTGAAAAACAAAAGGACTTGAAAATTGTGTTCTCCTCCATCCATGGTACGGGTATCACCGTGGTGCCGAAAACCCTGGAGGCCTGGGGATTCACTAATGTGAGCCTGGTGGAAGAGCAGGCTGTTCCTGATGGCAATTTCCCGACAGTGGTGTATCCGAATCCGGAAGAAACCGAGGCGATGACCCTGGCAATGAATAAGGGCCGGGAGCTGGATGCCGACCTGGTGATGGCTACCGATCCGGATGCCGACCGTGTCGGAGTGGCGGTGAAGGACGATGAAGGGGAATTTCTTCTACTGAATGGAAACCAGATTTTTAGCTTGCTTGCTGAGTATGTGCTGGGTTCTTATAAGGCCGCAGGGAAATCCTTTGACGACAGCTATATTGTTAAAACCATCGTGACCACCAACCTGATTCAGGAAATTGCGGCGCGCTACGAGGTACCTTGCCATGATGTGCTTACCGGCTTCAAATACATAGGTGAGCTGATGACGCAGAATGAGGGCAAAGAGCACTTTATTTTGGGCGGGGAGGAGAGCTATGGGTTTTTGGTGGGCGATCTGGTACGCGATAAAGATGCCGTGGTGTCCTGTGCCTTTATTGCGGAAATGACCGCTTGGTATAAGAATGAAGGCCTAAGCCTTTACCAGGCCCTGCTTAGTTTATACGAGCGTTATGGCTATTTCAAAGAAAAGCAGGTTTCACTTACCAAAAAAGGAAAGAGCGGTGCCGAAGAAATTAAAGAAATGATGGAACAGTACCGCGCCAATCCACCCCGCTACCTCGGAGGCATTGAAGTGTCGGGCATCCGCGATTACCAAAACTCGGAATCGCTGCTGGTGCATACCGGACGAACCGAGCCGATCGATTTACCCAAGTCGGACGTGCTTCAGTTCATCACCACCGACGGCGATGTAATTTCGGTTCGGCCGTCGGGTACAGAGCCTAAAATTAAATTTTATTGCAACGTTAAACTGGAGGCCAATAAAGACGCAGGTTTCGAGCAGATGAACCGTCGTCTCGACGAGAAGGTCGACCTGATTATGAGGGATCTGGTTTAAACATTCTTTCAACGAAGCGGTTGCTATGTATACATAGTGCCGCTCTTTTTGTACCTTTGCTGGTATGGATGCTGTGACTAAATTGAACTTCCTGCTCGATAATACACGACTGGACAGCGGATTAAAGGCGATTGCTGAAAAAATACTTTCCGGTGAACGAATCACTTTCGACGAAGGAGTTTATCTGTATAAACATGGCGAGTTGGGCTATCTGGGCACACTCGCCAACTATATCCGCGAGAAGAAGCACGGTGATCTGACCTACTTCAACCGCAATTTCCACATCGAACCCACCAATTTATGTGTATACGACTGTAAGTTCTGTTCCTATTCGCGACTCATGAAGCAAAAGGAAGAGGGATGGGAAATGGATGTCGCCGGTATGATGGATATTGTACGCAAATACGATAACGAGCCGGTAACAGAAGTGCATATAACGGGTGGTGTGGTTCCCAAGCAAAACCTGGAATTTTACGCTTCCTTCTTCCGGCAGTCGAAAGCCCACCGGCCCGACCTGCATATCAAAGCCCTTACGCCAGTTGAATATTATTATATCTTCAAAAAGGCAAAGTTGAGCCATTACGAGGGAATGAAATACATGAAGGAAGCCGGACTGGATTCAATGCCGGGCGGAGGAGCAGAAATCTTTCATCCGGAAATACGTCAGCAGATAGCCGCTGATAAGTGTACGGCCGAGCAATGGCTCGACATTCACGAGCAGGCACATTCGCTGGGCATGCGTTCCAATGCCACCATGCTCTACGGCCATATCGAAAAATTCCATCATCGTATCGACCATATGGAGCGCCTGCGTCAGCTGCAGGACCGTACCGGAGGGTTTCAGGCCTTCATACCGTTGAAGTTCCGGAATAAAGACAATCAGATGTCGCACGTGCCGGAAGTATCGGTAATCGAGGATTTACGCAATTACGCCATCGCCCGGATTTACATGGATAATTTCGATCACATCAAAGCCTATTGGGCCATGATCAGTCGCGATACCGCCCAGCTATCCCTGAGCTTCGGGGTCGACGATATCGACGGGACCCTCGACGACACAACCAAGATTTATTCGATGGCCGGTTCAGAAGAGCAAAACCCGGCCATGAGTACCCGCCAGCTGGTAGAACTGATCCGCCAGGTGGGCCGCCATCCGATTGAACGCAATACTTTGTACGAGGTGGTGACCGATTACAAGGATGTGGTGTTTCAGGAAGAAGGCCCCAAGCCCAAATACTATCCCTTACCAGTCATTTCAGCAAGCTAAACCATTGGAAAGAACTTTTTATATTATCCGTCACGGACAAACCGACTTAAACAAGCAGGGCATTGTTCAGGGGAGGGGCGTGAATTCACCCCTCAATGCACATGGCCTAAAACAGGCCGAGGCCTTTTACGAGCGTTATAAAGAGGTGCCTTTCGACCGCGTCATTACGTCTACTTTACTGCGCACGCACCAAACGGTTGAAAAGTTTATTGCCTCGGGTATTCCCTGGACCCAACATGCTGGCCTCGACGAGATCAGCTGGGGAGTCTATGAAGGGAAACCGCAGGACGAGGAGATTATGAGTGGCTTTGAGCGGTTGGTGAAAAGCTGGACCGATGGCATGCTCGACGTATGCGTGGATCAGGGCGAAACCCCCGATGAAATGAAGATCCGTCAGGAAAGCGCGATGCTTGATATTCTGGAACTGACCAAGTCGGATAAACTCGTACTCATATGTACCCACGGGCGCGCCATGCGCATGCTGCTTTGTTTACTTACCGAGCAGTCGTACGCCGTAATGGACAGCTTCCCGCACACCAATACCGCCCTCTATAAGGTGCGCTATGATGGCGAAAAATTTACGATCGATGAGTTCTACAATACCGAACATTTAAACGGATTAAACGAATAGTGATGACGGAAAAAGTAAAAGTGTCTGCTGTATCTTATATCAATACCTGGCCTTTTATGTATGGGATCAAGCGCGCCGGAAAGCTGCTCAGCATATCCGATATACAGACCGATGTTCCTTCTAAATGTGCACAAAACCTGATCGATAACCGGGTAGATGTAGGACTGGTGCCGGTGGCTGCCTTGCTGCATATTCCCGATTACCAGATTGTGGCCGACTAT